>Ga0210407_10001390_pt1 | contig 22949 bp, 21 predicted proteins | sample IncBWC27MmetaG_FD_150860 | JGI IMG/M metagenome (GOLD analysis project Ga0210407, IMG submission 150860) | Forest soil microbial communities from Barre Woods Harvard Forest LTER site, Petersham, Massachusetts, United States - Inc-BW-C-27-M | ecosystem: Environmental > Terrestrial > Soil >... | reverse complement strand
AGCCAGTGGCCGGGAACGTCGGGCCAGACCTGATCTTTCACCCAGGGCTTCTTCTTGTCGCCGATCCAGCGAGCTTCGCGCGGAAAGACGAGCGTCGGTTCACCATCCAGCGGGATGACGACGTAAACGTAACGATGAACGATTTCGAATCCGGACGTGTAGAAGACCGCGCCCTCGAATCCGGCGTATTGATTACCGCAGACGATGAGAGCGTCCAGCCCGGCGGCTTGCATACGGGAACGAATGTTCTTGTAACGGCGATCGATTTCTTTCTGACTAGGCAAAATGACCTCAGCGGCTACTTACTCCGCATAATTCGGCGGCGGTTAGTGCATAAATCTTTGTGATGTCTACCAATGTTCGAATGCGAACTTTCTCTCCTTCTTTGTCGCGAGGGCCGCTGGAGGGGCCGTAATTCACGGTCTCAACCCCGTAGCGGCTGAGGACGCTGGCATCGGAGCACCAGGTGACGACTTCCCGCTCCGGCGTCTTACCAGTGATCCGCTTGTGATTACGATCAATGGCGCGGATCATCTCGTGCTGTTCGCTAATGCGTGCGCCGGGGACCGAGACGTAGGTTTCGAATTCCAGACCCCAGTCCGCGTGCGTTTTTTGAAGTAAGAAGAAGAGGCGCTGAATGTCGCGACGCGCTGTGGCCATGGGGATGGTAGGCGGGACGCGCACGTCGAGAAACAGATCCGTTTTTTCGGGAGTGCGGCTGGCGCGCCACGCGTGTCCGCCGCGGATGCCGCCGAGATTCACGATGGCCTTCTTGCCGCCATAACTTGCCTTCTTCTCCCATCGTTCAATCCACTTCAGGATGGGTGGCATAAGTTCGACCATGCGGCGGATGGAATTCATTTCTTCGCGGCCCTCGCAGAAGGCGGTGTGCACATAAATTCCGGTACAGGAGATGCGCACCCACATGGACCCGAAATGTTCGAGCACTACACGCATGTCGGTGGGCTCACCAAGAATGCACATATCGGGCAGCACGCCGTGATTGACGAGATAGTGCGTGCCGTAGCCGTAACCGCGGTATTCTTTGCCTTTGAATTCGCTCCACTGCGTTTTCTCAATTTCGCCGGCGACGGCGGCGATGATGACGTCACCTTTCAAGCGCACACCGGCGCGCTGGAGCGCTTTCACGGCGTTGGTGTAGCAGACAAGCGCACCCTTCATGTTGTAGATGCCGAGGCCGTAGATGAAACCATCTTTGACGACGGCGTGCGGCTTGTAGCCGAGGCCGGTGAGAAATTCTTCGCGGCCAGTGTTGGAGGTATCCATGTGGCCGTTGAACATCAGGTTCTTGCCACCGCCCGAGCCTTTCCAACGACCGACTACGTTGGCCCGCGATTCTTCGACTTCCTGCCAGGTGACGTCGAGGCCGATCTTCTGCAGCTCGGATTGCATATACTGCGCCATTTGTAGTTCTTCGCCAGTCGGGCTGGGTATGTTGATCACGTCGCTGGACATAGAGACGATTTCGTCTTCGCGAACTTCGGCGAGGATGCGGTCGACGAGTTTGGAATCGAGGGAGTACTTCGAGTTTGTGGTTGGGCTGGACACTCTTTGAGTTCTCAGTTCCCGGTTCTCACTTCTCGATCGTCGATTCTTGGTGATGTTTTGCCAGACGGAAATCGTCTGGATCGGTGCACATTTTTTCGTTGCCGGTTTCGGTGATTAGAAAATTGTCTTCTAAACGCAGACCTCCGCCGCCTGGCCAATAAATGCCGGGCTCGATCGCCAGCACCATTCCCTTTTTTATTGTGCCGGTGCCGGCCTGGTGCGCGTAGGGCCACTCGTGGGCGCGGGCTCCGACGCCGTGGCAGATCGGGTGGGAAGGCTGTCCCGAGTATCCACCTTCGGTGATACGGGCGCGCACGAGTTTATCGAGTTCAGGGAAGCTGGCACCGTGACGCGCAAAGGAAACGGCGTTGTTGAAAACCTCCAGCAGAAGATCAAGCAACTTGTGATACTCAGGCTTCAATTCGCCAGGGCACGCATTTTTGGTGAGATCGGTCCAATAGCCATCAACGCAGACCCAGATTTCGAAAAGCGTCGGCTCGTCTTTCTGAATCGGGCGATCGCCGGTGGCGGTAAATGTTGCGATTCCCTTTCCGGACCACACCAGCGTGAAGGCACGCGCCATCTCGACTTTACTCTTGTAGCCAACGCCGATTCCGTGCACGAAGCCTTCATACATGGCGCCGACTTCGCTTTCTTTCATGCCGGGGCGCATGTGCTCGCGAGTGTAATCCATCGCGAGGGCTGCGAGTTCATTGGCTAGACGCATGCGCTCGACTTCCTGACCGGTCTTGATCGAACGGGCTTCGTTCAGGAGTGGGGTGGCGTCCACGACCTCGCCGCAAAACTTTTTGAACGATTCGAAATACGACATCATGAAGGTGGTCGGTTCGCCCACCATGCGGTCGGCAGACTGGGTGCCCATGTTGAGTTCGACGGCAACTTTGTCGGTCAGGCCGCGATGCTTCAGAACTTCGTAGGCGCGGTCCCAGGCGCGAAACTGCGGCGGACGCGGATCACTCTCGTCGTAGCCTTTGAAATAGAGAATGTCCTTTGTCCACGAGTTACGCTCGGCGTCGGCCTGCTGCGGCTCGAGGGCAATCAACGTCGGCTCGCCATCGCGTGGAAAGATGACAGCGTCATAACCCTTCATGCACCAGTAGTTGGTGAGATAGAGAACGTTGTCAGGCGCGCGGCAGACCAATGCGGAGAGATCCTGATCTTTCATCAGGGCGCGGACGCGATCGAGTTTTATTTTGTCTGCGGGCCAAGCCATAGCAGTCTCACATCGCGATCTCAATGCACGGTTACGGGTTTATTTTCGTCCTGAAAATTCCAGGCTGCTTCTTTGCCCTTGATCAGCCGGTAAACAGCGGTGTGTAACGGCGCTGGCACCCCGACGCGCTCCGCTTCGCGAGCGATGGCGCCGGAGAGAAAATCTATTTCGGTTGTCAACTTGTGGCGGACATCGTGAAGCATTGACGGCGGATGATTGGTCATGGCGCCGACACGATTCATCTCCCAGGGATCTTCGGGCAAGCGAACACCGGCTGCCTCGGCGACTCTCTTGCCTTCGTCGATCAATGCGTGCAGCAGATGGCCAAGGTCGGAAAATTTCCCTTCGTCGGAGAAGTGCGGCGAGTGCGGCAGGCCCGTCAGACCGGAGACGCTATTCACGGACGAATTAAAAATCAGCTTGGACCACTGCGCGGGGCGGGCGTCTTCGAGCGCCTCGGCTTTGAGCCCGGCGGCGACGATGAGTTCTGCCGCTTCCTTGACTACAGAGAACGGGGTGCCGGTCGGCTCAAAGGGGCCCATCCAGGTTGGAGTGTCGAGTTCATACTGAACGTGCGTGTCGCTGTGGCGCGTGCCGCTCATGAAGGTGGTAGCGCGAATCACGTATCCGCGCGTGAGGGTGGCGATGATTTCTTCGCTGCCGACTCCGTTCTGGGCGGAGAGGACGGCTCCCTTATCGAAGCGGCGGCCCACCAGGCGAAATGATTCCTTAACCTGAGTGGCTTTCGTGGCGACGATGCCGAGATCGCAGTCCGGCAGGTCTTTTGTGTTGGTTGTGGCCTTTAGGGGAACAGCGAAGTTATGAGTTCCGGTAACTCGCAAGCCTTTTTGGTTGAGTTCGGCGGCGTGATCTTCGCGGCGAACGAAGGCCCAGACTTCGGCGACGCGCGCCAGATGCGCGGCGTAGAGACTGCCGATCGCACCGCAACCGATGATGCAGACTTTCTTCATGTCTTTCGTGCTGCGGAGAAACCTGCCGAGCTGCGCTCGGCTGGACGGACGAATGCGTCCGTCCCTGCCTGGTTCATCTCTTTTCTAACTTTACTAACTCTGCCAACTGTCCGCCTTCGCGATGCTTGAGCGCGCGGAAAATGCTGTCGGCATTGTTAAAGGAATCGTTGATAAAGATACCGTGCGCAAACAAGGCGTCCTGCAAAGCCGCCGAAATTGCATGCACCGGCGCGGCGCCTCCTTCACCCATGCCTTTCGCGCCGCTGTAGCTGTGGGGAGAAGGTGTTGTCGTGTGCCCGTACTTAATGTTCGGAATATTCATCGAGGTGATCGGTGTGTAATCGCTGAAAGTGCCGGTCATCATATTACCGACAGCATCATAGACACAGGTTTCCATCAGAGCCGCGCCAATGCCGTGAGCGGACGCGCCATAGACCTGCCCTTCGACGATCGGAGGATTGATGACCGTGCCGCAATCATCGACGGCCACATAGTCAAGAATCTTCGGGACAAAAGTCTCGCGGTCGACTTCGACGATCGCGATGTGCAATTGCGAAGCATAAGTCAGCGTGAGGCTGCCATATTTCGCTTTCGTGTCCGGAACCTTGAACGGGGCGCGCCAAACGTAGCGGCAGTTGAGCGTGACATCGTAAAGTTCCGGCGGAAGCACGGCGCTGTTCACGTTCACAATGTTGGCGAGGCCCCAGTAGTTGATGGATCTTCCGTTGCTCTTGGCCTTGATCTCGGGCCCCTGCGTCCCAACTCCGAATTCGAGGTCGTCTTCTTTCGTATCGAGACTAAAGGCAGCAAGGCGCTTCATTTCAGCTTTGAGTTTCTGCGCGGCGCCGTGAACCGCCGACAAACCGGAAACCGCAAATTGGCTGGCGTAGGTTCCGGAGAAGCCAGTGTGCACGTTGCGCTCCGTGTCGAATCCGGTGCGCACGGTGATCAGGTCGGGATGAATGTTGAGCACGTCGGCGACGACTTGTGCCGAGGTGGTTTCGTGTCCCTGACCTTGCGGACACGAACCGACGGCCACAACCACTTCGCCGTAGATATCGAGTTTGCAGTTTGCGCCCTGCGAGTTGCCGGAGAAGGGCGCATAGGGGTTAATGATCTGCGACTGGCCGAAGTTATTGGTCCCGGAATCGAGCGTGGTGCCGATGCCAATTCCGATCATGAGGCCTTCTTTACGCGCCTCGGCCTGCTTCTTCTTCCAGTCGTCCCAACCGATCAGATCCTTCGCGACTTCGAGCATCTCCGGATAGTTGCCGGAGTCGTACACGCAGCCATTGGGTGTGGTGTAGGGAAACTCTTCCGGACGGATGTAATTGCGCAGGCGCATTTCGTCGGGGGCAATACCGAGTTTGTGGGCACAGATGTCGACGACGCGCTCCAGGAACCAGAGGTGCTGCATGCGCGAGTATCCCCGATTGGGGCCCACGGGACACTTGTTGGTGACGGCCTGCCAGAAATCGATGCGAGCGTTCTTGAAGCGATAGACCCCGCAGAAAACCTGCGACCAGATCACGCAGCCCAACGGCTCATAGCGCGGGTAGGCGCCACAGTCGTCGATGTGGCGTGAGTCGATGGCGGTGATGACGCCGTTCTTGTCGAGGGCCACGCGCGTGTTACGAAAGGTGCGCTCGTTACCGTGAGCGCTGGAAACCATGTGCTCGGAGCGGGTTTCGACCCATTTGATGGGCCGTCCACCGGCCTTTTTCGACGCCAGCGCGCAGACCGCCATCTGCGGGTAACTCGTGATCTTGATGCCGAAGCTGCCTCCGATGTCGAAAGTCTGAACCCGGATCTTGTCGATATGAATGTTCATGTGCGCGGCCAGGAACTGGATTGCAAATGACGGGAACGAGTTATTGCACCAGTAGTAAATGCGATCGTCTTTGGGATTCCATTCGGCGATCACGACATTATTTTCGAGCGGGGTCGACGAAAAGCGATGAAAGTGCAAGCGGTCGATGTCGACAACGTACGCCGCTTCCTTGAAGGCGCGATCGACGTCGCCGTATTCCCATACCCCATTCCAAACTCTGTTCGTGCCGGCTTCTTCGTGGAGGATGCTGTGGTCGGTGAGTGCCTGCTCGGCTTCGACGACAGGGTCGAGCGGTTCGTACTCGACATGGATGAGTTCAGCGGCATCGTCAGCGAGGCTCGGAGATTCGGCGACCACGGCGGCAACTGGCTCACCCTGGTAAAGGACTTTGCCCACCGCCATGGGGAAGTCGCGAATTTTCTGCGCGTGGTCGGGACCGATTTCGATGAAGGGCTGAGTTTGCGCGGCAATTTCCTTTCCAGTGATCGCGCACACTACCCCCGGCAGCGCCTCGGCAGCGGAAGTGTCGATGCTGGCGACGCGCGCGTGCGCATAAGGAGAGCGCACAAAGCGGAGATATAGCATTTCGCGCAACTTGATGTCATCGGCGAACTTGCCCCGGCCTCGCAATAGACGGTCTTCTTCTTTGCGTGGGAGTGACGCGCCTACCCAGGGTCCGCTACCGTTCTTCTTTTCTTCTTCAGCCACGATACTTGGTGCCTCCGCAAACATTTCGCGGACAGGAGTGTCCGCACCACACGAGCTACGCCAGTGCTGACTGCAGCCCGTCTATCAATTTCTGAATTTGTTTCTTGCCTAGCGGTTCGAGCAGGCCTCCGGCGACGGATGCCAGGCGTCCGAAAATCTGGGCTTCTCCCTGCCAATTCACTTTCGTTCCGCGAGCGGTCCCAGATAGGTCAAACCCGGCAACGATCGTGACATTCCCTCCGGCGACGGCTCCCTGTCCTTTATATTGAGCGCGGCCCGGGCGATCCGCCTCCGCTAGTTCCATCTTTACGTCTGCGCTGCCTTTGATGTAGGAAATACCCACATTCAGCTTGACAGTGAAATGCCTGGCATCCTGCACCGACAGACCCTGAAAGTCCGGGAGCAGCGCGGCAAATCGATTGGGGTCGGTGAGGAAGTCATAAACATCCTCAGGCGTTTTCTTGACCTCAAATTCGCCGGAGAACTTGAGCGCCACCTCAGGCTCCCTTCATGTTCTGGCCTGCAAGCTCGATGGCCTTGAAGATGTTCATATATCCAGTGCAGCGACAGGTGTTGCCGGCGATCGCTTTGCGAATTTCCTTTTCACTCGGCGCGGGATTCTCGGAAAGCAACTGATGAGTAGAGAGCATAAGACCGGGAGTGCAGTAGCCACACTGCAGGCCGTAGGAATCGCCGAAAGCTTTTTGAATAGGATGTAGCTTGCCGTCTTTTTCGAGACCTTCGACGGTCGTGATCTCCGATCCGTCTGCCTGCACCGCAAACATCGTGCAGGACTTTACCGCCTGGCCGTTCATCAGCACAGTGCAAGCGCCACAGTACGTCGTGTCGCAACCGACGTGTGTGCCGGTAAGGTCGCATGCCTCGCGCAGGAACTCGACCAGCAACATGCGCGGCTCGACCTCCCGCGCATGCTGCTTGCGGTTTACTCTGATGTTGACGTTGACGGCCATTTTTTTCCCGGCTGCCATTGCCGGCATGCTTTCAGGCATAGAGATGGGCTCCTTCGATCTGTTCTCCGCGAGCGCGGCGTGCGGCAATCTGAATGGCGCGCTTCACCAGAGCTACGACCAGTTGGCGTTTGTAGTCGACGGATCCGCGCATGTCAGACTGCGGATCGGCGGCAGCGCGGGCTGCTTCGGCGGCGCGGGCAATCGTCTTGTCGTCCAAACTTTTTCCACGAAGTGCCGCCTCAGCCTCGGTCGCGCGGATCGACGTCAGTCCGACGCAGGCGAGAGCTATCGCGGCATCCCGACAAACGTCGCCCGCCATGGTGAGTTGTACGGCAGCACTGGCACTTGGATACACGGGAGCGCTCCGCTTGAATGCCAGATAAGCACCCCCGCTGCCTTTAGGCGGCATCTTGACCTCAACTTCGGTAACAAGTTCGTCGTGAGCGAGCGCTGTTGTGTAGGCGTCTTTGATGAAGTCTTTCAGAGGGATGGTGCGCGTGCTGTTCGACCCGAGGCAGTGAACGGTGGTGTTGAGCGTGATCAAGGCGTTCGCCCAATCGCCGCTTGGATCGGCCTCGGCTAGCGATCCGCCGATGGTACCCCGATTTCGCACTTGCACGTCGGCAATCCCGGCTGCGCAGTCGTGTAAGACCGGAATCTTTCGCGCCAGCGCAGAATGCTCAATCTCGGCGTGGCGCGTCATTGCTCCGAAATGAAGCGCTCCCGAATCTTCTTTAATGAAGGAGGTGCCGGGGATGAAGTTCAGGTCCACGAGGTGCTCGGGATTAGCGAAGCGAAGCTTGAGCAACGGAATCAGACTCTGCCCGCCAGCGAGAAACTTCGCGCCCTCGCCGAGTTGGCCGAGCATGGTGACTGCTTCTTTCAACGATCCCGCCCGGTGATAATGAAATGATCGCGGATACATTGCGGTTCGTCTTTCCTGTCTAAGCGATTGCCCCACGCAGCCCCTATAAGGGGCTGTGACAGCCAGACTTCTGGCACTGCTAAAGCGATGCCCTGATACGAATCTTCTTTACGCCTGCTATGCCGTGCTGCGCGACCGTGCAAATCCCCAAGCAATAGCCGCCAATGCGGAGATGACCAACGCGGAGCCAACCACAGCCAGAGCTTTTAAGACCATTGCACCATGATGATACGTCTGAAGAATGACCGCGAGCGGGAATAGCGCACTGCCCGCCAGCAGAGAGAATGCAACCAGCTGCCGAACTCCTTCTTTGAAGTTCACCCGTTCGAAAATCACACCCAGCGCGATCATGAGCATCGCGAGCCCGATCCAGTGGGAGTGAGCATCTACCTGGCGAACATAATCGTACTTGGTTTCGCCATATTGCCCGAGCGCAGCTTGGGACTGAACGAGATTCCGACCGGCGGCCGCGCTAAAAGACTGGGCGAGTGATCCGCCCATGTGATCGAGCGTCTGGTGCTCAACGAAGAGCGCATATTGCAACCCGTAAAGCATGCCGAAGGCGGCGAGAGCTATCCCGCCGAAAATCAGAAGTTTGCGCGAGCCGGTCACTGCGCACCTTCCGCAACATCGAGGCCACCGGAATAGCGCAAGATACCAACCAGCATTCCAACCAGGCCAACGATCACCATCAGACCTCCGATGTCGGCGATGCCTCCGGCCAGCAATCCGAGCTTCAGCTCGAGGAGCACGAAGACGGGCAGAATCACTGAGCCCCCGAGCAACAATTTCACCCAGCGCCGCTTCCATTTGTCAGAGAGGAACACGAAGGGCTGCACGAAAGATAGCAACATTGCCAGCAATCCAAACTCGATGATATGGGAGTGCGCGGCGATGTTCACGGCTCGTTCGCCAGCCAGGCCACCGAAGTTATTGACCTCAGTTGTGACGACGTCGAGATTTCCTGCAGCGGCAGCATCGATCATACGTCGCAGGATCGTGGTCTCCATACGCTCGTGCTCGTACAACAGAGTACCGGCGTAGTACGCGCCGTGGAGGAAGCCGAGCAAAACAAGAATCGTGCCACCGGTCAGAAGCGCGCGACGCGGCGTGCTGTCTTCAGCAGGTAGTTCGAAGCCGAGGAGTTCAGGTTCGCTCAGTTGGCGGCTGCGAAGATATTGCCAGAAGCCCCACGCTTGAATAATGAGAACGACGATCAGCAAGGCTCCGGAGGAATCGGCCAGCACGCTTGCCCATCCGATTGCGGCAAACGGACTGCCAGTGAGGCCAACGTAGTGAATCAGAAAAATGCCGACCGGCAGAAGGACTCCGCCGACGATGAAGAGAGCCGCGAGGGATTTTTTTGTCTGCCGTGAGAGCGCAATATACGGCTGCACCAGCGCCAGAAGCAGCGCCAGGTAGCCGGCGTCAATCATGTGGACGTGCGCATCCACCTTGGTGCCACGATCCTCGAGCACACTTCCGAGATGGCCGAGCGCTTGATTCACCGCCGCGGTATTTCCGGCAGCGACGGCGCGGGAGGCGGCAATGAGCGCTTCGCCTTGCCGGGCGGCGTTTTGATGGAGGATGAAAACGGCAAAGATGTCGCCGAAGAGAAGGCCAGCGGCGATCAGAGCGATGCCACCGAAGATGTAGAGGCGGCGCGCGCTCATCCTTTCGAAAGAGGGCGCGACACCTGGCCCGAAACCAGGCGAAAAAACACGTGCGGAATTCATAGGCGCGAAGCTGGCACTGTCCTGCATCGGTCGAGGAATCGCTGGCATTAGTGTTCCACTGGTTCTATGTCGCGGTACTGACTGCGGAAATACAACAGCGGCTCTCCACCCCGGACCACGACCTCTTCCACTTCCGCGATGAAGATGGTGTGGTCACCCGCGGTCTGCGTCGAGTGTAGCCGGCACTCGAGGTAGGCGAGAGCTCCCTGGAGCACGGGCGTGCCTTGCGCCGTACGATCAAAACGGGCGCCCGCGGCTTCCGGATGCTGATGGGTTTCTGCAGAGCGCGCGTAATATTCCGAGATGGCCTGCTGATCGTTACGCAGCACATTCACCCCAAACCGCTTCCGGGCGTGCAGATGAGCATGCGTCCGCGCCCGGTGATCCACACAAACCAGAACCAGCATCGGGTCGAGTGAGACCGCGGTAAAAGCATTCGCCGTCATGCCGTGCACTTCGCCGTCCTGGTCGACAGTAATGACCGTAACCCCAGTTGCGAAACATCCCATGGCTTTGCGGAAGTCGCTCGCGGTAGGGCTCATGTGGGAACCTGCACCACGCTACCACGTCAGACGCAGCGCAAACTGAATCTGGCGTGGGTTGAATACTGCGCTCGGCGTTCCATACGCCGCATTTGGCGAACCCTCCCGGTAGAGTGCGGGTGCTCCGAAGCAACCTGGTGCGCCGGAATCCGGCCCGCAGAAGTCGGCCGCTCCATAACTTGTGTTGAAGTAGCGAATGTTGACGGTGTTCAGCAAGTTGAAGGCTTCCGCCAGAAGCTGGAGATGCAACTTTTCCCGAATTGGGAAGGTGCGCTCCAGGCGAACGTCGACGGTCTGCAGTGTATCCCCCTTAAATGTGTTGCGCGGCTCGTTGCCGACCCGATCATTGTTTCCAAACACGTCGCCATTGGAGTCAAAGCCCGCGTACTTGGTGAAGTACTGCGGAGACTGCAGGGTGAGGATCGTGCTGAAACTGAAGTCGCGCATGAACACGTTCCAGCTCTTGGGACTGGAGAAGATGGCGTTTCCGACGAAGCGATGACGGGCATCGTCGGCCGAACTGGCGCGCTCCGCGTGGAAGTTGGCGCTGTCCTGCGGAATTAACACGAAGCTGGGATTGGGCCCGTTATCGATCGAATGCGACCAGGTATAGCTGATGGCAAACGAAAAATTGTTGCTCATCCGCTTGTTCATGCTGATGAGCAGACCGTCGTAAACGGAATCCCAACCGGACTTTGCTTCGAAGAAGACGCTATAGTTCGGGTTGCGGAAACCAGGGATTCCGTTGACATGGGGTACACCCGGAATCACCATCGATGCCGGAAAATTCACGTTCGTTCCACCGGCGCAGTCGGGAGGAGTAGCAACCCCACTCGCTTGAAAGTTGAAGTACATGTCCTTGCAACTCGCCTGCCCTTTCGAGTTGAAGAACTGCACGGTGCCGCTCGGGTCCGGCTGATTCACGTTGTAAAAACTGCCTAGGTGGACTCCGCGCAAGTGGATTCCCGTGATGCTCAACAGCGCGTCCTTGAAGGGCTGGAATTCCAGCGAGGCGCTGCTCTGAATACCGTACGGGTTCTGGCTATTCTGATCGAACCGGACGATGGTCGCGGGTTGCAGGAAGCCACAACCCGCCAGAGTTCCTGCAGGGCCATACCCGGGAACGATCCCGACCGGACAGAACCCGGCAGACACCCCGTTTGGATAATTTGCTTGTCCTGCAGTGCCAAACGGGCCGCCTCCAAACAGCGCAGCAAGCGCGGAATATGTAATGAATGGGGCGCTGGCAAAACTGAAGAGGCCAGTCTTCGCGTTCAAACTGTCCTCAAATGGGCGCCCCGGATAGGTGGTTAGGCCGCCACAAGATGGCGCCTGACACATGAGCAAGGGTGAGGGGATAATTCCGTGGAACAATCCCGCACCCGCCCGAAATACCACGTTGCGAGAAGTCCCCAAGCTATAAGCCAAGCCCACGCGCGGATCCACGTCCTTCCAATTCGTATTCAGCACTCCGGAAGGCCACGTCTCAAATTCCCAACGCGCTCCGAAATTTACCGTCAAATTCTGGGAGGCCCGCCACTTATCTTGCAGGTAAAAGCCCGTGTAGTCGTGGTCGAGCGTTGCAGAGGACTGGTTGCGGATGGCCTGGGAAATCGGGCCGCCTTGATATACAGCTGGTCCGCCTGCCAGAGATGGCTCGTTGAAAAGCGGAGTCGTAGTGGTGTCGAAGCGTTGGAAGAAGATCACGAATGGATCGGGGCAGATTACGCCCGGACCACACGCTGCGGTGTCCGTACCAAGAAAAGCGGCGAGGTCCGCGAAGTCCGCCTCGAACGGATAAAACAGCGGAAAGGATTCGTAAGTGCCGACCCGATCAAAGTTGCCGCCGAAACCGATGGTGTGGTTCGACACGTTGTGCGTCATGTTGTCGACCAATTCGAAGCGCGACTCGTGGTAAATGTCGGGGTTCCCGCGGTTGACGCCGACTGCAAAAGTATTTGCGACTTCCAGGTGGGGCTGGGTTGAGACCACCGGGAAATCGAAGTTGCGATGCGCGTACTGCATACGTAGGTCGTTTACCCACGATGGGGAAATCACCGTAGTCAAGCCGCCAGCGATCGACTGGTCGCGAATATTGTTGTTCTTAAACGCGGACGGCAGGTCGAAACCATTGTTCAGCGGCGACTGGTTGGTCAAACGATCGTCATTGATGAAATAGCGGACGTAGACGTTACTGTGGCCGAAGTTCTGATCCAGTCTGATCAGCCCGTTGTCCGTGTTTGCGTTGCGCAGTACAAAGAGGTTTTCTGCAGGCAGGCCAAATACGGTCGTCTTGACGTTATTAATCGCAGCAATATTGGTCAGCACGGTTGAATTGTAGGTTGGCGATTCGGTGCGCCTCTGCCCTTCGTAATTGGCAAAAATGAATGTCTTATCTTTTCGGATCGGTCCGCCAATAGCGCCGCCAAACTGGTTTTGCCGCAGCACATTGAAGCCGGGCGCGGAGAGAATGCTGACCGCGTCAAGTTTGTTGTTGCGAAGATAATCGTAGAGCGAACCGTGCACGTTATTGGTGCCACTCTTGGTGATGATGTTTACGATTCCGGCGGTGGCTCGGCCAAATTCCGTGGTGTAGTCGGTGTTGATGACGCGAAACTCCTGCACCGACTCCTGTGGTGGCGTGCCCCGCTGGATGCCCGAAGCGGTTGAGATATCATCGGCGCCGTCCACTGCGATGAAATTGTAGTGAATGTTCTGGCCGGCAAAGGAGAGCTTGGTGACCGGTTCGACGATGACGTCCGTGCTGCCCGAGGTGGTGTTTCCGATAGTGATGCCGGGAGCGAGCAACGCGAAATCGATGAACTCCCGCCCATTTACCGGAAGATTCTCGATTTTTTGCTGATCGATGACCTCGCTCACCATGGTTCGAGTTGGCTCAGCGACTTCGCCAACGTCCTGCACCTCGACCTGGGTTTGAACCTGGCCGGGAGCCAGCGCGAAATCCACATTGCCTGACGCAGCTAGATCCAGGTGAATCTTCTTAGCAGATTTTTGGAAACCCGACTTTTCGACATTGACGGTGTAATCGCCTGCCGGAAGTCCGCCGATCTGATATTCGCCCACCGCGTTGGCAGTGACAGTGCGTTTCAGTCCTGTGTCCGCATTTAGCGCGGTGACCGAAGCTTCGGGAATCACGGCACCGGTGGCGTCCGAGATGCGTCCCTGGAGAGTGCTGGTAACGGTCTGGGCTCCCAGCCAACTCGACGTAGCCAAGAGCACTAGAAGACAAACGACCGCTCCCAAGCACCGGCGATGGAACAACGAGGACTGAACGGAGCCGGGCGTTCCGGCAGCGGATTCCACAACGTATTGAACTTGAACGGCCATCGAATTCCCCCCTCGTAAGTTTCGTGTTGTTGCGCGGGCAGCTACTGCGCTATCCGCACCACTCGTGCCGCGTGCGCGTGCATGATCTGAGTGAGCCTCGATTCGGAGTCCCCAAGATGCTGCACCAGTACCTCGGCACACTGCTTAAGCTTTCCGACAGTGAGCAATTGGCACATCTTCCGGTGGACAGGAATCAGAGCGCCGGGATTGTCATGACTGCGGTCCACCAGCACCATGCCGACGCGTAGTTCGCCGAGCATGTTTTTATAAAACGATTCCAGCCGCTTGTTGCCGTGGAAGCGGATCAGCAGGCTATGAAAATGAAGGTCGTGACTGACGGCGCGCGACCAGTTGCGGTCGTGCACGGCCAGTTCGTATTGCTCTACCGCGCTGCGGATTTCCTGCAGCAAACCTGGGTCCGGAGAGCGCGCTGCTAACACGGCGGGCAACTCCAGCATCCGACGCAACTGGTAGATCTCCTGCACATCACGCAATGAGAGTTGAGAAACCGCAGCGCCCCGATGGAGGCTGCGCCGCAAAAGGCCCTCGAGCGACAAGATCCGGATTGCCTCCCGCATCGTGTTGCGGGAAACGCCCAGAGAAGACGCCAGGGGCAATTCCTGAAGCTGGGTGCCGGGGCGGAACTCGCCCTCGAGAATGCGTTGACGGAGGAGAGCGGCCACCTGATCCGCCACACTGACGCGTGTGATCTGCGTTCGATCCATACCGAGAAGATATTCGATTGGTTAAACGGCGAAATTTTGCTCCCAACTGTTCACGTTGTCAAGTGTTGAAATGTTCACCACTTTGGGGGTATGTTGCAGGAGCGGACCAGTAGTCGGTACGGTGGTTTTTTGAGCGGCGAAAATTTTAGCGAAAGCTGCTTAGGCAGGGATTCGCCGGGTCCGCTATTATCTTTGGCAGTAATCGCCAGTATGATCGTTGCCAGCGCCGGACAGACTTTGCGGCGGGCTCGGATGAAACGAGTTTCCAAGTAAGAAGAAAAGTAAGAAGGGAGAGATGGCCACCTTTCTTTCAGATGCGCTGTCCGCGACGGCTGTTGAGTTGGCAAACGCCGCCTCGACGCCGATCTCTCGTGAAGCGGCTTGCCGGCTGCTGCGCACGGATGACGACATGCTGCCGTCCCTGCTGAAGGCGGCGCAACTTGTTCGCGCGCAATTCAAGCCGGGAATTGTCACCTATTCCCGCAAGGTGTTTCTTCCCCTGACGAATCTTTGCCGCGACTATTGCGGCTACTGCACGTTCCGGCGCGATCCCAGCCAGCCCGGTGCGCACACCATGACGCCGGACGAGGTGATGGAAGTTGTTCGCGCGGGAGAGCGCATGGGATGTACCGAGGCATTGTTTAGCCTGGGAGACAAGCCGGAACTGCTTTTTCCCGAGATGCGCGATACGCTGCGGCGCTTCGGATACAAGTCCACACTCCATTATCTGGAAGCGATGTGCGAGAAGGTTCTTCGCGAATCGAGCCTGCTCCCACATCCCAATCCCGGACTGATGAGTGCGGAGTGGCTGGAACGGCTGTCACGCGTCGCTCCCAGCATGGGGCTCATGCTTGAAACGACCAGTGCGCGGCTGCTTGCAAAAGATGCGGCTCACGACGACGCTCCCGACAAAGATCCGGTAAAGCGCCTCCGCGTAATTGAGGATGCAGGGCGGCGTAAAATTCCCTTTACCACGGGAATTCTGATTGGAATTGGCGAAACGCTCGAAGAGCGCGCGGATTCGCTGGTCGCGATCCGCGATTTACATGCGAGGTATGGGCACATTCAGGAAGTGATCGTGCAAAATTTCCGTGCCAAGAGTGGAACACCGATGGCACACTGGCCTGAACCGGATCGCGAGGAAATGCTGCGCACCGTGGCCGTGGCGCGCCTCCTGCTGCCGGCGATGAATATTCAAGCGCCGCCAAATCTTTCCGATCCGCACTATGCCGATCTGCTTGATGGTGGCATCAATGATTGGGGCGGTGTTTCGCCGCTGACACCGGATTTTATCAACCCGGAAAAGCCGTGGCCGCATCTGGAAGAATTACGACAGCGGACCGAGGCGAAGGGATTCGAGTTGCGTCAGAGGTTGCCGGTTTATCCTGAATTCGCAGAACAAGCGGCGGCACATGGCGATTTGCTGGCGGGGCGTCTTAACGCTGCTGCGGACGCTGAGGGCTACGCTCGGAGGGCGGCATGATTACGGTCCTGACCGGCGGCACGGGCGGCTCCAAATTCGTTGACGGACTCCGGCAAATCGTTCGTCCGGACGAGCTGACGATCATCGTGAATACCGGCGACGATTTGCTCTGGTGGGGATTGTATGTTTCGCCCGATCTGGATTCCATCACTTATATGCTCGCCGGGAAACTCAGCCAGGAGCGCGGCTGGGGCGTGAAGGGAGACACTTTTTTTTGCCTGAATGCCATGGGGCAACTGGGGCAACCGACGTGGCTTCACGTCGGCGATCGCGATCTGGCCACGCACATTCTGCGCACGAAGCTGCTTTCCGAAGGCAAGAGCCTCAGTGAGGCCACGACCGAGATCGCGGCCAGGCTTGGCATCAAGGTACGTGTGCTGCCGATGAGCAACTCGCGCGTCGAGACACGGGTTCTGACTCCGGCGGGAGACTTGAGCTTTGAAGAATATTTCGTGCAGCGCTGGTACCAGGATCCAGTCGAATCGGTTCGCTACGCCGGGGCCTCGGATGCGGAGCCCGCGCCAGGAGTGTTAGAGGCGATCCGCTCGGCAGATCTTGTGCTATTGGCGCCGAGTAGTCCGGTGAGCAGCATTGCGCCCATTCTGACGGTGCCGGGAATTCGCGAAGCTCTGCGCGAAAGCCGCGCCCGCATTGCGGCCGTAAGCCCGATCGTCGGCGGCAAAGCGGTCTCTGGGCCCGCGGGAACGCTCATGGCGGCGCAGGGCTTCGCAGTTTCGATTGCCGGCGTTGCCGACTTCTATCACGACTTCCTCGATCTGCTGGTGGTCGATTCGCAGGACGCGCCCGCCGCCGAATCATTGCGCACCACCGGGATGCGTGTGCATTGCACCCCGACCATCATGCGCAAGTACGAAGATAGAATCGCGCTGGCAAAAAGCGCGCTTAAAGCGGCCATGCAGCCTCCGTCCGCTCAGGCGGCACTGGAGCGGTCATGATTCTGGTTCCGGTAAAAAACCTTGTCGACGCGAAGCAACGGCTGTCCTCTATTTTGAGTCCGGAAGAACGTTTCGCGCTGGCGCGGGCGATGTGCGAGGACGTGCTGCAGGCGCTGGCGCGCTGGCAAAGCCGGCCTTCCGTTGCGGTGGTGACGAGTGATTCAATCGCGCGCGATTTGGCGGAGCGCTTCAATTTCGAGGTCGTTGCCGACAACAACTCCGGAGAGACCAGCGCCATCGAGATGGCAACAGCGTTTTGCAAACAACAGGGAGCGGAAAACACCTTGGTGGTTCCGGCGGATATTCCTTTGATCGACAGTTCGGAACTGCAGAAGATCGTGGATTGCGCTCCTCACTCTCAAGGCGGTGCGGTCCTGGTGCCGGACGCGGCCGGGCGCGGCACGAATGCAGCGTGGCGATCTCCGGCTGACCTGTTCCCGCTTCGCTTCGGGAACGATAGCTTCCTGCCGCACTTGGGCGCAGCGAAGGCGACGGGCCTGCCTTGCGTCGTGCTCGAACTGCCGGGGATTGCGCGGGATGTCGATCGTCCCGAAGATCTTCGCGAGCTGGCAACTGCCAGTGGAGATCGGCGATCGCAGAAGTTGGTGCGAAGCTGGAACCTCAGTGGCCGGAATCTGGTCGAACACTGTCAGATCGAACATGCCGTCCAGCAGCGCTAGCCACGCGGGTAAGCGCGCGACCGGGGGAGTGCGTATTCTTCCGGTCGCCGTCAGTGGAGAAATCTGTGCTGGAGAATCGCTGTGCTCGAGGTTGTTGGCAGCGGCGCGAAACCTGGGGCTGAGCCTTCAGGGCGGCGACATTCTGGTGGTGAAACACAAAGTTGTTTCGAAGGCGGAAGGCGCTGTGGTCGCGATTGATGAGATACGGCCCTCGGCGGCTTCACGGGTTTGGGCTCGACGCTATGGGCTCGACGCACGCGTAACTGAGTTGGCGGTGCGTGAGAGTCGCAGAATCGTGCGGCGAGAGCGCGGTGTGCTGATCACCGAAACCAGGCATGGTTTCGTTTGCGCGAACAGTGGCGTGGATATTTCGAACGTGGATGGTGGACGGCACGCGGTGTTGCTGCCGGTGGATCCGGATCGTTCTGCGGCGAGGCTGCGGCGGGAGTTGAAGAAGCAGCTTGGGATCGAGATCGCGGTCATCATCAGCGATAGTTTCGGGCGTCCGTGGCGCGAAGGCTTGACGGAAGTGGCGATCGGCGCCGCAGGAATACAGCCTCTGGTCGACTACCGCGGACGTCGCGATCCGCACGGCTATTCGCTGCATGCGACAGTGGACGCGGTAGCGGACGAGCTGGCTTGCGCGGCGGGACTAGTCTGCGGCAAGCTGGCAGGCACTCCGGCGTGCATCATTCGGGGCTATTCATATCGCCGAGAAAACCGCCGAGGAAGCGGCGGGGCGCGGGAACTCATCCGACCCGCGAAGAACGATCTGTTTCGGTAGAAGTTTTTTCTTGAATTGTCATCCCGAGCCCTCGCGGTCGGATTAGGAGAAGACCATGGCATTGCAGGCTTCTGAACTCGAGCAATTCTCCGCGCTGACTTGGGACAAAATCGCGCCTGAAGCTTCCGTCGCGATTCGCACCGCCTTGGAGAGCGTGCTGGAAACACAAGACGGAGCCGGTCTGCGGGACGAGGAGCGCTACGCCATGGCGAATTGCGAAGGTGCAGACTTATTAGCGCTGCTCGTGGCGGCAGATACCCTTCGGCGCGACCTGGTCGGCAACATAGTCAGCTACGTGGTGAACCGCAACATCAATTTCACCAACATCTGTTTCGTGGGATGCAAGTTTTGCGCGTTTAGCCGCGGGCCGCGCGAGGTCGATTCCTATTTTCATTCGCTCGATGACATGGGACGCAAAAGTAAAGAGGCGTGGGAATTGGGAGCGACCGAAGTCTGCATTCAAGGCGGGCTGCCGCACGGTCTGCCGCCGTTTTATTACCGCGACATTCTGCGCGCCGTAAAGAACGCGACGCCAAGCATGCACATCCACGCCTTTTCTCCGATGGAAATTGTATACGGCGTAGAACTGACCGGCATGACGCTGCGCGACTATCTCATGATGCTGCGCGATAACGGACTGGACACGCTGCCCGGCACCGCGGCCGAGATTTTGGATGACGAAGTGCGCCATGTCCTATCGCTCAATAAACTTTCGTCGGCGCAATGGCAAGAGGTGATCCGCACAGCGCACGCCTGTGGAATCCCAAGCACGTCGACGCTGATGTATGGGCACATGGAGACGCCAAGCCACTGGGTGCGACAGCTGTCTTTGTTCCGACAGATTCAGGCTGAGACCGGCGGCTTCACCGAGTTCGTGCCGCTTGGCTTTGTGCATCAGAACACTCTTCTATTCCAGCAGGGGCTGGCGCGCTCCGGACCGACGCTCGCCGAACACCTCAAGATTCACGCGCTCGCCAGAATCCTGCTTGCCGGTTCGATTCATAACATCCAAGTCTCGTGGGTCAAGCTGAACCGCAAACTTTCGCAGCTTTGCCTGCATGCCGGCGCGAACGACTACGGCGGGACGTTGATGGAAGAAAACATCTCGCGTGAAGCCGGAGCCACAGCGGGCCAGTACACCAGTCCGGAAGATTTCCAGGCGTTGATTCTGGAGATGGGGCGCATTCCGGCAGAGCGCAATACGAAATATTCACGAATGAAGATCAAACTGCCGCTTGAATCGGTTCCGGAGAATTCTTTTGAGAGTGCGTTTCTGGAGTTCGCGTGAGCCGCACCATCGCGGTGATCGGTGGTACCGGTCCGGCTGGTATGGGTCTCGCGCTGCGCTGGGCGCGCGCGGGAGAGACCGTCATCATCGGCTCGCGTGATGGCGCTCGTGCGCAGCAGACGGCGGAGACAATACGCGAGCGGGCGGACGCTACTGCTCAAATTTCTGGCATGGAAAACTCGGCTGCCTGCGCCGCTAGCGATCTGCTGGTGCTCACCGTGCCGTTCGAAGGACAGTCAGCGCTGCTCAAGCAGTTGAAGCCTGCAATTCGTCCGGGCAGCGTCCTGATCGATGCTACCGTTCCACTGGCTGCGAGCGTGGGCGGACGCGCGAGTCGCACCGTTGGCGTCTGGCAAGGCTCGGCAGCGCAGCAGACGGCGGAGCTGGTTCCGAAGGGCGTTTCGGTCGCAGCGGCATTCCACAACGTTTCGGCGGACGTACTCAACAGCGATGAAGATATCGATTGTGATGTGATCGTATGCAGCGATGATCCGAATGCCACACAGGTTGCGATGGAACTCGCGGCGAAGATCGCGGGCGTGCGAGCGATTGATGGCGGGAAGCTGGAGAACGCGCGCATCGTCGAGCAGATCACGGCACTGCTGATCGGTCTCAACATCCGGCATAAAGGGCACGGCGGAATACGGATCACGGGTTTGCCAGATGGCGCATACAAGATGGGGCCGACTGCGCGCTAATTCGCCACACGTGTTTGCGACATGACTGCTCCTCTCAGCCACGGACGTGACATCGAAAGCTCGGCTATCGAAAGTCCAGCCATCGAATTCGATCATGCTTCCTTCCGTCTGAACGGGCGCGTACTGCTTCAGGATCTTGTGCTCTCTGTGAAGCAGGGTGAAACGCTGGTGCTGCTCGGGCGCAGCGGCTCGGGAAAGACGACTACCCTGAAACTGATCAACCGCTTGCTGTTGCCTAGCGCAGGCGACGTGCGCGTCAACGGACGTCGCACTGCGGAGTGGGATCCGATCCGGCTGCGGAGAGGCATCGGGTATGTCATTCAGGACGGCGGTTTGTTCCCACACTTCACCGTTGAGCGCAACATCGCGCTCGTGCCACGAATCGAAAACTGGCCGCAGGCGCGCATTGCAGCTCGGGTGCGCGAGTTGCTCGCCACAGTCGGGCTGAATCAGGAATTGGCATCGCGCTATCCAAGCCAACTCTCGGGAGGTCAGCGGCAGCGCGTGGGAGTGGCGCGCGCTCTGGCGGCTGATCCGCCTATTCTGATTCTTGACGAGGCTTTTGGCGCGCTCGATCCCATCACGCGATCGGAAATGCAGAAAGAGTTTCGCGGCCTGCAGCAACGGATGCGGAAAGCGGTCATCTTTGTTACTCACGATTTGCGCGAAGCTTTGCTGCTGGCGGATCGCATCGCGCTGATGGAAGAAGGTCGCCTTATCGTGGACGTTCCAGCGGCGGAATTTTCGCGCTCGCAGCATCCGCTGGTGCGAGCTTACGTGGAAGCGTTCTCCAGTTTTCCGGATGAAAGTTCGCCGGATAAAAGTTTGCCTGATCCAGATTAGTCACGACCGTGATCACGAGGTGATCGGCATGAATTTCCTGCAGTTCATGATGGCGAATCGCCAGCAGGTGCTCGACCTTACGCTGGAGCACATGACGCTGGCTGGTGTCGCCACACTTCTCGCCGCGCTCGTCGGGATTCCGCTGGGCATCCTGATCACGCGCGTTCCGCAACTCAGCAAGCCGGTGCTGGGTAGCGCGAACATCATCCAAACCATTCCGAGCCTTGCCTTGTTCGGCTTTCTTCTTCCAGCGCCTTGGATCGGAGAACGCGGAAGCCGGCTTGCGATCCTGGCGCTGGCGCTCTATGCGCTGTTGCCGCTGATTCGCAATACTTACGCGGGCATTCGCAGCGTCGATCCAGCGGTGGTCGAGGCGGGACGCGCTATGGGATTGACCGACCGCCAATTGCTTTTTCAGGTGGAATTGCCGCTGGCTTCGGGAGTCATTGTCGCGGGATTGCGGATCGCGGCTGTGCTCTCCATTGGACTGGCAACGATCGCAGCTGCGATTGGCGCGGGCGGACTCGGAGAATTTATTTTTCGCGGTCTCGCCATGGTGAACAACCAGGTGATTTTGGCCGGAGCCGTTCCGGCCGCGCTGCTGGCGCTCTTTGCCGACTTTGTGCTCGGAAGACTGGAGCGGCGATTGGGGTCGCTGCGTTCGAAATCGTAGTTTGAGCACAGAGATAAACATCTGAGATAAATATCATTGACGATTGATTCGATCCGCGGACGCTCTGCGAAAATCATCTGTACACTTCTTGTCTTCCTGCTTCTCTTGCCGGTCATTGGTTGTGAACGAAACGCAAATCGAATCGTAGTTGGCTCCAAGAACTTCACCGAGCAACTCATCCTCGGAGAACTGTTCGCACAAATCATCGAAGCCCGCACTCATCAGCCGGTGGAGCGCCGTTTCTACCTGGCTGGTACCTTCATCTGCCATCAGGCAATCCTTGCCGGACGAATTGACATCTATCCGGAATATACAGGGACGGCGCTCACGGCGGTTCTTAAACAGCAACCTAATCCAGGTCAGCCGAGCGGCGACAAGCGAGAAGTTTATCGACGCGTGAAGCAGGGCTACGAAAGCAAGTTCGGCCTCAGCGTCGGACCGCCGCTTGGCTTTGACGACACCTTTGCGATGGTGATCCGCGGCGACGACGCTCGCCAGTTGCACCTTAAGACGCTGTCGCAGGCCGCTGCGTTTACTCCGAAGTGGCGAGCGGGCTTTGGATATGAGTTCATGGAGCGTCCCGATGGATACAAAGGTTTGGTCGCCAGCTATGGTCTGCGCTTCGCGGAAGCGCCGCGCATTATGGATCTCGGCTTGATTACGCGCGCGCTCAAAGATCGACAGGTCGATATCATTGCCGGCAACAATACTGATGGATTAATTCCTGCGCTCGACTTCGTTGTGCTGGAGGATGACCATCATTATTTTCCGCCGTACGAAGCGGTGGCGATCATGCGCGGGGAAATGTTGAAGAACCATCCTGAGGTGGGAGCGGCGCTTGGCGAATTGTCGGGAGCGATCTCCGATGAAGATATGCGGCGATTGAATTATGCGGTGGATGGACAGCATCGCGACGTGACTGCGGTGGTGCGAGAATTTCTGAAGCAGCGCGGGATGGTCAACTAATTTTATGTATGTATTATT
>Ga0210407_10001389_pt1 | contig 22956 bp, 42 predicted proteins | sample IncBWC27MmetaG_FD_150860 | JGI IMG/M metagenome (GOLD analysis project Ga0210407, IMG submission 150860) | Forest soil microbial communities from Barre Woods Harvard Forest LTER site, Petersham, Massachusetts, United States - Inc-BW-C-27-M | ecosystem: Environmental > Terrestrial > Soil >... | reverse complement strand
AACGGGACTAGGCTCACGGCGTCGCCCCATAGCTGGAGCCGAACACCCTAATTGTCAGCGTGCCGTCTTCCCGGAACCGCTGCTTCTTGATCTCGGCAAAGATTTCTTCCTTGTATCCCTTGTAAATAGCGGCCTGGTCGTAGTCCTTGATATATTTATAGATTTGCTCAAGGGTGCCGTTCCAGTAAGCATCCACTCGATTGGTGAACAGCCAGTTCAGGCTGCCGGAAAGTGCGGCCGTTTTGGCGAAGTACTCAAACTCAAGCGGGGTCGTGTCTACCGGGGACACCAGTAGGGTGGTGCCCTCAATGGTGAACACCCGCGGCATGGAAATCTCGACCACGGGCAGAAACGTAGGGAATTCCACGCTCAGGGTTGCCGGGTGGACGTACTCAAGATCGCTATTCGGGGAGCCCGTCCAAGTAACGCGGCGCCAGCCCATGTAGTCGCTTGGCAGCTGGCAAGTGCCCTGTGGCAGTTGTAGCGTGCCGCCGGTGGTGTAGGTGTTGACGAACGCCGAGCTTTGCAGATCGACGTTGAACCCGTCGATGACGGTAATGATCCAAGACCCGTTGGCTTCTACGGTGCCCTGCACCCCGGCAACCGATACTTCATTACCGGTGGCTAGGGTAGAAGTGCCGGTAAGTGTAATGCGAATAAGACCCGCGCCATTATTAGCAGCACCAGTGACGTTAATAGCAGACGGAGCAGTTGGTACCAGAATGGTAACTTTGTCTTCGGGGCGCATACGGAATAGTTCATAAGACGCCTCCGCCTCAAATAGCGTAATGCAATCGACGATCTGGGTAGTAAGGTCTGACCGGGCAAGCTGGTCGGCTATGGCGGTTTGAAAGTTGGCGTAATTATTGAGCGCCATCGCCGTACCCTACATGAAAGGGATTTGCCGTGTCATAGGTCCAGAACTTCTTATATTGCGGGTCTTTCATCTTCTTATGCACCCACTCCCAGAACTCCTGGTTCATGGGCTTATGTTCCGCGCCGCAATATTCGTTGTAGAACTTCTCGACCATCACCGCGGGCAGGCTCCACTTGTGATGGAAGTCCTTGCCGTGCTGTGGCTGCTCGGCCAGCATCTTCGCCCAATCCATGATCGGCTCGACATCCTGAACGCGATTGACAATCAGGTCGTCGCCCTCAAGGGCCAGATGCGTTTCAACGTCGCTCACGCCATCTCCGTAACTGACAGGTTCCCGCTGGAGGTGCTGGTGCTGCAGTACGATAGGAACTGGCCTGGCGTGACGATGAAATACTCTCCGCCGACCGTGCTGGCGGGCAGCAGCGCCCCGGACGGCATGTTAGCCGAGGTTACGATGGTGGACGAAGTAGATTGGTCTATGCTGACGTACCCAGCGAGAGATGAAATCACTCGGATGTGCTGGGTACTATTAGCAAAGAACGTTGAAATGACGGTGGCGCCCCCGCTGGCGCCGCCGCTGTAGGAAAGGGTCTGGTATTTGTTGAAGCGACTAGCGGGCTGTTTGTCAAATCCAGCGCCCATGATTAGAACTCCTGAACGATGTGGGTGACGAAGCCGGCCTGACAGGTTGAGCCTGCCGTAACAATGATATCACCAGAGTTCATGTAGACAACCGAAGTTGCTGTGATATTGACCGGCGAGGCAAGTGTCCCGGTGGTGGTGGTCACGCTAGTGCCAGAGCTGATGACCGTGGCTGAGGTTGCGCCGCCCAGAAAGGCAAACACGTCAAAACCGGTGACATTGGTGGACGTGCCGGCATTGTTAGGAGCGAACCAGCCGCCGATATATTTACAGCGGGAGACCACGATGGACGTAGCAACCGGGGCGCCGGAAGTGGTCGTTGTTGCGCTGACATAATGACGGAAACGAAACTGCGGAATGTAAGGATAAGACATAGCGGCGCCCTCCCTGGGCGTTATTGGTTAAGTTGCCCTTTTATTCCCGGGCGGTGATTGCGTTTTACTTTGGGGCTATAAAGCGTAGCTTCGCTTATTCGGAAAAGTCTGTCCGATTAGCCCAATGGGCGAGTTGGTATTCCATGTCGTCGAGCGCCCCGACCAGATGCGCGGCCTCTCTTGATTTGGCCTCCGCTTCTGCTCTTAGAGCGCCGACTCTATTGTTTAGCTCGTTCTTGCGCGCATAGTACTTGCGCCATTGCCGGGACGACTCACAGTAGCCATACATGGGCGCCGGCTCCATGATGTCGGACTCGGGCGGCACCATGAGCTGCATATCGTCGCGATTGACGATGTGCTGCAGGAAATACTGGCAGGCAAGGCGCTGCTGGTTGTATTCGGAGTTGGCCGCCATATCGACGCCGAACAACCCGATATGAGTGGGGTTCTGCTCAATGGCGAGCGCCAGCATGAACGCCAGTTGTGAGGTCCACCAAAATGGACCCCACTTCTGGACGATCGCCGAAAGCGGGTATTGCCGCGCTCCAGGATAGCCTTCATAGGCCCGTTGCATGTAGACGACTGGCTTAGTTTTTAGCCAGTCCATCCACTCGCCTAGGCCTTCCTGGGCCTTTACATCGGGGTTGTGCAGTTCGAACCAGACATCAACACGAGGCATGTGCTTGTTTGCCGGCGAGCACGACCAGATTTCCCATTCGGGGTCATGGAACGGTGCTAGCTGGGCAGATGAGACAGCAGAGCCACAGACGGCTATCTTGCGGATAAGCGGAGCTTCGCTCATAGGCTTCTGTGGGGGCCTCTCATCTGGGAGATTGCTGCCAATATCATCGCCTGGTTCGGCATCCTGCACAATTTGTTCCTTCTGTTAGGTGAAGGTAGGCCCGAAGCCTACCGCGAACGTGAACGACGACACCTGCGTGGCGTTCATGTTCCTGCCCATGACCAGCCAGGCGGTGCTTGAAAGCGAAATCAGGGTAACGGCGTTACCCGAATTCAGCATCGAGCCCGTACCGGTGCTGGCAAAGTTAATGAGCACGCCAGAAAAGCTTGCGCTCGACTGGATGCTTGCCGAAACCGGGGCCACCGCATACAAGGTCGAGGTCGTCGAGCTGGCAAAGACCAGCGTCTTGACCTGACCGGCCGCGGTCGGATCGGCCAATAGCCACGATACCGACGACCCGCCCGTGGACTTGAGCAAGGTCAATCCGTTGTTGGAGATGGTCGTGGCTGTGGTGTTGGTGGTTGCAACGGTGGGTGCCCCACCGCCGTAGATATTGCCGACTGTGGTCTGGTGCATTCTCCCGTCAGTACCGGAGAATACCAGGATGCTGTCGGTCGAGTTCAGCACCGTCGTAGACGTGGCGGTGAGCAGCGACTCAACGTCAGCGAACTTCGTATAAAAAGACATTGTTTTCCCCGTTATTACGAAGTGGTGAGATCGGTAACGAGGGCGCTTGCCTTTTCGTTACGGCTTTCGAGCGTGTACTCTGACAGGATCATGCGCCGCACCGAGTCGCCGGTCTGGGCGATCGGCACCGACACCATGCGCCGGCCGTTGATGTACGCAGCCGCCCACAGGTCCATCTGGAAGGCGAACACGTCACGCTGCCGCTGGAAGCGGTTGGGAACGACTTTGAGAACGCCGAAGTCGCTTTCGTAGGCGTCAACCGCAGCTACGATCTTCTTTGAGGCAGCCTGCTCGATGGGCGAGCTGCGGCCAGTGAAGGTCGAAAACACCTGCTTGTTGAACGAGCCGGTCATGATCAGGTCGGGCTTGCCGCCACTGACCCACGCCGACTGCAGTACGCTCTTCAGCTGCACTTCGGTGAACGCCCTCTGGGTGCCGTTGGTGCGCACGCCCGAGCCATCAGAGCCGGTCGGGTCAACGCCAGTGGTGGCGCCAGTCGAGCTGTTCGTGTTGGTGCGGAGCCAGGAAAGCACCGAGCCTAAACGCCGAACGTTGGTATCGGAGCCGCTGGTCGAACCCGAGGTGGAGGCAATCAAAGAGCCTTCCATGTCGCGCTTGAGCTCAAGGCCCTTCAACATCTCTTGATAGGCCATTTCGTTCCCTCTCCCGGCATGATCTACAGCCTGCTGGGTTCCGGTCACTTGTGGCACTTTTCTACTTATCTGTGCAATGTTGCTAAGACGTACAGTTACGGTTGTAGCGTCTGCCGACACGTCGTCGCCTTCGACCACCGCGTTAGTAGTTAGTGCGGTAGCGAGAGCCTGGGTTTGCCATTCATGCTTCACCGCGGAGGCTTTTGCTTTCTCGATGCCGCTCATGAACGGGGTTTCGGTGGGATCGATGCGATAGATAACGTCCGCGAGATCTTCGCGGTTGCCGATCGCCTCGTAAGAGGCTAGAGCATTGGTGGGTAGCGACATAGTTTGAAATCCTCATAAGCGAAGCTTGGGCTTCATAAGCGAAGCTTGGGCTTCATAAGCGAAGCTTGCGCTTCATCTCTTTGCAGCGCGCTGCGCTATCAGAAGTTCTGCGGCATTGCGCCAATCGGGTTTGTTATTAAAGGCCTTGTCACGGGCTGCGATTGCAGTATCGGTATCCCGCGCATGAAGCGCAGGGCTGCCCGGTCGCTGAACATGGGGAACAGTTTTGGCGACTGCTTTGGGAACCGCAGCTTTCGCTTCACGATAGCGAATGGCATCAACTATCAAGCGTTGAATGCGAGCGTCGCGTAAGCTAACGCTGTTCTCGCCGCTCCATAGCTTATCCAATTCGGATTGCGTGAAACCCAGGTCGTTGAGCAGTTCTTTGCCAGAATTGCCAAGCTTGGTCGCCTTGGCCGGGTCTTTCATCTCGGGAACAGCTTCCGCGAACTTAGCGTCCTGCTCTTGAGCGAATTTGGACCACTGCGACTGATATTCCTGCTGCTGGCGTTGCTGACTAGCCTGCAATTCCGCGTTGACAGCCGCCACCTTCTTCTGGTGGGCGTCCCACAGCGCGTATCTGGGCCAATCATCGCGAGCCATGCGCTCGACATCGGCCATAGTCTTGATGTCGGCGAATTGGCCCTGTTGCTGCTCCTGCAAAGATTGCAGGAATAGCGGAAGTGCCTGCTCGTATTGACCTCTTACCTGTTCCAATTGCTGGCGCTCGGCGTCTAAGGCCTTGCGCTGTTCAGCAGTTTCGTTTTGCGTCCGACGAACTTCTGTCGAGGCTTTGCTGTCATGATCCAGCAAATATTGCTGGGTGTCACGGTCGAGCTTCGCCCACGAGTCCGCTCTGTCTTTCGCCCAAGACCTTGGCAAATCGAGTGGAGCCGTTTCCGGCTGGTCGATTGTTGCGGTCACTGTAGCGGAGCTACGCTCATTAGCGGAGCTACGCTCATCTTCGCCGGTAGCCTCTTGTGGAGGGGCGGCGGATTCCGGTGTGGCCGATGTCTCGGCCGATGTTGGCTCTGGCGCCACTGGTGGGGCTGCCCGTTGTTCTTGTGCATCATCCTTATAGCGATGCTGCGCCAGGGCATTGGCTGCCTGTCGCAAGGACATCGGGCTTTCGCCGTCGTTTAGGGTGATGACTTTATCGGTTAGGTTTTCGATCGATTGCGGTTCTGACATATTTTCCTGTTTGCTTGCGCGGTGGAACGCTCTACGCTCCAACCCTGCATAGTTATCCCCGATAGCAGGGGCGCTGTGACCAGAGCGGGCAACTTAATCCCGTTATAGTCCGGGGTGCTGGCGACCTCTTTTAAGAGGATTGCCGCGCAATCACCGTTTAAGATATTTGATTGAAGCAAGGTCTTTGGTGGCAATGCGGCCGTCTATGGCCCACTTATTCAGATGATCATGCACCAATTGGACGATATGAATGGCTTGCCAGAGCTTTTCTCTGGGCTCGGTGTCCTTGACACGGGTATTACGCCAGGCCCTCAGATACTCGTCATTGAGATAGGTGAACGCTTCTTTTAGAATGTCGCTGTTGAGTAATTCTTGGGCTTTGACCCCGCGCTGTTGCTGGCGCCCTAGTTCGTATTCATCCATGAAGCGTAGCTTTCGCTACATGAAGTAGAGCTTCGCTCATCAGTGTAGTAACAGCATTTCAATGAGTTCCTCTTCCTCGTCGTCATAGCGAGCGGCGTCTATGACCGCTCTGGAGTGCTTGAGCACCGCGGTAACGCGGGTGGCAAACGCGGCGGCCAACAGCAGCGGAGTAAGATGGACTTCTCTGCCATCCTCAAGGGCTTCGGCAAGGGCGCCGCTGGCTTCGGCTACGGCCTGCTGAACTATCCCCCGCTGTTTGTCGGTAAGCTTCTCGGCCCGCTCAGATAATGCTTCCAGGGCTTCAAGGAAGTCGTCAAACCACCGCCGGCTAAGGCTTTGATTCCGCTGCTGGCGGAACCTTTCCTCTAATTCTTCCTTAGTATGCCGGAAACCCCAGCCCACCTTCTTTTTGGTGGCAATCTGGAACGCATTATTCTGAAAGGCATTCTTTTGAAACGCCGTTATCGTAACGGCGGCCACTTAGGTGCCTTCTGGAGCCTTAGCGGCGGTGCGCTGCAGGAGAACAAGCTTGCGGGCAAGCCTTACTGCCGCTTCCGCTACTTCAAGCCCGCGCGCCCGTACCGCCACGTCAATAAATTCCCGGAGCTGAAGCAGTTCCTGCTGGGTGAATTCCATTAGGCTCCTGCCAGGGCATTCCAAATTGAATTAACGGCAAATTGGATATCGCCATCTGGAATAGCATTGCCGGCCGGCGGCTGCTGATAGACAGCTTCGGCCGCAATAGTGGGGTTGGTCATGACGGCAAAGCAAACCGCGGCCAGGTTGAAATTGCCCGCCAGCACCCTCACAGCAAAGGCCGCCCTCGCCGCATGGCCGGTTACGCCGGTTCCCTCGCTGTAGACATTGATAGCGGCAACGCACATGGCATAATTAACGCGCGACTGAAATTCGGTCGGCTGATTGTTTACAATCTGTGCGATCTGGGCAAATGTTGCCATTTTCACCACATTGGTATATAGCGGGTTGTACCGTTGTCGTCGTAGGCGACCCATTTACTCGGGTTGCCGGCGCTGGGAGCGTTGGTCAACGTCCCCGCCTGCGCCGCCGCATTATTGGTCAAGGCTACCTGAGTGCGGAGAATAAAAGCGGCGCCCGTATTAGTAAAAGTGCCGCCTGAAGTCTGAATCAGTCGCACGTTGCCGTCGCCATCGGCGAGCTGGATATTGTTGCTTAGGCCGGCCGCCAAAGTGGTGATATTGCCAACCCAGCCGATTAGGGTATTGGCGCGTCCGGTACTGACTCCAAATCCAACAAAATCCCCGCCGATCATTGTGTTTGAGTCACCGGAAGTGAGATTGGCTGCGGCATTGCAACCTATAACTAGATTAAAACCCGCATCGGCAAGAGGCATATTATTAGAGCCGATCGAAATGTTGCTATCGTGTGTGGTGATTGCCTTCCCCGCCGAAAGCCCTATGGCAGTATTCCTCGCGCCCGACGTGACCGCTCCTAATGCGTTGCCCCCAATGGCTGTATTATCGGTCCCAGAGCTATTTAATAAGGCGCTCCCTCCTATTGCTGTATTATTGTTAACTCCCGTCCCGCACAACTGCAAGGCCGCCGAACCGATGGCGACATTCCCGGTGCCACTAATTAGATTCGCAAGTGCCTGTTTGCCGAAACCAAAATTCTGCTGGCCGGTGGTGCACGCCCCCAAGGCACCTCTGCCAACTGCCGTGTTTCCTAGGCCGGAAGTAAGAGCCGCGAGCGCGCCAACGCCAGTGCCTAAATTATCTGCGCCCGTTCCGGTTAAATTTCCCGCGCCCCCCTCATAGAAATTATTGAGACTGATTTGTGCCTGAATGATCTGCGAGCCGCCATAAAATACCTGACCCCCGCTGGGGATCTGTATCTGCCCCTCAACAAATGAAGTGCCGAGCAGTATCTGCGGAGTGAGCGGCCCAGGGAAGGTCGCGCCGCCGAACCACGCCCCGCCGCCTATCATAGTATAAGAAAAACCAGTCGGCGTTGCCCCCGACCAATTTATAGACATTCCAGAGTCGCGAACGTCGAACGATGAGAAATCGTTTAATAGAATAAAGCCGTAGGTGAAACTAAATGTGCCCGTCACCGTGACGTTTATTGTAGATACGAAGCCCCTAAAAGTAGCCGCTTGGCTTTGCGACGCAAAGAACCAGTTGGTGTTGGCGACAGTAACGTTGAATGTATATAGCCCTGGGATCAGCTCGACTGTGACTTCGGCGTATAAGGAAACCCCGCCGGAGTTAGTCCCCGATTGAGTGAATATGATGTCGGACGTGTAGTTGATCCAATCCCCGAGAGCAAGCAGTTGCCCCGCCTCCATCGAGACTATATCGGTATTGGTAAGGCTATTCGTCAGGTTAACGGCGTTGATCGCAAGCATGGGAATATCGTACAAACAAGCGATACATTCGCCCTGATTGTATACTCCATCATTAGGGCCATTGCTAATAGTCGTGGAACCCGAGCCGGCACCATAAATAAACAATCCGGCAGTGCCAGTAATCGGCGCCATTCCCGCGCCGACGAATGTACCAGCACCCACGCTTAGGGTGATAAAGTTGCCGCCTCCATCGACATTTGCCGATAGATAAAAGATTGCATGCTGGATCGTGGCCCAAGGCTTGCCCGCGGAACCGTCCCCGGTGCTGTCCGAGCCTGAGGATGCTACATGATAGGTCGTATTAGCAGACAGAACACTCTTAACGCCGCTAAGGATATGGGCGGCATTCCAATGGGACGGCAGCACTTCGCCCGCTGCTGCGGCCGCCGGATCGTCGGCAATGCCCGAGACAAAGGCATGGGTAACAGGCATTATTTAGCAATCTCAAAACCGGATGCCTTGCCATCCTTGCCGCGAATTATGGTGCGCGGAGCGTTCAGGTGCTTAATCGCCTCTGCCAAAACAGCTGTGTGCTGTGTGAGGGCGTCGTTGGTGCCGCTATCGTATTTCGGCTGCTTCTGGGGTCCCGCAGTGGCCTTGTGCTCGTCTACAGCCATCTTGTGCTCAGCCTGCTGTTGCGACTGTGCGGTTTGTACGTTGGCGAGCTGGATCTGATGCTCGTGGGCCTGGCTATCCATTTGCATCTTCTGCTGCGCCATATGCGTGTCGATCTGCGCCTTGTTCGTGTCGAGCGCCATTTTGTGCTTCATTTCCTCGTGCTTGAGGCCGAACTCTAGCAGCGCGATTTCCTTCTCGTGCTCGAACTTCTGTTGCTCTAGGGCAGCGTCGGCTTCCAGTTTCGCTCGCTCATGCACCGCTTCGGTCTGCTGCTTCTGCTGCTGCAGCTCTTGGGCGCTTTGCGCCTTCATCATCTCGATCTGCAGCTTGGGATCGGGCGCCGGTTGCGGGGGCGGTTGCCCCTGCGGATCAGAGAAGAACGCGTCCACGTCCTTGTGCCCCGCAATGCGGGTAAGCTGCTTGGCCGAATTGTAGAGGTTCTGCGGTGTGACTAAGTTGGTCATTCCGCCCATGAGGGCCTTTTCCTGCATGCCAATGATCAAGTTGACCATTGCCATCTGCTCGGCCTTGCCGCCGGTGCCTAGACCGACTTCCACGGTCATGTCGTTGCGCTTTTTCCAATCGCGCGGGTCCACATTAACCCACTGATTGCGCAGGCGCACCGTACGGGCCTCTTCGCCATGCTTGCGAATAATGCCGTGTAATAGAACGAACAGGTCCTTAATGCCGGTCTCGGCAAAGATGCGCGCCACCAGCTTCATTCTGGCTTGCGCCATGGTGAACATCTGGCTAGCGGCGTCCGCTGGCGTGTTCTGTAGCGACTTGGGGTCTAGCGCCTGCCCTGCTTTGGAAACACCTGTACGCTGCTCCCTAGTCGCGTCTTGGTACTCAAGGAGCGGATAGAGATGATTGCCGATCGTAGGCACTTCTTGCCAATTAAGGCCGCCAGGCTGCTTGGTTCGGACAATTCCGCCTTGGCGGCTGATCAATAGGTCATCCAAAGTGTTTTCGCTGGCGAAAGTCTCAGCGACTTCTACTCGAGGATTGTTGGCGAGGTAAGCGTTATCCAGCAATGAGCGGAGCAAGCTTGTTTTAATGCGTTGGATGTCCATTACCAGATCGGCAAGGGACCGACCAAAGAACCGGTGCGTAATAATCACCGGCGTCATAGCCGCAAACGGGAGTAGGTCGAATTCCTCTAGGTCAAGTTTACCGTTACGGTAAAGGAGTTCGCCCTGCTCTGCTCCAGTAGTGACTTTATAGAGCTTTGCTGCTCCAGTTCCTTCATAATCCATTCGGATGTAGTGTTCAATAATTTGGATTCTTCGAGAAGCGGGATTATGCTCTTCTCCCACATTCTGATGCTCTGCAACTGTATCTCGATTAATTTCCTCGGCGTTGGTAATGGCAAGATATGTAGGGAGACTTCTGATCTGGTCAGGATCGTATCCTTGCTCGAGGAGTTTCGCCTGTGTGATGATGGTGCGATGGAAGCAATAGTTGCAGTCGCGTAGCGACCGCGCCGTCTTCTCAATACCAAATTCCTCGGGCGGCACCCCCAATACTTTCGCCTCGGCATAATCCTTGCGTTTGACGACTTCCACGTCGTGGAGCTGTGGGGGTGTAGATTGGGCGCCAGGAGCGATCCCCATCCCCTGTTCCGGTGCCCCAGCGCTCGCTCCTGCCAAACCCATCGCCGGTACCGTAGATTGTGGGGGCGGCCCAGAGGGGGGTTGAGCCGCCCCCGGCTGTTGCGGCATGCCTCCCTGCGGCGCCAGCGCCTGCAACAGCATTGGGTCTTCCACGGGCTTTGCCGTGTGCTTGGTGATCTCTACGTCATTGTCGTGGACCAGTACGCCAAACTCATCATCGGTCAGGTCGTAATAGGTCTCACGCTCGTCCTCGGTGCGTTGTTCCCACCAGCACTTGACTATACCGACTTTTGATAATAGCGAGTCCTTGATAAACGAGTACAGAACCAGAAAGCCCGGATTCTGATTCATAAAGACGTGGTTGATATAGTCGGTCTCTTGCTCTGCCGCCTGTACGTCTTCCGGCCCCACCGGATTGAACCGCACTACGTCCTCGCTACCAGCAAATATGTCCATCAAGTAGGGCAGCATGCCCTCGATGGTGTCGGCTACGTCGCTTGATACTGCCGAGCTGCGTCCGTCCTGCGCGGGCATGTCTTTTGACATGTCGTTCATGTAGTACATGAGCGCGTCGTCGCGCTCCGATGATAGCTTGGACGACTGCATGGCGGCGAGGGCGCTGACTTTCTCAGCGTCAAGGAGTGCCTTTAGCTCTCCATCGGACATGCGGCGTTTCGGTGTGGTCTCGGCCCTATAGTCGCTTTCTACGCGCGCCGGTGAGTCCGGAGCGTCGTCGGGTGACGCGGATGAGGCCAATTATTATCTGCCTATGCTATTTATGCCATTCCAAATTTGGGATAAATGATCTTGCGATTGAAATTTGACGGCGTAATGTGCTGGTCCAGCCCTACCGCCAAGTATCTAAATGCATCGGCTCCGTGGGACGACCAGTCGTGGATTGGTGAGGCTCCAAGCGTCTTATTCTTCTCGTCGTACTTAGACCGATACATCTTGAGCGCCTCGATCCCAAGATGACAATGAGACTGATCAAAATGGCAGCGAGGCAGAAGTAGCCGAGTGAGGTTGATGCCGTGCTGAACATTGCCAGAAGGCAGGATAATGATATTGCGCAATCCATGGTCGGTCAGAAAATCCCGATAGTTTTTATCAATACCAGTACGATTAGGGCCAGCGTCGTGAGGGAGAAAATGGCCAGCGTATGAGTAGGGTTTTTCTGTAACCACCTTGGCATACGGTGCACTATCTGCCCCAACCCCTTCATGATAATCGATAACGCAAATCTGGCGACCAATAAGCTGCACAAACCAGATTGCAGTCGCGTCGCGGTCGCCGCCGATATCCCAGCTGGTGTAGACTTGATGAGCGGGGTCATAATCGACCACCCCTATCCGCCCATCCCGATCTGCATCGGCGATATATTTTCCATAATAGGCACCGACGATGGCTGCTTCGAAGTCGCATTCATATTCCTGCCTATACAGCTCCTCGGTCATGTCCTTGCGAGCCTTGTCCAGCTCGTCAGAGGTGAGAAGGCGCCTATCCTTGGCGTTTGGCTCCCGATCATTAATCGGCACCAGCTCGGACGCCTTTAGAACGCTTGAGAACCACTCGTCTTTCAAGGATTGCTGGAACTTGCCGTCTTCATCGTAGCCAAGAGATCGCCGATGGAGGTCATAGAAGGCGTTGTGCCCCCTAGGTGTGCCGATAAAGATCGCAAACCCGCGGCGGTCACTAAGGGCAGGGCGGATGACTGACGGGTAAGCCCGTGGATCAATATCAGCGTATTCGTCCAGCACGCAACCGGATAGGGACAAACCGCGCAGGGCGTTAGGGTTATCAGACCCGAACAGTCGGATTTCTGCGCCATTCGGATATGTGACTTTTAGTTCCGACTGATTAATCTTGAGCCCATAAGGGTGGAACGGCGCCGCTGCTTCGGTCAGATAGTCCCAGGCCGTTGTCTTGGCCTGGCTGTATGTTGGTGCAATATAGGCGTAGTGCGGCCGATCGGAGTCGCTTGTAGCTGCCGCTCGTTGTAGGTCGTGGATGCAAGCCACTGTCTTGCCAGCTCGACGATGGGCGACGATGCACGCATAACGCTGCGTGCGATCGTGGAACGGCATGAAATACCATCTGGGCTGATAATTCGGGACAATAACTATTCCCTCTTCAGGCATTCACCCAACACTTTGCGCACCATCGCATAATCTTGCTGGACATAAAACGCATCAATAATCGTTGTGATCTCGGTGCGCCCGTTGGGGTCTGAGACACTTGCTGGCTCGGCCGTCACAATATGAGCAACCGCCACCAATATCTGCACACCGTCCAACCCGGTCAATTCAATCCACATTATTCTCTATTCCGTCTTCCACCGAGCCAGCTCTTCGCTTGTGGGCGGGGGATCAAAATCATGCCCCGGTATTCGTATCTTCAAGCCGCGACCGTCGGGACCGTAAAGGGCCAATTCAAGATCCCTCTTCTTACGTATCTCAGCCCGCTCCCACCCATTCAGGCTATGATCGCGCGACATTATTCTGTGCCCGGTAGTGTCCATTACGCCATGCCTGATAAGCCTTCGTACGCCGGTCCATAAGCCCGTTCTTGCGCCTTGGGACCGCATATTCAATAATCAAGCGTTTGGCGCGATCTTTCAACCACGCCCTCACTGTCATTCCGTGCTCGGTAGCGTCGGCGGTATCCAGCTGTAGCCCCTTATTGGTGGTAGGTCGTCCGTGCCGCCTATTGCAACCGGCACCTTGCCGTCGCCCCTATCGGCCCATTCTTTGATCGCGCTCATGTCGCCGTTCAATGCTCGGCTAGCCAATACCTCAACGATCTCGTCATCTATTCGCTTGCGCTCAGCACGAAGCCTGGCAAGCGCCTCTTTAAATGGCTTCTCGGACGGCCTGCCCCTCGGGTTGCCCGATTGACCAGGCTTCCACTTGCCCCAGGAGGGTGGCGCTACACCACTAATAGGCGACCGTTCGTCCTTAGCGTCTTCCATAGCGTGCTTTAGCTTGCTCTGACTTTATCTCTTTTGAAGCCGGCCACCATTCGGGTTCCTTTGTCTCTTTTGAGCACCGGCAACTGCCATCCTTGTACGTGCGGCAACCGCCATTCGGGTAGGCCCAACATCCAGCCATCCTGCCGTTCCCTATTCGTTCATTAAATCGTAGCGGTCTACTAGACATTGTCCAAATTTATGGGATAGTGAGCAATATTGCACAGTCTTCGATACCGTGCATATGCCAATATCTTGGATACTCCAGGGATGGGAGGTCCGCATGCTAACCCCAGACGAATATCGTAGTTTTGCCCGAGAATGCTATAAATGGGCTGAACAAACCAGCTCGGAGGAGGATAGGGCGTCCTTCTTATTGCTGGCAAAGCACTGGATGCAAGCCGCATGGTTCTCTGGCGATCGGCTTACCGATATTACTGCGAAGGCGCCACCTGATCGGAAGTAGCGCCCACCATCCAGTCCTCAAGTTCCCTATCGGCGCTGAAATAGCTATCGGCGCTGAAATAGGTCGCAAAGACCGGATGGCTTAATCGTCCCCGTAACCGCACTGCAGCTCGATGGCGGACGCCACATGGTGCATTGCGAGCATCGTACCGTTGCCGAGCCATCGCGATAGTCCACTTCCTGCTTGCTCGTCTTAGCTTGCATAGCTGCTATGCGGCATTGGCATTAGACATATCCAATTAATTTGGATTATACTCTGGTCATAGAGAACGGGAGATGGACATGTACGCACATCTGTACAAAGCTCGCGGCGGCGGATGGGTTCTCTACCTCTCCAACAGTTTCGACCGCAGCGTTAAGCCTTTCGCCGAACTCACCATGAGCGGCAAGCGTGAAGCCCGCAAGATCGCGGCCGAGCGGGGCGCGCAGCCCTGGAACTTCTAATACCGGCCACTAATTTGCCCCGTTGGTGATCGGCCCGGTCTTGGGGCGATACCGGGGCGGACCGCCGCCCTGTTTCGCACCGCCAATCTTGTCCGGAGCTAGAATATTCGCCTTTACAATTGGCTTTCCACCGCCTCCGGACCGCTCCGATACCGGACCCGTCTTGAAGGTGTTCTGGCCCGACATCAGTGCGCTATCAAGGCTGCGAATGCTCTTCTTGTCTTCCGGCCGGTCGAACTTGGCGTAATCGCCCGAATAGGCGCCTACACCACGTTTCCACCCGAACTCGTCGTTATGACGAGACATTAGCTCGCCTCGGAACCGCTGGTCGGGGCATAATTTTTGCCGCCGAACATTTTGCGCTGCGCTGCGCGGTCAAGACCCTTGACCTGATAGCCCACGTCCTTATTGCCGTCGATACCTCGGCCGGGTTTCACATTGTCGCTCATTTTCGCTTTTTCCCCTTGGGTTTGCGTCTTAGAGCTCGCGAGAGAAGCCCGCCGCCCTTGTCCGCCTGATTGAATTCCTTGCCGACCGACTGCGGCACACCGCCGTAACCTCCGGGCGTATGTGCAGCAGCCGCCATCAGCCTAGCTTGCGCTGGCGATTTGGACGGCATCAGCCCCTCACCTTGGCTTTGTTCGGCGTAGAACCATGGCTATGGCTCAAGGGCTTGCGAAATGCCGGCTGGGTCACACCCCCGCCTTCCCCTCCGAACACACCGGCGAAGGGTGCGCTAGCCTTTGACACGGCCTTGTACTGGCCGAATGGCTTATCCTTGTGGCGGTCACCCTTCATCGTGTCGTGAAGGGTGGCCGGATTGCCGCCGAGTTTAGCTTTGTTCGGGTAGAAGCCCTTAGCCATATGAATTCCTTATTTCCCGCTAACGGGGAACTGTATTTCCTGTATAGCGCCCGTGTTCTCGCCGTGCTTGGTAAATGTAGCCAGGTCAATGTGCCCGTCAGGCGGGAACCCAGCCACGCGCCAGGCCTCGATAAGCCGCTCTACCCGATGATGGGTCACAAGCCCGATAAGCTCGTCCGGAACCGCTGCAAGGATCTGCGCAATGCCGCCTAAGGCTCTATTCCTGAATTTATTAAAGGACTCCCCGCCGGGAACCGCCTTGTCCGGCTTCTCTGTCACATATTTGATGATCTGCGGCACGACCTTCTCGGATTCCTGGCCGGCAAATTCACCCAGGTCCCATGGCCTTAGAGCCATGGTCGGCGGTGCCAGCTGGATCTTAGCAAGCTTGCTTACAATATTGGCCGTCTGCCAGGACCTGGTGAGGTCGCTTGAGACCAGGAGATCGGGCTTGTTCGGGTCCTTAGCGAGCTTAGCGCCGGTCTTCTTCGATTCCTCGATACCAACATCGGAGAGAGCTACATTGAGCCAACCGCGAATTCGGTCACCCTTTTTGCCCTTATTAAGCGCAGTCGCGCCGTGACGGATGAGCACCACCATCCGCATAGGCATTTTAGCTCATACACTCCCGTTGCATCTTCCGCCACTCACGCAATGCGTACCCACGCCCGCTTTGCTCGAAAATATCGAACAGTTCGGAACGGTCCATGACTGGAATATCGTACTTCTCGCAAAATAGTTCAAATTCATTTTCGTCAGGAATATCAATAACCTTGACCATAGAGCCCCAATAAAAAAGCCGCCTCGCGGCGGCAGAAAGATGCAAGTACCTTTTTTTCCTATCCTAGTTATAAAGTACCACACAGCCCGCAGGCTGTCAAGAACGAAAAGAGAACGCTATGTCACGAACCTTATTTTTACGCCTGCAGCCTCCGCCTGTTTCACCATGTTTGCCGTGCCGGCGCCACCAGGGAATGCCACAACCAGGTCGGGCTTCCATTCCAACATTCTGCAGTTCCTAATCGGCCCCGCCATTCTCCCGTATTTATCCCACTCAGCATGACACACATATCTTACTATCCCGGGCTTAAATGCCGCCCACCCCCCTGCAAACTTGTCAACCCCATCCGCGCCGCCCTGAATTAGATGCGTGATCGGCGTTTCGGCGTGAATCGCATCCAGTGCATTTGACACTTGAGCCGGACTCCGAAAGTTCCGCCCACCGCAGACCAAAACGCGCATTTTATAACCCCCACTCGTCAATAAGGATATTCAGCGCCGAGCGCAGGATCGTGCGCGCCATAACTTCTGCCGCAGTCCCCCGGAACCCCACCGCCTCTCCAGCATTACCAAGAGGTATTTCCTGGCAAACCACCAGCCAAAGGATCCGCACCCCATGGTCCCCCCGATGTCCGGCAAACCCCTGCCGTTCCCGTATCGCCCTTATTACCTTACGTATAGCCCAAGCATGAGCCTCCGCACGCTCACTCGAAAAGAGGCGCGAGAAGTCCAAACCAGTGCCGAATACCTTCAACGGGTCCGCGGAGCCAGTGCTGCCGGCAAGGCCCGCCTGATACCAATGGCTGTAAAATTTCTCCGCAGCTTTGCCTTGCCGCTCCGTCAGCGTCCCCCGACGTACCGCTCTTTCCACCGGCGATTGCCGTAGGGTGATCGTACCGGTATCCCCCGTATCGAACTCGGCCCCGCGCATACGCTCAGTAGTGGGGCCGCGTTCGTCCAGCAGACGCCCATCCGGCTGGAACTCAAGCGGCTGCTTTTGTCTTGACACGTTCAACCGCCCCCAAAGTCGATTCCAAGCTATATTTATCCGCCCCGTCACGCAATTCCGCGTCTATTTTCCTCACAAAATCAAGGTCTTCTGCTGTATCCACCGAAAGCTTTAATCCCTCTATGCCGACGAAGGGGCAGCGGACATTAAACTTCATGAAGTCCTTGGATCGGCGGATAAACGGCGTCACATGCTCCCGATCATACGCCTTGTCGGCGTGACGGTGCATATATTCCAGCGCCTCGCGAGTCATGACCTCGCACCCGAGTCCGTCAGGGTAGGTCTGCACCAAATCGTTCGCCACATAATCGTAGCCGCCAGCCAGATGATAGCCGCCCACCAGGAACCGTTCTAAGACCCGCCGGCACGCCTCCGGCGCGATAAGGGGGCAATCGCTGGTTACCCGCATGACCGCATCCAGGGCGTTCCTACGGGCACAAAGGGCATACCTACCGAGAACATCGTTTTCGTTTAGTTCCGGGTATTCCCCAGCCCATGCCATGATGGGTCCAAATTCCTTGGTGCGCTCCATGACATGCCGCCACATGGGCCAGCCGCCAATGTCCATATCTACCTTATTGGGAAGGCGGGCCGACCTTGTCCGCGCCTGGATGATGCAGCCTATTCGCATTTAATAGCCCTTCGGATTCTGGTGCGGCCAGCGTAGAGCATCTGCCTCGCCCTTGAACACCATCCACGCAAGACGCAGACGGCTTCTAAGACTGAACATCCCATAGGGACGGGCAGGCTCATATTGCCCATCCGAACATTCGGCGTGCGGGCCCGTGTGGGCATGATTGAGTAACTTACGAATCGTCCACTCATAAGGAGCTTGATTTATTCGCATAGCTTTTTCGTTGCCTCCAAAACTTTGAGGTCGTTCTCGAGAACAAGTCGGTGCCAAGCTTTGGCTTTTTCTGGATCTACTGCATATACGCGCCTCAGCAGATCCATGGTTTTATCAGCTCCGCTGTATAAATATTCCAGTGTCGTATACATGCCCCTATTGAGAGCACGCAGCTCTGCAATTTCATCGAGCAGCTTAGCGGTTTCGTTGTCGGTCATAAATCCCGTTCCAGTCTATTTCGCTCAGATCCCGGTAGTGACCCGCGTCAACAATCAAATCGGGGTTATATCTTGGCAACACAGCCAGCCGCGACCGCAGCATCGCCGCCGTTCCTGGCATCATGGTGCAGCGGTGCCCAATCATCGGGAATTCGTCCTCGTGCACCGTCAGCCCGTCTGTACGGCCGTCGTGCCGAGCTCGTCGAAACCACGAATCCGCGGCTCGATCGTTGTGCAGTATGGCACCCCCGGAATCCCCTTGCAGTATTTTGGTGTAATGAAATGACGTGCATACATAATGCGCACTTGGCAATTCGTCACACATTTGCGCCCGAAACCGTCGGGCGGAGTCAATAATAGGGTAAGGATCAAGGCTATACACGCCGCTCCACTTACGATCATCAAAGAGAACCCAACCACCGCCACGTTTGATAGCCTGCGGGACTGATACATAGCTATACCTCGGGATTGATACGGTTTTGACTTTCAGATACTCGCAACAGAGCATCAATGCATTCGTGCAGCTATCCACCGCAACCGCGAAGTCCGCGCCCGTATAGGCGCATAACTCCTTTTCAAATGCCGCTATCACGTCGTAGGGATTGCTCATAGCCAGCCCTTCCCTTTAGCCATCTGCTCGGGATTCTCAAGTTTTTTAATGCGCTCCATCAACTCAGAGAGAATCTGAAATATCTCCGCTAATTCGCCGTAGCTGGCTACGTGACCAGAGCGGTATTTATATTCAATGCCTTTTTCCCATATCTCGCGCGATGTTCTCATAGCGCCGCCCTCAGTTCATCGATGGTCATTCGTCGCGCCCGATCGCTCGACCTACCAGGCAACATGCTTTCATGTCTCTTCTCCCACTCGGGCAAGCCTATCTCCACGGTCTTTGCCCCCATCGCCTCGGCCAAATCACCAAGACGATAGGCCGGAAGCTCGGGCACGTTGATTTCCCCGCCCTTCATAGTGTCGATTGTTTCCATAACCAAATCTATCGCCTCGTCCATTCGCATGAAGAACCGCGTGCAGTCGGGGTCCGTGATCCTCACGACAACTTCGCCATCTTCCATTTGTTGCTGCCAGGTAGGAACCACGGAACCAGCTGAGCGCCATACGTTGCCATATCGAGTGATCGCAAAACGGGGTGCCGTTCTAGCGGCTGCGTCAGCAGCCAGGAATAGTGCTTCCGCCATTGCCTTGCTGTATCCATACGGGCTAACAGGCTCACAGGCCTTGTCGGTCGATAGGGCCACAACTTTCTTAACTTTGGCATCGCGCGCCGCTTCAATGACATTCATGGCTCCTAAGACGTTTGTCTGCACCATCTCCGATGGATTGTAGTAGCCAACCTCGATTCGCTTTAAGGCAGCAGCATGTATAACCACGGAACAACCATCCATAGCACGAGTAAGCCGCCAACGATCGCGCACGTCCCCCACAAAAAAACGAAGACGCTCGTCACTGCGGAATCTAAGTCGCATGGCAGCTTGAGCATGTTCGCCTCGTGAGTAGATGCAAATGCGGGTTGCCAGCCCATCCGATAGCAGCCGTTCCGTAAATGCTCGGCCGAACGAGCCAGTGCCCCCCGTTATGAGCAGTGATGTGCCAGATCGCATAAAAGCTTCATCTGCTCAGGATTGAGCGAAAACGCAGCGTCCACACAATCGTCGTCCAGCTTGAAGTGCTTTTCGATGTGCGTCGCCCCAGCCGCAATCATAGCCAACGGCCACTCCACACCCGAGCTATGATCTGAAAATCCGCCCCGCAGCCTTCGCATCAACTGAAGATCCCACTCCGTAAGGTACGCCGGATAACCCGTCCTGCAGTAGAACAAGACATCGGGGTCAAGCGATACCATCATTTCCAAATCAATGCGCCCGCTGGAAACATACAGCTTGGAGTCTGTCTGCCGAATTACTTTGGCAAGTTCCCTATATATTCGGCTAGATAGTCGCGTGCTCTCGGGCGAGGCTATCTTGTATGCGAACGGCTGATAAAGACTGAGCGCATCAACGGCCCAGGTAGCAAATACACTTGCAAATAAATCTATTTCATGAAACTTCGCATCCTGAAACATATCATAGAGCCATACTAATGGCACATGATATTTCTCATAGTCCTCGTTATTGGCCGGATCGTTCAGATCTTCCGGCTTGTAGAGCTGGAACTTGACCGCATCGCAGCCACACCTGGCGGCGGCAGCAATCAGATCGCATGCTTTCTCAAGACTGCCGCCATGGTTGCCTGATATTTCAGCAATGATCATTGTCATGAGCGAAGCTCCGCTTATTGGCCGATTGTCCTCTTGATGATCTCGCACATCTTGTGGATTTCGTATTGCTCGATGTCTTTGTGTATAAAAAAGTTAATGACTTCCCTTCCCCATTGGACCGCCCCCGCGTCAGTTACCCCCGGCAACGGCGGATAATTGGTGCCTACCGGATGCCCAGCTTCGCGTAGCGCCTTCACGACCTCATCGCGCTTGCCTGGAATGCGGCGAATGATCCGCCACGGCATAAGCTGCTCTTGCGGAATGCGGACACAGCTATCGCCCAAATAGCGGTCCCACCAATCGACGCGCTTCCACCTTTCCCCGAGCTGCCGATTAAAAATGCCGTACTGATATTCCAGCTCATCCCGTAGTCCCTCAGGGAAATAGCCAAACCACGGCTTGGTGTTGCTCAGGAGCGCTCCGCCCGCCCCTATATCCAGCATCTTCTTGCGGCCGAAGCTGATAACCATTTCCTTAGCGCGGGGCTCACGCAGATAGCCAATCATCAGCGGGTCAATTTCATAAAACCGCGTCGGGTTAAGATCCCTATACCCGTACAAATTCACTCCGACGCCGGCCAACCCCGTCTCGGGATCTACCGCGACGATCTGCGGGCGCCCCAGCATCGTCTCCCAAAGCACCGGACAAACATTCGACGGTATGCGGCGCAAATACCACCATGTCGTGTTCTTCCATGTCGCAATAGCCGACCGCGCCGAATCAAATAGCGTGCAATACTCATAGCCGAAGGCCCGCGCTATCTTGGCCTCGATGGTCGGTTTGCTAATCCAGAACATGCCCAGCCTCCCTGACCATCTTCCCAGCTTCCGGCCCGACATTGAGCAACAAATCAATCACCGACAGATTTTCGATAAAGTCTTTGTGGCCCTGGTCGTAGACCGGGTGCGTGAACTTCAGAAAATGATGGCTAATCCCCGCGTCTTTCATCTGCTTTCGGTCAACATATGTCTCCCCCTGGCTCGATAGATACCGATTTGCACCCGTGGACTTACACATGCTGATGAGCATATCTGTTTTATGGCCTTCCACACCGATATTCAAACAATATGCTGTCTCTATCCCCAGCCATTCACAGAATTTTGCAATCAGACAAGCGTTCAAACAGCCGAGCGAACCAAAGTCGGCCATGATGGTTCTTTCTATCGACGGGAAATATTTATCAAAAAAGGGCCGCTTGCGGTAGGCATGCTCGATCGAGGCCAGATGCTTGCGCCGCCAATTGCCGGCGAGGAGCTTGGTCTGGTCGATTGATTGCCCTATGTGCTTTTCAACCGGCACCGTCAGCAATAGAGGGCCGTTAGGACCGCGAATGTAGTTGCGTGAATGCCAACTCTTATTCTGGAATTGGCAATGCCCCACGAACATGAAAGCGTCCGACAGCGCGATCTTTGTCAGCACGATAATGCCAGGAAGGTAGACGGGCTGATGGCCGGAAAGGATCACAGAAGCATCCCCCGCGTTAGCCAAATGATTACCACGAGCATGATCAATTCGATTATTATGAACCAATCAAGCACGCTCACTTCCACCCCCATGCTACCCAACTGCTGATTTCGTGGTCCCCAAAATCGGGATAAGACGAGCGCCAGATTCTAACATCGCGGAACGGCTTCAGGCTCTTGCGTAACTCATACTCCGAAGCAAACCGGGTGTAGGATTTGCCGGCGCCCACACCCGGCCAGGTTTCATCTGTTGGATGGACGCAAAGAAACGCTCCGGCGTCGGTTAGTGCCTCGTGTATTTGTCGGTAGGGTGGGTTTTCGACGTGGCAAAGCGTGTTGTGGTCTAGAACTAGGTCATATTCTTCATAATCCCTGCTCAGCTGCAGCCACGCTCGAATGCCGAGATGCGAATGCGCTCGAACATCCCCAGGATCAATTGCCGTAACGTTCCACCCCTCATCCTCAAAGAACCGCGCATGGTTCCCCGAGCCGCTGCCAATGTCGAGCACACGTCCCGGCTTCGGGAAAAACCGCCGCACAAACCTGATCACGTTTGGTTCGGGATAGCGGGCCGTGGGGGTCACGACGCCTGCCTTTTTTGTTCTTCCATTTGGGTCACCAGGTGCACCACAGCATCGCCCGCAGCCCGCATTCCTATTCCCGACTTCCCCATTCGCCGACGCGCATACCACTCCCGGCCCCGTTCGACTTCCTCTGGGCTAGGCGTGTATGGCGGGGCTGTCGGCGGCGCCAAGGCCTTAATCGCAGTCCTCTCCCGCCGCTGGCGCGCATATTCTTCGATCTGCTCCGGGGTGTATTTGGGCGCACAGTCCTCCCAGCGCCTTTGGTTGAGCCACGTCACCGCCTGGGCGATGAATTCCGTTCCGGCTTTTTCGTCAGCAGCATAAATTTTGGCGGCCGCAATAACAGCCTCCGGGCTAGCGCCGCCCCGACAGGCGGCCTCGAATTTCGATCTCGCCGGATGCTTCGGGTTGCCTCCCTTTCGTTTGGGGTAGGCGAGCCAGAACTTCTCGAAATCCTCGTTGCGTTCGGGACGTGTCGCCTTGGCGACCGTCCGAGAATCAGGGGAGGG
>Ga0210407_10001387_pt1 | contig 22963 bp, 23 predicted proteins | sample IncBWC27MmetaG_FD_150860 | JGI IMG/M metagenome (GOLD analysis project Ga0210407, IMG submission 150860) | Forest soil microbial communities from Barre Woods Harvard Forest LTER site, Petersham, Massachusetts, United States - Inc-BW-C-27-M | ecosystem: Environmental > Terrestrial > Soil >... | reverse complement strand
CGCTCGCCCAGTTCCAAATACGGCCGCAAGCGACGATATTGCTCCGCCGAAAGCGCCGGCATGTTCACGGCATTGCGAATCAGACCTTCCGCGAGATAGTCGCGCACCTGCAGTGCGATGAGTGTCCCCACTTCTTCCTGCGCCTCCGCCGTCGAGCCCGCGATGTGCGGCGTCGCAATCAAATTCGGCAATCCAATCAACGGAGAATTTTTCGGCGGCTCCTGCGCAAACGTATCCACCGCCGCGCCGGACAAATGCCCCGAGCGTAAAGCCTCGGCCAGCGCCGCTTCGTCAATCAATTCGCCGCGCGCGCAATTGATCAGCCGCGCGCCTTTCCGCATCTGCGCGAGAGCAGCCGCGTTGATTATTTTTTCCGTCGCTGGGCTGAGCGCCGTGTGCAGGGAAATCACGTCCGAGCGTTTCAGCAATTCCTCGAACGAAATCAGCTCCACTTCCAGCTCGCGCGCCGCTGCCGGCGTCACATAAGGATCGTAAGCCAGCACTTTCATCTCCAACGCGCGCGCCCGCCGCGCCACTTCCGATCCCACGCGTCCCAACCCCACCAGTCCCAAAGTCTTGCCGCGCAATTCCATCCCCGACGAAGTTTTTTCCCAGCGTCCCGCCTGAATCGCCGCGTTCGCTTGCGCCACTCCGCGCGCCAACGCCAGCAGCAGCGCGAAAGTATGTTCCGCGACGCTCACCGCGTTCCCGCCGGGAGTATTCATCACCAGCACGCCGCGATGCGTCGCGGCGTCCATGTCCACGTTGTCCACGCCGACGCCCGCGCGCCCCACGACGCGCAATTTCTCCGCGCGATCCAGCAGCGCGCTCGTCACCTTCGTCGCGCTGCGCACGATCAACCCATCGGCACTAACAATCTCGCTCGGCAACGCCGCGGCCGCCGGCAACACAATCTCCCAACCCGTCGCGTGCAACAACTCAATCCCGCGCTCGCTGATCTTATCTGCAACCACGATTTTCATTCTAGGAGCGTAATGGCACCCCGCAGCAGAGTCAAATCCGTTATGCGCATCCAGGAAATTCAAATCGCGAGTACCAAATGCGGTCGCATGCCATATTCCGTGTGGTATTCTGGCTGCACTTCGGGGGACAACCAATGGGATACATCGAAAAAATTCAGAGCGACCTCACTGCGGCAATGAAAGAGAAGGACGAACTGCGCCTCAGCGTCCTGCGCATGGTCAAGAGCGCTCTGAAGCTCAAAGAAATTGACAAAATGCGCCCGCTCGACGACCTGGAATCGCTGCAAATTCTCCAAACCCTGATCAAGCAGCGTAAGGAATCCGTCGAACAGTTCACCCAAGGCGGCCGCAAGGATCTGGCGGACAAGGAAGCGAAAGAAATCGTCATCATCGAAAAATATTTGCCTGCTGCTCCCAGCGACGCCGATATGCATCGCGCCGTCGAGGAAGCCATCTCCGAATCCGGCGCGGATTCCCTGAAGCAAATGGGCGCCGTCGTAAAAGCCGCGCGCGCCAAGCTCGAAGGCAAATCCATTGACGGCAAGTTGCTCAGCGATAAAGTCCGCGAGCGCCTGACGGAAAAATCCGCGGGAAAATCCTAAACTAATTTCGCAGCAATGATGCCGTCCCCGGTCCGCCGTCGCGACGCCAATATGCCGCGACGCCGCACCAGCGAAGGCCTCCATTTCTCACCCAGGTTGGTGCTGTGCCGCTGCCCGAAACCATCGCCGTAAAATACACCGAAGAAGAAGCCCAATACCTCAGCATGCGTCCGCTGGTCCGGCAGACTTTCCGCGCGCCGGAGTTGGTGGACATGATCGTCCAGGTCGCCGGAAAAGATTCCGCTCGCGTGCAACAAATTCTCCGCGCCGGCACCATCGTCTTCCATTCTTTCCGCTACTGGTGGCACGGTTTCGACCCGGACGCCGCAGCCCTCGCCGAAATTCTGGCGAAATATCCCGGCGCCGACCCGACGCGCCCATTCCGCGCCGAAGATTGCATCGAAGTAATCCTGGAATCCAGCGGCTCGCCACCGCGCCATTCCCTGCGCATCTCAAAAGAATCCGCCGCAGAATCCAGCCCGTTGCAAAAAATCACCCGCGCCCTGCGCAACAAACCCAGTTTCTGGCAAGTCCTGATGAATTTCGCCGAAGAAGCCCACCCGCGTTACCGCGAATATTCCTACACGCGCAACGGCGACCTCTACTCCATCGCCCTCACCCCCGACCAAATTGCGCGCCTCGCTCACGAAGCCGCGCGTCACGCCCCGCGCGCCCTCCGCGCCGAACTCCTCGAACCCCCGGCAATCTCGCAAATCGTCTTCGTCTGCTCCCGCACCAACAAGCCGTCATCCTAAACGCGCGCGAGCCGGTGACGAGGTCAGTACATGTGCAAAATTGAACAGTAGTCTTGTTGCTCGCCTGCTATAAATCTCGTCTCCCTGCATCCCAGTCGCTTCAGGAGGATTTGGACATGAGAATCTTCGGAAAAGCTCTAGCAGTCCTGTCTATAGGTCTGTTCGGCGCTATGCTAGCCCCCCTCGCATCCGCCGACGCTCTCAATTCCGCGGACAATTTTGCGGTGCTCTCGGGCAGCACCGTAACCAACGTTGACGCAACCATCCTCAGCGGCAACATGGGTGTCTCCCCGGGGTCCGCATGCACCGGCTTTGTCGCCGGCACGGGCTGCACACTGGGTGCCGGAATCGTGAACGGTACAGTGGATTTGGGTAATGCGATCGCGCTGCAAGCTCAGAAAGATCTCACGACTGCATACACTACGGAAAGTCTCCTGCCGAGCACCGGCGCAATCACTGGTGGTAATCTCTCCGGATTGACCCTCGGCCCGGGCGTCTATACTGTTGGCGCGGCAACCAGCAATTTGGCGGGAACGCTCACTCTCACCGACCATGGCGTCGCCGGTTCCATATTCGTCTTCCAGATGTCCAGCACGCTGATCACTTCGCCTAACTCCATGATTAATGTAGCCGGCCTATCTCCCTCTGACCAAGTATTCTGGGTGGTCGGCAGCACCGCGACTCTCGGCGACAACACTGCCTTCGATGGGAATATCCTCGCGCTCACTAGCATTAACTTCGATCCAGGCGCCACCGATCTCTGCGGTAGAGCCCTGGCGCGCAATGGTGAAGTGACGTTTGCCGGACAGGATGCGACTTCCGGGATCGAGAACCAAGTCGATTCCACCGACTGTACTGGCAATCTGGCCGGCAGCGAAGGCTTGAACGGCATTACTGCCGCAGGCACGGGCGGAGGAGGAACCTCGGTTCCGGAATCCGGCACATGGGAGCTATTGCTTGCCGGCGCCCTCTCGATTCTGTGTCTCTCTGCCTTGCGCAGGCATAAACAGAACTCCGGTTCACTAGACCTCTGCTAGAAATTCGCGGGTGGCGCGCACTTCGCTATTCGAAGGGCGGGGTGTGTGACTCTCAACTCTTACCTTCTAACTTCCAACTCACGCCGGCCGGTAAATTGCCCCAATCACAATCCCCACCACAACCCATTGAATAAAGTACGCCACCGACTGTTCCACCGTCAGCTTCCACCCGATATTCAAGTTCACGTAGTTGTGCACCGTAAACGTCCCAATCGCGAACACTCCAATCAGCGCCCCGAACTGCGCGCCCGCAACCACTCCCACTCCGCCGTGATAAATCATCGCGTAAAGCACCGCCAGCACCACGGTCGCCACGAACGTCGCCGCCATTGCCACCGGCATGTTTTTCATCTGCCCTTCCGATGGCCGGTACACCGCCGGATACTTCATGAACTCCGTCTTCATCCACGGCATCGATACAAACATAACTCCCCCCGCCACAAAATACGCAACGAACGCTCCCAACGCCGCCATAGCAATTCGCATCGGATTCATCGACATTCCTCTCCGATTCACGGTTGGGCCACATAGAGACGTAATCTAGCCGTGCGTCGGCTGGTGGTTTTCCGTGCGAGCCGGATGATAATACGTACCCAGTTCCGTGCGCCGCGATTTCTGACCTCGGCTCGGCGCTTTTGACTTCCAACCATTAACTGTTAGCTTTCAACCTCCGACCTTAACTCTCCAAACCCGCACGCTTCAAAAAACGAAGCATGCGGCATCCGCAAAATCGCACAGCGTACGCTTGGACGGTGTCGAAGGGTGCGCCACCCACCCCACCCACTGGCATGGCCAAGCACCAACTAGGAAGGAATCAGAAATTCTTGGCGAGATATTCCTGCAGGAGGGCCAATCGAAAGGTGGCGTCGCCGGACTCTACGTCCAGCAGCAGGCGCGCGGCGGCGAGTTGGTTGTGGAAGTCGAGCGCTGCCGAGGTGTCCGGCTCGCCGATCAGTTGTAGATTTTTGTCGATCTCCGCGCTTTCCTCGTGCAGGGACCTGAGCTTCGACTGCTGCGCCGAAATGCTGGCTTCCATCTGCTGGCGAAGCTCCACCATGCTGCGGACCACGTCGCTTTCCTGAACATTTTTCCAGGCGTCGTGTGCTTCGACGCTGCGATCCAGATGCTTGTTGACCGCGTGGCTGGCGAGGTTGTAGTTCACGGTTACTTCGCCGTAGGGTTGCACGCCTTGGGCCACCGGGTTCAACTGTTGATGCAGTCCCACCGTCAACGCCACGTCCCAATTGTTTTGTCGGCTGAGCTTGGCGAGGGACTTTTGTTCATCGGCTTCGCCCGCCTGCTTGTCGGCGACCAGTTCCTTCAGCGGCCGGTCGTGCAGCGGTGGAATATAAATCGCCGAGATTTTGGACTGCGTGTCGGCGCGATCGCCGTTTAATTTGATATGCGTGGTCTGCAGCGAAAAAAGCATCAGCCGCGTGGCGTTTTGCGCTTCGAGCATTTTGGAAGTCCTATCCATCAACGACGCCAGTGACTTCGTGGCGTTGTCGATCAGCGTGAGCCTGTTTTTCAAGGCCTCCTGCTCCAGGTTAGGCAGCGCGTATTGGATATCCTGCTGCGTATCAGTCGTTCTTCGGTACAGTTCGCAATTCTTGCGTGCCACGTCCACGGTCAAGCTGGCTTTTCTCACGTCGGATAGTCCCAGGGTTGCGCCGCCCACAATTTGCATAGGCAATCCATTATCTGGCTGCGTGATTCCGGCCGTGGCCGTCGGAGTTCGCAGAAAGTCGCGCTGCGCCAGCGCCTGCTCCGTCACGTAGCTGCAATACGCCCGCTCGTCGGCGTTCGCACTGGCGCTGGACCCATTGTCCACCGCAGCGGTGCCGCTAGGTCCGGCGCTCTGCGTCAAATTCGGTGTCGCGCTCTGCGCCCCCAGCGTGGCGGGAACAAGCAAAGCTACGCCGGCCAGCTGATACCACTTGATCAGGAACATTCGTGTTCTCCTTAGAAAAGCAGCGGCTTGCGGCCCAGAAACACTGTTTTCGATTTCGCGGATTCGGAGCTCTCCAGGTTCATCTGGATCAGGTAACCACGAATCGCGGTCTTGAAGATCGGATGGATGGCGGCTTCTTCGCCGGGAAAAATCTGATTCACGCTACCTACTTTCCGGCAGGCGATCATGTTAAGTAGGCAATCGTAAATCGCAGCGCCGGCCACGGCTGAGGCCTGGTTGTCATACGGCACGAATGCGAAGTACAACCGCTGTCCACCCGCCGCGTTCAAATAGTAAGGACTCTGTTTCGCGGTGCCGATTGCTTGTTTCAGGCGGCCGATCTGGCGCGTCTCTTCCTGCAGTTGCTTTTGTGACACGTTAATTGCGACGTCCAGCTGGGCCGCCTCGGAGCGCAACTCCGCTTGCTTTTCCAGCACGTCCAGCGAACTCGTTCCGTTCGTGGTCTTGTCCAGCACGCTGTCGGTGAGCAAAACTTCCGCAATCTTGCTGTCGGTTGCGGCTCCTTGCGCCTGATTCAGCGCCGCCAGCTGCGTCGCCGCGTCGCCTTTGGTGATCAACCCCGCCGCCAAGTCTTTTTGAATGTTCGCTTCGACCTCGTTCAATTGCGCCAGCACCGCTTGCGTTTTCACGTTGTCGGTTTGTTTCTGCTTGTCGAGCGCCGCAAGTGTGGGCCCGGTGGCCAGGTTGTGTTTCTTCTCCCGCGCGATAGCTGTTTGCAGTTCCGGTTCCAGCGCCAGCAGCGCCGCGCGGTGCTTCGTCATTTCCTCAATGCCGCTTTGCAATTTCGCGGAATCCACCTTCAGATCTTCGATTGTCTGCTGGCTGGTGACCAGCTTCTCGCGGAAGTCCAGGCTCTTTTCATCCACTGCGGAAAGAATGATTGGCGCGGCCCACGACGTGTTGATCGCATAGAAGCCCATCACGAATGCATACGCCAGAATTCCCGCGAGCACGGCGTACAGTTACGACGGCGAACACGCGATACAGCGTCAGCACCAATTTATATTGCAGCGATTGCAGGGACGGCCATTTCCTTGCGTCCGCCACTCGAGCCGTCGCCTTAACCGGTGGTGTTGCCAAGAGGCACCTCGGGTTCTTGCTTCGTCCGCGTCCCCCAGTCCGCCGAATCCATCGTGCACAGGGCCAGCGGCGTCAACAGCAAGCTGCTCACCAGCGACCACGCCACATACGCGCCAAACGCCAACGGATGCGCCAGCGTTTCCTTCGCGCTGTATTTTTTAATCACCCAACTCAACACCGCTCCCACTCCCAGCGCGGTGATCAGCGGGACGGGTCCGGCCCACGAAAGCGGATTCGCCGTCAGCATCGTCACCACCACCAGCAGCGCCACAATCGCTCCCAGGGGCGTCAGCACCAGCGTCAGCACCGTGTTCGGATGCAATTTCCACACATGCTGCGGCAGCGTTTTCAGCGTATAGAAAAAATCCCGCACGATGCTCCGCCGCCAGCGCAGCTGTTGCTTGAAAAGCACCGAAAGCGTGTTCGGCACGGTCGTCCAGCACAGCGCGTCGTTATCGATATACGTTCCATATCCGCGCAGCAGAGTCTGGTGCGTCAGGAACCGGTCCTCGCCTTGGTTCACCGGAATGCCAAACCAGTTCCGCGCGCGGATCGCCGGTTCGATTTCGAGCAGCAGTTCCCGCCGGATGGCGAACAAGCACCCGCTGATGCAGCACACGCTGCGCGTCCAATTTTCCGGAATCTTGTAAAGCTGAAAAGCCGAATAATACAGAATCGCCTGAATCGCCGTGATCACCCCGTCGTTCGGATTGCGCACGCCCACTCGCCCGCCCACCGACCCGATGTGGGGCTCGGCGAAGCAAGCCGTCAATTCGCGGATCGCCTCCGGATGGAAAATGCAGTCCGAATCGATGGAAATGATCACTTCCGCTGCGGAGTGCTGCATCGCGTTGCAAACCGTGCGCGCTTTTCCGCTGTTCGCTTCGTTGCGTCCCGCCGAAATCCGTATGTTCGTGAAATCCCGCTGCGCTTTCAGTATCCACTCGTAGCTGTCGTCCACCGAACAGTCATCCTGTGCGATCACCTCGAACTTCTCGCTCGGATAATTGCTCTTGCTGATGCTTTCGATCGTTTCGTAAACGGTTTTCCCTTCATTGAAGCAGGGCATCAAAACGCTTACGCTCGGCTCGTAGCTGTAGTCTTTTTTGATTTTCGTACTGGGGAACGATAGTTTCAGGATCACGCCCATCAGGTACTTCACCGCCGTAATCAGCAGGCAAAGAACCATCACCAGCCACAGCAGTATGGGCGCCATCGTCAGTTTTCCGCCCGCGAGCGCAGGCGGCAAATGCCCGCTGCGCCCGATCGTGACTGGCTGCGCTTCATGTGCTTGCTCAGACGCCCCTCGCACCTGCTTGGTTCCCGCTTTGACGTAAGATTACCTTATAACGCACCCCCTTTCACTCTGCGCCGCGCACCAGATTTCCAGCGCAGCCCGGCCACAGCAGCGCGTCACACCGCGCAACAAACCAGGGCGAGTGGCGCACCCTTCCGCGCCACCCAAACGAACGCAGCTGAATTTCCGGGTTCAGCACTCTCGCCTGCCTGCCGCAGGCAGGCCGCAGGCGAGGGTGCGAGTTTAGAAGCAGCGTCGCGACCACCATTCCGTCGAACTCCCACCTCGCTCGCTGGACCGACGACGTAGAAGCTCTCCGCCCGCGCTACCATTCGAATCGGCACTGCCGGTTCTCAGGATGAGTCGCGCCGCAGCGCGATTCAAAAAAACCTGTACCGAACCTGTTCATAACAACTCGTACAGGCGTGGGCCAGTTTTCGTACAGCTCGTGCTGGTTCTGGACCTTTTCTGGACCTCGTCTGGCCCACCGACCAGCTGTTTTCACTGCGGTTTTGCGCTACATTCGAACGGAAACTAAAATATGAAAACGTTCACAGAATCATTTACCCTGAGAACCTGCCAGTGGCAGGTTCGAAGGGCGTGCTCTGAGCCGATATCCCTCTGGCGCCGGTGTTTGCCGGCGCTTACTGTGGGGGCCTTTCCATGTTCGAATTTGGCCGTTCTGGCTGCGAGTTATGCGTTATTAATCGCTAGTTGGCCAATTATTAAAAGCGAATGCAAATGACTGAAAATAAACAACGGCGACCCATTGTAATCGCTAGTTTTTCTGCGCTTTTCGTCGCAGCAGCTGATTTTCGCTCGCGAGAAATGGGCAACTGGAATTTGCGTCGCCGGGCGTCGCAAACCACCCCAAGAGAACCTTCCAAGCACGGGTCCGATTGCCACGTCGCACGATTCACAGCTCACGAATCACTGTTCACCGGTCACTACTCAAGAGTCACCGCTCACTCATCACGCATTTTCTAATCGGCTCCACCGCAATTAGAAATCGTCGCAACCAAATGAAAACAAACGGAGGGCTCCCATTCTGATTGGTCGAAAAGAGCATGTTTCGCGCGCGCATTTCGGCGCATTCCGCGCACAAAGGCCCCGCAAATCGCGCGAAACGCCGCGCCTGAAACCACAAGTTATGCACCGGGTAATCCACACGATCCACAACGCTCCTGTGGATATCACTGTGGATAAACAAGCCCCCCGAACGGTGAAAAAGCCCAGCAAAATCAACATTTTAAATCCCATAGATTGGTACCCGACTCGTATCACGATGCAAATACAGCGGTTATGGCGACACCCTGGCCAAACTACCACGCGATTTCGCCCCCGGCGGTAATTGTTACGCGCTTGTGGAATATGCACAGGTCTGGGGCGGGATGTTCTCTAAACGTCACTAGCAAAGGGATTTGCCTTTGTAGGCAACACGTACGCGTTTACCGCAATAGCGCAAATTTCGGAGCGGAGTGTGCTGCCACCGTTGACTCGCCCGGAATGCGGGACTATAGTGAAGCGACCTTTGGAATGCTCGTTGGCCCGCGAGCCGAGGGTTTTTCCCGGGGACTTCATGAATCTGCCTAACAGCCTGACGACCCTGCGGATCTTTTTCGTTCCGCTGCTGGTTGTTGTGCTGCTCACCCGCCAACCCAATTTTGATTTCTGGGGATTGCCCATACATTTCGAAGTGCTGGGTGTGCTGATTTTGCTCATGGCCGCGGCTACCGATATGATGGACGGCTACCTGGCTCGTTCGCGCAAGGAAATCACTACGCTGGGAATTCTGTTGGATCCTATCGCGGACAAGCTGCTGATTTCCGCCGCTTTTATTTCGCTGGTGGAAATGGGATTGATGCAGGCGTGGATGGTGGTGATCATCATCGGACGCGAGTTCATGGTGATGGGGCTGCGCGAGATTGCTTCGGTGGAAGGGTTGATCATTCCGGCGTCGCCGCTCGGCAAAGTGAAAATGATTTTGCAGGTGCTGGCGGGATGTACTGTCATTCTCACTGCGAATCATCCGGCGCTGAAACTGGTTGGCACCGTGCTGCTGTGGATGGTGGTGGTTAGCGCGGTGGCGTCGGCAGGGCACTACTTCCAAATGTTCTGGACGCAAATTAATTTTCGCGTGCAGCAGCGCCGCCGGGGCGCTTTGCTCGTGAAGCCGGAAGAAAAGCCGCAGGATGTCCTCACTCGCTGAGCGCGAGAAGAAGTTGCTGTTGCAGATCGCCCGGAGCGCCCTGACTCTCGGTGTTGAAGGCAAACCTCCCTTGCAGGAATTTCCCGCCGAAGAGATTTTGCAGCAGCCTGCGGGCGCGTTCGTAACGCTGCATCGCCACGGGCGCCTGCGCGGCTGCGTCGGCCAGCTGCCAGGCCGCGATGCTTTGGTTGCGGTGGTAGCGCACTGCGCGCGGGCTGCTGCTCTGGACGATTCGCGCTTCGAGCCTGTTGGGTTGGCGGAAGTGAGCGAGATCGAGCTCGAGGTTTCGGTTCTTTCCGCGCTAGAGGATGTGACGCTAGCGGCGATCGAAGCGGGGAAGCATGGGCTGGTGGTCAGCCAAGGCAGGCAGCGCGGAGTGCTGCTGCCGCAAGTGGCCAGTCAATTCAACTGGGGAGCGCAACGCTTCCTGGAAGAAACCTGCGTGAAGGCTGGTCTGGAACGCGATGCCTGGAAAGACCCAGCGACGCGAGTGCAGGCCTTTACCGCCGAAGTTTTCAGCGAAGCGGCTTTTGCTTTGCCGCCGCGGAACGCGCACTTTGGCTGATGCAGCGAATTAATGCAACGTAGCGCCCGCGCTGCGGCTTACTCGAGCTCGACGTAATCGCCGACGAAGAACTCACGCAAGCTGTAGGTGGTCAGGACCGTCGCGGAATTGGTGCCGGTCCGGAGCACGATGCCCTCGCCGATGACTTCGCGTGGCGTATTGTCCCACTTCCACTTGGCCGGCACACTGCCGAAGCCGTAAATGCGACCGTACACCGTGGCTTCCTTGTCGTTATCGAATGCAGCGCGCTTGGTTTCGTACGCGACTTCATGCTCGGTGCCGGTGTAGCGGAAGATGCGGAAATAGTCGCCCACGCGTACGCCCTGCTGGCTGCCGAGGTTCACGAAGAATACATCGTTGGTCCCCAACTCCACCTGAAAGGACTTGCCGATCATAACCATCGCGGTGGCTTTGCCGCTGAAAGGCGCGAAGCGGTCGAAGTTGGTCTCGGATTTGAGAGGCGGCGTGGGGCGCTCCTTGAAAGGCAGGAGGATATCGCCGCGCTGCACGTAATTGCAGGAGTGTTCGACCTGCGCGACAGAGGTGTCAGGCTGCGCGACAACCACGCGCACGCGACCCTCGTCCTCCCACCATGTACCCAGCTTGCGGATAATCGCGAACTGCCACTTGGACCATTCGACTTCGGTGGGGTCCACGACCGGACGGATCACCGAGAATTCATCGCCGACTTTCACGCCCTGGCTGGCGCCTTTGTTGAGGTACACATAGTCGCCGTCCTCCCAGGTAATCTTGTAATTGGAGCCTTCGCCCGTGATCACGTAGGAGTCTTGCGGGACGGACTCGTTGGTGATGGTCCCGGAGCAATAGATGTCCTTATAGATAGGGGCAGAACCGGCGGGGGTCTGCGCCGAAGCGGCAACGCCCGAAAGGCTTAAAATTAGACTGGCAAGGACAATTTTCCCACGCATAATGCTTGCTCCTTTGAATATCGTGCGCCGCGGAACAGGCGCTAGCCCACAATTAGCCCGATGTACGGACTGTAATGGACGTACTGGAACCCGTCAAGACAATGGTCTGAGGCGCTTTACACATTGTGCACCACATGGTACAAGCCCTGTAGTACCTGTACGATAGGCCAGGGTACCCCAGAATTCGCGAGAACAGACGCCCGCGTCAGTGATCCGAATCCGGCCCAATCCAAGACATTATTCATGGTCGCTAAAGACAAAATCTGCGCGGTAGTGGCTGCGACAGACGCGCTCGGCATGTGGAAGCAACTCGCGCAGGCGTTGCGAGTCACGCGGACCGTGGAATTACGGCTGGATTGGCTTTCCGGCGACGATGAAATGGACCGGTTTCTGGCGCGGCTTGCAGAAAAGCGGCCGCGCGCCGTGTTGATTGCGACTTGCCGACGGCGTGTGGCCGGCGGGAAGTTTCGCGGGACGGTTGCTCGGCAGCTCGTGCATCTGGCTGCGGCGCTGCGGTCGGGATGCACTTGGTACGATTTGGAGATTGAAAGTTCTGCGGAGTGCCCGCCGGAATTGCTGGATGTGCTGCTCGGTGAAGGCCGGCGGATCGCGTCGGCGCATTTTTTCGCGCGCTCGCCCAAGAATTTGCGTCGCGTTGCGGCTGAGTTGTTCCGCGGTACGCCAGATGGGATCAAGATTGCGGCGCGATGCGATTCGCTGACGCGCAGCATCGAAGTGCTACGCCTGGCGCGTGGGCGAAAAAACATCGTCGCCGTGCCGATGGGAGATGCGGCGATGGCGGCGCGAGTGCTGGCACTGCGTGAGGGGAGCGCGCTGGCTTATGCGCCGGTGGAGAACGCGACTGCTCCCGGCCAAGTGACGTTGCGCGAAATGAAGGATTTGTATCGCGCGGACAAATTGCGCCGCAAGACGCGCGTGTACGGAGTGATCGGTGATCCCATCGGCCATTCGTTGTCTCCGGTGCTGCAGAACGCCGGTTTTCAAGCGTGCAGGATGGACACGGTGTTCTTGCCGTTCCTGGTGCACGATCTGCGCGATTTTTTACTTTCCGTCAAGCCGCTGGGGATCGCCGGCTTCAGCGTCACGCTGCCACACAAGCAGGCGATTCTGCGGCATCTGAATGATTGTGATCCGATGGCGGTGGCGATCGGGGCTGTAAATACCGTGGTGGTGCGCGGCGACGGAAAATTGTACGGCTACAACACGGATTACGTGGGCGTGCTGCGCGCACTCGAGCGTCGCATCCCATTGCGCGGCACCCGGGCTTTGATATTCGGCGCGGGAGGCGCGGCGCGCGCGGTGGCGTTTGCGCTGGCGGAATCGGGAGCGTCGGTTTGCGTTTGCGCGCGCCGTGCGCAGGCGGCGAAAGCGCTGGCACGGGCGGTGGGGGGCGAAGTGGTGGAGCGTCCGCGCTTGCAGCGAGAATTTTTTGACGCAATCGTGAACGCGACGCCATTAGGCATGCATCCAGCTGTCGGCCGCTCGCCGCTCGCGGCGCGCGAACTCAATTGCCGGCTAGTGTTCGATCTGATTTACCGGCCGCGGGTTACGAAGCTGATGCAACTCGCGGCGCTGCGCGGCATCGAAACGGTTTCGGGCGTGGAGATGTTCGTTGCGCAGGGAACGGCGCAATGGGAAATATGGACGGGCGAGCGCGCGCCGGTGGATGCGATGCGCGGCGCCGTGTTGCGCGCGCTATCGTGCGAGGAGAAAATGGTCGGACGATGATTCAGCCGGATTTCAAGACGTTCAGCAAGCTGGCGCGCCAGGGAAACCTCGTCCCGGTGTACGAGACCTTCACGGCCGATCTGCTGACGCCGGTGGGCGCGCATCTGCGCCTTGCGCACAACGCGAAATATTCGTTTCTGCTGGAGAGCGTAGAAGGCGGCGAAAATATTGCGCGTTATACGTTCGCCGGCGCGAACCCGCAGGAGGTTTTCCGTTCGCGCGGGAGGAAATGCAGCCTGGAAGCGGGTGGCAAACGCCAAAATTTCGAAGCCGATCCCATATCGTATTTGCGGCAGCTCACCGAGCGGTATAAGCCGGTGCGCGTGCCCGGACTTCCGCCGCTGATTGGCGGAGCGATCGGATATTTCGCGTACGACATGGTGCGGCTGATCGAAAAGATTCCGGCGAGTGGGCGCGACGATTTGAATTTGGATGACAGCGTGATGATGTTCTACCTCGGCCTGGTGGCATTCGATCATGTTCGGCATCGCGTATGGGTGATTCGCAATGTTTTCACGGAAGGCCCGGGAAGTTTGCGCGCAAAGTACAATGCCGCCGTGCGCGAAATTCGACGCACGCGTCGCAAGCTGGAAAGCACGCTGCCGCGGCAGCGCCGCGCGCGGCGGGGCGGGCCGCTGCGCGTGGAATCGAATTTCACGAAAGCGCAGTACATGGCGGCGGTGCGCAAGGCTAAGAGCTACATTCGCGCGGGCGACATTTTTCAGGTTGTTCCCAGCCAGCGATTTTCTGCGCGCACCGGTGCCGATCCTTTCGAAATTTATCGCGCGCTGCGCGTGGTGAATCCTTCGCCGTATCTTTATTATTTGAAGCTCGACGAACTCGCGGTGGTGGGTAGCTCGCCGGAAATGCTGGTAAAGGTGCAAGGGCGCAACGTTTCGTATCGTCCGATCGCAGGGACGGTGCCGCGCGGGCGCAACGAAGCGGAAGATCGCGCGCTGGAAGCGAAGTTGCTGGCCGATCCGAAAGAACGCGCCGAACACATCATGCTGGTGGATCTGGGGCGCAACGATCTCGGTAGAGTGTGCGAGTACGGATCGGTGAAGGTGGAGCGGCTGATGTTTGTGGAGCGATATTCCCACGTGATGCATCTGGTGTCCAGTTTGCGCGGGGAATTGCGCGCGGACGTAGATTGTTTTGACGCGTTGATGGCTTGTTTTCCGGCGGGTACGCTTTCGGGCGCGCCAAAAATACGCGCGATGCAAATCATTGATGAGCTGGAACCGACACGGCGCGGCATCTACGCCGGAGCGGTGATGTATCTGGATTTTTCCGGGAATATTGATTCGTGCATAGCGTTGCGCACGATGGTCGCGAAGGGCGGCCGCGCGTACATCCAAGCGGGCGGCGGAGTGGTAGCCGATTCCGTGCCGGAGCGCGAGTATCAGGAAACGGTGAACAAAGCGCGCGCGCTGGTGACGGCGCTGGAAATCGCGCATCGCGGTGGGAATGGAAGCCGTGCGGAATAGGAATGCCTAGCGACAATTTTGACGTTGATTGCAAAAAGGCAAAGGGCCGGCGGGACGCCAGCGCTACGAAAAACGCGGCTCCAGGGGCTGAAGCCCCGCCCTTCCGGCGCAGCGATTTGTGCGCTAGCCTAAAGAGACGCGAGACCTGAGAGAGTGAGCGTTACATGATTCTGCTGCTCGACAACTACGATTCGTTTACATACAACCTGGCGCAGTACCTGGGCCAGATGGGGCAGCAGCTTGATGTGCGCCGCAACGATGAGATCACGCTGGATGAGATTGAGGAGATGGCGCCGGAGCGGATTGTGATTTCGCCGGGGCCTTGCACGCCGAAGGAAGCGGGCGTTAGCGTGCCGTTGATTCAGCGATTCGCGGGGAAGATTCCGATTTTGGGCGTGTGTTTGGGACATCAGGCGATTGGTGCGGCGTTTGGCGGACGGGTGATTCGCGCGCCGAAACTGATGCACGGGAAGACGAGCGAGATCGAGCATGACGGGCGGACTATTTTTCATGGGCTGCCGCAATCGTTCATCGCCACGCGTTATCATTCGTTGATCGTCGAGCGTAAATCGCTGCCGCGCGAGCTAGAGATTTCGGCGGAGACGGACGATGGGACGATCATGGGTTTTCGCCATCGCAAATTGCGCGTGGAAGGGGTGCAGTTCCATCCGGAATCGGTGCTGACCGGCGCCGGATTTGATTTGCTGAAGAATTTCTTGAGTATTTGAATTGGTGCGACGGTGCGATGTGCCCGAGACGCGAAGTAAGCGGACTGCGGTCGCCGAAATTCTACTACTCTGCGTGGCAATCGCGCCCGTTCTTTTGTTTCCGCGCGCGGCAGGCACGAACGCGCCGTCTCGCACGCAAGCAGGAAACCCTCCGCCGCAAACCTACCTCGGTTTCGACGCGAACGACTATCCCGGCGATGACGCGTTGCCCGCGCTGCGACGGACTTTCACATTTTCCGGCTATTGGCTGAACGCGCCGCCTGGCGCGAAGACGAATTCCTGGATCGGGAAGCGGGCGGCGCTGCTGAGAAACGGTTTTGGATTTTTGATCCTCTTTAATGGACGCTTGTCGAAGGAACTGCAGCCGCCCGTGGATCCCAGCGATTTGGGTGCGTGTGACGCGGATTTAGCCGTCGCCGCGGCACAGCGCGAAGGATTTTCCGCAGAAACTTTTACGGTCATTTATTTGGATATTGAAGAGGGTGGCCGGATGCTGCCCCCGCAAATTAATTACATTGCGGGTTGGAAGAGCAGGGTGGAGTCGAAAGGTTTTGTCGCGGGAGTTTATTGCTCGGGAATGGAAGTGACGGAAGGCAAGGGCCAAACTATCACGACGGCGGACGATCTTCACGAGCATGCGCCGGCAATGGCTTACTTCATTTACAACGACGCGTGTCCTCCGTCGCCGGGCTGCGCTTATTTGAAAAATCCGCCGGAGCCGTCGCAGAGCGGGTTTGCCGGCGCGCGTGTATGGCAGTTTGCGCAATCGCCGCGGCGACGGAATTTTACCGGGCACTGCGGTGCGACTTACAGTCCGGATGGCAATTGCTATCCGCCGGCGAGTACTGTCGCGGGCCGCTTGCTGCTTGATCTTGACTCTTCTGTTTCGCCTGACCCGTCTGCGCTCGTTCCCAATCCTGCGCGCTAGCGATGCTGCGAAAAAAGTAGATCCCTTACCCGCTGGCGCGAGTTCGGGATGACAACTCCGAGCATTTTTCCGCGGTTCTGATCAGGATGCGGATTGACTGTGATGGCCTGATGCGGATTGCGAAAACGCGACCAGCTCTTCGAGCTTGGCGCGGGCTGCGCCGGAGTCAATGGATTCGGTGGCGAGGCGCACGCCGTCGAGAAAATCGGCGGCGCGGCCTGCTGCGACCAGGGCTCCGGCTGCATTTGCCAGCACGATGTCGCGGTGTGGGCCGTGTTCGTGGTGATGAGACGCGCTGCCCAGAACTTTGTGAATGATTTCGGCATTGTGCGCGGCATCGCCGCCACGAATCGCTTCGAGTGGCGCGCGGCGCAGGCCGAAATTTTCGGGCACGACGGCGTAGCTGCAGACCGCGCCATGGCGCAGCTCGGCGATATTCGTATCGCTGCTGATGGAAATTTCATCCAGGCCGTCGGCGCCGTGAACGACGAGCGCGCGTTGCACGCCCAATTCGCCTAGGGCCTGCGCCGCGAGTTCGGTGAGGCTCGCGTCGTACACGCCGACGATTTGCGCGGAAGCTCCGGCGGGATTGGTGAGCGGGCCGAGCAAATTAAAAACGGTGCGCACGCGCAGCTCGCGGCGCGCGGGTATGGCGTAGCGCGTGGCGGCGTGCATCGCGGGAGCATAGAGGAAGCCGATGCCGATTTGTTCGATGGCTTCCGCGACGCGCTCGGGCGGGAGTTCGATTTTCGCGCCGAGGGCTTCGAGCACGTCGGCGGAGCCGCAGCGCGAGCCGGTGGAGCGGTTGCCGTGTTTTGCGACGCGCACGCCGGCTCCGGCGACGACGAAAGCGACCGCGGTGGAAATGTTGAACGTGCCGCGAGCGTCGCCGCCGGTGCCGCAGGTGTCCACGATCACTTCGTCGGGATGTTTGCGGCCGGCGGGAAAAATTGGAGTGGCGTGTCGGCGCATGGCCAGCGCGAAGCCGACGACTTCGTCCACGGTCTCGCCTTTTATGCGCAGAGCGATCAGCAGGGCCGCGATCTGCTCGGTGCTGGCGTGGCCGGACAGGACTTGCCCCATCGCGCCTTGCGCTTCGGCGCGCGAGAGATCTTCGCCTTGGATTAGTTTGTCGAGCACTTCGTGGATCATTATGTTTTTGACCGTGCGGCGATTGCGAGGCCGCGAATTGTTGCGCGGGGCAGCTGCTTGCCCGTGCCGCGTCTTCCAAGTAAACTAAGTCGTTTTAATTGTCCCCGAATCTTAGCACTATTCAAGGCGACCTTCAGGAAGCCGATGGAGCCGGAATGAAGATCCACGAATATCAGGCCAAGGGTATCCTTGCGAAATTTGGTGTGCCGGTGCCGCGCGGCGAAGTTGTTTTTAAGAAGGATGAAGCGCGGGCGGTGGCGCAACGGTTGGGAACTTCCGTAGTGGTGGTGAAGGCGCAGATTCACGCGGGCGGGCGCGGGAAGGCCGGCGGCGTGAAGCTGGCGAAATCTCCTGACGATGCGGCGACGCTGGCGGGGCAAATTTTGGGAATGAAATTGGTGACGCCCCAGACGGGCGAAGAGGGGCGGATCGTGCGGCGATTGCTGATCGAAGAAGGGCTCGACATCAAGCGCGAACTTTATCTGGGGCTTTTGGTGGATCGAGCGTTGGGTGCGCCGATCTTTATGGTTAGCGCGGCGGGCGGAATGGAAATCGAGGAAGTGGCGAAGGACCGTCCGGAAGCGATTTTGCGCGAGAAGATTGATCCGGCAACCGGATTTCAGCCGTATCAAGCGCGAAAATTGGCTTTTGGATTGGGGTTAACGCCGGAGCAGGTTGGCGTCGCCGTGCCGTTTTTTCAGGCACTATATCGCGCGTTTATCGAGACGGATGCTTCGATGATCGAAATCAATCCGTGCGTGGTGACGGGCGATGGGAACTTGGTGGCGCTGGATGCGAAAGTAACTTTTGATGACAACGCGCTGTACCGGCATCCCGAATTCAGGGATTTGCGCGACCTGGAAGAGGAAACGCCGCTGGAAGTGGAAGCTTCGAAATTCAAGTTGAATTACATCAAGCTGGATGGCGACATCGCCTGCATGGTGAACGGCGCGGGTTTGGCGATGGCCACGATGGACATTATTAAACTGAGCGGCGGCAGCCCGGCGAATTTTTTGGACGTTGGGGGCGGCGCTTCGGAAGAGCAGGTGAAGAACGCGTTCCGCATTTTGTTGAGCGATCCGAACGTGCGTGCGGTGTTTGTGAACATTTTCGGCGGGATTTTGCGTTGCGATGTGCTGGCCAGCGGAGTGGTGAATGCCGCGAAGGAATTAAAGTTCAAGGTGCCCGTCGTGGTGCGCATGGAAGGCACCAACGTGACGCAGGGTAAGGAAATATTGCGTGACTCCGGATTCAATTTTGCCGTCGCGGAGGGGATGAAAGACGGAGCTGAAAAAGTAGTGAAACTTGCAGGAGGGGCACGATGAGCGTGCTGGTTGATAAGAATACGCGGCTGATCGTGCAGGGAATCACGGGCCGGGAAGGAAGTTTTCACGCGCAGCAGATGCTGGATTACGGGACGAAAGTGGTGGCGGGCGTGACGCCGGGGAAAGGCGGGACCAAGCACTTGGGCGTGCCGGTGTTCAATACCGTGGCGGAAGCAGTGAAGGCCGCGAAGGCCAACGTGTCGGTAATTTTTGTGCCGCCGCCATTTGCCGCGGACGCGATTCTGGAAGCGATGGATGCGGGCTTGCCGTTGGTGATTTGCATCACGGAGGGCGTGCCGACTTTGGATATGGTGCGCGTGGCTGCTGCACTGAAGAATTCGCGGACGCGATTGATTGGGCCGAATTGCCCGGGAATTATTTCGCCGGGGAAATGCAAGATCGGAATTATGCCGGGCTCGATTCACAAGCAGGGGCACGTGGGAGTGGTGAGCCGCAGCGGAACTTTGACTTACGAGGCGGTGGATCAGTTGACGCACCTGGGGATCGGGCAATCCACTTGCATAGGAATCGGCGGCGATCCGATCATCGGCACCAGTTTCTTGGACGCGATCAAGATGTTCAACGAAGATCGCGATACGCATGCGATCGTGCTGATTGGCGAAATCGGCGGCAACGCCGAGGAAGTAGCGGCGGAGTACGTCAAGAAGCATGTGCGCAAACCGGTGGTGGGATTCATCGCCGGACAGACCGCGCCTCCGGGCCGACGGATGGGGCATGCCGGCGCGATCATCAGCGGCGGGCAGGGGACCGCGGCGGAAAAGTATAAGGCGATGCGCGCGGCGGGGATTCATACCGTGCAGAGTCCTGCGGAGATTGGACACACGATGGCTGCCGCGCTCAGCAAGTCAAAAACGAACGCGGGCGCGAAGAAAAAAACTGGTGCCGGAAAATCGAAGAAGGCGGCTAAGAGAAAGAAGTAGTTCAGGACGCGTGGCGTGATTGCACGCGCGCTATTTTAATCTTGGGAGATGAACCGAATGGCTGTCGAGAGAACATTGGCGATTGTGAAGCCGGATGCTGTTGGCCGCGGGTTGACCGCGGACATTCTTAGCCGGGTGCACGCCGCGAAATTTAAGATCATTGCGATCAAATCGCTGCGCTTGACGAAGAAGCAGGCCGAGGGGTTTTATGCGGTGCATCGCGAGCGGGGATTTTTCGGCGAGTTGACGGATTTCATGAGTTCGGGCAAGGCCGTGGTGATGGTGCTTGAGGCGGAAAATGGAATCGCGAAGTGGCGCGAGACGATGGGCGCGACAGACCCCGCGAAAGCCGCTGCCGGCACCATACGCAAAGAGCTGGGCGAGAGCATTCAGTTTAATTGCACGCATGGCTCAGACGCGCAGGACACGGCCGCGTACGAGATTGGTTATTTCTTTTCGGGTTCGGAGCTAGTCTGAGCCGATTGGGCGCGCCGCCAGGGGCGGCTCTGAGACCCGCCCCTACGAGCCGGAATCGTGGCTGAAATCGTGGCAGGCTCAGACGCAGCCCTTCGATCCTGCACCGCGCAAGCTATTCACAAGCAGCGCCCCCACGATCCCAGAATGAATCCGCCCGCCGATCAGCGACCCTTTCCTGAATCCCGTGAGTGCTGCGCTGTGCTGCCCGCGAAAATCCTGCGACGCTGACCGTTAGGGTTAGAATGGAGCGCTGAGCGCGCCACCATGGATGCATTACGCGAAACCGGAAAGCTTCTGATTGTGCTGGGAATCGTATTGGCCGGTGTGGGCGCGCTGCTCGTCTTCAGCGCAAGACTGCCGTTTCGGTTGGGGCGTCTGCCTGGCGATATTGTGTATCAGGGGCGGAATGGCAGTTTTTATTTTCCAGTGGTGACGTGCATTCTGCTGAGCGTCGTTTTGAGTTTGCTGCTGTGGGTTGTGAATCATTTCCGCAGATAGAGCCATGAGCCAGACATCGCTTTTCAATTTGATGCCGGAGCGGCGGACCTGGAAGGTCAGCGAGCTGACGGCGCGCATTCGCGAGCTGTTGGAGTCGGCGCTGCCAGAGGTGTGGGTGGAGGGTGAGGTTTCGAATTGCCACATGGCGCAGTCCGGGCATTGCTATTTCACGCTGAAGGATGCGAAGTCGCAGATTCGCTGCGTGTGTTTCCGCGATCAGATGCGCGGGATGAAATTCAAGCCGGAGGATGGGCTGCACATTACGGTGCGCGGCGCGCTGAGCGTTTACGACGCGCGCGGCGAATATCAGATCTACGTGACGCTGATCGAGCCGGTGGGATTGGGCGCGCTGCAACTGGCGTTCGAACAGTTGAAGAAGAAGCTGGAACTGGAAGGACTGTTCGCAGCAGCGCGCAAAAAGCCGCTGCCGGTGCTGCCGAGCTGCATCGGCGTCGTGACGTCGCCGACCGGCGCGGCCATTCGCGACATTCTGCGCGTGTTGAAGCGTCGATTTCCCAACGCGCAGGTGAGCCTGTATCCGGTGAAGGTGCAGGGCGCGGGAGCGGCGGCCGAAATCGCGGAGGCGCTGTGGTATTTCAATCACGCGAAAACGGTGGACGTGTTGATTCTGACCCGTGGCGGGGGGTCGCTGGAAGATTTGTGGGCGTTCAACGAGGAAATTCTGGCGCGGGCGATTTTTGCGTCGGCGATACCGGTGATTACGGGAGTGGGGCACGAAACGGATTTCACGATTGCCGATTTTGTGGCGGATTTGCGCGCGCCCACTCCTTCGGCGGCCGCGGAAATCGTCGTGAAGTCGCGAGAGGAATTCGAGCGGCACATCGCGGAATATCAGCGGCAAATCGCGCACCACATGCGCTACCGGCTTTCGCAGTGGCGGCATCGCGTGCGAGATTTGCAGACGCATCGCGGATTTCGGCAGCTGGAATTGATGTTGCGCAACCGGCGGCAGCAGTTGGATGAGATGGCGAACTCGCTGGCGATCGGTTCGCGGCTGCGGTTGGCGATGGCGCGGCAGCGAATGACGGAAGCGAACGCGCACATCGCGTCGTTCGATCTGCGTGGACGCGCAGCCGTGCTGGCGCGGCGGATCGAGCAGCAGCGCGGTTTGTTGCGCGCGGCTCTGGAGAGATTGGTGGCACGGAAGCGGCGCGGATTTGCGGTGGCTCAAGTGCAGTTTGCGGCGCTGGATTTGCGCGCGCGTGTGGGGAGTTTGCGCCGGCGATTGGAACGAGATTCCGCCGACCTGCAGGTGCGGATTGACCGACTGCTGATCGCGAAGAGACGGTGGCTGCAGGCGGCCGCGCTGACGCTCGATGAACGCAGCCCGTTGCGGATTTTGGAGCGCGGTTATGCGATTGCGTATGACGGGTCGGGGAAGGTGTTGCGCTCGTCGGAGCAAGTGGAACTCGGTGAAGACATTTCAGTGCGACTGACGCGTGGTGAAGTTGGTGCTACCGTGAGTACAAAGAAGAATGCGTAACCTTACAGCTACCGATACACATCTCGCCGGTGGCCAATGTTGACTATCATCACCGTTCGAACCGAATCATCGATGTCGTAAACTACCCGATAGTCGCCGGCTCGAATCCTCCAGCCACCGCGTCCCTTCAGCTTTTGGCAATTTATCGGCCGCGGGCTGTCCGTGAGACCGTCGATAGCGCGCTTAACTCTTTCAAAATCGGATTTAGAGAGCGCAGCGAATTCGCGGCCAGCGCGAGGTAGGAAGAATACCGAATAGCTCACTTCCGTGAATCTTCGATCCTTCGCAAAACCTGTTCGTAGGGAATAGGCGTTCCACCTTCTTCCTTGGCGGAATCGTAGGCTCGAATGGCTTCGAGTTCCTCGGCGTCCTCGATCAGCTTTTCATACTCCCTGATATCGAGCAGAACGCTCACTTTTTGACCTTTTTTGTTTTTAATGAACTTTGTCGTCGGCATTGTAGGAATCTCGGCTCAAGTCTACCCTTCGCTGGGAGTCGAGAGCAATAGGACTATTCCTCGTCGGCAGTGCCGCCGGAGACTTTCAGAACGGCCAGGAAGGCTTCTTGGGGGATGTCCACGCGGCCGACGCGTTTCATGCGTTTTTTACCTTCTTTTTGTTTTTCGAGGAGTTTGCGTTTGCGGGAGATGTCGCCGCCGTAGCATTTGGCGATTACGTTTTTGCGGATGGGGCTGATCGTTTCGCGGGCGATGACGCGGCTGCCGATGGCGGCCTGTATGGCGATT
>Ga0210407_10001384_pt1 | contig 22985 bp, 25 predicted proteins | sample IncBWC27MmetaG_FD_150860 | JGI IMG/M metagenome (GOLD analysis project Ga0210407, IMG submission 150860) | Forest soil microbial communities from Barre Woods Harvard Forest LTER site, Petersham, Massachusetts, United States - Inc-BW-C-27-M | ecosystem: Environmental > Terrestrial > Soil >... | reverse complement strand
TTTGTTCTTGAGAGAGAGAAACCGGGGCGGTGGGAAAGTGGGAAACCTGCTTTTGGTTTTCCACTTTTCCATTCGCCTTCGTGGCCGGAGCTGTGGGAATGTGGAAATCTCGCCTGCTTTGGGCGAGATTTCATGCGAGTCGTGGCTACTGAGAAATGTCGAGACGTTCTCGTCGACTGCAAGGCGGCGGAGAGGGCTCCACATCTCGCGCTTCGCGGGCAAGTCAAGACCCCGTATGGGTTCGTCGAGGAACAGCACTTTCGGATGGCCCATGAGTGCGCGTGCAATTTCAACCCGCCGATTCATACGTGTGCTGTACGTGCCCATGAGCTTGCCGCGAAACGTGACATCCAGCCCGACTTGATCGAGGAGACGCTCGACCTGGTCGCGAGGATTCGGCATGTGGCGGAGGCGCGCGAAGTAGAAAAGATATTCGCGCGCGGTCCATGTCGATTGGCTCTGTCGCGCTCCCTGGGCGTTAGGTCGTAAGGGGTTGGCACGGGTCGAAGTTGGATGAAACCCCGTCTATCGGACGTGGAATTGGTGGCTTTTGCCGCCATTTCGCGCTTCCGCTCTGCTATTTGGGACACCATCCCCATCGGAAGTTCTCTCGCATTAAGACAAACATTCTCATGGTGTTACATGCCATCCCGCGTATCGACTGAGGTCCGCTCCGGCCACCGCCGCTATCCTGGCACCGCGCGGCAACGACGTGACAAACCATGTGAATACAGGCATTACGCGCGCCGGTGGATTTTCTTTTTGGGTTTAGAAAGGGGCGAGGTGCTCCAGGTGCAGCCTCTATCTGATTACTTTTCTAGGACTTACAGTTCCAATCGCGAGACCCTTGTCATGCAAAATCGGTATTTTTTTATAACTTAAACTTATTCGGCGGTCTGAACTCGCCGAAGACGCGATCGCCCGGGTGGCAGTCTCCTTGACCGGAAAGGAGAGAGAGCGCAGCTGGCGCAGCATGGTTGCTCTATATCATAGAAAACACACCAGGATCGATGTCGATGGAATTCTGGCGAGGGACAGCCTCAGTGTTCGCCATCGTGGGGGTGTTTTTAGGCTCGCGATAGCGAAATACTGACCACGTAAAGCACGAAAGAAATACTGACACCTATCAGCGGAGCCCTGAAAAAGTAGAGCCTACAGATGACAATAAGACACGCAAGCGTCACTAGCCCGACGAGCAGCAGGAATGGGGACCGAAAAAGATGTTGATCGTGGGCCAATGCGAGGTATCCGTAAACGAGGCTGAATAAGATGAGCCCCATACTATGGCTGACATTGAAGCCCATCCAACATCGCCACATTGTTGTTTCCTTGGTAAGGACGGGCGAAATCCTGCTCATGCTGACTTGTAGTGCAGGATCACGAGGCGCGAAACTTGTCCCCCAAAGCGTATAAGCGAGATGCATCGTACCTAGGGTAAGGAGGATGCTCGCACTCAAAACCATCAACAGTCTGGCAGTCATATCAAGGCCGACTCGTGCTGGTTGCAGTTCGCAAATCGCGCAATGTACTTCCCCGCGGAGGCGACGTCCGGAGTTGCGTGAACCGGGTAGAGCTTGCGTTCGGAAAATGCCGAGCCCTGCTCGATGTAGGGCACATTTCGGGAGGCGATCCACAAGTCCGCCCGTGATCGGTCAATGAGGCCGGAGGTCGTTGTCGAGAATCCGAGAAACAGGCCCAGTTCGACGACCACCAGCAACACTGCGAAGGTGATGCCGGTAGGCGTTACCGCCAGGCAAATTTTGTCGTGAAACAGGTTGCGGCGAGCAAGCGGTGGCATGGTCGACTCCTGTTCCTTGGGCTTTGCTTCGCGCGAGCGAGTTTCCGGATTCGCCAGTCCGCGCAGGATGCCGTCCAGCCTGGTCTCCGAGCGCCGGCCGAGCGGCGCCCAGCTAAGCCAGGCTTGGCAGCCGTGCGTGATTTGCAGAGATGCGAGCCCATGGACGGCCGCCCACAATGTCTGGGCGACGAGTGCGAGTCGGTGTCTCATGCATTCTCCTTTTCGTCTGAGCGATTCCGAGACTGAGTGTACTGCTGATCACCGAAGAAGAGCCACCGGAATCACGCCGGTGCGCAGTAGCGGCATTGAACGCGAAGCGCGGGCATCGAGCGAGTGTCGTGGTGACGAAACTCGTTCCCCGCCTTCGACAGACCTTCGCGGACCGGTTCGGCTGGCTGTTTGTGTCTTACGCCGCAATCGCAGCGCAGGAATCCTCGCCCAGCGGCGGATCTCCGCGTCTGCCTGGTTTTGCGGTTTAAAACCGACAGTTGGCGGTATACTTGATGCACGCGAGCGCCGCGTCTCGCCACGTTCCCGGTTTTCACGGGCGCCGCTTTTCTCGAGTTCAGGGGGCCGCGCCATCCATGTTCTCTGTCTCAATGTTTCCGAGCGCGATCACGATTAGCCTTTATCTCGCCGCCAGCCTCATCGGCTTCGCGACTGGGACGGCGATCAGCATTCTTCTTCTGGTTCTCACCGTGCGCGCGGGCAAACTGCCGGGCGCCAGCGCAGCCAATATGCTGTTCGTGACTTGCTGCCTAATATGGAATCTGGGCGGTCTCGCGCATTCTGTCGCCCTCACATGCGGCGCGCCCGAACAGGGACGAGTGGCGCTCATCATCCTGGCCTGTCAGTACACTGCAGCCGCGGCATGGCCCATCACCGTGTTAAGCCTGTGGAGCCCGCTCGCTACCCTGCATTGGCAAAGAATCGGCTGCCGGTCGCTGCAGGCGCTGGCGGTGATCACCTGTACACTGATCGTCATACCGCTCTGGCACGGCGTCTTAACCGGTGCGAACTCGTCAGTGCTTTTCCTCAAGTTATCGACCCCATACAACGGAGCCATTCTGCTCACGCTGGGAATCGCCCTGTTCCGGGAACGGCTCGCATCGCGGGCGATGAGGCTTCCTGTTCTGGCGGTGCTGGTGGGCACCTTCGGCGCCATGACGGGAGTTCTCATCCAGCAATTTTTGCCGTTCGACCGTGTTGTTTCGGACCTGCTCCGCGTCGTCAGCGAGCAGATCACACTCCTCGTCGTGCTAGGCGCATTCTTCTTGTTCGCCCGTTTCCGGTTTTCCGATTTGTTTATCCGCCATAGCCTCAAGGTCATGTTGGCGGCTCTCACGGCTGCGGCCTTCACCCTGTCCTACTACATCCTTTCGTTCTTCCGTTTCGAGGACCGCGTGGCATATCCGGGGGCTGCCCGGGCATGCGTCGAGACCTTGACGGTGGTTCCCCTGCTGGTCCTGTTCACGTTCGTTGACCGTCATATCGGCGAATGTGTCAACCGTTGGATCTTCCATGCGCCGGACTACCGCACTCTGCTGCGGGAGTTGTCGGAAAAGCTGGCGCGCCTTCGGTCCGAGACAGAGATCGCCGACGCCGTGGAGACAACTGCCCGTCAATCGCTGGAGCTGAGAGCTGCCCGGGTGGTTGCGCTGGAGAACTTGTCCAATACGAGCCTGCCCAAACCGAATTGGCCGCACTCGGATGTGCCCGAGCCGGATTGGTTGTGCGCGGTCAACGACGCCGAACTCGTGGAACTCGATTGCCACCCATGCCACGCGGGGGCATCCCAGGACGAAGTCGAACTGCTCGTTCCGGTTCGATCGGAGGGCCGGGTCACCCACATGCTCGTCATCGTGCCCGGTCCTGCGCGGCGCGGCCTAGTGACGCACGAAGTGAATTATTTGCGCAGCGTGGCAGCGCAGTTCGGTCATCGGCTCGACGCACTGCACACGGAAGAGCGGCTGGTCGCGGTGCAGAGCCGTGAAGCAGTTTTGCAGCAGCAGGTGACCGAGGCGGAGCTGCGCGCCCTGCGCGCTCAAGTTAACCCGCATTTTCTCTTCAATTCGCTCAACAGCATCGCAAACCTCGTGGTGACCAATCCCGAGCAAGCCGAAACCATGACGCTGCGGCTCGCCAGAGTCTTTCGCCATGTGCTGGCCAACTCCGCGAGCCCCCTCATTTCACTGCACGAAGAAATCGAGTTCCTTAAGACGTATCTGCAGATTGAAGAAGCTCGGTTCGGCAGCCGGCTTCAAGTCAATATCGCCGTCGACCCGGCGGTCGCCATGGAGCAGATTCCCTCGCTGATCCTTCAGCCCATTGTTGAAAATGCGCTGAAGCACGGCCTGGGACCGAAGCCCGGTCCAGGCCACCTGTGGATCACTGCCGACGTCGACGGAAATCAGGTGCGTCTGCGAGTGGAAGATGACGGCGTCGGAGACGCAATCGATGTCTTGAAACTCAACGGCAGCAATGGACGATCGAATGGAGTTGGGCTCGAGAATGTTTCGCAGCGCCTCAATGCGCTCTATCAGGACCAGGGCCGGATAACGATAGAAGGCCGACAGGCGGGTGGAACGCGCGTCACAATTCTGTTGCCACGCCAGAGCGGAGCCGCGGCGTGATGCGGAGCTTGGTCATTGACGATGAGGCGGATGCTCGCGCGCGGCTGATCCGGTTGCTCGGCACTCATCCCGAAGTTGCTGTGATCGGCGAGGCTCAGGATGGCCTCGCCGCGATTGAGAAGATCGAAGAGCTCCGGCCTGACCTTTTGTTTCTCGACATAGAGATGCCCGGGCTCAAGGGCTTCGAGGTGCTGCGGTCGATTCCGTCCGCGATCGAGACTCCGCTCGTCATCTTCACCACGGGGTACGACCAGCACGCCCTCGCAGCCTTCGAGGTCAATGCACTTGCCTATCTTCTCAAGCCCATCGAACCGGAGCGCTTAGGGCAAGCAGTCGAGCGTGCTCGGAAATTGCATTCGATCGACGCCGACCGGGAAAACCAACGTCAGCACGTCCTTCGTGTTGCACGCGAGTCGCCAAAGGTTTTGCGTCAAATCGTTTGCCGTAAGCGTGATCGTTTAGTTCTCTTGCCGCCTGACGATATTCTGTGGTTCGAGATACAGGACGGAATAGTTCGCGCCCGTACGGCGACCGATTCATTCTGGGTCAATTACCAGCTTGCTGAATTGGAGGCCGGCCTAGCGCCGGAGCAATTCTTTCGCGCCCGCCGGGAAGTGCTTGTCAACATGACGAAAATCAGAGAAATCAAGCCTTACTTCAAAAGTGGCTTTCTTTTGATCATGGCAGATGCGACTTCGACGGAGATTGTCATCAGCGAACGCCAAGTCCGTCCGTTTCGCCAGCGCATTCCCGGCTTGTAATCTACCTCCCGTGCCCTCACAACCTCGACGCGTTCATTGCACTCATTTCGCGCTCAATCCGCAGCCTGCGCGCCCAGCACTTCCGGATTGAAGAACATAGCGGCGCCCTGTATCTTCAGGGGGTGTAAGCAGTTCTCATCAAAAGGGGAAAACAGTGAACTTTGCAACACGTTTGGGTTTGTTCTTTTGCCTTGCAGTAAGCGCTTACGCTCAACTTAGTGGCAGATGGGAGTTGGACGTTACCATCGCACTCGGCGAGGACCACTGCATTCTTCAGCTAAGCGAAACCAACGGGCAGGTGGAAGGCACTTACTCGGGAATTTTAGGTCAGGACAAACCCGTCAAGGGAACTTACGAGCACCAGAAGCTGTCTCTGAGTTTTTCAGGCGATTGGCCCACTGACGGGACGCCGGCGCAAGTCACACTGGACGGCAGCATTTCCGGCGACTCCGGATCGGGTAACGTCGTGATCGTGGATCGTGCGGACGGCACATGGACCGCCCACCGTGCAAAACAGGCGGATGTGCTTCCTACAGCCGACGGCGCCGCCTCAGTGCAAACTGCCGGTAGTCAGCAAGCCCAATCCGGATCTCTTCGTCGGAGATTGGCAGGCCGTGCCTGGTGGACAGAATCGTCGAACAGGTAATCGCTTAAAGCGATCGAACCAATGAATGTGTTCGCTTTCGCCGTCCATTGCGTTATCCCTGCCGGCGGTTTGTCGACGGACCTTTGGGCAGTGGTGCTTCTGGATTCCGAACGGATTACGCGGGACTCGGACGACGCTCTGCCGGGTCGGCACCGCGCACCATGCGTACGCATTCTACGACTGGCCGACAATCCGCTCAGAACTCCTGCGACCTCCTTGTGTGCCGCGAGAGCAGACAAGAAGCAAGAGGGTCCGCCGGCTCTACCCGAACCAGTGGACTTGCCACCAGAACACATGCCAAGGCTGACGCGGACGCCGGCAGACGAAGATATCTGTGTGAGCTCCGATGGCGCTGTTCTCGATACCGAAGGGAATGGTGACGTGGTCAGTAGCCTCGCACGACTCGAAAACGGTTTCGAGGTCGCGGCGGAGAAAACCCGCCGCAACGATGGTCTTGGGCGGGGGATTGTCGTAACCCCGCAGCCAATGGGAGTTCGAGCCGCTGATTACTTCCGGCAGGCCTCGACCGCGGCCGTAAAGGTTGATGGCGGCGGCCTCACCCGCATCGCCGGCCAGAATGCCAACCGGCTCGCTGTCGCGCGGGAGCGAATCGCGAACGCGGACCACAGCGCTGGCCATTTCGGGCCAGCCGAACTCCTCGTTGAAATTGCCGTTTGCCGCGTCGGCGATTCTCCACCAGCGTGAGCCCGGCGGCGCCAGAGGCAGAACCAGGAGAACGACCACAATCCCGCTGACCACCAGGCTGGTCCGAACCACCCCGCGGACTGTGCCGGCGGCGACCGGGGACAGGGCTTCCGACCATCGCTCGCCCCAAACGGCGCCGGCGGCGAGCAGCATCGGGTACGCCGGCGAGAGGTAGTAGGGCTTGCCTTTGGCGATGAGAAAGAGCGCTAGAGGGATCACGTACATCCAGCCAATCATGCGGTAACGCCTTCCCTCCGGTTTGATGAGCAGGAAATACAACCCGGCGATCCAGAGCGGCACGGTGACAGGATTCGTTACCGACCAGACCTGCGCGGGCAGGAAGCCATTCGTGCTTCCCTGCTCGACATCGCGCGCATGAATGAACTTCAAAAAGTCCAGCGTGATGAAATGGTGCCGGATCTGCCAGACGAGATTGGGAAGAAAGGTGAGGAAGGCAATGGTGGCGCCGTACCACAGCCATCTGTTGAGCAGCCAGCGGGGCTTCGTCAGCACGATGCCGCCGCCAATGCCTGCCAGGAAGAACGCCATCGTGTACTTGGTCATCATGCCGAGGCCGACGACGACCCCCAACGCGAGCCACCAGCGCTGATCTTCGGATTGCACCAAACGGAAGGTAATCCAGGCGGCCAACACCCACCACAGGTAGTCGAAGGAGACATACTGGAACACGCTCCCCAAAAACACCGCGGGTCCGGCGATCGCCGCCGCCCACGCAGCCACGAGCTGGGCTGGGCGCTTGCCGCCAATCTCGCGAGCCATCAAACCGGTGAGCACCATGGCGATCCCCGCTGCAAGAGCGCCAAAGAAGCGCAAGCCAATCATCGACGGGCCAAACAGCGTAAGCGCCACTCGCGCAATGAAGGGAGTGACCGGCGGATAGACCACATACCCCCAGGCAAGGAAACGAGCGTCGTCGAGCGTCGCGAGCTCGTCGCGATGGAATCCGTACTGGCCGTTGGTTGCGGTGTGCAACGCAACCACGGAAAGAGCAGACAGAATGAGGATGCCGGTATCGGTCGCGATGATCCTTTTACAGACCGCAGTCAGCCGCATAGGCCTTCCTTTCGCATCCGAGCCGGGCAACCTTTTAGTCTTATCGTACATTCTATTGAGCACCATCGGAACAATAGGACGCTGCCTGGCTTGTAGCCGGCGTCACGCCAGATTTACGGGCAAACAGGAAGTTGGACCGCGTGGCGCGACGGCGACCTTCGACTTCCTGTTTTCTGACGATACAGGAGCAATGTGGGGTCAAATGAAACCGTTGCAAGGGATGCACGCAATCGTCGGCGTTTTAAGCAGCGCCAGGAAAATCTTTCTTCAGCCCCGCTTGCCAGTTCAGCGCAACCGTGATGGATGAGGCTGCGGCTTCCGCGCCCAGGGTGTTGATCAGGAACTTCTCGCCGTCGGCAGTGACGTCCTGACCGCCAAGGGTTACACCGTCAGTTACTAGGAGTGCAACGACGAACACGAGTATCTATGCTGGCGAGGCGCCTTCGCGGACGGGCTTTTGTACCTGGCAGAGTAGCTCAGCTTCGTTCACCGTCGGCCCATCATCGCGTGCTTCGGGCGAGTCACGCGCTACTCGGAGAAAGCCAATGTTTACGGCCGACAGAGCGGATCGGGAACGACAAACGCCTCAGCGTCCGGCAATCCGCATGGACGATCGCCTTATCGTAGAACTGCCCCTGCAACGGCCAATGCGGCTTCCCCAGACAAAGGCGCGAATACTTTTGTGATAGCCGTCATCAACAGACCTTCCGCCCAACAATCCGGATCGGTCCTCGCGAACGCCATCTGTTGATTTGATCAACCGTACGGGCCGAATCACATCCAGATTTGCCGAAACCCTGTACGAGAGCTTCTGGCACACAGTCAAGCCCAACAAATCGCAGGCTAATCTAGGGTCAGCTCAGCTGCGTGTCTAAACGGAATGGTTTCGGCACACTTGCCAGACTGTACGCGGCCAACTTCCTGCCCTGTGACTTCCTCGCAAGTCACAGGTTATTCAATCCGGGCCGGCCCGGTTGCAATTCTCCAACCCGACTTCCGGCCAGTCACCGTGAACACGGTCTATCTTATGGCGAACGGGAGTTCCTGCTGAATCGCCTTTCCGGCGGCGTCCTTAACAACCGTCGTCAGAATATAGGAGCCAGGAGGAAGCGAAATCACTTTGCGATATGCCGGTCCGTGGGCCGTTTCCTCGAAAACATTCACGTGTCCATCACCAATAATGTGTCCGAACCTAAGATCTACTCGCGCCAGAAGGTTACGAGGAAAATGACCGGCCCGGGTATTGACGGATTGACTAGGTAACAATGTTACACCCGGGGCGGGCCCATCTGATCAAGGCTGTGCTGGTCAATTAAAGGGCCCCTTCGATACGGTTGCGAACGACAGCAAGGCTCGGCCACGTGGTGATTGGTGAGGATTTGTCCATTATTAGAAGCGAGAAACCCAGTGCCAAAAATATCCAGGCGTACTTCCGGTCCGGGGGTTCTGTCGTGGGAGTCATCACCTGATGGGCGCCCGGATCCCCCATGTCCACTTTTTACATTGAAATTCGGACGGTCCAAGTCCGTCTTGTCCTCTATCTTCAACCAAACCAAGGGAGTACAGGAATAAATCGGCGGAAGCCGAGAGGAACACCGATTGCTGATATTTGAACCGGAGTGCCAAACGCATGCGTTACACAAGATTATTCTTTTTTCGTCCCCGGTCCTTGATGCTAGTTTTGGCTTTGAAGAGAACTTGGCAGCGCGTGCCGAAGGTCACCGCGGCCATGGTCGCAATCACCGGCCTTACCTCATACGCTGCTTGGCGTTACAAGCGTACCGGCTAGCCTGCGGGAACAAGTACTGCGGATCTATCGAAAGCGCGTCAGCGAATATGTCGCGTTATGCGGCGCTCGCTTCAGATGACTGCAAGGGTTCGGGCGGTCTTTTACGCCTTCTGAGTGTCGGGTACGATGCGACCGACACTGGCCACTGGATCGTCTTTGACAGTAGATCGCGAACGTCAATCGCAAGTCGCGTCTTTCCCAAGAACGGGCGGGCGGCATTATCACCGGATGGAGTTCGGTATGCCACCTTCGAGGCGGGCGAACTGCGCGTCTACTCCTTGCCTAAACCGGAATAGCACGCCTGGTCGCACAAGCCTCGGTAGGGCTCTTTGATGGGATTGTGGCCGATATGTGGGGTTATCTTCCATCACGCCGGGTTGGAGCCACCTGGCGTCCCGCATTCGAAGTTAGTGATAATCCCGTTTTCCAGACCGGCGGATTGCTTTGGTGTCTATTCAAGAGGGGATGGTTGCGGCAAAGATTCCGCGCGGCTCCGCTCGCGACTTTCCGCTAGAGTGAGAACCATGTGGATACCGACTTGCTTTTTGATGGCTTGCGCCGTACTTGGTTCATCCTGTGCCCATCGCCCTTCGCTCCCGAAGGACGCGAGTTGGAATGCCAAGGCCGCTAGGTTTGCTTGGTGGGGTGGAGAAGTTACGCTACTTGCCCGAGAGACAATGGATCAAGGGAGCTGATGAAGTCACGCCGCGATTTTCTTGAAATTGGCTTGGCCTGCGTTTTCGGGAGCTCGATCACATCTGGATCGAGTCCGGATCCGAGTGTCGTGATGAAGTTCCTGGATTCGGACACCAAGGCGTTCCCTTACCGAAGTGGAATGAAGCGCTGGTGGGGATTCATTGACGCAGAAGGGGGCTCACTGATCGATGCAGAGACTTCGGGGATCACGATTCGGCTGTCCGATTTCAACGAGGGCTTGGCGGCAATGGAGTTTTATGATCGCACTGCCGCGATGATTGACACGACTGGCAAAAAACGGTTTTCCATCTACCCTGACTACTTCGGGTGGAACTATACTCTTCGCAATGGACTGCTCCCTTTCCGTGACCAGAGGTCTGGCAAATGGGGATACGTCGATAAAGATGGCCATCCAGTGATTCGCGCCCAGTTCGATCTCGGCTTCCCATTTTCGGAGAACCGTGCCGTTGTAAAGATCGGCGACTTGAATGGAATTATCGATCACCAAGGAAAATGGATTGTGTCCCTATCCTTGACTCTTGCGTTGGGTTTTCAAGAAGGTCTGGCGCCCGTCCAGCGGGGTGGGCGTTGGTTATTTCTCGATCCCGACGGACGGCCGGCCTTCAGCCGCGATTGGGAATGGGCACGAGAGTTCGGCGATGGCTTGGCGCCCATAAGCGAAAACAACCTCTGGGGCGCAATCGACCGGCAAGGGAGGTTGGTAGTGCCCACCCGGTATCAGGATGCTTGGGCATCACGAGGCGGACCGCTGATGGTGAAGCGGAACTATCTCTGGGGCTTCGTCGATTCAACAGGAAGCGAAATTATCCAGCCCTCGTACCGGTTCTGCTACAGCTTCAGCTCCGGGATGGCCGCGGTGCAAGACAACGCGACTCAGTCTTTCCGCTTCATCCGGTTAGACGGCTCGCCACAGTTTTCCACTGTGTACGATGAGGCTTATAGTTTCGTTCTCGGCCGTGCGCCTGTGCGACGGGGACGTGAAAGAGCTTGGATCGATGAAAGTGGGAAGGCTGTGTTTCGCTGGAACGATTAATCAGTACAGATCGCGCTGCAAATGGACGAAAAGTCGCCAAACTACCGATTGAAAATGACCACGTGCCGGGCTGCCGGGACAAGGAAAGGCCGGGCGTAACACGGCCAACTGCCCCATGACCCTCATCGTGCGATGCCAAATCGTGTCAAGCGTGCTTAGCCAACAAAATGAGCACGTGCCGGGCTGCTAGGGACAATGAAAGGCCGGGCGTAACACGGCCAACTGCCCCGCGACCCTCATCGTGCGATGCCAAGGAGGGCCCGGATGCTCCTCAGAACCTCGGGCCAAGCCGATGACCCGGGGTCGACAAATATGAAGTGCCCGCCTTCACTCAGCCGAGGACGGGGAAATGCCTGCATGGCGATCCTCCAGCATTGAATTACGAAAGCACTGCAGAACCATGTACTTCGCAAGGCGTTGCTGAAGCACTGGGTCTCCGAGGAATGCGCGGGCGTCATGGGCGCTCATACGGGCCTCCAGAACTCCTTTACTATTGACATGAACCCGCAGGTGGCCGGCGGGGCGTTGCGATTCTTCAAACCACTTGCATCGTAGACGTATGAGGAGGAGTGAAAGACGACGCGGTGACCTGACTACCCACGATCGAGTCCCGGCACAATCCACCCGCCCGGGGTCGCAGACTGAGACGTGCGGTGCCGGGCTCTCCCAATGCCTGCCGCCGGGTCGTCTCGATCACCGCCGGATCACGAAAAGGTACGGCCGCGCGGTCCAAGACGCCGAACCGGGTTATTTTCTGGACGCACTCTCGGCTAGTTGCAAGGGTTCATCAACCGTCTCTTGCTCCCCTGCAAATTCGGATTCCGCAAGCGAGTGAGGCCAAATCCAAAATCCACCTGTAGCTCCTCCGAGATACCAGTCTCCGCAGATTCTCCGCTGGCAATAAATTCCCGAATACTCAACTGTGTGCATGCTGACATACGCCTTGGTCCAGGTTGCTGTACTCGCTTCGCAATCGAATCGGCCATCGATCGCAAACCGAGCGATGTCATCGGCCCCTTCGCCTTCGATCCTGCCATCGATCATGAATGTCAGGTTCAGGTTCATGCGGTGCTTTAAGCCGCCATGTCCGTAAAGGTAGTAGCCTCGCCAAGACCCTGAAGGCGGAATGTCATTCATTATTCCGTGTGAAACTTTCAGCTTCAATAGAGCATGGAGTGAATAGGACCGATTGTCAAACGGCATTTGTAAGTTCCGGCGACCCCGACTATTATTTCAACGTGGGATACGCTCTTTGGAAGCGGGAGACTTCGCACAGGGCGCGGAGACGTTCCGAGCGCTGCTGGATCGTGCTCCTGAAGATGCCGAGACAGTCCTCTTTCTGGGGCGCTGCCTGAAGAAAGAAGGCCCGCGCGCCGGGGACCCCCGGAGCGAAGGCCGGGAGCGGCTGAAGCTCAATTTCGAAGAGACTGCCTACCGCCAGCTCAAAGCGGAACTGGAATCCAAACACTGAACTACCGCACCAGGAACTGGGACGCGAGCAGCGACGTTTGGCCTTGTTGGCTGGTCTTCACCTGCACGTCGTACTGGCCGGGTTCAAGCGTCGCCGTAGGAAGGCTCTCCAAGAAGGGGTAGGATACTTCTCAGGCAGCCGATCCCATGCTGGCTCGATCCGGACGGACGCGGACATCGGCGATGGTCCGGACGCCGTGTGTGGAAAGGGCCCGTCGGAGCATCCCCGCGCACCGCTTCAGCGCGCTATGCCAGTCCCGCCTGACCACGGATACTGTCGCAGGCGAGGCAGGCTGGCCCTCACGGCCTGTCCCTGCCAACAATGCTCGCTGCAACTTCAGCGTCCGTCGCGCCTCTCCACAATCTCACCACGAAATCGCCGTCGTCACCGCCGGTCGCAAGTGTTCTTCCATCCGGCGAAAAAGCAAGTGACGTGATGACAGCGCGCCGTTGCCCGCGGAGTTTGTCGGGTATGAACGCACTTAACGCGACGATCTGCTGGTAGGTCGCCACATTCCAAAGGCGGATAGTCCCGTCGCTGCTGCCGGTCGCGAGCGTCTTTCCATCAGGAGAAAAGCAGAGTGCGACTCGGTCACCGCCCGTGTGGCCTTTGAGATCCACGAGTTTCTTCCGCGTTTTCACGTCCCACAGCGTCACATAATTCAGCGTCGAGACCCCCAAAATAGCCCCATCGGGAGAGAACGCGACGTGCCAAACGGGTCCTGTGGAAGCCAACTTCGCAATTTCCTTACCTTTGTCGGAACTCCAAAACCGCGCAGTACCGTCCCGGCTGCCCGTGGCGATGAATTCGCCGTCTGGAGAGAACGACACCGAAGTAAGCGGAGCCGCGTGTCCTTTGAGTGTAAGCAGCTCTTTGCCAGACGCGGCCTCCCAAACCTTCGCCGTCCCATCCCAGCTCGCGGTTGCCAGAACATCGCGGACGGGTGAAAACGCAACCGATAGTACGTAACCTGCGTGTCCTTTCAAAACCCGGACTTCGTTACCGCCGCGAAGAGTCTTTCTGCCCGCCTTGGAGCCTCCACTCGCGTCGGCGTTCCATAACCTTGCGCTGTTGTCGTAGTACCCGGCGGCGATAATTCGTCCGGACGGTGAGAAAGCCACGCTGGAGGCGCTTGGTAACCGTCCATAGATGTCCACGACCTTCCTGTCTTCGCGTAGTCCCCACACAATGACCGCGCTATCCCCACTGCTGCTTGCGACCGTTTTGCCATTGGGGGAAAACGCCACGGATGTAACAGTGCCGAAGTGCCGGTTCGCGATAGCGGATTCCGGCCGGACAACCGCACTCCATAGCCGGACGGCGCCGTCCCAGGAAGCGCTCACAAGTGAGCCACCGGCCCTCGAGACGGACAGCGAAGAGATATAACTGTCATGGCCACGCAATGTCGCGATTTCACGCTGATCGTGGATGTCCCATACCGCGATGTTCCCGTCCGACTGACCCATAGCCATTTGCGCTCCGCCGTTAAGAAATGTCACGGACCCCACGGGTTTCGGTCTCTGTAAACCTGCCAGCGCAACCCCGCTGCGGATGTCCCAAAGCTTGACTGCCTTGTCCAGGCTCGCGCTTGCCAACTCCCACCCATTCTCGGAAAACGCAAGCGCAGTAACCGTGGATGAGTGCCCTTTCAGGGTCGCCAGGTTCCGGCGTTTTTCTGCGTCCCATATCTTGATCGTGTTGTCCTCGCTTCCGCTGGCTAACGCTCCATTTGGCGAAAACGCGACTGCGCTGACGGCGTCGCCGTGCCCTGCCAACGCGGCAAGCTCGCGGCGGCTCGCGACGTCCCACAGCCTGATTTTACGGTCCCAACCTCCGCTCGCGAGAAGCTTTCCATCCGGCGAAAACGCGAGAACCTGTTTGTAATGGCCTATAGCCAGCGCGGTTCGGTCGGTGTCGACGATCATCTCCTGGCTCGCGGCCGATCCCCTCGCGCCGGCAAGCTCCGCCAGTTGTTGGTGGCTCGCCGCATCCCACAACCTGATGCTCCCGTCGGTGCCGGCGGAGGCGAGCGTCTCTCCGCCCGGGGAGAAGGCGACCGAGGTTACCGGCCCCGCGTGCCCGCGAAGCGTCGCGATTTCCTGCCGAGTGTCGGCATGCCAAAGCTTGACAACTCCTTCTTCACCCGCGCTCGCGATTAATTTTCCGTTGGGGGAAATTACCGCCTCATGCGCCTTTCTTCGGTGCTGTCCAATGAGGACTGAGTCGCAGTGGCAACTGAGCAGTGCATAATACCATTCGAAGCCGCGCAGGTCGCCCGCTGGCGTGTGTGCCGGCAGAGACGGCCGCAGAACGTCGATCATGCGGTGGAAATCGCCTGCCGGCAGCGCCTCGTACGCCAGTCTGGTATTGGCGGAATAGAGCAGCCGGCGGTTGTGGTCTAGTTCCCGTTCGGCGACGGCGCGCTCATTCTCCGCGTAATACGCAAACCCGGCGGCCGCCAACGCAAGCAGTAGCAGCAGCATTGCCGCGCCGGATAGTAGTAGAATCGCCCGGCGCCGAAGCAGCCGCTCCTCGCCCCGCAACTCTCCCCAGTTGCGGCCCGGATAAAACCTGAGGATCGCCTGGTTGAGCCGCTCGGTCAGCGTGCCCATGATCGCCGCGCGCTCCCTCTTCGGCGCGTTCACAATCATTGTTCGCAGATCCGTAACAGCAGCCAAAATCGGTTCGGGCAGTTTCTCGCGAATCGTCGGCGGTACCAGGTGCTCTCGCACCTCGCGCCACGCGCTGTAGTCTCCCGCAGTTACGATGATCAGAACCTGGCCAGAGCGCTCCCGGCTGAACCAGTGGGAAGCTTCCATTTCCATGCCTCGACTTTGAGCGGCTTCCGGACTCGCGAGGACGATCAGGTGCTCGGACCGGTCCAGCCGGTCGAACAGTTCAGCCTCGAAATTGGAACCCGCAGGCAGACACGAAAGATCGCGGAAGATCGTTTTCGCTCTGACCTTGTACCACGGGCGAAGAAAATTCTGAAACAAAGACTGGATGACCGGTGCAATCTCGCGATCGCACTTCCAACTGTACGACAGGAAAGCGTCGTACTCCGCGGCGCCGTCAACCCAGATCAGAATCCGAAGCCAAGCCGGGAGAATGCTCCTCCACAACCTCTGCGGCGCAAGGTCGAGAGTTTCCTCGCTACGAATCGATCCGGCTGCTGCCGTTTCCATGGGTCCTAGTATAAGACCGACGCGCCCCTGCATGCCGCGAGCCGCAAATTGATAGCACCTTGCGAACTGGGTACTACATCCGATCCATAATCAATATATGGTTGACCTTCGCGATCTTGTGCAGAAGGCCCTTCAGTCCAACGCCCCCATGACTGCGCTTGAAGCCGTAGTTCACGACCACCCCGATCTTCCTGAAGCTATCGGCAAATCCTGGGCCGACGGTTTTGGCACCGATCAAATCCCGCCTCCCATAGCTCGCTTCTTAGTGGACCGCGGCGCTAAGCTTAGCGTCCATGCCGCTGCTGGATTTGGTTTCACCGACAGCCTAGCTGACCTACTCCATGGCGATCCGATGCTGGTCAACGCCAAAGGCGGCGATGGTTGTACGCCCCTTCATTTTGCCCGCGATGTGGCTACCGCGCAGTTGCTTCTCGATCAGGGCGCGGACATCGACTCTCGAGATGAGGACCACGATTCCACTCCCGCTCAATGGCGCGTCGGCAAGGCTCCTGAAGTTAAGGGCGTCTTCATCGCCTTCGCCGTCGAGGATAAATTTGCGCGGGACAATCTGGTCTATCAGGCGAAGCGCCAGAACAACGTGCCCTTCGACTTCGTCGACATGTCGGTGAAGGAGCCGTGGGATTCGAAATGGAAGACGGACGGCCGCACTCGCATCTGCGGCTGTGACGGCGTCATCGCCTTCATCAGCCGGAACACCGCGACTGCAGACGGCGCCGTTTGGGAGATCAAGTGCGCCAAGGAGGAAGGCGTACCGATCAAGGGCTTCTGGGTGCATGCCGACGATCCCTGCTGCAAACCCGCCGTGTTGGGCAGCACGCCGGTCGTGTACTGGACCTGGGACAACATCTCCAACTTCATCGATTCGCTTTGAGCCGAACCTATGAGCCCCGTTGAAGACCGGCACAAGTCCAGGCTTTCCGGAGGGTTATGCATGTCGACCCTGGATTCCATCCGGAAAAATCACGGATCACGTGTGGGAATTGAAAGAATTGCGGGCCTAATCACTTGGAGCGGTTGCGACCTATAATTGATGGATATGGATGGAACAACTTCAGACTCAATGCCTGAGCAGCCGGAGCAGCCGGAACCGACAATTGAGGAGATCCGACAATCCAACAGGGGAGGGCTCTGGGTATTACTTGCCCTCGGTGCGCTTGTCTTGATCATGGTGGCCATCGTTGGTGTAAAAGACATTTTCAATGGGGCTTGGCGGTAGAGCCTCGCACTTCATCAACGGAACTTTCAGGCACTACCGAGGGTAGTGTGCTAAATGTCGGTTGAGCGCGGCCTTCGACTGGTTCTGTCTATTTCTTTTTTCCGTAGTGAGGCAGGGGATCTCCAAGTGATAAGTCCATGTATGCCTGGGAGGGGACTGGAACGTGGCCCCGGAGAGCAGCCTTGAATCGCCATTCCAGGATCATGGCAATAACCTCGTCGTGGAGTTCCTTATCGGACGACCTGTCCACCTGAACATTTACGGGAATACCCCTCTCGGTTATCTCGAAGGATACAGAGAACAAACCGACAGCGGCACTGTCCTTCGTCCGCGCCCGTTGTGGAGCGGAGATCAACGTCGGGGCCACAGCGTTCTTTGGTACGTCTGCGAATGCTTTCGATATGTGCCAAACTCCAGTTGTTTCAGTGGCAAGCGGCAGGGTAACGCGGACGGTATCTGCCGCCTGGACCGCAACGAACAGCAACGGAAAAATGATTACTGCACGCATCGTCGATCAGATTATCAGCTTTGCGCGTCACGCGCCAGGGGGTTGCTGCCCACTGTCAAGGCAAAGTAGAAATGTCCTATCATCCGCGAGGTACTGCTGGCACTGGCACCGCTGATCTTTGCGCGTGATCGATACCCAGCCGTTGCATCTTGGAGATCAGCGTCGTCCGGCGCACGCCCAGGCGAGCGGCGGCACCATTCGGACCACCGACTACCCCGCCCGTTTGCAGGAGAGTCTGCAGTATGTGCGAACTCTCCGCCTCTTCCAGCGTGACAGGCGCGGATGCCTTTTGCATGTAGCTAAGATCCGACAGCGAACCGTTTAGCACAGGAGCTTTGGAGAGAATTACCGAACGCTCTATGAAGTTTTGCAGCTCCCGGACGTTGCCCGGCCAAGAATGATGCGCAAGAGCCTCCATAAATTGGTCTGCAATGGCCGTAATCGGTTTCCGCATGCGGCGAGCGTAGTCCATCGCAAAATGACGGACTAACAAGCGGACATCTTCAGGGCGCTCACGCAGCGGTGGTAGTTCAATTGGGAACACGCTAAGGCGATAGAAGAGGTCGGCGCGGAATTTACGTTCGTCGATCATCTCAATGAGATTGCGATGTGTGGCGCAGATCACCCGCACATCGGTGTGAATCGTGGTGGCGCTTCCTAATCGTTCGAACTGTCTTTCCTGAATGACCCGAAGAATCTTGGGCTGCAACTCCAGCGGAAGGTCGCCGATCTCGTCCAAGAACAAGGTCCCTCGGTGAGCCCGCTCAAACCTTCCAATACCGCGCGCGACCGCTCCCGTGAAGGCGCCACGCTCGTGACCGAACAGCTCGCTTTCAAGCAAACCCGCAGGAATTGCGGCGCAATTCACCTTCACAAACGGGCCTTTCAATCGCTCGCTGCACTTGTGAATGGCTTCCGCAATCAGTTCCTTGCCCGTTCCTGTTTCTCCGTTGATCAATACTGTGGTGTCGGTCGGCGCCACGATCCGTACCAGTCCGAGTACGCGCCGGAGAGCGGCGCTGTTACCAACGATGCGGGGTAAGCCGCTGCCGCAGAGTTCGTTGTTGTCGAGCTCGGCGTTCGTCAACGCCGCATCCTCGCCAAAGGATCCGTTATGAATGACTGCGGGCACTTCAGGTGCCCAGCTTGCCTGTGTCGACATTGTCGTTACTCCTCTCGTTCGTCCGGTAGACATTTGATGCTCGTACACCAAAGCCCTGTCTTAGGCACTAACTCTCACGTTCACGTCATCCAGGACTTTCAGCCCCTTACATCGCTGAAACGTCACGCTCCAAACCATTGTGATCATGGGCGCTACAGCGCCGATCATAAGCCTAGCCTGGCGTGATTCGGAAGGTGAGAGTTAGGCGCAAAATTATTTCCCGGATTTGGAAAAGCTCCAACCGGCAGAATTGCGCCGGGAGTTAAACCTCTTATTCTCCGCAGGGAGCGGCTTTTGGGCCGATTCTTGCATCCCCGACCGCAGAATCTTGATGGCTACGGCAATCCGGCCGCGTGTCGCGCGCGCGCCGTGCTGTCAGCACGCACGGGCGACAGATGCGTGCGTCGACGGCCGCGGCGGAAATGACGCGCGACCCACGGCCGCCTATCCTCTACTTCCGCTCGTTCGGCGACCACAAGTTTTCCTCGACGTTTACATGGATGGGTCCTTCCCCCATTGGCGATCTGCGCCTTTGCGGCACACCGTTAACAATAGGGTGGGCAGAATTCTTCGGGTCCCCGAACTTTTTTGAAGACCCCCCCGATTGTTAATGGGTGCACCTCGCAGCCGCCGAACCAATAATGATACTGGCCCGCTTATGCAAACCAAGGTCCTGCAAACGACATATGAAGTCTCGTCAATTGATTGCAAACGATTTGGGCTCGTGATCGTGCACGGCGGCGGCCCTTCGATCACGCACAGGACAGTCCGGAATCGTTGAGAATTCCCGTTAACTTCCGGGGGGAAAAGATAATCGTTCGGGGGCCCGAAGGTTTTGGAAGGCTCCCTGATTTAACGGCCCCGCTCCCCCGATAACTTGACGGTGCCTTGGGTTGGAGCCATGAATGTGTGGACCGCACCTTGGTTCACGTCATGCAACTCGAAACGAAGTACCTCCGCCTTTTTACTGCGGTTAATGCTGGAATAAGTTTCAGTTATAAAAAAAGAGCTGCTTGCAGAGAGAATTCCTCGAAAAGCTCTGCAGGCGGACACTCGTTCCGCCGTATGAGCGGCTACGAAAGGTCTTACTGCAAACATTCGGAACCTGAAGCATCTTCGAGACTTAGCCTGCACGTTTTCTCCCAGTTCTTCCACACTTTTCTCCCACTTTGTGCTGCCAGCCTTTGGACTATCCCCCGATGGCGCCCACGCCAAAAACAACCCAAATCGGCGAAAAACATCCCCAAAACCGTGGTAAAACCCCCAAAATCGAGCCTCGGCGCTCCTCCGGATGACCGGACACAACAGGTAACCGAACGTAATTTCCGAGGCGCACATAATGATTCCTTGAAAGCCATCTAATGTGCTTCAAATCAATAACGTAGGAGAGCAAGTTTCCGCACGCACTCGCGCGGCTCAACCCCGACCTGACTGCCTGAAGCGCTCGTGTCATGCAAATTCGGTCTTTTTTTATAACTGAAAGAAACCCCCTCCCGGTGAGCGACGCCGAAGGAGGCGGGCACAAGGAGATTAGGTCTTTAAACCCCACGCTACGCGCACCTGGCACTGTTCCAAGCTTTCGCGAAGCTGCCTCAGCCTGCCCTCCAGCGATGGAGCGGCCGTCACGAAAGATGCGTGTACCGTATTCGCTGCAATCATCACAGATGCGATAGTCGCCGACCGTTGCATCGAAGCGGATGTGAGCGTGCCCGCGTGTAACGGTCGCGTTGGCTTCGTCTGCGCCTTCTTCGAAAGACGATGTCATTTCGGCGAATGATGCGCTGGCGGAAGTCAGTGAGTTCCGGTAAGCGGCCGCTGTTCGTGCGCGACTTGTCCAGCACCCTAGAGACGAAGCCGGCTCGACATACGGGCTCTCGTGATCAACAAGATTGTAGCTTTAAAGCGACCATATTTGCATTATCGGCTGCGTGCTGCCTAGTCCGCACGCAGAATTTATCAGGGTGGTCTGGGCAGCCCAGGAAGAGCAAGCGTCCAAGATAACTTCCGTCTCGTCAGGTTGCCACGGTTTTGTTCCATGCGTAATTTGTGGACACCGAACAGCAACGATTAGCACTGCAGAAGGAGGAGTTCACGGCTTTGCCTTTACGGCAAACAGGCGCGGCCCGGTCGGTATTTCGCGACCGCCTTGAACGGACCGGGTGTATACTACAGCCACCCGGGATGCCAGGTTGGAAATCCTGGTTTGCAGTGCACGGCACTTCCGGCCAGAATGAAGTCCTTGTTCCGCCTCCCGAAAGGAGCCTTTTGCGATGTCCGACCGCGAACCGCCATTGAGAAACCCGAGTTCACGCCGCAAAGTGCCGCGCGGAAGAAAGTATCCGAAAAGGCCCGCTTTGACGACCGCCCAAAAGCGAGAGCTGACCGAGTACTTTGAAGACCGTGTCGCGAAGCTCAATATCGTTGAGACTACGAAGACGTCGAGCGGCCAAATTCTGCACTGGATTGATATTCACTCGCAGCACCCCGAGGGAATTATCGCCTCGCCGCCACCCGCTCCGAAAATCGACGCGACCCGTCAGCGCAGTCGTCCGACGAAGATGGCGCGTTTTGAGTTACAGGAGAAAGACAGCAAGCGTGGACCCGAAGGCACGGTGCCGGTGTTGGGGATCGATCCGAAAAAGCTTCGGTTTAATAAGACGCTCGATGAGTTTTTGTCCAAGCACGGCCATCGGACTGTGACGCGGCTTTACGACGGCTATCCTCTCGAGCAACCTGAGGTCGGGGGTCCGCACGACTATGGTGCCACCGCGGAAACCGTCAATTGCCAGGGAGGCGAAACCTTCCTTAGCTTATTCGATCCCTACACGGCGCATTCCGACGAATTTTCTCTGTCGCAGATCGGACTGGAGGGGAACAGGCAAGCAGGCGGACGCCAGACCGCTGAAGCCGGCTGGCAGGAGTTCCGGGATAAATATGGCGATTGGATTCCGCACCTGTTCGTTTATTACACGACGAACGGCTACTCGAAGGACAGCGATAACATCGGCGGCTATAACCAAGAGGTAAAGGGTTGGGTTCAGTATTCGAACTCCGTCTACCCAGGTGCGATTTCAAACAACGTGAGCACTCCCGGCGGCGCACAATGGGAGCTTTTCATCAAGTATCAACTGTATCAAGGGAATTGGTGGCTCAACGTGGGCGGCGAGTGGATCGGGTATTACCCAGCCAGCTTGTATGCCGATCCGGGGCTTAGCAATGGGGCTGACCGCATTCTTTTTTTCGGCGAGATCGTCGATTCCGCAAGCCACACTGAAGCGACCAAGACACAGATGGGCACCGGTTATTTTGCCGAATATCGATGGCCGTATGCCGCGTTCCAGCGCCTGCTACGTTATCAGACGGATGCGAACGGCTCGATGAGCGATTACAACGGATCCGCTATCATCACCGACAGCAAGGAGTACGACGCCGAGCTTCACATGAACAGCGGGACAAACTGGAACAGCTATTTTTGGTTCGGCGGCCCGGGCGCCGTCTAGTTTAAGACGCTCGTCTTCCATGTAAGGATGCGAACGACGAGCGCTCCCGCAGTGAGCACCAACATGAAGGCGGCAGCCCCAATCCCTTTGGCATCGCCGACGCGCAGATGAGACACGATGGCCCCGACGAAGTAAAGGACGAGGCCGAGTCCCGCAGCGACTCCGAGTGGCGGCCACCAGATGCCAACCACCAGCCCAATCGCCCCGGCAAACTCACACGCTGCCAGGAGCAGAAAGTGCTTCAGCGGGACGCCGACTGTTTCGTGGATCACTTTCACTTGATGCGGATCGAGGCGGATCTTCCCCAAGCCGGAAAACGCCGCCATCAGGGCGACGAGCACGGTAATCACGACGTATGCGGTATCCATCTCGACCCTTCTTTAAGGCTGTGCTCGTTGCGATGGCCGTCAACCTCCGGTTTCTTCCCGCCTTCTTTGCCGCCACCCACCGCTTCTTTGCCGACAGTGCCAGCCGCTTCCTCGCTGCCGCGCTCATCGGCTTCCTTTTGCGTCTCGGCCGAGCAGGCGCAGCACCATCCGGCGTTGCTGGTCGTCCCAGCCTGTGTTTGAGTTCGTTGATCTTGAGGGTGATCTCACGCAGTCTGTGGCCGAAGCCTATTAGAGCGGCTTCGAGGAGCGATCTGTCTACCGGTGGATGTTCGGGGCATAAGCACAAATTATATACGGCGAGAATCAGAAGCAGGAAACCTTGGCAATCATCCCTGATTCGGTAACCATGAACAATGATCGACAGCTAAAGAGCTGAC
>Ga0210407_10001382_pt1 | contig 23008 bp, 18 predicted proteins | sample IncBWC27MmetaG_FD_150860 | JGI IMG/M metagenome (GOLD analysis project Ga0210407, IMG submission 150860) | Forest soil microbial communities from Barre Woods Harvard Forest LTER site, Petersham, Massachusetts, United States - Inc-BW-C-27-M | ecosystem: Environmental > Terrestrial > Soil >... | reverse complement strand
GCGCCGCGCGTCCCGCGTGGTCGGTGATTTGTGAAAGACACCAAACCTCGAAGCCGAACGCGACGATCGAGGCGATCGCGCCAAGCGGGCCGATGCGCGTGAGTCCGGTGGATGCCGGTCGCATCCCGCGACGCAGGACTTCGACGGTGTCGGCAATCCCGCGGTTTGCGAGTCCGAGTGAAAGTCCTGCGGCCAGTATCAGTGTAGCGAGCGATCCTGCGGCGGGCTCGAGCACGAGGCGCGCTGCGGAATCGAAAATTGCGAGCACTACGCCGAGGATGAAACCGACGATCGGAAAGAAGACCATCGCGCGCGAGCGCTCGGCTGCAGTGCCCTGCGATCTTTCGTCGAGGATCGGCCACAGCGTAAGCGTCGCGACTGCCAGCAGCGCGCCAAATAGCAGATCGCGCAGACTCGGGAGATTGGTTTCGGTCTCGGCTTCCATTATCGGTCCAAGTGATTACAACAGGATCGCGACGGGCTACGATAGCCGGACCTACTTGGGTCAGAGATGAAGATACTGGTGATGGGTGCCGGCGCGGTCGGCGCATACTTTGGCGCACGGCTTCGGGTGGCGGGCGAGGACGTGGTCCTGTGCGCTCGCGGCGAGCATCTGCGCGCGATTCGCGAACGCGGACTCGACATCGCGAGCATCCGCGGCGATCTGAAAATCGAGATCAGCGCCACCGAGAACCCGCGCGACTTTGCGCCGTACGATCTGATCCTGTTTTGCGTGAAAGCTTACGACACCGACGCGGCTGCGCGCGCGATCGAAGGGTGCCTCAAGCCGGGCGGCGCGATCCTTACTCTTCAGAACGGCGTCGAGAACGAGGCAAAGCTGGTCGCGATCTTCGGCCGCGACGCCGTGATGGGCGGCAATGCGCGAGTCGGAGTCGAGATCGTGGCGCCCGCCAAAATCGTTCATCTCAGCACCGGCCAAATCGACTTCGGCGAGCTGGACGGCCGTGAGAGCGAGCGTGCCAGAAACATCGCGGCTGTTTTTCAACGCGCCGGAATACTCGGCCAGTTCTCCGTCGACATCATGACGCTCAGGTGGGACAAGCTGGTGTGGAACGCCGCAATGAATACAGTGGCTACGCTGACTCGGCGGAAGGTCGGCGAAATCCTCGACGATCCGGAAAGCATGAAGCTACTGCGCACGCTGATGAAGGAAATTGTGGATGTTGCCCGCGCCGAGGGTGCGCAGATTTCTTACGACCGGATTGACGCTTATATTGAGCACTCGCAGAAAAATCTGCGCGCGCTGAAGACCTCGACGCAGCAGGATCTCGAGCATGGCAAGGCTCTTGAATATGATGCGCTGAGCGGTGCGGTGGTGCGCGCAGCGCGTCGCTACAATATCAGTGTACCCGCGAATGAAACGGTTTATGCGCTGATGCGGCTGCTCGATGGTGCGCCGAAACTCAAACCCTAATCTCTAGTGCTTCTCGAACTGCTTGTTGCCGAACAGATTGTCCCACGACTTCTTGTCCTGTTGCGGCTGCTGCATCGCTGCCCGCATCTTTGCGACTTCCTCCGCCATCGCGGCGTATCCGCGCTGCGTCGCCGGCCGCGCGCGAAGCTCGTCGTACCATCGCTTCAGATTCGGGAAGTCCTCGAGAGCCTGCCCCTGCATCGAGTGCGGCACCAGCCACGGATACGTCGCGATATCCGCGATCGAGTACTCGTCCGCAAGATATTTTGCTTCACCGAGCCGCTTATCGATCACACCGTAGATGCGCTTGGCTTCGTTGGTGTAGCGATTGATCGCGTACTCGAGTTTTTCCGGCGCGTAACGGCGAAAGTGATGCGCCTGGCCGAGCATCGGGCCCACGCTCGCCATCTGGAACATCAGCCACTGGATCACGTTGTACTTTCCGCGCGTGTCGGAGGGCATCAGCTTGCCGGTCTTCTCCGCGAGATACATGAGGATCGCGCCCGATTCGAAAATCGAAATCGGTTTTCCGCCCGGCCCGTCCGGATCCGTGATCGCCGGCATCCGGTTGTTCGGGCTGATCTTCAGGAACTCGGGCTTGAACTGATCACCCGCGCCGATATTGACCTGCACGATGTTGTACTTGAGCCCGACTTCCTCGAGCATCCAGGTGATCTTGTATCCGTTCGGCGTCGGCCAGAAATATAGGTCGATCATTGCGCGCTCCTTCGAAGATACTACCGATGATACTGCAACTTTGATCACTCGCCCGCGCGACGCAAGGCGAGGGCTAGTTCGGCACCGAGTCGGCGTCGCCCTTGCGCACGCCCATCAGGTAGGCCTGGATGAAATCGTCGATCGCGCCGTCGAGCACCGCGCCGGTGTTGCCGATCTCGACGCCGGTGCGATGGTCCTTAACCATCTGATAAGGCTGCAGCACGTAGGAGCGAATCTGGCTGCCCCACGCGATTTCTTTTTTGTCCTTGCTGAACTTCTCGAGCTCTTCTTTTTTCTTGCGCTGCTCGAGCTCGAACAGGCGCGCGCGCAGGATCTTCATCGCCATCGCGCGATTCTTGTGTTGCGAGCGTTCGTTCTGACAGGTCACCACAATATTGGTCGGTAGATGAGTGAAGCGCACCGCTGAATCGGTTTTGTTGACGTGCTGGCCGCCTGCTCCCGACGCGCGAAACGTGTCGATCCGCAAATCCGCGGGATTGATAATTATCTCAACTTTGTCGTCGACCGCGGGGAACACGAAGACCGACGCGAACGACGTATGGCGCCGCGCGTTGGCGTCGTACGGCGAGATTCGGACCAGCCGATGGATGCCGGCCTCGGCCTTGAGATAGCCGTACGCAAAATCGCCCTCGACGTCGACGGTCGCGCTCTTGATTCCGGCGCCGTCACCCGGTTGCAGATCGGCAATGTCGGTCTTGAAGCCGCGCCGCTCGGCCCATCGCAGATAGAGCCGCAGCAGCATCTCCGCCCAGTCCTGCGCTTCCATTCCTCCGGCGCCGGGATGAATCGACACGATCGCGCCGAGGCGATCGTACTCGCCACTGAGCATCACGCGCAGTTCCTGGCGCTCGAGTTCGGCCCGCGACGCCTCCAGCGCGGACTGCGTCTCGCGTCCCGCTTCGGAATCGTCAGTGCCGTCCTCTTCGGCCATCTGCAGGAACACGCGCGCCTCGTCGAGCTTGTCGCGAAGCATCTTGTAGCCACTGAGCTGGGCGCGAATCTGCTCCTGCTCCTTGAGCGCGGTCTGCGCAGTTTCCTGGCGGTCCCAGAAATCAGGCTTTGCGGATTGTTCGACTAGTTGATTCTGGCGGGCGGTCAGTACCGGGACGTCAAAGACGCCTCCCGAGCTTCTCGGCGCGATCTTCGTACTCGGAAAGCTGCTGTTTCATATCGCTGAGCATTGGAGATGTTACCTCGATGTAGATCTATTCTGCCATATCGCGATGCGCGATTTAATGGGCCTGACGGGCTCGTCGGCGCGCGCCGTTGCTTGAGAGCCGGCTAGGTGGAGTCTCTTCAATCGCCGCGGTGCTCGGCCATCGCCACGCGAACAGCAATCCGACTATCGACAGAACGAAGCAAATCTCCGCAAACAAATCGCCGACGATAGTGTAAAGCGTCCGCACCGGGCGCCACGAAACGGTCTCGATCTCGGTGCCGCGCTTGAACAGTGGCGTGCGATCGGTGATCTCTCCCGACGGCTCGATAATCGCGCTGACCCCGGTGTTCGCCACGCGGACCATCGGGACTTTCGTCTCGACCGAGCGCATCGTCGCCATCGCGAGCACTTGGTATGGCGCCGAACTCTCTCCATACCACGCGTCGTTGGTGATATTCACGAGCACGTTGGCGCCGAGCTTGACCTCGCGACGCGTCAGGTCGGGAAAGATGCTCTCGTAGCAGATCAGAACTCCGAGCGTGGCGCCCTTCACTGAGAAAAGCGTCTGCTGATCGCCGGGCATCATATCGCCCATACCATGCACGACGCGGTTGACAAAAAATCCGAGAATCGAGCGCGCTGGAACATACTCACCGAACGGCACCAGCTGCATTTTGTCGTAGTGCGCAGTTACTTCACCCTTGCCCGACACGAGGTACGCGCGGTTGTAGAATCCGGCAACGCGTCCATCGCGCACAGCCAGCGCCGGCGCGCCGAACAGAATCGGATCGCCGGTGTCATGCGCGAGCGTCAGCAGTTTGGTGCGATAGTCGGCGTCTTCGGTGAGTGAGGCGGGATATAGATCGTCGGGCTGGAACAGAAACGCCGCTGCCGCTTCGGGCCATACGATCAGATCAACGCCCAGTTTTGCCGCGTTCGCAGTTTCGTCCGCGTATACTTTGTAACTCTGCGGCAGAAATTTCGGATCCCACTTGAGCGATTGCGGGATATTCCCCTGCACCATCGCAACCTTGAACGTCCCATTGCTGGGCGCGTTTTTTAGATTGGCGATTCGCCAGGCGCCGAACGCTACCAGCACGATCATCGTCGCGGTCAACGCGCTCAGGCTGACAGTCTGCAGCCGTCGACTGCCGCGTCGAAAAATCACCACGTACACGACTGCGTTGAAGAAAATGATCAGCGCCGAGACTCCGTAGACGCCGGTGAATTCGGCGAACTGAATCAGCTCGAGACTTCGGTAGGCGGTGTAGCCGACCAGGTTCCACGGAAACCCGATCGGAAAGTATGTGCGGATCCATTCGACCGCCGTCCACGCAACCGGCATCGTAAGCACTGCTGGGATTCGAGTCCGCCGCGCGACGAATTCGCCCGCCCAGATCGCGACCGCGGCATCTATCGCGACGATTCCCGCCAGCAGCATCATCGGCAGGATCGCGAATTCCATTCTCACGTCGGCAAAATCGTGCAGCGGAATCGGAATCCAATAGAGCGACGCGACATACGACGCGAAGCCCTGCAGCCACGCCCATCCGAACACGCGGCGAAGACTTTCTCCTTCGATCGCGTAGAAGAACGGCACGAACGCGACCCAGGCCAGCAGTCCGTAGTCGAATTTCGGAAATGCCAGCCCCAGCGCGAGGCCGCTGGCCACGACGAGCGCCGCACGGGATAGGTTGCTCGCAGACATCGGCGAAGGCATGGTCAGGCGGGCGGGTTGAACATCTCGACGATCGGGATCACGCCGGCGCAAGGCGGGCGGCCGTCGAAGCGCTCGAAAATTTCGTCCACGTCCTTCCAGGTTTCGACCAGCGCGGCCGCGAGCATCGGGTCAAACCGCAGCTCATCCGTGATGCGCCATTCGCGTTCGAAGGTCCAATCGACCGGCGGGCCTTTGTCCATCTCAAAAGATACTACGCGCCAACTTTCTTCCGGGGCCAGAATTTTTTCCGCCTCGTTCCATGGCAGGTAGATCACAGGACGCGCCCCCATCTTGAAAGCATAGCGTTTGTCGATCGCGATCCCGAATGGCTCGTAGCGGCGGCGATTGCGCCGGTCGAGGATCGTGCCCAGTTCGGCAATCGGCACGTCGAACATGCACACCGCCGGACGCCCGCCGCGAACCATCCGGGTGCCGCCGCGGATAATGTGGTCCTTGAGGATCGCGACCAGGTTGTCGAGCGCGGTCGCGGTCGTCGAGGCGCGGGTGAAATGCGTCAGCATCGCCGCGGCGGGAATTGTTGGCGGTTCGCGTGTCATCTTGAAGTGGCGTTGTCGATCTTGTTCGCCAGTGCGCGCTCACGCGCGAACATCCGTCGCGCTTCGGCTGGCGATCGCTCGTGATCGTATCCGATCAGGTGCAAAAATCCATGAATCAATAGGCGGCGGATCCGCGATGCCGGCGCAACGCGCAGCTCGCTCGCCTGCCGCAGAGCCGTATCGATCGATATCACCACGTCTCCGAGCATGAGGCCGGCATTGTTCGCTACGCGCTTCGGATTGCTCGGCGCGTCGCCCGCCTGTTCGATTTGCGAAAACGAAAGTACGTCGGTAGCGGAATCGATTTTCCGATAAGTGCGATTGAGCGCGCGAATCGCGCGATCGGATACCAGGCTTAGCGACAGCTCGCATTCGGGGAGATTTGCCGCGACCATCAGACGCTCAGCATCGGCGCGAAGCCGATTCGCAAATCGACGCCCGCGCGCCGTCGCGCATCGGAACTCGACCGCCACCCGGCTCAATCCCGATCGTTACCGTTACTATCCGACGCGCCCGCCGGTCCGTCGGCGTTGAACGATTCGTACGCCTTGATAATCGACTGCACGAGTCGATGCCTCACCACGTCGCGGTCGTTGAACCGGATGAACGAAATGCCCTGCGTCGCGCCGAGCACGATGCTCGCTTCTTTCAGACCCGACAGCTTGCCGCTGGGCAGATCGATTTGCGTCACGTCGCCGGTGATGACCGCCTTGGAATTGTAGCCGAGCCGGGTCAGAAACATTTTCATCTGCTCGGAGGTCGTGTTCTGCGCTTCGTCGAGGATGATAAACGAGTCGTTGAGCGTGCGCCCGCGCATGAACGCGAGCGGCGCGACCTCGATGGTGCCGCGCTCGAGCATCCTGCGCGCACGATCGAAATCCACCATGTCGTGCAGCGCGTCGTAGAGCGGTCGCAGGTAAGGATTCACTTTCTCCGCGAGGTCTCCGGGCAAAAATCCAAGCTTCTCGCCCGCCTCGACCGCCGGCCGGCACAGCACCATCCGGGTGACCTGATTTTTCATCAACGCAGCCAGCGCCATCGCCATCGCAAGGTAAGTCTTGCCGGTGCCCGCGGGCCCGATTCCAAAAACGATGTCATGAGCGCGAATCGCGTCGATATAAAGTTTCTGATTGATGCTCTTGGGCGAGATGACGCGCTTGTTCGCGGACACGTAAATCGTATCGAGGAAAATATCTTTCAGCTCCGCGTTGCGATCGCCGCGGATTATTCGAATCGCGTACTCGACGTCGCTCGGATAGATCGGATGCCCGTGTTTGAGAATTTCGTAGAGCTCGCTGATCACCTTGCCCGCGAGCGCCTGCTCGGGGTGCGCGCCGGAGATCTTAAGCGAGGTCCCGGTCACTCCGATCCGGACCCCGAGCGCGCTTTCCACCGTCCGCACGTGCGCGTCGTGCTGGCCGAGCAAGTCGGAAAACAGGCGCGGGTCGTCGAAATGAAGTTCGAGCGAGTCTTCGCTGGCTAGCTGAGAAATTGCCGGGCCCCTTGAGGTACTGATTTCGTTTTTCGTTGCGGTCGCCCGCCAGCTAATTGGTCGTCCACGCGCCGGCGAAATTAATCGTAATCCATTTCGCCGGGGTTGGGAAAGCACCCTCGGTGTGAACTCTCCACTACAGCTCGAAGCGCTCGCCGACCATCTCTTCGCTTTTGCGCCATAGCGCGTTCGCACGGTTGAGGTCGAGAGCATACGAGCGCACGCCGACGCGCGAGGTCGCGTCGTCATTCACCGCGCACACGTGACAGTCTTCGCAATAGTGCCCGCCAACCGCGTCCGCCGATGCGACAAAACCACTCCATACCGACGTCGCCGAGCCTTGCGGCACCGTCTTGAAACGAAACGCCGGCGCCTGGCTTGTCGCACCTTTGTTGATTCGCGCCATCATCTGCTCGATCAGTTCCGGTGTTAGATGGCGGCCGAGCTCAGTCTGGATTCCGCCAGGATGTATCGCGGTCGCGCGCACGCCGCGTCCCTTGAGCCGGCTGTCGAGAGCCACCGCGTATAGAATATTCGCCGTCTTCGAGCGCCCGTACGCCGTAAACGCATGATATGGAGTCCGCTCGAAATTCGGATCTTCAAGATCCACGTCGCTGATCTGATGACCCGCCGACGAAAGATTCACGATTCGAGCGCCCTGCTTCAGCAGCGGTACGAGCCGATTGACGAGCACGAAATGCCCGAGATGATTGGTTCCGAATTGCGTTTCGAAACCGTCCTGCGTCTTGCCCTGCGGACACGCCATCACGCCCGCGTTCGCGATAATCACGTCGAAGGGTTTGGCGACCTTCAAGAACTCGTCCGCCGCCTTGCGCACACTGCTGAGCGAAGCGAGATCCGTTTCGACGAGATCCACCTTAGTGTTGCCGGCTTCCGCCAGCGCCTTCTGCGCCTTGCTCAGATCGCGCGCCGTGCCGACGACAGTGGCGCCGTGCGCAACAAGCGAGCGAGCCGTCTCGACGCCCAGCCCGGCCGACACGCCAGTCACAAGCACCCGCTTGCCCGAAAGATTGACGCCCTCGAGAACCTCGTCGGCTGTCGTCTCCGCTCCAAAAGTCTTTGCCATTTCATTTTCTCCTGTTTGTTATCCAACCAGCGCCGCGACCTTGGCCAGCGCCTCGTCGAGTTTGGACGCATCGCGACCGCCCGCTTGCGCGAGATCCGGCCGCCCGCCGCCGGTGCCGCCTACTATCGGCGCGATATTCTTGATGATGTCGCCCGCTTTGATCTTCGACGTTAGATCGGCAGTCACCGCCACCAACAGCGCCACCTTACCCTCGCCGAGATCGGAGCCGAGCGCGACCACCGCGGAGCCGTGCTTTTGGCGCATCCGATCCGCCATCTCGCGCATCGTGCGCGGATCGACGCCGTCGAGTTTGCGCGTAACGACCTTGACGCCGGCAACCTCGCGCACGTTTTCGTCCGATTCCGCCGCCCCCGCGCCGCCGGCCAGCTTCTGCTCCATCGCGCGCAGCTTCTTCTCCAGCTCTTTTTCGCGAGCCAGTAATTTTTCGAGCCGCTCGATCGCCGCCCCGTCGCGAGCGCCGAGCTGCGCGCCTATTTCCTCGAGGATCTGCTCGCGCTTGCGAATCGCGTCGAGCGCGCCCTGTCCCGTCAATGCCTCGATTCGCCGCACTCCCGCGGCGACTCCAGATTCCGCTTCGAGTTTGAAAACCCCGACGTCGCCGGTGCGCGAGATATGTGTGCCGCCGCATAGCTCGACCGAGAAATCGCCCATCCTCACAACCCGCACCCGGTCGCCGTACTTGTCGCCAAAAAACGCGAGCGCACCGGCTTTGATCGCGTCGTTGTATGCCATCTCCTCGGTGGTGACTTCGGCGTTTTCGCGGATGCGCGCGTTGATCTCTTCTTCGATCGTCGCGAGCGCGTCGTCTTTAACAGGTCCGGTGTGCGCGAAGTCGAAGCGCAGCCGCTCCGGCTCCACCAGCGAGCCGGCCTGATGCACCGAACTGCCCAGAATGTCGCGCAGCGCGTAGTGCAGAATGTGCGTCGCCGAATGATTCAGCATCGTGGCGTCGCGCCGAAGGCGATCGACCGTAAGCTTCACGTGCTGTCCGCGCTCGAACTCGTGAAGGTCGCCCCGCAGCAATTTGCCGATGTGGGCAATTGAGCCGTCCGCACGCCTTAGAGTGCTGGATACTTCGATCAAGGCGCCTGATTCTGCCTCAATGATACCCCGGTCGCCAACCTGTCCGCCCCCCTCGGGATAGAATGGAGTCTCAGCGGTGATCACCGAGACCGACTCTGTCGATTCGCCTCCTGCGTACTGGACTTCTGATTGCGCCTCGTATTGTCGGTAGCCGACGAAGCGCGTTCGTAGAGGAGCAGGAATGACAATCTCGGGCTCCTCAATCAAACCTTTGCGGCCCGCGCGTCCGCGCTCTTTCTGCTCTTCCATCAACCGGTCGAAGCCAGCGACATCTACCGTGATGCCCTGTTCGCGGAGGACGTCTTGTGTGAGGTCCAGCGGGAATCCATACGTGTCGTAGAGTTTGAACGCAGCGTCGGCAGGCAAATTTGGCTTTCCAAAAAGGCGCAGTTGCTTGATGGAGTTGCTCAATAGAGACAGGCCTGTGTCGAGGGTTCTTCCGAACCGCTCTTCTTCGATGTCCACTTCTCTTTCTATGATGTCTCTTTTCTCGTAGAGCTCCGGATACGCCGAGCCCATGGCTTCAACCACTGAACCGCAAACTTGAACCAAGAAGGGTGCGTTGAACCCGATACGTCGTCCGTGGCGTGCAGCACGACGAATTAACCGCCGCAAAACGTACTCGCGATCTGTGTTCCCCGGGACGACCCCGTCCGCAATCAAGAACGATATCGATCGGGCGTGATCCGCAATTGCTCGAAACGAAACATCCGCATCGTTCGATTGACGGTACCTAGGGAGCGATATTATTTGATCAGAGCTTTTCGCTAGTTTCTCGAAGTGTTCTGCAGCGTACTCAATTGATTTGATGATCGTCTGGAACAGATCGATGTCGTAATCGCCGAGTACTCGGCCCGCCTCGAGGCTCTGCAATGCCGCCACGGTGCGCTCGAGGCCGGTGCCCGTGTCGACGTGCTTCATCGGTAGCGGAGTCAGCGCGCCCGACGCGTCGCGATTGTATTGGATGAAAACCAGGTTGCCGACCTCGATGTATCGCTCGCATCCGTCGACGTTCACGAAACATTTCTGTCCCGCGTGATTTTTTTCCGGAGTGCACGCACTTTCGCCGCGGTCGATGCTGATTTCCGAGTTGGGACCGCACGGCCCGGTCGGGCCCATCTCCCAGAAATTATCCTTGTCGCCGAATTGCAGAATCCGATCGCGCGGCAGCACGCCCATCTTCAGCCAGATGTCCTCGGCTTCTTTGTCGTCCTTGTGAACGGTCGCGTAGAGCAGCTTCGGATCGATTTCCCAAACCTTGGTGATCAGTTCCCAGTGCCAGGGAATCGCTTCTTTCTTGTAGTAGTCGCCGAACGACCAGTTGCCGAGCATCTCGAAAAACGTGTGATGGTAAGTGTCGCGGCCGACCGCCTCCAGATCGTTGTGCTTGCCCGATAGCCGCAAAACTTTCTGGCAGTTGACGATGCGCGGACTCGGCGGGGTGCGGATGCCGAGAAAGTAGTCCTTGAACGGAACCATACCGGCGTTGACGAACAGCAGCGTGGGATCGCCCTTGGGAATCAGCGACGCCGAGGGAACGACCTCGTGGCCGCGCTCCTCAAAAAACTTGAGAAACGAACTTCTAACTTTTGCAGTAGTCCAGCGCATGATTCCTGATTCTAGTTGAGCATCCGGTGCAAATGAACAATCGCAACTCCGGTGCGGTTTAAGCAAGCAGCATTTCGACTGCGGGCGCCGGTTGGCCAAACTCGATCGGTCGGACAAACTGGAGTTATGGACATCAGTATCAAAGCACAGGCGCCCATCCGCCGCGAAGCTCCCTCGTACACGGATTTTTTTCTCAATCACAAGGGCGATCTGACCCTCGCATTTTCGGCACTCGTTTATCTGGCGAGCTTGAGCGCCCTGATGTTCACGCACTTCAGGACCTCGTCTGAAATCGCGGTCTCGATGGCGGAGGCGGCGCTGATCGGCGGGCTATGCGACTACATCGCGCTCAAAATGATCTTCGAGCGCCGATGGTACCTGCCCAATTCCGGAGTGCTGCCGAGAAATCGCGTCAAGCTGATCGACGGAATCGCCGCGACGATCGAAAATGAATGGCTGACGCCGAAGATGATAGGAAACAAGCTCAGCCAGATGGACCTCGTCGGCCGTCTCGGTTCCTATCTCGAAGAGCTCAAGCTGAGCGACGTGCTTGGGCAGGCCGGGCTCGAGCAGATAATCAGCAACGCGATCGAATACCTCGAGTCACCCGAGAAACTCGATCGCCTCGAAGCCGTGCTCAAACGGATCCTTCCGAAGACGGTCACGCGAATCTACGCGGTGATGAATCGGCTCGGCGCGCAATCTATCGGCGTTCGTATCGCCGCGAATCTGCGCAAACGGCTGCCCGAACTGCAGAACGATCCGGATCTTCGCGCGACGCTCGAAAGCGCGATTCACGAGTTCGGGACCCAGCTTCACGATCCCGACAGCTACGCGAATCAACTCGCGCAGCGATTGATCGACAACATGGTGCGTCGGACCGTCGAAGCAAGCCGCGGGCAGATAACCCAGATGGTCAAAGAGAACCTTGCGCGGCTCTCCGACGATCAGATCAGAATTCAGATCGAATCGAAAACCCGCACGCATCTCGACTGGATCCGTGTCAACGGCGGAATCTTTGGCGCGTTCTTCGGCCTGCTCTTCGCGCTGTCGCGAATCCTCTCGCACAACGGCCCCGCGATCGCCGCCCACTTCCATATCTCGATGTGACTCGCTAGCGCGGATGCGGTGAAAGCCAAACGTGCTCGAACCGCGTCGGACGCATCGGATTGATCACGTAATCATTCACCCACGGCTGACGGATTATGTAAGTGACCGGGTAGTAGAGAATAGCCCACGGCGCGTCGGCGACTACAATTTTTTCCGCCTGGTCGTATAGGGCGTAGCGCGTGCTCAAATCCGCGTCGGGAGAGGCCTCGCGCAACAACTTCTCGACTTCGGGGTTTGAGTAAAAGGTGTCGTTGTTCGAGCCCCATTGCGCGCGCGAAAGCAACGCGCCTAGAAAATTCTCCGGATCGGGAAAGTCGGCCTCCCATCCCTGCATGAAAGCTTGCGCGGTATGTGGTTGGCGAACCGCTTCGAGGAATGGGCCCCACGCGACCGGCTTCAACTCTACGCGGATGCCGAGCGGCGCGAGGTCTTGCTGAATCGATTGCGCGAGCATCTCGCCGGTTTGATCGGCGCGCATCCATAATTCAAACGTGAAGCCGGCGCCGAGATGCGCCTCCTCGAGCAATGCGCGCGCCTTCGCCGGGTCGTAGTCGTAGCCCTTCAACTTAGCGTCGTAGCCGGGCAGGTTCGGAGGCATCACGCCGCTCGCCACGATTCCGCGCCGGTTGAGCAGCGCGATCAGCTTCTTCCGATCGATTGCATAACTGATCGCGCGGCGCACGCGAACGTCGGTGAACGGCGACATCTGGCAATTCATGCCGAGATAGCGCGTCGTGACCGTCGTCTTCGCGAGCGTCAGTTTTTTGATCGCCGGAGTTTTCATCACGTACGGAAATTCCGCCGGCGGGATGTCGGTCACGGCGTCGATCTGGCCGGCGTCAAAACGCAGCCATTGAAGCTCAGTGTTGACGCCGACCGATTCCACGATCGCATCGAGACGAGGCAGCGGTTTGTCGAAGTAGTACGGATTCCTGACCAGCACCAGGCGCTGGCCGCCGATCCACTCCTTGAGCATGAAGGCGCCGCTGCCGACGACGTGGGTCGAAAAATCGTCGCCCCACTTTTCGGCGACGTCGCGCGGAATCGCCGACGCAAACGGCATCGCGAGTTTGTGCGCGAAGATCGGATCGGACGCGCTCAGCCGAAACACGATCGTCCACGAGTCCGGCGTCTCGATTCCGCTCAGATGCGCCGCGCGATGCGCGATGAAATCCGCCGAACCCTGTATGCCGCGGTAATACTCCATCCCCTTCGAGCGAGTCGCGGGATCGAGTACGCGTTCGACACCGAAACGGAAGTCATCGCTGGTAACTGTGCGGCCGTCGGAGAATTTTGCGTCATGGCGCAAATGGAAAGTGAAGACGGTCGCGTCGGGAGAAGATTCCCAGCGCGTTGCGATATCCGGTTCGAGTTCGATATTGCCGTCGCCGTAACGTACCAGCGTGTCGAAAATCGCCTGCTCGAAGGTCCACGACACGGTGTCGTATCCGGCGGCCGGGTCGAGAGTGGGGACGTCGTCCGCGTCGGCGAGACGCAGGATCATCGCGCCCGGCGACAGATTGAGCGGCGGCGGTCCTCCGCCGCATCCGCACGCGAGCGCAAGAATACAGAACACGATCGATGCGCCCGCGTTCTTCACTGCGAGCGCCTGCGCAGGAATCCGTAGCCGAGCAGATTGAAGCTCAGCACCGCGTAAAAGATTGCGAGACCGGGGAAAGTCGCGAGCCATGGCGCGGTGCGAAAATAAATCGTCGCCTCTTCGATCATCCGGCCCCAACTTGGAGTCGGCGGCGGAACTCCGAGGCCAAGAAAGCTGAGCGCTGCGTCGAGCAGCAAAGTGCCGGAAGTTCCCAGCGCCGCCATCACGACAATAATCGGCAGGACGTTCGGGAAAATGTGGTGCGCGATCAGGCGGCGCGGCGGCGCGCCGAGGGCCATCGCGCCGACGACAAAATCGCGCGAGGACATCGTCAGTGTCTCGGCTCGCACCACGCGCGCGATTTGGGTCCACGAAACCAGCCCCAAAGAGATCAGGATTGTGAGCAGGCTCGGCCCCAGCACCGCGACGAGTGCCATCGCGAGCAGCAGAGCGGGCAGCGAGAGCATCACGTCGGTGAAGCGCATCAGAAGAAAATCGACTGCGCCGCCGAAAAATCCGGCCGCGAGCCCGATCGCGACTCCGATCGTCATCGTGACGATCATCGCGGCGACGCCGACCGTCAGTGAGATTCGGGCGCCGAAAATTATCCGCGACAAAACGTCGCGGCCCAGTTCGTCGGTGCCCATCGGAAATGCGAGCGAAGGCGCGCCGGGGTCGCCGAAGGTCGGCGCGACGACGATCGTCGGATCGTGCGGCGCAAGCCAGGGCGCAAAGATCGCTACGATCACGAGCACGGCGACCATCGCGGCACCGACGCTCTCGAGCGTGATGATACTTCTCCGCTTCATGCGCTCTCCGCGAGCCGAATCCGCGGGTCGAGGTACGCGTAAAGCAGATCGACGAGCAAGTTGATCACGACAATCAGGAACGCGGAGAACAGAACGGTGCCCATTATCACCGGGATGTCGAGGTTGAAGACTGCCTCGGCGGCGAGTCGCCCGATTCCCGGCCAGTTGAAGACCGTCTCTGTGAGGACCGCACCCGAAAGCAGTCCGGCGAGATCGAGTCCGGCCACGGTGACCAGCGGCAGCAGCGCGTTGGCCATCGCATGACGCAACATCACGCGCGCCGGTGAGAGTCCTTTGCCGCGCGCGGTGCGAACGTAATCCTGATCGAACGCATCGCAGAGGCTGGTGTGCAGGACGCGCGAATAATAGCCGGCACTGCCGAGCGCGAGCGTGATCGTCGGCAGCACGAGGCTCGTCGCGCCGCTGTACCCGCCGAGCGGAAATGAGCGCAGGGTTGCCGCGGCCGCAATCAACAGCATCGTGCCGAGCCAGAATACCGGCAAGGAAACCATCGCGAGCGAAATTACCAGCAGCAGGTTGTCGGCGGCGCGCCCGCGATACGCAGCCGCGATCGCGCCCATCGCGACTCCTAGGACCAGCGACAACGCCATCGCGGACGCGGCGAGAATCGCGGTTGCGGGAAGACGATCGGCAATCAGCCGCGTCACATTTTCGCGACGTATATATGAGCGGCCGAGGTCGCCGCGAACCGCGCGATCGACGTAGCGCGCATACTGCACGTAAAGCGGCTGATCGAGCCCCAGCTCGAGGCGAATCGACGCGAGAGTTTGCGGGTCGGCCTTCGCCCCGGCCATCGCGATTGCAGGATCGGCGGGAACCACGAACGCGATCAGAAATGTAATCAGCGAAGTGCCGACCAGGACTGCCGCGCCGAAAACGATCCGCCGGACAAGGTAGGTGAGCACTGTTTCAGCCCGAGAGGATCGCGCGCGCGACGAGTGCGCGCTTCAGATGAAGTTCGGCGCGTTCACGATTGCGCCGTGCGGCGCTGGCGACAGCGGTGGAATCGAGCGCGGCGCGATCCTCGGGCGAGAGAGTCGCGATCGCGGCCGACATTCCCTTAAATAATTCATCCTCATCAGCGGTGCGCGAGGCCGCAAACTGCAGCGCGCGATAGTGAGCGAGAAAAGCGGCGAGTGACGAGTATGCGACGGATTTCATTCGGTCAGCCGGCGGTCGCACCGAGTGGAGAGATCGCAAGCCCGATCAGATAGCCGGCCGCCGCCGCGCACAACGCGATGGCGAGAAAGCGGATGCCGGAACGCCAGCGATCGTTGCGATGCGCCAGCCATCCTTCGAAATATCCGACCGCGAATAACGTGAACGCGGTCGCAACCAGCGCGCCGCCGAGGTCGTAGCGCGGAATCGTGATCAGCATATAAGGAAGCAGCGGCACCAGCGCGCCGATCAGAAACGCGACCCCCATCACCAATCCATCCAGCGCGGGGTTGCCCGCGATTGCGCCGCCGAGTCCGAACATCTTTGCCTCGGCTGTGGAGGTCAGCGCTTCGGGCGAGGTGCCAAGCAGCTGGACGATTCGATACGCAGCCTCGCGGCTGAGGCCCTCCTTGCAAAGCTCGTCGAGCAGACCTTCCCTGACCACGTAGGGTTTGCGCGCGGATTCCTCGCGCACGATCGAGAGTTCAGCACGCAGGACTTCGCTCTCGGCGCGAGTGCCAAGATAAGCGCCCGCAGCCATCGAGAGTGCGCCGGCCGCCGTGGACGCCAGCGCCGCGAGCGCAACTTGCGTGTGCTGCGAAACGGCGCCGGAGAGCCCGCACAGCACGCCGGCGGTGGTCAGCACGCCGTCCTGCACGCCGAACACAATTTCGCGGACGCTCGAGAGCCGCTCGAAGGTTCGTCTCTTTTCCGCGGGATCGATTACAGCCAAGCTCGACCTAGAACTTTCGCTCGATCGGGCCGCACTCGGCGCCCGGAGTCCAATCGGCGGGGCAGAGCTGGCCGGTGCGAAGCGCGCGCACGATTCGGAGCGTCTCGACGACGCTGCGTCCGACGTTGAAGGGGCACGACACCGAATAAACAACCGTGCGCTTGCGATCGAGGATGAAGGTTGCGCGCAGCGCCGCGTTTTCCTTTTCGTCGAAGATGCCGTAGCTGCGCGCGAGACTGCCTTCGTCGTCGGCGAGCAGAGGATATGTGATTCCGCCAAGCTCAGCCGCCCACTTGAGATGGCTGTCGACGGTGTCGACACTCGCGCCGAGTATCGTGGTCTCCTCGGCGACGAATTCATCGAGCCCATTGTTGAAACCGGTGACCTCGGTCGGGCAGATGAACGAAAAGTCGCGCGGATAAAAAAAGATCAGCACCAGTTCGGAAGTGATCTTCGCGAGGCTCGAACGCGCGATTCGGCCGCCGATGGCGCAGGGAAGATCGAAGGTCGGTGCCGGATCGCCGGGTTTCAGCATCTGCGTAAACTACTCAATCTCGAAAGTCAGAGAAACCGTGGCGGAGACGGTGATCTCGCCCGGCTCGACAGGGGTCGCGGCCCTCGCGGATGCGATCATCGGCATTTCCGCTCGCTGCATTACAATCGGCCGCGGTTGCGCAAGCGTGGATGCCCTCACCACTTTCCCCAGCTTCACGCCGAGCGCTGACGCGAGCGCGTCCGCCTGCGCCCTGGCGTCGCGAGTCGCGACCGCGACCGCTTCGGCGCGCGCCTTGACGTCGTTCTTGACGGTGAAGTTCAGGTAGTCGAATCGATTGGCGCCCGCGGAAATCGCGGAATCGATCAGCGCGCCGACCAGATCGATTGCGCCGGTCTCGACGATGATCGAGTTCTGCGTGGTGTAGCCGATGATCGTCTGGTTCTCATGACCGGGGCGATTGTCGTACTGGGGATTCAGCGAGTAGTTGCCGGTCGAAATTTTGCCCTTGTCGCCGAGCTTCGCCTTGAGCGCGGCGGTAACTTTTTCGGCGAGCGACGCGTTGCGACTAGCAGCTTCCTCCGCGGTCTTGCCGGTGGTCTCGATCGCGACGCTCAACTGCGCGTTGTCCGGCGACGTGCGCGCCTCGCCGTTCCCATCAACTTCAATTGTGCGGGTAGCCGGCGAACTCTGCGCCGACGCCGAAATCGAAAACGCCAGCGGCAGCGCCGCAATCACGAGCGCAGGTAGAGTGCGATTCATTTTCATGACGGTTCACCTTTGAGCGGCTCGCGCAGTAACATTTGATTTCGTCTGATATTATCCGGAGACTGTATCAATTGACGATAACTAGGATCGACCCGCAGGACGAATGGCTCAAAAACCTGACGACAAGAAAGTTACTCCCCGCAGCGAGGATTTCGCCGCGTGGTACAACGACATCTGCCTCCGCGCGGAACTGGCGGACTATTCGCCGGTGCGCGGATGTATCGTGTTTCGCCCGGACGGGTTTGCGATCTGGGAGGCGTTGCGCGACGAGCTCGACAAGCGGATCAAGAAGACCGGCGCGCGCAACGCCTACTTTCCGCTCTTCATCCCGCAGAGCTTCCTGAACAAGGAGGCGCAGCACGTCGAGGGCTTCGCGCCCGAGGTCGCGGTCGTAACCCACGGTGGCGGCAAGGAGCTCGAAGAGCCGCTCATCGTGCGGCCGACGTCCGAGACGATCATCAATCATATGTTCTCGCAGTGGATTCGATCGCATCGCGATTTGCCGATGATGGTCAATCAATGGGCCAACGTTGTGCGATGGGAGATGCGGACGCGGCTCTTTCTGCGCACCACGGAATTCCTCTGGCAGGAGGGACACACCGCGCACGCGAGTTCCGAGGAAGCGGTGACCGAGACGCTCACGATGCTCGAGGTGTATCGGAAGTTCGTCGAGGAGTTCTTGGCGATTCCGTTGATCGTTGGACGCAAGAGCGCGGCGGAGCGGTTTCCCGGCGCGGTCGAGACCTACACGATCGAAGGTCTGATGGGCGATGGGCGCGCGCTGCAATGCGGGACCTCGCATTTTCTCGGGCAGAATTTTTCGAAAGCATTCGAGACGCGCTATCTCGACGATCAAAATCAAATGCAGCTCGTTTGGCAGACCAGCTGGGGCGTTTCGACGCGGCTGCTCGGCGCGATCGTGATGGCGCATGGCGACGACCAGGGACTGCGGCTGCCGCCGACGGTCGCCTCGACGCAGGCGGTGATCGTGCCTATCTTCCGCAAGCCGGAGGAGGGCGAGAAGGTGCTCGCGGCGGCGCGCGCGATGTTCGATGCGCTTGAGCGCGCGGGCGTTCGCGTGAAGCTCGACGATCGCGAAGGGATGACGCCGGGGTTCAAGTTCAACGACTGGGAGATGCGCGGAGTGCCGGTGAGGATCGAGATCGGGCCGCGCGACGTGGCGTCGGGAGAAGCAGTGCTCGCGAGGCGCGACATGTCAGGGCCGGCCGGCAAGAGCAAAGCCTCGATGACGACGATTGCCGACACGGTCATCGCGATGCTCGCAGAGATTCAGTCGAGTCTCTACGCGCAAGCGAAGACCGCGATGGTCTCCAACACGCGAAGGTTCGACGACTACGCCGCGTTCAAGAAGCACATGGAAGGCGAGGGCGGCGGCGGATTCGCGGACCTGCACTGGTGCGGGAAACCCGAGTGCGAGACCAAGATTCGCGAAGAGACCAAGGCGACGTGCCGCGCGATCCCGCTCGACCAGCACGACGCGCCCGGCAAGTGTATCGTGTGCGGCGAGTCGGCGCCCGAGCGCGCATTCTTCGCGAAATCGTACTAGATTTTCTAAGCTGACGTGCAATTCGCGCGCGATGCGCGCTCTACCGCATTGTGGCTCGCATAGAAAAACTCCGCCGGCAGTTGCCATCTTGTTTTTAAGCTGACGTGCGATTCGCGCGCGATGCGCGCTCCGCCGGATTGCGGCTGATTTTCCGAGCGAGTTGGATGTTGCTGGCAGACGCACGAAGCCATCGTCTCACGCGCCTTCGATCCGCGTAAGGCTGAACAGTTCAGCCCTGAACTTTCGTGGCGATCGGGAAAAGTAGCGTTACTTATAGTTGTTGGGAGAGTTGGGGTTGGATGGGGTGAGGGGGAAGAATGGGGGCTGGAAGTGAAATCTGCATTTGGGTTTCACCCTTTTCTGGATGATGAAGAAACGTATCGGAGCCCCAACGCATCGGTGCGCGCCATGAGGAGTTCGCGATTTTGACTCGTAGATAACCAGAAGGTGCGATTTGCCGCGTTGGGTTGTTATTGACAACTAGTCAACGCAAAGGTCAGGCACTAGATTCGAGGGGAACATGACTAAATCCAGAATTCGTGGAGTCGTGGCGGGGTGGCTGCTGATCGTGGTCGGCGCGGTTGCGATTCCGTCGATCGCGATGCAGGGCGACACGGTTGCGGACCGCGTGCTCGGTCAGTACGACTTCGCGCACGGTGCCGCGAACTTGATCGATGGCGAAGGCTATTCGCTTCCGCAATCCGTGGCGGTTGACACCAGCGTCACGCCGAACCGGGTTTACGTGGCGGACCTAAACAACGCGCGCGTGCTGGGTTACAGCGATGTGACCGCTTTAGTCAACGGAAGTCCGCCGGACCTGGTGATAGGTGAGCCCGACTTTATCACGGGCACCTGCAACAACAGTCCGAGCGCGAGCAGATTGTGCGGCCCGCAGAGCGTTGCGGTCGACGCGAGTGGCCGCCTCTACGTGGGCGAGGGATCCCGGGTGCTCGAATACGACAGCCCTTATGGCGGATGCGGTTCGTTGCCGTGCGTAGCCGGACCGGCGAATCGAGTCTTCGGGCAAGGGGGCAGCTTCACTTCGAATGCGTGCAATTTCGACACCGCCGGAGGTCATCCTACCGCGAACGATCTGTGTGCAGTCGTGTGGGGCATGTGGGTAGCGGTGGACGCGAGCGGCAAACTCTACGTCTCCGACTCGGGGAACCAGCGAGTACTCGAGTTCGACAATCCGCTTACCAGCAGCACCGCGAATCGAGTGTTCGGGCAGGGCGGGAGCTTCACTTCCAAGACTTGCAACCTGGGCGGCTTCGGTGCGAACAGCCTGTGCAACCCATCCGGGCTTGCGCTGGACTCAAGCGGCCATCTGTATGTTGCCGACAACTTCAACAATCGGGTGATTGAATACAACACTCCGCTTACCAGCAGCACCGGCAACCTGGCGTTCGGGCAGGGCGGCTTCTTTTTTTCCAATAGTTGCAACTCGGGCGGCCCCTCCTCGAGCACCCTGTGCTCCCCGCAGGGGGTCGCGATCGATCCGAGCAGCGGCAATCTCTACATCGCTGACAGCGGCCGAGTGCTCGAATACAGCAGTCCGCATACGAGCACCACTGCCAATGCGGTGTTCGGGCAGACCGGCGTGTTCAATTCGACGGCGTGCAATTTTATTCCAAGCGCAGGCAATACAGGCGATCCCAACGCCGATAATTCGTGCAGTCCTGTCGGGGCCGGAGTGGATGCAAGCGGCAATCTCTATATAACCGATACGGGGAACAGCCGGGTGCTCGAATACAAGGCTCCGCTGACCAACAGCACCGCCGATGTGGTGTTGGGTCAGTTCGACTTCTCGCACCGTGCCACGAACACGATCGACGCGCGGGGCGTTTCGGGTCCCAGTTCGGTTACAATTGATACGAGCGCGGTGCCGAACCGGCTGTATGTGGCGGACGGCAACAACCGGGTTCTCGGCTGGAGAGATGTAACGGCGTTCACCAATGGCTCGCCGGCCGACCTGGTGATTGGTCAGCCCGACTTTCTTTCGAGCAAATGCAACAATGGCGGGTTGAGCGCCAGCAGCCTCTGCCTGGATAGCGCAGTTGCCGTCGACATCGCCGGCAACCTCTACGTCGGGGACAACAGCAACCATCGGGTGCTTGAATACAATGTTCCATTCAATGGTTGCGGTTCATTTCCGTGCGTAGGCGGTCCCGCCAATCTGGTCTTCGGGCAGTTCGGCAGCTTCACTTCAAATGTTGCGAACAACGGTGGAGTGAGCGCCAACAGTATGAACGTACCCGGAGGGCTGGCGGTGGACGCCGTCGGCAACCTGTACGTGTCCGATCCCAGCAACAATCGCGTTCTCGAATACAATACTCCGCTCACGACCGACACGACCGCCGACCGGGTATTCGGGCAAGGGGGCAGCTTCACTTCACATGCAGTCAACAACGGTGGAGTAAGCGCGAACAGTCTGGGCGAACCGATCCCGGTCGCGGTCAATGCGAGCGGCGACCTGTTTGTCGGCGACCTGGACAATAATCGGGTGCTCGAATACGACAGCCCGACTACGACCGACACGACCGCGGATCGGGTGTTCGGTCAGCCTGATTTTATCTCGGCTGCATGCAACAACGGCGGGCTGAGCGCGAGCAGTCAGTGCTCCCCGTTTGGAGTCGGGGTGGATAGCGACGGCGACCTTTACGTAGCCGACTACGGGAACAACCGGGTACTTGAGTACAGCAATCCTCTATCCAACGCGACTGCCGATTTGGTGTTTGGGCAGTTGGGTAATTTCACAACCAAGCTATGCAACAACGGCGGTGTGAGCGCGAGCAGCTTATGCGAACCACTGGCGGTGGCGGTGGACGTTGGCGGCAACGTCTACGTGGCGGACACCTTCAATAATCGCGTACTCGAATACGACAATCCGCTGGGGCAAAGCGCCACGCCGACTCCGACGGCCTCAGCTACGGCGACGGCGACTAATTCGCCGACGGCCACGTCGACCGCGACGGATACTGCGACCGTGACCGCGACGAATACGGCTACTCAGACGCCCACTGCGACGGCAACTGCGACGGATACCGCGACAGCCACACCGACGGCCACAGCAACTGCAACGAATACCGAAACGGCGACCGCGACGCCTACGGCTACATCGACCGCGACCAATACGGCGACGGCAACGGCCTCGGCGACATCAACAGTCACCGCTACTCCGACCGCGACGCCGACGACCACGCTGACCGTGACGGCGTCGATCGCGTTTGGGAACATTCCCGTTGGGAACACCATCAACAAGAACATAACGGTCAAGAACACCGGCACGCATGCGCTGTTCATCGGCAGCGCGACGTCGAACGATCCTGAATTTGCGGTTGCGGGCAACAATTGCCCGGGCGGCGGATTGGCGCATCTGGCGAGCTGTACGATCGCGATTGGGTTCACGCCGAGCGGGCTCGGGCTGCATAGCGGGACGATTTCGGTGAATGACAACGCATCGAGCAGCCCGCAGCATGTGGCGGTCAGTGGTACCGGCATCGCGGACCTTACCACCTCGACGGGCAGCATTGTGTTCGGCGAGGTTAAGTTCGGGAGCAGTTCGTTGAAGGCGGTCAGCGTGACGAATCATCAGACTCGGTCGGTGAGCCTCAGCGAAAGCTTCAGCGGGACCAATGCCGGCGACTTCTCGATTAGCGGCACCAGCACATGCACGTCGACGCTGGCGGCCAAGGCAACGTGCTCGATCTCTGTGAAGTTCAAGCCGGGGGTGCTGGGGACGGAATCGGCTACGCTGTCGATCGCGGACAGTCCCGACGCGTCGAGTCCGCACACGGTTGCGATCAGTACCGGGCCGACGATACCGGCGACGATCTCGCCGGCGAGCAC
>Ga0210407_10001380_pt1 | contig 23030 bp, 22 predicted proteins | sample IncBWC27MmetaG_FD_150860 | JGI IMG/M metagenome (GOLD analysis project Ga0210407, IMG submission 150860) | Forest soil microbial communities from Barre Woods Harvard Forest LTER site, Petersham, Massachusetts, United States - Inc-BW-C-27-M | ecosystem: Environmental > Terrestrial > Soil >... | reverse complement strand
CGGCTCCATCGCCGGGCCGCCGATCAGGTTCACGGAGAATCGCACGGAGGAATCCGCGAATCCCGAGCGCCGGGCATGCCTCGGTGCTTCGGCCACGATCCCCGCAAACTCCCCAACTGCGTATGGGATGGCCAGGGCGAAGTTGGCCGACCGGCCGAGCAGACCGCAGCTGAGGTAGTAGCCGAATGCGGCCAGGTCGACAGTCCCATCAGCCTCGGTAATGGGCGCGGCGCCGGCCACGTCCGGGTTGCCTTGGAGGTGCGAATACCCGAGGTTGATCGCGTTGGTCCCCACTGGCGTGATGACGTACGCGCGCGGATTCAGCTCCTGCGCTCCCGCGACGTGAGCCGCGCCGAGCAGCGCGGCGGCGAGCACGGCGCAAAGGCTCGGCGGACTTCGAGCGGCCACCACCCCTCACCTTCCGGTTGGTCCCTGCGCGACAGCGCGGCCAGAGGTCTATTTAGATGACTTCATCATACAAAGCCAGAGTCCACCGCTGCCCTTTGGTGCAGTGCCCGAGCGCTGCGCCGTGCGACCGTGTCGGGCTCGGTGCTCGAGGTCGGCCGCGGCTCAGCGTGTCCTGCGGGTTCCGGCACGCCGCCGCCGCGGCCGCGCGCGCGGCAGGCGCGACTCGCGCTGATAAGGGTTGGCGTCCGTGCGGTACTCGATGAATACCGGCGTGGCAAAGAGGTCGTACGTCTTGCGGAAGACGTTGGCGAGATAGCGTGTGTAGGCGTCGGGCACCGCGGCGGTCTGGTTGCCGTGGATGACGATGCGCGGTGGGTTGCGCCCGCCCTGGTGAGCGTAGCGCAGCTTGATACGGCGGCCACGCACCAGCGGCGGCTGATGCACGCTGAGTGCATGCTCGAGCGTGCGGGTGAGCTCACGCGTCGGCAGGGCGCGCATCGCCGCCTCGTAGGCGCGCACGGTCGAGTGCATCAGCTCACCTACCCCGGTGCCGTGACGCGCGGAGATGAAATGCAGCGGCGCGAACGGCACGAAGTCGAGCTTCAGGGCGAGCTGGCGACGGATCTGCGCGCGCTGCTCCTCGGGTATGCCGTCCCACTTGTTGACCGCGATGATGAGCGCACGTCCGCGCTCGAGGGCGAGCCCGAGCACGCTGGCATCCTGCTCCGCCACCGTGTCGTGTGCATCGAGGACCAGGATCACCACGTGCGCCTCGTCGATCGCCTGCAGGGTCTTGGCGACACTCGCGCGCTCGACCGCATCCGCCACCCGCGCGCGTCTGCGCACCCCCGCCGTGTCGATGAGCAGAAAATGGCGCCCCTCGCGCTCGAAGGGCACGAGAATGCTGTCGCGGGTGGTGCCGGGCTCCTCGCTCGCGATCACACGCTCCTCGCCGAGCAGTCGGTTGACGAGCGTCGACTTGCCGACGTTCGGCCGGCCGATGATGGCGATGCGAATAGCGCCGGCCTCCTCCTCCGCGGCGGGCCGCTCTGCCTCGAAGCCCGCGAGGACGTGCGCCATGAGCTCCTCGCAGCCGCTCCCGTGGCTCGCCGAGATGGCGACCGGCTCACCGAAGCCGAGTGCATGGAAGTCGGCGGCGACCGTATCGGGGTCGAGCCCCTCGGACTTGTTGAGTGCCAGCGTGACGGGCTTGCCCGAGCGGCGCAGCTCGCGTGCGACGAACTGATCCTGGGCCGAGAGTCCGCCGCGCGCGTCGGCGATGAATATCAGCCGGTCCGCCTCCTCCAGCGCGCGTTGGGTCTGCGCACGCATCTGCGCCTCGATACCGCGCGGATTCTCGATGAGTCCGCCGGTGTCGATCACCACGTACGGGATCGGGCCCACTCGTCCGAAGCCGTACTGACGATCGCGCGTGAGCCCGGGCACATCCGCGACGATCGCGTCGCGTGTCGCGGTGAGCACGTTGAACAGCGTCGACTTGCCGACATTCGGCCGCCCCACGAGCGCGATGACCGGCAACATGGCCGCGCTGACCGCGCTGCGCGCCGCTACTTGTTCTGCGGGGGCGCGGGCTTGGCTGGCGTGGCGGCCACCGCCAGCGGCTTCACGCGATAGGCGTTGATGTGACCCCGGTCGTTGGCGACCACCACGATGTCACCGGCCACCAGCGGCTGGGTGCTGATGCGGCCGGAGCCGCTGCCGATGCGCGCCGCGAGCGCTCCACTCGCTTTGTCGAGCCAGTGGACATAGCCCTGAAAATCCCCGACCACGACCGTATCGTCCATGACCGCAATGGGCGAGAGGCCGCGGTGCAGCAGCACATTCTGACGCCACACCTCCGCGCCGGTGCGTGCTTTCAGCGCCGCCACCACTCCGTCGGCATCCGCCATGTACAGGGTGTCCTCATCGAGCGTGATGCCGCGGTAGCTCGATTCCTCGTGCGACCACCAGACCTGCCCGGTGTCGAGCGCGAGCATGGCCACCTTGCCCTGGAAACCGACGGCGTACACGTCACGGCCCGAGACGCGCACCGGCGAATCGATGTCATCGAGCCGCTCGAGCTCGGTACGTCCGTGCGGCGGAGTCACGGTGGCTTCCCACTGCAGCGAGCCATCGGCGGCATTGACGGCCACGACCTTGCCGTTATCGAACCCGCACAGCACCAGGTCCCCGGTGATCACCGGGCTCGCAGTGCCGCGCAGTGACAGGCGCGGTACCTGCTGCTCGGTCGCCCACAACTCGTGCCCGTCCGCGGGACTCAGCGCGTGCAGCTTGCCATCGACCGTGCGCACCGCGACCAGCCGTGCGGAGATCGCCGCCGGTGCCAGCACCTCGCCATTTACGCGCACCTTCCAGCGGCTGTGGCCGTTGGCGGGATCGAAGGCGAACACCTGCCCGTCGCTGGCGCCGGCCACCACCAGCTCGGAGCTCGAGGCAGTGCCGCCGGAGAGCGGCGCGCCGGTTTTCGCACGCCATAGCAGGTGGCCGTTGGCCAGGTCGAGCGCCACGACCTCGCCTTTGTGGCCCGCGGCGTAGACGCGCTGCTCGGCGATCGAAATGCCCTGCCCGAGCCGAAGCACAGCGGCACTCTTGTCGCCCATGTTGTGGCCCCACAGGTGCGTCACGCGCACACTGGGGTGGGGTAGCGGCGTCAGCTTGGCCGGCTCATCGATGTTCTTGTCCTTCGAACAGGCGGCGATCAGCACGAGCGCCACGAGCACAGCGGCCGGCGCAAGGGCGTGTGTTGGTTTCACGGGTTGCCGTACTCGCATGATTACCTGGCAGCGGCCGGGGCGGGAGCGACCGGAGTGTTGGCGGCCGCGGCCGGTGCCGCAGGCGCTGCGCCATTCTCGAGGTCGGCGATCTTCAACCGCAGGAGCGCAGTGTCGGTGCCTTCCCCTCCGGCGCTCTGCGCGGCGCGATACGCGCTGAGCGCTCCCGCCTTGTCGCCCTTGGTGTAATAGGCATCGCCACGCACCTCGTGGTAGCGTGCGGCGAACGCCCCGGCTTCGGCCACGCCGCCGAGCGTGGCGAGCGCGCTGTCGGGCTTGCCCTGTGCAATCTGCACGCGTGCGAGCCGCAGGCGCGCGACGAGCGCGAGGTCGTGATCCTTCGAGTGCTCGGCTACGGTCGAGAGCTCGCTCGCCGCGTGATCGAGCTGCGCCTCATCGACATACACCCGCGCGGCCAGCAGCCGGGCCTGATCGGTGTAAGGAGAGCCGGCGTAACCGCGCTCCAGCTCACCGAGCAGCACGAGTGCCTGCGTGCGATCGTCGCGCTCGAGCGACTGGACCATCTGCATGTACTTGCCTCCGGCCTCCATATGGCGCGTGTCCTGGTGGCCCTGCCACCAGCGCCAGCCGAAGACCCCGGCGGCAACCACCACGATCGCCAACAGGGCGGCCGGCGCGTTCTCGCGTACCTGCGCCTTGAGCCACTCCCATTGCTCTTTCTCAGACAGATAGTCGTCCACGCATCCTCCCCAGACTTCAGCGTCTCGCGGCGGCGGCGCGCGCCGCAGCGAGTGCCGCATCGAGCCCGGCCGGCAGCTGTGCAATGGGGCACTCGCTCTGACCGGCGGTGTCGCGCAAAGGTTTCAAGCCGACCACGGCGCGCGCAATCTCATCTTCCCCCACGATCAGGGCCAGCACGGCTCCGCTGCGGTCGGCCCGGCGGAACTGGGCTTTGAGGTTGCCACCGCCGACGTTCAGCTCGAAGCGTACCGCGGGGCGCTCGGTGCGCAGCCGCTCGATGAGCTGCAGCGCCGAGGTGATTGCCTGCGGGCCGCCGACGACCAGGTACACGTCCGGGTGCGCCGCGGGCGGGGTGCGCCCGGCAGCCACGAGCAGTGCCACGAGCCGCTCCACGCCCATGGCGAAACCGACCGCGGGGGTCGCATCGCCGCCGAGCTGCGCGATCAGCCCGTCGTAGCGACCGCCGGAGCATACGGCATTCTGTGCGCTGGTGGAGGCGGTGACCCACTCGAACACCGTGCGGTTGTAATAGTCGAGTCCCCTCACCAGGCGCGGGTTTATCTCGTACGGCACGCCGATGGTGCGCAACATGTCGCACAGCGAATCGAAGTGCGCGCGCGACTCGGCATCCAGGTACTCCGTCAGGCGCGGCGCGCCCCGGATCAGCTCCTGCATGTCTGGGTTCTTGCTGTCGAGCACCCGCAGTGGGTTGCCGCTGAGCCGCCGCCGGCTGTCCTCATCGAGCTGCGACTCGTGCGAGCTCAGGTACTCGACCAGCCGTGCGCGATAGTCGCGGCGACTCTCCGGAGTGCCGAGGGAATTGAGCTGCAGCATCAGGCCCTCGATACCCAGCCGTCGCCATAGCCGCGCGCTCATCGCGATGAGCTCCGCGTCCACATCGGGGCCCGGACTACCGACTGCCTCGACATCAACCTGCCAGAACTGCCGGTAGCGGCCAGCCTGCGGCGCCTCGTGGCGGAACATCGGCCCAAGGCACCACAGCTTGTGGCGCTGTCCGCGCAACATGCCGTTGGAGATGAGCGCACGCACGATGCCCGCAGTCGCCTCCGGTCGCAGTGTCAGGCTGCGACGCTCGCGGTCGTTGAAGGTATACATTTCCTTGCCGACGACGTCGGTGTGCTCACCGATGGCGCGCTGAAAGAGCTCGGTGTGCTCCACGACGGGCACGCGGATCTCCTCGTAGCCGTAAGCGGCGAGCACCTCGCGCGTGCAGCTCTCGAAGTACTGCCAAGCGCTGACCGCCTCCGGCAGCACGTCGTTCATTCCGCGGACCGGCTGGATCTGCTCGCCCATGTCAATCACCGTGGGCGAGCCGCGGCGCGGCCGCACTCACGCGGCCCGCAGCGTCGATCAGCAGGTGCGCACTACCGTCGCGCCGTACCAGTGTCCCGGGCAGAACGGGTTGCCCGTTGAGCCGCAATGTCACTGCGGGCGCGTTGCCGAGCACCACCAGGAGCGGCGCGCTTCCCATCAAGGTGCGGGTACTCCCTCCCTCGATGAGTCCGTGCAGCAGGCGTCGGCCCTCCCCATCCGAGATCTCCACCCAGCTCCCGGCGGAAAAGATGAGCTCGAGGCGTGCCTGCGGCCCGGTGCCGGGCAATGCAGCGGCAGGGGAAGAGCTCGGGCGCGCAGCGCTGCTGCCTGCGGCGGCGGGTGGTGCGGGGGGCTGTGTGCCGGGTGTGTCGGTGGCGGCTGCTGCGTCTGATGCTGCGGCCGGGGTGCGGTCCGCGGGTAGCGGGTGTGCCTTCTCTCCGGGCATCGTCAGCAGCCACCACAGCAGTCCCGCCACCGCAAACCCCACCACCAGCAGCAGGGCGGGCAGCAGCAGCCGCGCGGACGTTTTCCCGGGCTCCCCGCGGGGGATGCGCGTGAGATCCGGCCGCGACGCGTGGGGGCTCTCCGAGTACAACTGCTGCAGCTGCGCGGGCGACTCTCCGACCGCTTCGGCGTAGCGGCGCAGGTGTCCGCGTACGTACACATCCGCGCCGAGTGCGGTGAAATCCTCCTCCTCGAGCGCCTGCACGCTGCGCGCATCGAGGTGCAGCCGTTCTGCGGCCTGCAGCAGCGTGAGTCCGCGTTTTTCACGCGCAGCGCGCAGCCGCGCGCCGATGCCGCGCAGCTCACCGCCGCCCGCTTCAGCCGTCATGCGAGTCAACCGGGGCCGAGTGCGGCCAGAGCGCGCGCCTGATCGGTTCCGGGAAAATCCAGCTGCAGCTTGCGAGCATAGCGCTGCGCGGCGACGCGATCGCCCTGGGCCCGGGCGACGCGCACGGCGAGCAGCAGCAGATCGGGCGTCGCGTTGTAAGTACCGATGAAGCCGTCGATGCCATTACGCGCCGGCACGAACTCGCCGTGGTCGAACTGCAGGTTGGCGAGCTGGAATTGCGCCTCGGCGAAGTTCGGCTTGAGCTGCAGCGCACGGCCAAAGTTGACTCGCGCCTCCTCATCGCGCTTGGCGGAGCGCAGGCACACTCCGGCGTTGGTGTAGGCGGCTTCCGGGGTCGGGTACATGGGGTTACGCGCCGCCTCGAGGAAGCGCTTCACGCCGTCATCCGAGCGGCCGTTCTGGCACAGGTACACGGCATAGTTGTTCACCATGCGCGGATCCTGCGGTGCAAGCCGCAATGCGGCGCGGTACTCGGAGTCCGCCTTGTCCTTCTCGCCGAGCCGCGCGAACAGCTGCGCGCGCGCACTGTGCACGTCGGCGCTGTCCGCATCCTGGCTGAGCGCGCGGTCGAGCTTTTCCTTCGCGCGCTCGAGATCGCCCTGGCTCATGTAGGCGAGACCGAGCTGCACATTGTAGATGGCCGCTTCGTGCGCCTTGTCGACTTTTTTCGCGTGGCTGGCGCAGGCGGCGAGCAGCAGCGCTGCAGCCCCGCCGCAGATCAGCCGTGCGCGTGCACGCGCGCCGCGAAGAGAGTTGCCGTGCTTGCTCATGGTTGGACCGCGACACCGATGACTTTGTTGCCGAGCCGCACGGTGGTGCGATCGATCACCCGGCCGGCGAGCTGTCCGCAGGCGGCGTCGATGTCGTCACCGCGCGTGCGGCGGATGGTAGCGAGCAGCCCGCGCTGCAGCAGCTCGTCGCGGAAGCGCTGGATCACATGCGCGGGCGAGCGCCGGTAACGCGTGCCGGGAAACGGGTTGAAAGGAATCAGGTTCACCTTGGCCGGGCGCCCCTTGAGCAGCCGTGCCAGCGCGCGCGCCTGCGCCGGGGAATCGTTGATGCCATCCAGCATCACGTACTCGAAGGTGACGCTGCGGCCGTTTTGCTCATCGAGATAGTGCCAGCAGGCCTGCAGCAGCTCGGCGATCGGATGCTTGCGGTTGATGGGCACGAGCTCATTGCGTAACGCGTCATCGGGAGCATGCAGCGACACCGCCAGCGCGACGTTGGTTTCCTCTGCGAGCCGGTAGATCTGCGGGACCAGTCCCGAGGTCGACAGCGTCACCCGGCGCCGCGACAGGTCGAAACCGAAGTCATCGAGAAGAATGCGCAGTGCCGGCACCACGTTGCGGAAGTTGGCGAGCGGCTCGCCCATGCCCATCAGCACGACGTTGGTCACATGCCGCTCATCGTGCCGGCCGTCCTCGACCGCAACGCCTGCGGCGAGGCGCGCACGCTCCTCCTGCTCGAGCTCGCGCGCCGCGAGCCACACCTGGCCGGCGATCTCGGCGGTCGTCAGGTTGCGGTTGTAACCCTGCTGCGCAGTGGAGCAGAACGAGCAGTCGAGTGCGCAGCCGACCTGCGAAGAGATGCACAACGTGCCGCGGTCGGGCTCGGGTATGAAAACCATCTCGAACGCCTGGGCGGCGTCGGCCTTCAGCAGCCACTTGCGCGTGCCGTCGGCGGAGCGCTGCACCGCCACGATTTCCGGCGCGCGCACCTCGGCCGCGAGCGCGAGCCGCGCGCGGAAGTCCTTCGCCAGGTCGCTCATGTCGGCGAACGAACCCGTCCAGCGCTTGTAGATCCAGTTCATGAGCTGCCGTGCGCGGAAGGGCCGGCTGCCGAGCTGCGCGACGAACTGCGTGAGCTCGCTGCGCGGCAGTCCGAGCAGGTTGGTGCGTTGCGCGGGGTCGGTGGTCATGGGCCTGTGTGGCTGGCGGCTTCAGCCGCGCGGGTGCAGCCCGGTGGTGCTGAAGAAGTAGGCGATCTCGCGTGCGGCAGTGTCAGGCGCATCGGAACCGTGCACCACATTCTGCTCGATGCTGGTCGCGAGATCTGCGCGGATGGTGCCGGGCGCAGCCTTCTTCGGATCGGTGGCACCCATGATGTCGCGGTTGCGCGCGATCGCATTCTCGCCTTCCAGCACCTGCACGACGACCGGACCCGAGCTCATGTAACGCACCAGGTCCTTGAAGAACGGACGCTCGCGGTGCACGGCGTAGAACCCCTCGGCCTCGCGCTGCGAGAGCTGCAGCATCCGGGCGGCGATGATCGAGAGGCCGGCTTGCTCGAAACGGCGGTAGACCTCGCCGATCAGATTGGCCTTTACGCCGTCGGGCTTGACGATCGACAGGGTGCGCTCGAGCGCCATTCGCTTTGACCTTTCGAGGATGCAGACGAGTGGGAGATGTTCCGGCGGCGGACGCGCCGCCCCCCGCAAACCACCCCACGAAATTGCGCTTGCCGTAACCGACGAGCCTGCACCGGTCGGTAAGACGCGCAATTTCGCGGGGGCCCCGGGGCAGGCGGGGCAGTTTACCTTGGCCGCCGAGCCGCCGGCAATTTACCGCACGCTGGAAGTGCGCGTCCGGTAAGGAGTTTTTCTGGGCGCCACGACGGGTCGCGGGCGGTGCAGGCGCGCGGGCGCCCGGGCCATCACACGGAGAAGCTCTCCCCGCAACCGCATTCGCCCTTGACGTTCGGATTCCTGAAGCGGAAGGCCTCATTCAGCCCCTGCTTCACGAAGTCGACGACCGTCCCATCGATCAGCGCCAGGCTCTCGGCATCCACGAAGACCCGGACTCCGCGGTCCTCGAAGATCGCATCGCCCGGCTGTGGGCCGTCGGCGTAGTTGATGACGTACGCAAAGCCGGAGCAGCCCGTCTTGCGCACCCCAAGCCGTAATCCCGTACCGTGTGCGCGCACGGCGAGGAAGGTCCTGACGCGGTCGGCCGCGGATTCAGTCAGTGAAATGCTCATCGCTCCTCGTATTCTAGCGCCTCGGTCCAGTGCGCGAGGCACGCGCGCAGGGCATCTTCGACCACCAGCAGCCGGCCGATTTTGTCGGCCGGGACGCCATCTTCCCGTGCCCACCCGCCCGGCGAGCCCGGAATCAGCGCCTGCCGTGTCCGTCCGCGCAAAGCCTCGCAGAGCTGTGCGGCCACCTTCGTAGTATGGGGGCAGGCAAAAGCCTGAAAACGTGCCTCCTTCACAATGTCGCCGGCGACGAGCAGGTGAAAACGCACCCAGGTGTCCTGCCCCGGCCCACCCGCCTCGCCGGTCACGAGCGCTGCACCCGCGGCGTCCTTCGCGATCGCCCGTCCATCCCTGCGTGCCTCGCCCGCAGGACCCGCCGGTGACAGCGCGCGCAGCCGCTCCAGAGCCTCCCTCACCGCGGCCGAGGCGGAGTCCACCTCGCTCTCGCGGGTAGCGCGGCCCAGGCTGAAGCGCAGCGAGGCCTGCGCCAGCTGGGTGTTGCGCCCGAGTGCGCGCAGCACGTACGAGGGATCGGCGGACTCGGAGCTGCAGGCGGAGCCCGTGGATATGGCGAGTCCCGTCAGTGCGCCGATCAGGCTCTCGCCGTGAACACCCTCGAAGGAGACGTTGAGGATGCCGGGCAGGCGCGGTGCCGCCGCGCCATTCAGGTGCGTGCCGCCGAGCGCTTCGAGCTCTCGCCACAGCCGCTCGCGTAATCGCTGCAGACGCGGCCCCTCCTCCGGCAACTTGCGCGCGGCAAGCTCACAAGCGGCGCCGAAGCCGACGATCTGGTGCGTCGGAAGCGTGCCCGGCCGCAGGTTGCGCTCCTGCCCGCCACCGTAGGTGAGCGGCTGAAGCAGCGGACGTGCAGCGCCGCGCACGTACAGTGCACCGATCCCTTTCGGTCCATAGAGCTTGTGGGCGGTAAAGGCAGCGAAGTCGATGGGCAGCTCATTCAGCGCCAACGGGACTTTGCCGGCCGCCTGCGCGCAGTCGCAGTGAAAGGCGACGTGGCGCTCGCGGCAGAAGGCGCCGATCGCCGCCACGTCCTCGAGCACCCCGGTCTCGTTGTTCGCGAACATGAGCGCTGCCAGCACCGTGTCGGGACGCAGTGCGGCGGCGAAAGCCTGGGCGTCGATACGGCCGCCGGGCGCGGGAGTGAGCCAGCTCACGCTGAAGCCTTCCTTCTCCAGGCGGTGAAACGGATCGAGCACCGACTTGTGCTCGGTGCGTGAGGTGATGAGGTGACGGCCGCGGTCGGCATTGGCACGCGCACAGCCGAGGATTGCCAGGTTATTCGATTCGGTGGCGCCGGAGGTGAACACGATCTCCTCGGGCCGTGCGCCGATGAGTGCAGCGACCTGGGTGCGTGCCCGCGCCACCCGCGCCGCGGCGGCGCTGCCGTACGCATGCGTCGAGGAGGGATTGCCGAAGTCACCCTCCGCGGTGAGGCACTCAGCTATCGCCTGCGCCACCTCGCGGTCGACGGGCGTCGTGGCGGCGTAGTCGAGGTAGATGGCCGCGGAACTCACCGGCGCGCTCCGCCTGCGGTCCGGCGCTGGTTCTGCACTGCGGTCAGAATGCCGCGCAGAATGTTGACCTCGTTCTGATCGGGCTCCGCACGCTGCAACAGCCGGCGGATCCGCGCCATCAGGTGCGTGCCGCTCTGCGTGCGGTCACGGAAATCGATTTCCTCGAGCACCTCGGTGAAATGCGCGTAGAGGCGCTCCATTTCCTGCGTGCTCGCCAGCGGCGCCGCGAGCGGCACCGAGACCGGCGCAGGCGCGCCCTGGGCCCGGTACAGCTCGTACGCGACCAGCTGCACCGCCATGGCGAGATTGAGCGAGGCGTACTGCGGGCTCGCCGGGATGCGGATCAGCGCATGGGCCATCTCCAGCTCTTCGTTGCTGAGGCCGCTGCGCTCGGCACCAAACACCACCGCGGCCGGCGTGCGCCGCGCCTCGGCCACCAGCCGCGCCGCTGCCACGCGTACGTCGACGACGCGGTAGTACTGCTCGCGGCCGCGTGCCGTGGTCGCCGCGACATAACCGCAGCCCGCGAGCGCCTCCGCCAACGAAGGCACGACGTGGGCCGCCCGCAGCACGTCGTCCGCTGCCGACGCGCGCGCGCTCGCCTCCGGGTGCGGAAACTCGCGCGGGTTCACCAGCACCAGCGCCGAAAGCCCCATGTTCTTCATGGCGCGCGCTGCCGCGCCGATGTTGCCCGGGTGCGAAGGGGCCACCAACACAATGCGAATGTCGCAGGATTCCATGTGTGTCTCGCTCGTGGAATCTTAAGCCTGATCGGGACCCGGTAGTACGCGCAGCCCGCCGGGCATGGCGAGCTATACTGCCCGAGCCTAGGATCATTCCGGCGCCTCATTGCCGGGCACGATAGCTTGGCGGCCCAAATGGCGCGCATAGGTTTCCGCTCCACAACCGTCGCGGACGAATCCGCCATAACGGCTCTGCTGCAGCAGGCCCACGGCGTAGCTCGCGCCCACCCGATGTTCGAGCGTCGGCACCTGTACTGGAAGTACTGGGCACCGCGCGAGGGCTGGCGGGGTTCGCGCTCGTACGTGCTCACCCGTAATGGTGAGATCATCGGTCATGCAGCGGTCGTGCCGGCGGTCTGCAGCTCGGGAACCGACCGGCTCAAGCTGCTGCATGTGATCGACTGGGCCGCGCGTGCGGACACACGCGGCGCGGGCAATACGCTCATGCGACACATCGGTACGCTGGCAGATGCGATCGTCACCTCCGAAGGTGGCGATGCGGCGTTGCGCCTGCTGCCTTTCATAGGATTCACGCAATCCAACACGGTCGTGACCCTGTACGCGCGGCCGGTGCGCCCGCTGCTCTATCTCAACGGCGCGGAGCGTCCGCGCTGGCGGGCGGCCGCGCGCTGCATCCGCAACACCATTTGGGCGCTGCGCGCGCCTGCCGCGGCACCGGCGGCCCGGCGGGCGCGCCCCGTGCCGAGCGGGCAGGTCGCAGCGGCATCGATCCCCTGGCCGGTGCCAAAGCATGGCACCGCAGTTCTCGAGCGCTCGGCCACCGTGATGAGCTACTGGTTGCAGTGTCCGGCGACTCCGATGGAGCTGTACGTGGTGAACAATGGCTCCGCCACCGAAGGTTATTTCGTGCTCGCGTTCGCACCGGGTCAGGCGCGGCTCGCCGATTGCTGGCTCGACTCGGATGCTCCCGCCGCATGGGAAGCGCTGGTGCACCTGGCGGTGCGGCAGGCTACCCGACATGAGGAAGTGGCGGAGGTCGCCGCCATCTGCAGCGAGCCGCTGCTGGCGAGCGCGCTCGAGCGTTGCGGCTTTCACGCACGCGCCGCCCGACCTCTGTTCGTGTGCCCGGCCGACGGCATCCGGCTGCCGGCTGCCACGATTCGCATCCAGATGCTCGATGACGATGCGGCGTATCGCCACAACGGCTCGAGGCTCTTGTGGGCCTAGAGAGGGAGGCTCCCATGGACTGGAGGGCCGACTCATGCAGAACAGTCTGTTGCCCGGAGTGCAGCGCGCTTTTCAACGCGCCTTCGGTGTGGATCCTGGCTCGATCACGCTCGCGACCGAGCCGAGCGACCTACCGCAGTGGGATTCGCTCGGGCACGCGACGCTTGCGTGCGCTCTCGAGCGTGAGTTCAGCATCAGATTCGACATCGATGAGCTGATGGCGCTCGAGAACGTGCGCGAGATCGTGAGGGTGGTGCGGTCCAAACTCGGCGCGGCGGCGTGACGGCGGTCGGCAGAGCGCGCCGGGCGTTGCTATGATGACGGGCGTCCATGCAGCCGCTCCTCAACATTGCCGTGCGTGCCGCGCGCCGCGCCGGCGAACTCATCGTGCGCAGCATGAATCGCCTCGACTCGATCACCATCGCCTCCAAGGGACGTAACGACTTCGTGACCGAAGTGGATCGCGCGGCCGAGCAGGAGATCATCGCCAGCATCCGCCGCCACTATCCGCAGCACGCCTTTCTTGCCGAGGAGAGTGGGCGCACGGGTGAGCACGACACACTCTGGATCATCGATCCGCTCGATGGCACCACCAACTTCCTGCACGGCTTTCCGGTATTCGCCGTTTCGATTGCCTGTCAGGTGCGCGGCCGTCTCGAGCACGCCGTGGTCTACGACCCGCTGCGCCAGGAGCTGTTCACTGCCAGCCGCGGCGCCGGGGCACATCTCGACAATCACCGCATGCGCGTCAGCAAGGGTCGTACGCTCGAAGGGGCGCTGATCGCCACCGGTTTCCCCTACCGCGCCAACATGCGTCACCTCGACGCCTATCTCGCGATGCTGCGCGCGGTCACCCTGCAGGCGGCTGGCGTACGGCGTCCCGGAGCCGCGGCGCTCGACCTCGCTTATGTCGCGGCCGGCAGGGTCGATGCGTTCTGGGAGATCGGCTTGAGCGCCTGGGATACCGCGGCCGGTACGCTCCTCATCCAGGAGGCGGGCGGCCGCATCGGTACCCTGAGCGGCGAGGAGTACCTCCAGGGCGGTCATGTCGTCGCCGGCACCCCGAAAGTCTACGCCGCGCTCATCGAGCTGCTGGCGCCGCATGTGCCCGCGGAGCTGCGCGCGTCCTGAGAGCCTCGCGCGCGCCTGGCGGGCGCGGCTGCCCGCTCGCTTTCCACAGAGTGCTTGTTGTAGAGTCCTCGGCACGAAAAACCGGGGGTGCTGTGCCGAGTCAGCTTCTTGCGACCAAGTCGATTGCCGAGCTGCACGAGCAGGAATCCTCCGGTAACCAGCTGCGGCGTGCGCTCACCGGCACACAGCTCACGCTTCTCGGCATCGGTGGCGTCATCGGCACGGGAATCTTCGTGCTCACCGGGGTCGCCGCCGCCCAGAATGCAGGCCCGGCGCTGCCGCTATCCTTCATCGTCGCGGGACTCGGCTGCACGTTCGCCGGACTGTGTTACGCGGAGTTCGCTGCCATGATCCCGGTCTCCGGCAGCGCCTACTCCTACTCCTACATGACCCTCGGCGAGGGTATCGCCTGGTTCATCGGCTGGAACCTGGTGTTGGAATACCTGTTTGCCGTCGCCACCGTGTCGGTCGGCTGGTCCGGGTACGCCATCAGCCTGCTCGACCAGCTGCATATACACATTCCGCCCGCGCTGTCGCACGCGCCGCTCGATCAGGGCGCCGACGCGCTGCACCTGGTGCGTACCGGGGCGATCATCAACCTGCCGGCGATATTGATCGTGGCGGCGATCGCCACCATCTGCTACATCGGCATCAAGCAATCGGCCTCGTTCAACTCCGTCATCGTGACCATCAAGGTCACCGTGATCGTGCTGTTCATCCTCTTTGGCGTCGGTTACATCAACACCGACAACTGGCACCCGTTCGTGCCGCCCAACGCGGGCTCCTGGGGCGTCTACGGTCCGAGCGGCGTCCTGGCTGCCGCGGGAGTCATCTTCTTCGCCTACATCGGCTTTGATGCCATCTCCACCGCCGCCCAGGAAGCCAAGAACCCGCAGCGTGACATGCCCATAGGTATCCTCGCGAGCCTTGTCATCTGCACCATCCTCTACGTGCTGGTCTCTGCCGTACTCACTGGCATGGTGAGTTATCGCGAGCTCAACGTCCCGGCGCCGGTGGCACTCGCTCTCGATAAGTACGCGGGGCTGCACTGGCTGGGAATTCCCGTCAAGCTGGGTGCGGTGGCGGGCATGACCTCCGTGATGTTGGTCATGACCATCGCCCAGGCCCGTATCTTCTTCGCCATGGCGCGCGACGGCCTGCTGCCGCCATGGTTCGGCCACGTTCATCCGCGCTTCCGCACGCCTTCGACGGGCACGGTGGTCACCGGCTTGTCGGCCGCACTCATCGGCGGCCTGTTCCCGGTGGGTCTGCTTGGCCACCTGGTTTCGATTGGCACCCTGGCCGCCTTCGTGACCGTATGTATCGGAATACTCATACTGCGCGTGACACGTCCGGAGCTGCCGCGCCCATTCCGCACGCCGTGGCCGTGGTTCACCTGCATTGCCGGCGCGCTCGTGTGCGGGCTGATGATGGTGTCCCTGGGGCTCGCGACGTGGATTCGGCTCGTTGTGTGGACGGGGATCGGCGTCCTGGTCTACGTCTTCTACGGCTACCGTCACAGCTGTCTGCGCAAGGCCGCGAACGGTGCTGCACCCGCCCCCCGCACCGCCTGAGGCGGTGTCGGCCATCACTCCCGCGGCTGCTTCCCCGGCTCCCGGCGCTGCGCACCACGCTCGCCGACGCGTGAGCGCAGCCGCAGGTTGATCAGCTCCACGCCGAAGGCGAAAGCCATGGCGAAGTACAGGTAGCCCTTCGGGATCTCGAAGTGCAGCCCCTCGCCCACCAGCGCGACGCCGATCAGCAGCAGGAACGAGAGCGCCAGCATCTTGATGGTCGGGTGGCGCGTGATGAAGGCGCCGATCGAACGCGACACCAGCATCATGACCAGGATCGCCACCACGATGGCGGCCACCATGACCGGTAGCTCCCGTACCAGCCCGACGGCGGTGAACACCGAGTCGAGCGAGAACACGATGTCGATGACAGCGATCTGCGCCACCACGGCAGCGAAGCTGTCGCGCAGTCGACGGCGGTCTGCCTCGGTGGGCTGACCCTCCAGTGTCTGGTGGATCTCCAGCACGCTCTTGCCGAGCAGGAACAGTCCACCGGCGAGCAGTATCAGGTCGCGCCCGGAGAAGCTGCGCCCGGCGAACTGCAGCCACGGCCGCGTGAGGTGCGTGATCCATACGATCGAGAGCAGCAGCGCGATGCGCGTCAGCATGGCGAGTGTGAGCCCGGTGATGCGCGCGGCCGAGCGCCGCGCTGCCGGCAGGCGCTCCACCAGGATGGAGATGAAGATGATGTTGTCGATGCCGAGAACGATCTCGAGCAGCGACAGCGCGAAGAAAGCCAGCCAGAGGTGCGGATCGGCGATCAGAGCACGGGGCTCCGTTACGGCAGGTGGTCGAGCGCGGCCTTCTTGACCGAGGGGAACAGGTGCTCGGCGGTGAGTCCGAAGTCGAGCGCGATGGCACTGGAGATGTAGATCGAGGAGTAAGTGCCGGCGATGATGCCGATGAGCAGCGCCGCGGAAAAGCCGCGCAGCACCGGGCCGCCGAGGAACAGCAGCGCCACCACCACGATCGAAGTCACCACCTTGGTCATGATGGTGCGCGACAGCGTCTGGTTGATCGACTGGTCGAGTATCACGTCCGAGGGGGAGCGGCGGTTGCTCTCGAAGCGCTCGCGGATGCGGTCGAACACCACCACCGTGTCATTCAACGAGTAACCGATGACGGCGAGGATGGCCGCGACCACAGCGAGATCGAAAGACATCTGCGTGAGCGAGAAGAAGCCGATCACCAGGATCGGGTCGTGCAGCACCGCGAAAATCGCGCCGAGTGACAGCCGCCAGGTGTGGAAGCGGAAGGCGATGTAGAGAAATATCCCGAGCAGCGTGAAGAACAGCGCCCACATGGCGCTCATCTTGAGCTCGTTGCCGACCTGCGGGCCTACCACATCGAGCTGCGTCACCTGCGCCCCGGGGTCGACCGCGTGCAGGGCGGCCTCCAGCCGCGTGCGCACCTCGCCGGGACTCTGCTGCGGGTCGGGAGGCAAGCGGATCTGGATGTCGCGCGATGAGCCGAAGCTCTGCACCTGCGGTTCGCGGAAACTGCTCGCGGCGAGTGCGGCGCGCACCGCATCGACGTTGGCTGCGCGGGGGAAGCTGACCTCGGCGCTCACACCACCGGTGAAGTCGATGCCGAGGTTGAGCCCGCGGATGAAGAACGAGCCGAGCGACACGACCATCAATATGGCCGAGAGCGTGTACCACACCTTGCGTGTGGCCATGAAGGGAAAGTTGGTCTGGTGGCTGAAGAATTCCACTTACTGGTCCTTTGCGGCGGCTGGCGGCGGCGCTCAGATCGACAGGCGCGCCACCTTGCGCTGGCCGCCGTACATGAGAGTGAGCAGCGCCCGGCTGCCCATGAGCGAAGTGAACATGGAGGTCAGGATGCCGAGTGTCAGCACGATGGCGAAGCCGCGGATCGGGCCGGTGCCGAGCACCCACAACACGACCCCGGCGATCAGCGTGGTGATGTTGGAATCGGTGATCGCCGACAACGCCTTGTCGAAGCCGGCGCGGATCGCCGCCTGCGGGGTCACACCCTTGCGCAGCTCCTCGCGGATGCGCTCGTAGATCAGCACGTTGGCATCCACCGCCATGCCGACGGTGAGGATGATGCCGGCGATGCCCGGCAGCGACAGTGAGGCGCGCATCATCGACAGCAGCGCGGTGAGCAGCACCACGTTGGCGAGCAGCACCAGGTCCGCCACCAGGCCGAAGGTCTTGTAGTAGACCCACATGAACAGGAACACCCCAAGCATGCCGACGATCAGCGCGGTCACGCCCTTGTCGATGTTGTCGCGACCGAGGCTCGGGCCGATGGCGCGCTCCTCGATGGGGTAGAGCGGCGCCGCCAGCGATCCGGACTTGAGCAGCAGCGCAAGCTCGCGCGCCTCACCGGCCTGGAGCCCGGTGATCTGGAAGTTGTTGCTGAACACCCCGCGGATGGTGGCGTCGTTGACCACCTGCTCGTCGGTGACCTCACGGCTGATTTTCCTGCCGTTCACCTCGCTGGTCTCGCGGCGTTTCTCGATCAGCACTACCGCCATGCGCCGGTTGAGGTTCGCCCGCGTCGTGCGCAGCATGGCATCGCCTGCGCGCGCATCGAGCCTGATGTTGACCGCGGGACCTTCCTGCGACTGACCGCTGGTGGCGTTGGTCAGCTGGTCGCCGGTGGCGATCACCTCGCGCTTGAGCAGCACCGGCCGGCCGAAACGCGTGTTGGTGTATAGCTTCGAGCCGAGCGGCACGCGCCCGGTCTGCTGTGCCTCGTAGGCGTTGTTCTGCATGTCCTCGAGGCGGAACTCGAGCGTGGCGACCCGCCCGAGGATGTCCTTCACCTCGGCGGAGTTCTGGACACCGGGCAGCTGCACGTTGATGCGATCGACTCCCTGGCGCTGCACGATCGGCTCCGAGACCCCGAGCCCATTGACGCGGTTGCGCAGCGTCGTCATGTTCTGCTCGAGAGCGTAGTCGCGCCGCTCATGGATCTGCGCGTTCGTCAGGCTTGCTGTGATCGCCGAGCCGCTGGGCAGGCTTATGGTACTCACCGTGAGGCCCTGCAGGGCGCTGCCGAGCGCGCCGCGCGCGGAGTTGACGTCGGCTTCCGGCGGCAGTACCACGCGCACCGCATCCGCACCGCCGCCGCCGGTCGCGACCGTGCTCACTTCCTTCACCGGGATATGAGCCGCCGCGAGCGCACGGCGCGCATCCTGCGCATAGCCCTCGAGCGCCTGGCTGACGGCGGCGTTCACGTCGACCTGGTAGAGCAGGTAGAGGCCGCCGCGCAGATCGAGTCCGAGGGGCATCGGGCGCAGTCCGAGCGCGCGGAACACGGGAGGGGTGCGCGGGGCGAACGACAGCGCCGTGCGGTAGGTGTCGGCGTACTGCGCGTTGACCGCATCGCGCGCCGCCAGTTGGTCGGGGACGCTCGTGAAGCGCACCATGAGGCGCCCGCTGTCGATGTAGCTCTTGCCGTAATGCACGTCGTGCTGCGTGAGGAATGTCTCGACTGCGCGCTGGGCGTCCGCCGTGACGGCCGTATGGTCCTTGCGCTCGACCTGCAGCGCCGGGTCCTCGCCGAAGAAGTTTGGCAGCGCAAAGACCAGCGCCAGCAGCAGCACCGCGGCAACGAGCAGGTATTTCCAGCGGGGGTATTCGAGCATCGTCAGGCGCTCTTCAGCGTGCCCTTGGGCATGAGCTGCGTCACCTGCGCCTTCTGCACCTTGACGCGCACGCCATCGGCCACCTCGAGGGTGACGAAGGTGTCGCCCACGTCGGTGATGCGACCCAGTAGCCCGCCGCTCGTCACCACCTCGTCCCCCGAGGCGAGCTTCGTTAACAGTGCCTGGTGCTCCTTGGCGCGCCGCTGCTGTGGGCGAATGAGCATGAAATAAAACAGCGCGATGAACGCTGCCATCAACAGCGCGAACTGGAACTGCCCGCCGCCAGCACCGGGGGCCGCCTGCGCCCAGGCATCCGTGATCAAGCCATTCATGTGTGTGGTCCAGGAAGCGAAAAGGGCGGCATTATGCCACAGCGTCAGCTCCAAGCCGGGCTGCGAGGAAGTCCCTGGCCCACGCCTCCAGGCTTCCGGCGCTGATGGCTGCGCGCAGCGCGCGCATCAGGCCGATGTAGAAGTGCAGGTTGTGGATTGTGTTGAGGCGTGAGCCGAGGATCTCTTTGCAGCGGTCCAGATGCCGCAGGTAGGCCCGGCTGAAGTGGCGGCAGGTGTAGCAGTCGCAGGCACCATCCACCGGCGCGAGATCGGCGGCGTAGGCACTGTTGCGGATATTGATGACGCCGGTAGAGGTGAACAGGTGACCGTTGCGGGCGTGCCTGGTCGGCATGACGCAATCGAACATGTCGATGCCGCGCAGCACCGCGGCCACGATGTCCTCGGGCCGGCCGACGCCCATCAGGTATCGCGGCCGCTCGGAAGGCATGTGCGGTACCAGCGTCTCGAGGACGGCGAGGCGTTCCTCTTCGGCCTCTCCCACCGCGAGTCCGCCGACCGCGAGCCCCGGCCACGGCAGGCGCAGCAATGCCTCGAGCGAGGCGAGCCGCAGCGGCAGGTGCATGCCGCCCTGCACTATCCCGAAGAGCCCCCCCGGAGGTGCGCCGCGCTCGGCGCGGTGGTAATGCGCATGGCTGCGTACCGCCCAGCGCATCGAGCGCTCCATGGAAGTGCGCGCCTCCGCCTCGGTCGCGGGGCACGGGGTACAGTCATCGAGCACCATGGCGATGTCCGAGCGCAGCGCGAGCTGGACGTCCATCGAGTCTTCGGGAGTTAGATGCACCTCGCGCCCGTCGACCGGCGAGCGAAAGCGCACGCCCTCCTCGCTGATGCGGCGCAGGCTGCGCAGGCTGAACACCTGGAAACCGCCGGAGTCAGTGAGCAACGGATGCGGCCAGTGCATGAAACGGTGCAGCCCGCCGTGGGCGGCGATGATCTCCGGTCCGGGGCGCAGCAGCAGGTGGAAGGTGTTGCCGAGAATGATCTGCGCACCGAGTCCCTCGAGCTCCTCGGGGGTCATGGCTTTCACCGTGCCGTAGGTACCCACCGGCATGAACGCGGGCGTCTCGACCACCCCGTGCGCGGTGCTGAGGCTTCCGACACGTGCGGCGCCATCGCTTGCGCGTACGGTGAACGTCGGGTTCAAGCGGAGGCTTCCCGAGTGATGAGCATCGCATCGCCGTAGCTGAAGAAGCGGTATTGCTCCCGCACGGCGTGCGCATAAGCCTCGAGCACCGCGCGCCGCCCGCCGAACGCACACACCAGCATCAACAGTGTCGATTCCGGGAGATGAAAGTTGGTGAGCAACGCATCGCACACCTGGAAGTGAAAGCCGGGGATGATGAACAGGCGCGTCTCACCCTGCCAAGGCGCCAGAGCCGGAGCTTGCCACTCTTCTCTTGGCGCAGGGACGGAAGCATCTCCGGCGGCGAGCGCCGCAGACTCGAGCGCGCGCACCACGGTAGTGCCGACCGCGACCACCCGGCCACCCGCGGTATGCGTCGCAGCGATGGCTTCGCAGGCCGCGGCCCCGACCGAGGCACGCTCCGGATGCAGCACGTGCGCGGCGACATCATCGCCGCGCAACGGCAGAAACGTGCCTGCACCGACGTGCAGCGTGACGCAGGCGCGGCGAACACCGCGTGCGTCGAGCGACCTCGAGAGCGCCTCATCGAAATGCAGGCTCGCGGTCGGTGCCGCCACTGCGCCCGGCTTGCGCGCGAAGATGCTCTGATAGCGCTCGCGATCGGCAGGCCCCGGTGTGCGGTGGATGTAGGGCGGGAGCGGTACCTCGCCGAAGCGCTCGAAGAATTCCAGCGCAGGCCCCGGCAGCTCGATGCGCCACAGCTGCGCCTCGCGCGCGAGGACACGTGCCACCCCGCCCGGCGTCGCCACCTCGAGTCCGGCGCGGATCGGCTTGCTGGATGAGAGCTGCGCGAGCGCCTGCGTCCCGGCGAGCGCCCGCTCGAGGAGTATCTCTACGCGTCCCCCGGAGGGCTTGTGGCCGATGAGCCGCGCGGCAACGACGCGCGTGTCGTTGACGACCAGCAGGTCGCCCGCCCGCAGCTCGCCGGGCAGGTCGCGGATCGTGCGGTCGAGCACCGCACCGCTCGTTCTATCGAGCACCAGCATCCGGCCTGCCGAGCGCTCGGCGGGCGGCTCCTGGGCGATCAGATCGGCGGGCAGGTGGTAAGCGAAGTCCTGGCGGCGCACGGGTGCATGTTACCGTTCACGCCCGGGGCGCCCTATACTGCCCGCGCCTCTCGATGCCCGAGTGGCGGAATTGGTAGACGCAGCGGACTCAGTCGAACAACTTGAGCCCTCGCGGAGAAATCCCCGGGGTGAAGCCCGTCAAACTCGGTGAAGGCCCTGGAGCGCCAGCGGCCCGAGCTGACGCCGAGCCAAGCCCTGCGGCAGTACGCAGGGAAGGTGTAGAGAGCAGACGGCGGGCACCTAAGGCCGGTACGGCTACGGTGAAGGCGTGCTCCAGACCACGAACCCGGCGCGGCGAGGCGCCCGGGGCGGCGAAAGCCGAGGTGGCACGAAAATCCGCCGCCCTGAAAAGCGTGTCGGTTCGACTCCGACCTCGGGCATTCAAGTAGAGGAGGCGGGAACGATCGAGCTCGCAAACAACCGCCGGTCACTATCCCTTCCAGAACAACAAGGGAGACGTCGTATGAACAGTAAACGCGCGTGGTATCTGTTAGGTGTGCTCGCGCTTGCCGGTGCGATGAATGCGCAAGCCCAACAAGCTGGTGATGCCCACAAGAACCTCATGGATCTGGAGCATCAGTGGCTGGAGGCCGACAAGGCTAACAATCCGGACATGATCGCAGCGGCGATCTCGGACAAGTACCTCGCTACGACTTCGGAGGGCCAGCTCGAAGACAAGGCCAAGACACTGGAGGAGATCAAGACACGCAAGTACAACAGCGCCGAATACGAAGACATACGGATCACCGTGTTTGGCAACACGGCTATCGTGCGTGGCGGGTGGAAGGGCAGCGGTACTGAACCATCCGGCAAGCCATTTACCGAGCATTTGCGCTGGACAGATACCTGGGTGAAGACGCCGTCCGGCAAATGGCAGGTCGTCGCAACGCAATACACGCCCATCAAGGGATAAGAACGGTAACGGGCGCCCCGGTCGGCGCGGCTGCGCATCCGCGCGGGGACGCGGCGTGCATGCCGTTTCTTGCGCCCTTTCCGGCCGCGTCGACAAGGCCCGGCGGGCTCCGTATCCTGCCCGAGACACCATGAAATTCTGTAACCAGTGCGGCGCCCCGGTGAGGCTGCTCATTCCCGCGGGCGATAACCTGCCGCGTCACGTGTGCGATGCCTGCGGCACGATCCATTATGAGAATCCGCGCCTGGTGGTCGGCTGCGTCGCGGACCACGAGGGGCGGATCCTGCTGTGCCGCCGTGCCATCGAGCCGCGCCGCGGCTATTGGACGGTGCCGGCGGGCTTCATGGAGAACGGCGAGACGCTGCAGCAGGCCGCGGCACGCGAGTCACGCGAGGAGGCGCTCGCGGAGGTGACGATCGGCTCGCTGCTGTCGGTGGTGCACGTGTTGCACGCGCAGCAGGTTCACGTGTTCTTTCGCGCGGCGCTGCCGGCGGCAAGCTACGCCGCGGGCGCCGAGAGCCTCGAGGTGGCGCTGCTCGACCCGGCGGACATTCCCTGGGCCGACATAGCCTTCCTGAGCACGGATTTCACGCTGCGGCGCTATCTCGAGGACCGCGCGGCCGGCCGCGAGCCGTATCATTTCACCACCCTCGACCGGCGGTTGCAGCCGGCGGGGTCCCCCCGAAATCACGCGTCTCGC
>Ga0210407_10001378_pt1 | contig 23056 bp, 17 predicted proteins | sample IncBWC27MmetaG_FD_150860 | JGI IMG/M metagenome (GOLD analysis project Ga0210407, IMG submission 150860) | Forest soil microbial communities from Barre Woods Harvard Forest LTER site, Petersham, Massachusetts, United States - Inc-BW-C-27-M | ecosystem: Environmental > Terrestrial > Soil >... | reverse complement strand
ATCTCGGGCATTTTCCTGTTCGGGTCGCTGGTCCCGGAAAAGCGGCTGGGTGGCGGCGATTACGGTAATGAGCTGCTCGCCCGTGCTACCGCCGAGGGTCCAACATCTTTTGAACGGCGGTTTCCCGAGGGTCAGTGGATTTCGTGCCGGCCTTCTGATGATTTGCGGGTCTAGGGTGTTCGGAAACAAATGGAGTACGTCTCCCTCGACACCAGCGAAGTAATCGACATAGATGTACCCGTCAAAGTTCGGAGCTCGGACGTCAATGACCAGAGCGTCGCCGATATGAGCTCCCGTGCCCGGCGGCACTAGCGCAAGGCTCGGCGGGGGTGCAGGCGTGCGTTTCACGACCGGCTGCAAGAGAGCCACCGCCTCGCAATAGGGCCAGATCCGCAGGCCGACATCGAAGACGAGTCTCCTGATCCCGCCGATGCTGTCGACGGCGCCGCGAAGGCGCTGTATGTCGTCCTCAGTCCGGGCAAATCCCGATAGGTGCGCCGAGCGATCGGGAGCGACTGAGTAGTCGAGCGACGCGCAGCGATATTCGGACGTCGCGGCGGCGAGCTGGGCGCGCACTTCTTCAATCGATGGTGGCGGGGTCACCCAGCGAGCGACGATCAATGCCGAGACAAGCGACGCGAACAACACAGCAGCGGTCGATGCGGCCCACAAGGCCAAGCGGCGTTTCGGCGGCGGGAGGGCTTGGCTTCCGGGAGCGCCCAGAAGGGCACGCATCGAGGATGGGCGATCGTCGGGACGCGGATTAAGCATAGGCGCGATCACCGGTCGCAGCGACGCAGGCACCTCGGAGAGATCGGGAACCCTTTGCCGGGCGGCGATCAACGTTGGCGCGGAATTGCCCATGTCGATCTTCCTGCCAAAGCCGATGGCGGCGGCCGCCAGGACGAGACCGAGGCTATAGATGTCCGATCGCAGATCGATCCGGCCGCCAAATAGACCGACTTGCTCGGGCGAGACATAGGAGTACTTGCCCGCGAAATCGCTGCCGATGATCGTCAGGCCAGCAGGATCCGTCGATTTGGCGATGCCGAAATCGATGAGCTTTGCACGGTCGATGTTTCCGTCGGGGAGGAGGATGTTCTCCGGCGATACGTCCCGGTGGACGATGCCCAATTCGTGCGCCGCCGCCAGGCCGAGCGCGAGGCGGTCGCGCAGGCGCAGCACTTCGTCCGGCTCGAGACGCCTGCGATGCAAAACTTGCTCGAGCGACTCTCCAGGAACGAATTCGGTCACGAGATAGCGCAGACCATGCTCGTCGCGGAAGAAACCCTCGTAATCGACGACCGCATCGTTGTTGAGCCGGCCGAGCTTGCGCGCTTCCTCGAGAAAGAGCTGAACGATCTTCGGGTCTTCGGCGAGGTTCGGCAGTATGATCTTGATCGCGTGCTGGGTCCCGAGCTCGACATGCCTGGCGCGATACACCTCCCCCATGCCGCCCCGGGCCAGCAACGCCTCGATGATGTAGGTGTTGCCGAGCAACGTCCCCGGCGCCAGGCCCGAGGAGGCAGCTCTCCCTGTCACGAGACGCGTCGCCTCGCCATCCTGCGCGTTAGACATCGGCAGTCACTGTGGCAGCCAAGTATCTCTGTGACCGCAACATCATCGGGCGCTCCCGGGCCAGCGAAGCCGCACGGCCGAGCTATCCGCGATTTCTCATACGAGATCTACACATCGGCAGCGAGCACGCCGAGTCGGCGCCAAACGGGCGCACGTTCGGCAATCAGACGCTCAATGAATGCGCGGAGCCGGTCCTGCTCGTCGTCTGGACGCCCCACCCCCAGCATCGCGGCCCAGGATCCGGGGTCTGCTGCCTGTTCCTCTCCCAGCCGGGCGGCGACGAACAGATCTAGCATAGGACAAGGCAGCGGGGCACCCGTGCCCGAAGCGGCAAGCGCCATCCCGGTGTTGAGATTTCCCTGACGCACGAACCGTTTTGCGGCCAGCTGGTTGAAGCGGACTACCCGCGGGTCGGGATCGCCCGGTGCTGCGAGGATCGGCAGCCCCTGGTCGCTTCCTGCAAGCATGCCAACGAGTTCGCCGGGATTATCGCGGCGGGGCAGATCCGGTAGAGCCAGGAGGTCGCTGACCAACCGGGGGCCTTGCTCCAACGAGGCCACGATTGGGCCGAAGAAACTCCGTTCGAGCGCGGCGTGGCCGGAGGGCACCTCAAATTCCCAGGCCAATTGCGCCTCGGAGCACAGCAGCCCCAGCATGACCTTACCGAATGCATCGTCGCGTTCGGCCGGGCTGACGTGACGGGCACCGCGCACGAACACGTCTTGACGCAGCCCACGCGGCAGGCACATGTCTTTCACCAGCTCGCGCATGACTGGATCGTCGAACCGTGCGAGCACTGTCCGGGCCTCTTCGCTGAGCATCAGCGAGGAGAAGTTCTCCAGCAGGTTGGCGGAGGCTGCCCAGTCGAGCTTTGCTTCTGATATCGCGGCGGCGACGTCGGCGTGAAAGCATGGGCGCCATGCCTCGGTCATGTATTCATGCGCGAGGTAGGCTGTCTGGCAATACCTGGCATGCTCCAGTAGCGATTCCACAAAGGGTAGCCCGGCGACATGATGTGCCCTCGCCTCGGCAAGGGCGCGAACGACCTCAAGCCCGGCCTCGGCTTGACGATCACTGCGCGCGGCGAGCCGTTCCCCGGCCTCGCGCAGCAGGCGCTGCATGCCGAGCGCTCCCTGCCACGCGGGCAGCGCGTTGTAGCTTACCTGTACCACGCCGCCGGGGCGGACCTTGGCCGCTAGTAGGCGGACGATCCCTGCGCGGACAGGGTCGGTCACCCAGCTCCACAGGCCATGCAGGGTGGCAAAGTCGGCTTCCGGGATCTCGCGGGCGCGGGGATCGTCCGCCAAAGTGGCGAGATCGGCCTCGATGAACTGGGCGTTCGTAATGCCGGCTCCGGCCGCGAGAGCGCGAGCGGCAGCGATGTGAGCCGGGTTGAAGTCGATGCCGGTTACCCGCCAGGAAGGATTGCAGACGGCAAGCGCGAGTGCACCGAACCCATGGCCGCACCCGAGCTCCAGATAGCAGAGCGGCATGCCGGGGCCCAAATCCGGTGCGCAGACGCCGCCGAGCAGGCAGGCGAGATGGAGATGCAGCGGCGATTGATGCCGGTAGTAACCCGGAAGGTAGGATACGTCCGTGACGTAGCCGCCACCCCAGTTGCTCATAGTAGGACTCGACGGTGTGTCCGTGCCGCAAGCCCTTCGGCCTCCACGATCTCCGCCTCGAACAGGGCGTCGGCGGCATCGGCGCGACGTATGCCCGGTGGCGGGCCTTCCGGCGCCGGAATCCAGGAGTTCCAGCCAAGCTGCGAGGGCGGATCGGCGCACCGGTCGAGGCGTAGCGGTGGCACCTCGGGCCCGGCGAGCACTGGGTTGACCGCGAAGCCGATCTCGAAGCCGAGAAAGGCACGAACTAGCGAGACGAGGCATTGCAAGCCGGGACGGTTCGGCAGAAGCGCCTCGAACGAGGCCCGATCGAGGGGGCCGATGCGGAGGATAACGCGTGCCTGCAGATCCCAAGCGCGCACCCCGATTGCCGCGTCAACTCCGAGGCGGTTCCAGGCCCCGGTCTTGAGACCTGCGGCAAGCGTGGTCTGCTGGTCGGGCGAGAGAAAGAGCCAAGCCCCGGCGAACTGCACGACCTCTACCTTGCGCCCGAGCCAGTCGGACACGAGCGCTGCGAGCTTTTCGGCAGAACGCGGACGGCCTGAGAAGAGCCCGGCATAGTGCAGCAGCGGCTCGACACCCACAGCCAGCCGCGAGACCAGGTGCGGTGTCCCATACCCGCTAAAAGCGAGCAGCGCCTCGGCGATCCGACCGGGTTCAGGCGGGCTGGCGCTGGCAGCAGCCTCGGCGGAGCGATTGATGCGGTATTTGACGCCAGCGAGCGCAAAGAAAGCCACGAGCCGGTGCGAGAGCATGTCGAGAAAGTCGTGCAGCGCAGCCGAGCGGCTGCGCAGCGTCGCGGTCAGCACGTCCGTATAGGGGCGGGGCAGTACGCCCGAAATTCCGGTGAGCCCCATAACGGCCGTGGTGACTTCGAGCGGACGACTGTCTGACGGCGAATCAATCGTGACGAGATCGGCCGGGGGGTAGGCAAGCCCGGGCGGAGTCCGGAAGCGCGCCGCATCCGCGAGATGGGCCGTATTCGCGACGCGCGCCAGGATTCGCGTGGCGGCATCGAAGCAGAACCGCTTTGGCTCCGCGAGCAGGCGTGCGTACGGTGAACGCGGCGCCGGCGTCACAGGAGTACCCGCATCCCGGCCCGCGCCGGCCACGCCCCAGCGCGGCCGCTACGGCCGCGCAGCACGGCGGTCGTGCGCACGAACGAATTCACGGTCGCGTGCAGTGCGAGAAAGCGTTCGAGCACCGCGGCGAGAAGATAGAGCCCGGCGTCTTGCCAAGGGCGCTGATCGAACTCGAGCATGACGTCGAGTCCTCGACAGAAGGCTCCCACGCGGGCACCGGGGACGCGGGCAGTGCCCGGCGCGGCGGAGACGCCGACGAGGGCATCGATCGCGACACGGCTTTCCTCCGAGTCTCTCAGGTCATAAAGTCGCAACACTTCGCGCAGAGCGGTTGCTCCCTCAGCGCCTCCGACTACAGAGAGGTGGCCGAGAGAAAGATGGGAGACGAGATGCCAGAACCGGCGCTCGCGCAGCGGCCGCCGCAGCGCCGTGGTGGGCGCGGTCAAACAGGTAAGCCGTGCAACTGCGGAGGAGCCTTCGACAAGACGGATTTCCGGACGACCGCCGCCGAATGGAAGAGCCGCCGGCAAGTCGCGGTTGAAGCAGAGAGCATCGATCGACAGGATGGTCTCGGCCGCCGCCGCGGGGTCGAAGCCGGGGTCGTGCGGGGCGATATACACCTCGCTACCGGTATGCGGCGCCGCGCTATCGCGCCGAACGGCGTAGTAAAAGCCCCCCAGCGCATCTCCATCCGGATCGGCGTTAGTGAGGCGATAGAATGGGCGCCATGGTCGAGAGCTGCTGTCGGGACCGGTTTCACGCACTCGCTCGACCTGCCAGACCTCCATTGCCGCTGGGCGGCGAGCGTCCGGTACGATGCGATACTCGGTCTCGGTGTGGGTAAGCGAGACTGGCTCGCAGCGCTGCGTGAACAAGTTGACTATCGGCACACAGCCGAGCGCAAGCGCATCTGCTCCGATCGTTCGTTCGAGTTCCGGTAAGGCGCGGTCGAGATAGACGAAAATCTCCATGCGGTTTCCGCCGGAGAGCAAGGTCTTAGCCTCTATCCGGGTGAAGTCGACGAACAGGAACTTCTCAGGAAACGCAAAATATTCGGTGAGTAGGCGAAAGCCGACGAAGCTTCGAGCGGGCCACGGGAACAGCGCCTCCTCGGGAGCGAAGCCGGCGGATTCGATCGCAGCTGCAGTGACGATCACCGGTGCGGGGTCGGCCTGACCATCGGCGTAAGCCAGCGAAATTGTGTGTGCGCACAAGAGCTCGTAAAGCGGCAGCGCGACATTGGCTGCGCCGCGCAGGAAGAAGCGCAGGCGGTCGACACCGAGGCTGGCGAAACTCACATCGCCTGAACTGCATTTGAGCACGATGCGCAGCACGGCGAGGGCGCCGCCGGCAAGCGGGTTGGCAGGGGCGGAGAGGGGCAATCCGGAGAGGCGGACGCTTTCGATTTCGATCGGCCAGAGCGTCAGCGGCCAGGCAGTTTGGAAACGACAGGGCTCACCACGGACCGGTTCGGTTTCGAGCGCGGTGCCAGCGACCAGGCGAACCGGAAGTGCCAGATCGGGCTGCGGCTCGAACTGAAGGATCGCTGCCGAGGGGGCCGGGGCGAGATAATGGGGGTAGAGCACTCCAAGCAGAGCATCGGTCAGCTCGGGGAATTCGTCGTCCAGCCGATGGTGAACACGCGCGGCGAGGAAGGCGGTGCCCTCGAGCAGTCGGGCGACGTGCGGATCATCCACCGCATCCGGCGTAAGGCGCAGCCGGCCGGCTATCTTGGGGTGTGCGGCAGCGAAATCCGCCGCGAGACGGCGGATCGCGTTCAGCTCGCGGTCATAGTAAGGGAGCAGAGTGTCAGACATCACTGGGCGTCCGCGCGAACTCGCTGGCGCCTGCCTTTACCAGGATCTCGGCAGTGGCGGCATCCACCAGCGTATCGAACGCGATGGGCTCCGGCGCAGGCTCGACCCGCAGCAGCCCTTCGATGCGCAGGTGAAGCCTCGCTTCCAGCTCGTCCGGTGACTCTACCAGCGTAACCCGAAGGCGGACGAGCCGAGGCTCGAATCGGCGGATGGTTTGTTCCACGTCGGAGCGCAGCCATTCGCGCCGGCGCGGATCACTAAAAGCACCCGCAGAAAAGTCCGATATGCCGTAGCCGAGCGGTGAAACTCCCAGCTCAGTATAGCCCTCCGGCCAGGAGCGCCAGCGCCGACGGGTGTTCAGTAGCGCCTCGAGGTCGCGCCGAACGCTGCGCCGAAGGGCGGCTATGCTCTCGGTGGATGAGAGCGGTGGGTCGCGCAGCTTATCGGGCTCCTCGTCGATCAACCGATCGAGCAGCGACCGCTGAGCCACCGGCTCCGTCTCTGCCTCCCGCCTGCGAATTGTGCGTTCGCTCATGGGCCAAAGCGAAGTGTCGTCAGGTCCATGATGCTGGTGGCATCTTCCCCAACTACGAAGACACGCTGGCCGATGCCGAGCATGGGGCCGTTCTCTGGGCCGATCCAGTCGGTTGCCCGCCCGAGGAGGAACTCGTCGGAGATATCGGGCTTGTCGGTGTCGTAAACCGCCGGCAGGTATACGTCGCCATCCGGTCCCTCGGTAACCGAGACGCTAGCGCGACGCCAGGCGAGATCGCGCGGGCGACGCGGGGGGTGGAACTCGATGCTGGCCACCCGCTCGGTCGGGATCCAAAAGTATTTGCCCGTGGTGGTGAGCACCTCGAAGAAACCGGCGTGCATATCGTCCGCGTCTCGGAAATCGTCGAAGGGCGTGTCGCCTGCGTGTCCCCCGACGCGCGGGCGCATCGCCTCGCCCTCCGCGGCACAGCGGGCTGCTTCCTCGGTGTCGCCCGCGCGCAATGCCGCCAACGCCGCAAGGCCCGAGCGGAGCGCCGGAGTGGGTTCGCCAAGAAACTCCGGTAGACGGCCCTCGCGGCTGCTCTGGCGCCGGGCGAGCGCGGCACGTATCAGTTGGCGAAATTCGGCGATCCCGACCGTGACCGTGGGATCGATCCGGGCGGCAGCGTCGAGAATGGTATCGGCGCGCTCGAAATTGCCGGAAAAAACCAGTAGCTCCGCGAGCAAGACACGGCTGCTGAGATCGGCGGGGTTCTTACGCACGGCGGCATTCGCCGCCTCGATCGCCGGAGTGAGTTTGCCGGCTCGGAACAACGCGCCGGCGGTACGCTCGGTTTCTGGCACCGGTGGGTTTCCTTTATGCTAGCACACCGGGGGCTGCGATGTCAGTCACCAGGCGGAACGACGCCGCGACATCGTCCAGCTGGAAATGCGGTTGCAGATGCATGGTGCAGCCGAACACACCGGGGCGACCAGGGAGTTCGCGCACCGAGACACGGCCAGCTACGAGCGGAAAACGCGCCCGGCTTTCGGGTCCGGATTCCAAGTTGCTGTTGACATATCCGATCAGCCACTTTTGCAGCCGCGCCTCGATCTCGTCAGCGGTCTTGAAGGAGCCGACCATTTCGCGCCCCATGATCTTGATGTAATGCGCAAACCGAGAGACGCAGAGCATTGAATTGAGCTGCGCCGAGAGTCGCGCATTGGCATTGGCGGCGGCCGCTGTGCGCCCCATGTAGCTGGTCGGCGCCTGCATGCTGCGCACCGCAGAAAAGACGGCTTCTTCGCTGTAAGGCAAGACGGAAAGCGGCATCAATCCAGCTTCGACCAGTGAAGCCTCCAGGCGGTCCGAGAGGACGAGATCCAATGGTGGCCGAACCCAGACTTGATCCGGGTCGGTACGGAACGGCTCGATCGGCAAGTCGGTTACGAGCCCGGCGCCGACGAAGTCGGTCTCGCTACCGCGCACGTCGGCTGGCCAAGCGTGGTTGACAAAAGCCCGGGCGACAACGGTTGCGAAGGCGTAGCCGCCCGACATCCACACGCGAGAGGAGATTTCCGGGGCATATTCCGCGTAGCGAAACCCATCGGCACGCGCCGGATCATCCTGCCATGGAGGACGCGCGAGCACGCGCGGCAGGGTGACGCCGATGAAACGCATGTCCTCGCGTGACGAGAGGCCGCGCCAACGCGCGAACTCGGGACCTCGGAACGGGTCGGACACATCCACAACCATAGCGAGATCTGCGAATTCCTCGACCTGCAGCAAGGCGGGCGACGCCGCGAGCACGGTCGGCACGAACGCGGCGGCGGCGATCTCGGCGAGCCGGGTCAGAGTGCCAACGTCGTCGGTCGGCGCGTCGGGGAAAGGACGATGACGAATTTCATGATCGATGATGAGCAGCCCGTAGGGCTCGCCGCCCGGCATGCCGAACTCTTCCTCGTACACCTTGCGGAAGAGTTGGCTCTGATCGAATTCGACGGCGCGCTCGAGATCGCGGCAGAGCGCCAGCCAGGAAATACTAAGCACCTTCACTTTGACCCGGCCCGCCGGATCGAGCCCGGCGACGAGCCAGGCAAGACCGCGCCAGCTGCCCTCGAAGCGGCGCAGGCGCCGGTGGTGGAGGATCGCATCGAGCTGAGCGCTGATCAGCGCATCAAGTCTCGCGATGTCACGATCGAGCGCGCTGCGGCAGTCTTCCGGATGGGTGGCGAGGCGCAACGCGCCGCGGGGCCCGAACCAGTCGGCCAACGCCTCGGCCGGAGGGAGAAAGGTGAATGAAGCTACGCGCTCGGCCGCAGCGTGGTGCGGTCCAAAGAAAGTGCCCGCTAGAACCCGCTCGCGCAGCGGTTCGGGGAGATCTTCGTAGACCTCTTCGTCCTTGAGGATGGCAGCGGTATAGGCCACACAGATTCTACTGGTCCAGCAGCCACTTGCCGGCCAGCCTCAGACCTTCTGCGGGATTCGGGCCACCAGGCGCATGCTGGTGGTGAGCTCTTCCATCTGCAGCCATGGCCGCAGATAGGCAATCGCGTTGTACGACCCGGGTCTGCCGGGGATATCCTTGACCTCGACACGCGCCTCGCGCAGCGGGAACCTCGCCTTCATTTCCTGGCCCCCGCTCTCATTCGAGTTCACGTAGTTATTGATCCAGCGGTTGAGCCAGCGCTCGACGTCTGGTGCTTCCATGAAGCTGCCGATCTTGTCGCGCCCCATGACCTTCAGATAATGGGCGAAGCGACTGGTCGCCATCAGGTAGGGCAGTCGTGCGGAGATCGCCGCATTGGCGGTGGCTTCGGGCCGATCGTATTTTTTTGGCTTCTGGATGCTCTGCGCGCCGAAGAATACCGAATAGTCTGTATTCTTGTAGTGGCAGATTGGCAGAAAGCCGAGATTTGACAGCTCGAATTCGCGCCGGTCGGTGATCCCGATCTCACTCGGGCACTTTGCGTCCAGGTCGCCGTCGTCGGAAGTAAAGACGTGGTACGGCAGGTTCTCGACCTTGCCGCCGCCCTCGGCGCCGCGGATCGCGACGCAAAAGCCGGTCTTTGCAAAGGCGTCGGTCAGCCGCGCGCCCATTACATAGGCGGCGTTCATCCAGCAGTATTCGTTGTGTTTCATCGGCAACGCGGCGCCAGCCGCATCAAAGGGGGCCTCCTCGTAGGAGAACTCGTCGATCGGCTTGGTGGCGGCGCCATAGGGCAGCCGTGCGATTACGCGCGGCATGACGAGATTGACGAACCGCGAGTCCTCGCTGTCGCGCAGGCTGCGCCATTTCGTGTATTCCTGAGTCTCAAAGATCTTTGCCAGGTCTCGCGGTCTGGACAGCTCGGTCCAATCCTTAAAACCGAACATGCTGGCGCCGACACCGCTGATGAACGGCGCGAAGGCGCCGGCGGCCACGTTCGACATCAGGCGCAGCGTCTCTATGTCATCCGGGTGCGCGGTCCATTCGTAGTCGCCGATCAGCGCGCCATACGGCTCGCCGCCGGGCATGCCGAACTCGTTCTCGTAAATCTGCTTGAAGAGCTGGCTCTGATCGAATTCGACCGCGCGGGTCAAATCGCGGTTGAGATCGCGCTTGGATACATTCAGCACCCGAAGCTTGAGACTGGTGCCGGTCTCGCTGTTCATCACCAGGTAGTTGAGCCCGCGGAAGGTACCTTCAAGCTGAACGAAGCGCGGGTGGTGAATGATGGCATTGAGCTGGGCAGAGAGCTTTTGATCGATCGCGGCGATCGCGCCGTCGAATGTGCGTTGCAAGGTCCGGTCGAAGGTGACCGTGCCGGTAAGCGCCTGCTCGATGAGCGTTTTGACAAGTTCCTGGGCACGGTCGGGTTCAGTCTGCCTGGTTGCCGCGACCACCTGCGCAAGCAGGCCGCTGTCCTCAGTTGTTATAACGCTGGCTTCGGGAGCGACCTTCGTCTCGGACATTGGTCAGCCTTCCTTTTTTTCGAGCCCGAGCTGACCCGAGAGGGACTTCAGCTCGCTCTCGTTCGTCAAAATCTGCTCGAGAAGGCTCTCGAGCTGCTCGGAGCGGTCGACCTTGCTCATCAGATCACGCAATTTGTTGCGGGTCTCGAGCAGGGCTTTCAAGGCCGGGACCTGTTCGGCGACGCGAGCGGGTTCGAAATCGTCGATCGAGTCGAACTTCAAGCTGACCGCCATCTGGCTGCCGTCGTCCGCGAGCTTGTTGTCCACCCTGAGGTTCAGCCCGGGGGTCATTCGGGTCATGACCTCATTGAAATTGTCGCGGTCGATCTGAATGAATTTGCGCTCGTTCAACGGCCGCAGCTGCTGCGTCGGATCGCCCGAGAAATCGCCCATGATGCCGAGCACAAAGGGGAGCTCGCGCAATATCTCGGCGCCCTCCGTTTCCACCTCGTAGGTGATGTGCACCCGAGGCTTGCGCACGCGCTTCAGCTTTTCGTGAATGCTTTCGGCCATGATTCCCCTCTCGCCCGGGTCGTTCGGCTGGATTGAAACGTTATTCTACACTTCAACCGTCCAAAAGCCAATCTTCTCAGGCATTCGCACTGGTCGGGCTTATGCGCCCACTTCCAGAAAAAATAGTCCAGGCTTCCGTCGATGAGTGTGAGCTAGCTCACACTTTGCAAAAAGAGTTAAAGCCCGATTCTTGCGAGCAAGTAGGTAAAGGCATCCCGCTCCAGCCCGGCGCCGTAGACCGCCGAGCGCCGGCTAGCGGCTACTCGCTCGGCGGCGGGCGGATGCCGAGGCTCGTCAGAATGGCCGAGCGCGACATCACATCCGGCACGATCTCCTCGAGCAGCTCGGGCCACGTCATGCGGCTGCGGCGCACCGCCTCCTGCAATGTATAGGCGATCGGCGAGAGCGGCTCCGTACGCCGAAAGAACTCGGCGATCTGGGCGAGCGCGCGAAGCGCGTCCTCGCGCGAGGTCAGCCCACCTGCCGCTGGCGCGGTGCCCGCGCCCACGATGCCGGCCGCTTCACCAGGCACCGAGGTCGCCGCTTCCTCGCTCGGTTCGGTCTCAGGCGTTGCGAAGCGTTTGGCAAGGTCCTGTATTTGTACCAGCACATCACGGATCTGGCTAGTTGGCGGGGCGTCAGCCCCGGCCTGGCGGTCGAGGACTTGGCCAAGCGCTTGCCACGCCTCGGCAGCGTCCGCAGCCTGGTCGCGGAGCAGCGCGAACAGAGGGCTGCCCGCCTCGTGGGCTTTGGCTTCCGCAACACGCGCCTCACTCTCGACGACCTCGAACGAGAGCACGCCACGGTCGAACCGCTGCTGTCGTATCGTCGCGTCTGCGATCTTGGCGACCTCGACGGACTGCTCGTACTGATAAAGGTAGAACGGCGATCCGTCGGTAGCGCGTTCGAAGAGGACGAGCTTGCGCAATGGCTGAACCAAGGTGCCTTCCCGACCCACGCCGTTGAGGCCGGCTATTGGGGCGACCTTGGTGGCGAGCCCTTCCTCATCGGGGTGCGGGAACAGCTCATCCCAGAAGTTCTCGGCCAAGCCCGCCATTAACCGGGAGCCTGCGGCAAGGCCAATGAGACCATCGCTTCTCACAAGCGCCTCGGTGAGCCAGGCGGCAATCTCAAGGTCCTTGCAATGCCCGACGAGCGCTTCGGTCGCAAGCTCGCGGACAGTGCGCCACCTCGTCGCCAAGGGGATGCGCGAGGCGCCCTCTGCTGGTGCGGGGTCCGTCGCCGACCTGGGAGCGTCGGCGGCGCGCTCGGCATCCCGGGCTTCCGCCCGCGCGTCGCGCAGGCGGAAGTAGAGAGAGTTTGGAGAATAGTCTTCACGCAGGTCGGTCCCTGCCGGCGCCTCCTGCGCGATCGGCGCGAGCAATGCCGCGAGATCAAAGCCCTCCGGAAGTTCCTGCATCGCCGTTCCCCCCGGCCCACGCGGCCGAAAAATTCAGTGGCCGCAAACTCCCAAAATAGGAAGTCCCAACCGAGAAACATATCGGGAATTTGCGGGAGGATCGCTGCTCCATTATCCTCGCAAAATCCGAATACATCACCGAATTCGCCGACGTCCAATGTGTGAGCCAGCTCACACACCTGCGGCGATCCCAAGAGTAATTTCATGTCGACAAGCATTGTGTCCGCGCTTACCGTCATCCTTGGAATGGGGGAGCGGCAGGCCGCGGGGTAGCAACCGGGCTCGATTGGGGAAAACCGTTAATGGCCGCCATTGATCTGAATGCGCTGTTGGGTCGGTTGAACGTGCCCTGCCAGCGCGCGTTCGCGGACGCAACGAGGCTGACCCTGTCGCGCACTCACTATAATATCGAGATCGAGCACTGGCTGGTAAAACTCACCGACGCTGCCGATGGCGATATTGCCGCCATCCTGCGCCACTTCGAGGTGGACCAGGCGCGCCTGACCGTCGATCTCAACCGCGCGCTCGACCGCATGAAGACCGGCAATGCCCGGCCGGCGCCGGGCATGTCGCCCGAGATTCTCGAACTGGTCAAACAAGCGTGGCTGATGGCCTCGCTCGAGCACGGCCTGTCCCGGGTGCGCTCCGGTCATCTGCTGTTGGCATTATTGGCGGACGAAGTATTGGCGCGGCGTGCCCGGGAAGCCTCTGGCCAGCTCTTGCGCATCCCGGTTGAAGCGCTGAAGCGCGATTTCGCCGCGGTGACCGCGGACAGCAGGGAAACAGCGAGTGCGTTCACCTCGCCCGAGGCGCCGTCCGCGGCTTCTGACGGGTCCCCCGCCGCAGCCGGATCGGGCGCCCTTGCACAATTCACGATCGACCTCACGGCGATGGCGCAGGCGGGGAAAATCGATCCGATCCTCGGCCGCGATACCGAGATCCGCCAGGTTATCGACATCTTGACGCGGCGGCGGCAGAACAACCCGATTCTGACCGGCGAGGCAGGGGTCGGGAAAACCGCAGTCGTCGAGGGATTCGCTATGCGGGTCGCGCAGGGCGATGTGCCTCCCGCGCTGCGCAAAGTGATCTTGCGGACGCTCGATCTCGGATTGTTGCAGGCGGGTGCGGGGGTCAGAGGCGAATTCGAGAACCGCCTCAAATCGGTTATCGAGGAAGTCAAGGCGAGCCCGCGGCCGATCATTCTGTTCATCGACGAAGCGCACACGATGATCGGCGCCGGTGGGGCGGCCGGACAGAGTGACGCCGCTAATTTGCTGAAGCCGGCGCTGGCGCGGGGTGAGCTGCGCACGATCGCCGCCACGACATGGGCCGAATACAAGAAATATTTCGAGAAGGATGCCGCCCTGACCCGGCGCTTCCAGGTCGTGAAGGTCGAGGAACCCGGCGAGGCGACGGCGATCGCAATGGTCCGCGGCCTCGTCGCGACACTGGAAGGCCACCACGGCGTGCGCATCCTCGACGAGGCCGTCGGCGAGGCGGTGCGGCTGTCCGCCCGCTACATCGCCGGGCGGCAGCTCCCCGACAAAGCTGTGTCGCTGATCGACACCGCCTGCGCACGCGTCGCGATGAGCCAATCGGCAGTGCCCTCGGCGATCGAGGATCGGCAGCGGCGGATCGCCTTGATCGACACCGAAGGCGAGATCCTCGACCGCGAGATTGCAACCGGCGCCGAACACGGCGAGCGTCGGGCGGAGCTGATGGAGGAGCGCGCCAAAGCGACGGTGGAGCTCGAGGAGCTTGCAGCGCGCTGGGACGACGAAAAACGCTTAGCGGGCGAGATCGCCGCGGCGCGGGCCATCATCGAGGGCCCTGAAAATGGCGACGACAAAGATGCCGCCCGTGGAAGATTGGCGGACGCCAGTGTCGAGCTGCGGGCCATTCAGGGCGAGCAGCCGCTGATCTTCCCGGTGGTGGATGGGCAGGCCATCGCAGAGATCGTCGAGAACTGGACCGGCATCCCGGCCGGGCGCATGCAGTCGGACGAGATCCGTACGGTATTGCATCTGAAGGAGGCAATGGAGCAGCGCATCATCGGCCAGTCGCATGCGCTCGAAACGGTGGCGCAGTCGATCTACACCTCGCGCGCCAAGCTGACCGATCCGAGGAAGCCCATTGGCGTCTTTCTGATGGTCGGTATGTCGGGCACCGGCAAGACCGAGACGGCGTTGACATTGGCTGATCTGCTCTATGGCGGCGAGCAGAACCTGACCGTGATCAATATGAGCGAATTCAAGGAGGAGCATAAGGTCAGCCTATTGATGGGCAGCCCGCCGGGCTATGTCGGTTATGGCGAAGGCGGCATCCTGACCGAGGCGGTCAGACGGCGACCCTATTCGGTGATCCTGCTCGACGAGATGGAGAAGGCGCACTCAGGTGTGCAGGACGTATTCTTCCAGGTGTTCGACAAGGGGATGATGCGGGACGGCGAAGGCCGCGACATCGACTTCAAGAACACCGTCATCATCATGACCTCGAACGCCGGTTACGAGCTGATCGGCAAATTGTTCGCCGATCCCGAGACCGCGCCCGATGCGGCCGCACTGGGTGAGGCGCTGGGCCCCGAACTGCTAAAGGTTTTCAAGCCGGCCTTTCTCGGCCGCGTGACGTTGGTGCCGTATTTGCCACTGTCCGACGCGGTGATCCGGCAAATCGTCGAGCTGCAGCTCGGGCGCATTCGTCGGCGGGTCTACGATTCCTACCGCGCCGGCTTCGAATACGAGCCGGCGCTGATAGAGACAATTGCCGCGCGCTGCACGGAAACCGCATCCGGCGCCCGCAATATCGAGAAAATCCTGTCGCAAACCTTGCTGCCCGAGCTTTCGGCAGAAGTGCTGGCGCGGCTCGCCGAAGGGCGGCCGATCAGCCGCGTGCAGGTCGGAATGAACCCGGCAGGTTCATTCTGTTACAATATCGGCTAGACCCACTACCTATCAGAGCGGAGACTTCCATGGCACTCTATATGAAGTACGGCGACATCAAGGGCGCGGTCACTACCGACGGCTTCAAAGACTGGATCGAGCTCAATTCCTTTCAGTGGGGAGCGAGCCGTCATATCGGTACGGCAGCGCGCGGCTCGACAACGCGAGAGCATAGTGAGCCTAATCTCAGTGAGGTCAGCGTCACCAAACTGACTGATGTGGCCTCCCCCAAGCTCTTCCTCGACGCCGTCGCCGGCAAACTGGACAGCAAGGTCACGATTAAATTCACCACGACGACCAAGGGCAAGGTCGAGACCTTCCTAACCTACGAGATGGAGAACACCGGCCTTAGCCATTACTCGATGAGCAGCGGCGGCGAAGCACCGCTGGAATCGCTGTCGTTGAACTTCACCAAAATCTCCGAGACCTTCACAGGTCATGACCCGGGGATCAGCGGCAGCCCAGAAACCGTCGGCTACGACCTGTCTCAGATGAAGACGGTTTGATTACCGGGTGGGCGGTGGCGAAGTGTTCTGAATTTCCAGCTCATGTCGCGTGCGCCGAACCGCCCCGCGGTCTCGGTTCACGCGAGGCTGGAGGCGGATGTATACAGTGGTTCGTGACTTACACTCGCATTTCCCTCGCCAGACTAGCTCGGGAAAAAATGGGCGATGTTTACCGTTGGCGAGCGACCCCGCGATACGCGCCGTGACGGACCTCAACCTCTTTACTGCGGCGTTACTGTGTATTCAGTCAGATTGGGTCGCAACCTACCGGAGGGAGATTGAGGCATGGCGAATTTCGCGAAACGAGGTAGTCAGAGCACCCGCGGATGGGATCCAAAGGTGGGCCGCCAGGTATTAAAGGTCGGCGGCGACGCTGAGGTCAGCTTGTGGGGCGGGGGGCCAAAGGGAGAGGTGCTGGAAGTCACGCCGAACGATCCGAGCGTGTGCACAGTACATGAGCGTCCGGCAATTTCCGGCGAGGTGCATTGGCGTCGGTTTGCGATTACGGCGTTGAAAAAAGGCGATTCAATGATCGAGGCTCGCATCCCAGGGCCGGGAAGGTCTGGCGCCGTGTGGGCATTCATGCAACTGCACGTCACGGGATCTCTCCATAGTTTTCGGTTGGTGTTCTTTCCGGGCGAGCGGCATGTTGGCAGCACGACATTGGGCACGATTTATGTCGAGGGCGGTAACGGCGAACGTTTCAGCGCCGCCGGAGGAGAGAGCAAGAAATACAAGGATCGAGGCGGCCACACAGCCGAGCCAACGCCGGCTGGGCACTATATACTCGGTTCGAAACAGCACGTTGTAACCAGAAGCTGGCCGAAGTCGGTCATTCCATACGGCGCCACCTTACGGCTGAACCCGGCTAATGAGGTGCAATACCAGGGAAAAGACGGTGCCTGGCATCTAGCTACCGGACCGAAAGGCGATGTTACTGTAGCAGAGTTTGCATTCCAGCACCGTGATGGCCTCAAGCCAAAACTAGCCGATGTTGTCGCGAGGGTCCGGGGATGGTTCATTGACCCAGCCACAAATGCACTGCTCCAAACGACATGGGAGCGGAACGACTTTGGACGATGGGGCTGGAATCTTCGACGACAAGACGGATCGGGAACTGCATTCTTTATCCACACCACGCCGAGAAATGAGCACGACAGCGACGCAGGAAGGGCGGTGAAGCTCGCTAACTCGCATGGGTGTATCCACCTTCTTCCCAAGGAGCGAGATGCTATGGTCGCGGCGGGATATCTTGCTTCCGGAGTGGAATTCGAAGTCCGTTCCTACACTGAAACCGGGCCCCCATGAGTACCCGGAACTGCATCGCGGGGCTGCTGCTTCTCTCGCCTCTCCTGACCATTACCGTGTCGTCCCTTGCCGCGGACTGCCCAAGGTTGGAGCGCGACGTGGCGTTGCATCTGGAGAGCAGCCGTGTTGCGGCTGAGCAGGAGGGTGTCTTCGAGGACGTGTTCGAGGCGAGCCGATCCGGCCTAGAGCAATGCCCGAATGCAGAGACCCTTTGGTACGGCCTAATTCGGGCCGGCGAACTCGGCTTTGGACAATTTCCTATTAGCATTCCCTCCCGGCGCATTCTGGACGAAGTTGAGGCAGCGAGCGAAGCCGCTTCACGCATCCCTAGGTCGGTAAGGATTGCAACCGTCTTAGCGCGTCAGCAGAAAACGTTGGATAGCGCGCGAACAGCGTTTGCGATTAATCCGGCGTACGTGCCTGCGCGGGTTGCCCTTGCTGCCGCATTAGTAAGGTCCGGACATCCCAGCGAGGCGATCGAGCTGCTCAGAGAGAAGAAGGCGCGGGCGCACGACGCTGTGCGAGGAGTGCACGAAACGCGTGCTCAGGCACTACTTGCCCTGGGGTTTCCGGCCAAGGCGGTCGTCGAAGCACGCCGGGAGCTGCGCAGCACGTGGGCGGACGAATCCGAGCCCTTTCCAGTGGCAGCGGCGCGACGAGAGGCCGAGGAGATGCTTCGGCGCGCGTTGATAGCCGATCGCCGCGGTAACGAGGCGGCAAGGCTGGTGAGCCCGGTAATGGCGCTACCCAGATAATACCAAGATAATAACAACTACCTTGGCTTTGTCTCTGATGAGATCCGCCGCTGGTGCCGGGTACCCGACTCCGCGGTTTCTCCGTCGATGCAGCCGGTCTCGTTGAACCCGCGCTCGAGTGCAGCGAGAAAAGCGGTCTTGGGAAGACCGCTCCCGGCTGACTGGCCGCATCCGGATGCGGCCCCCTTGCGAGTTCCTCGGGCCCGAGCACTGGCCCTACACCTCGGCAACTTCATGCGGCGCTGGCGATGCCCACGACCGCGAAGCCGTGGTCGCTGACCGGCCTGCGGGAAAGCTGATCAAGATCGGCGCGAAGGTCGTCAGCCACGGCCGCTACGTGACATTCCGTATGGCTGAGGTCGCGGTATCGCGGCAGATGCTGCAGGAAATCCTGATGCTGATTGCCCGGTTGCGAGCGCCGCCCCCACCCGCGTGAGAGGCGCTGCGATCAATGCGACAAACAACAACGGCAGAGGTGCGCCGCGACGAGGGCAAAGCAATGAGTTCCACCTCCGCGAGGCGGGCAACATCGCTTCGGCTGCCCACGACACCCGTTCGTGGCCGGAGCTTTTTGCCATGGACGCCTAAAACCAGACGATGTCGGTGGTCCCGAAATCCGAGAAATGTCGGCTAGATGAACTTTTTTATTCGAAGTGTGAACTACCTCACATCCCTCGATCGATTCCTTAACGATGCTGTCGAGCGTGGGCGGATAAACCGTCCATCTGGGAAATGTCGGCTAATTTACTGACCTGCGAAAGAGCGTAAATCCGACCTAGCGCCCGCGCGTCCTAACGAAACCCTGGAGAAACCCAGCGATGGCTTCGAAGTGGGATGGCATCAAAAGCCGGAAGATCCTTGATGCATTGGGTTACGGTGACAGTTTACCCGATTCAGCGCAAGCGGTTCTCCCATGCGATGCCGTGAAGCTGCGACGTGGGGGCGGCGGCTTTTGCCGGCGCGGGGGTGCGGCAGAGCCGCGCCTCGAGCATTGCGATCCCACGGCGGCGCCCCAGGCCGGCGGCCGATCGCTCACCGCGGCTGGCGACGAGCCGGCCGGCCCCGGTTCGAATGGGCCGCAACGGCACTGTCCTCCCCCGCGTCACCGGTTGGACCCTGACAAGTATCTCCGAGCAGGTCGAGCGGTCGAGTAAACTGTCACCGTAACCTCGTTCTCATTCGCAACTATAAGAATGTTTCCTGCCTTGAACGGAAGCACGGATGAGATACACGCGATCAAAATGGGATACCCGGTATTTTGGACTACACTGCTTGCTCCCACTTGTTTGTGGCTAGGGCGAAAGGGCCCAACCTTCGATCTCAAATAAACACTGCAGAAAATGATTAAATCGATGCCGTTTACGCGGAGCCAATCGGTGATTCTGCCGAGCTCAAACGGCTCGGCGCCGAGGGGGTGCGCGCGATGATATTGGCGGCGGGGTGGTGTTGGGCTTCGACGACGTTGATCGCACCGGCCTCGGACAGCTCCTGCACCAGGCTGTGATCGCGCGCCAGTTGGCGAAACCGTCCGCGGCGGGCGGCGTGGTGAATGCGAACTTCACTCGACCACCTCGTCGGCGCGGCCGAGGATCGATAGTGGCACGGTGAGGCCAAGTTGGCTTGCCGTCTTCAGGTTGACGGCCAGTTCGAACGTCACAGGCTGTATTACGGCCAGATCGGCCGGTTTTTGGCCGTCGAGGATCTTGCCGGCATAACTTCCGACCTGCCGATAAGCCTCGGCGAGGCTTGGTCCGTAGCTGATCAATCCACCGGCAATCACGAACTCGCGCCACGGATAGCTGGCGGGAACACCGTAACCTGCCGCGAGCGCCACCAAGCGGCTATGCCAACCAGTGAACAACGGGTCCGTGGCGACGAGGAGAGCGCCAGCTTTGAGCGCCTTTATCTTCCCGAACGCAACCTCAAATTCGCCTTGCGTTCGGGCAGACACGATGTCGAGAATGAGCCCTATCCTATCGGCTGGTTCCTGTAACCGGGCTCTCGTGTCACGCTCTGCCCCTGGGTACCTTGGGTTGATCAGCACAGCGCACGACTTTGCCTCGGGCACCAGCTCGCGGAGGAGCTGCAGGCGCTTTGGCATCAGCTCGCTCGAGAGGAGGCTCACGCCGGTAACGTTGCCGCCGGGCCGGTTAAGGCTTGCGACGACGCCCGCCGAAACCGGATCATCTACCAACATGAAGACGATCGGGATGGTCGCGGTGGCGTTGCGCGCTTGTCGCACCGACCCCCCGCTCGCGACGATAATAACCTCGACCTTGTCTTTGACGAGATCTTCCGCCGATGCCCGGTACTCGATCCTGAGGTTTTCTCCATCTACGTAGCCAGTCTCATTCAAGCCGCGCTCGAGCGCCGCTATGAAGGGTGTCTTGGGCGCATTGGCCGGCGGTATTGCGCCGCCGAGAAAGCCGACGACCCGCGGGAGGAAGGACACGGCCGACCACACCAGGAAACTGCGACGCTTCACCCGTTTTCGGTGACCGAAGCTAGCTCGTGTGCAAGGCACTCCCCCCTCCTGTCGCTTATAGCCTTTTCAATATCCCTTCCAGCCTACCGGGTACATTCTCAGAAGAGCCGCTTTCTCCTCGATGGTCAGCGGAAAAAATTCTTCGACAGGAGACGAGAAAGCATTCGGCCGGCAAGGTGCCGGCCGGCCGCACATCAGGGTTGTCGGATCGCTATTGTGGCTCAATCCAATTGCGTGCCCGATCTCGTGCGCGACGACGTTGCGCGCGACGTTGGGGAGGGTCATTGGATATAGTCCAAAGCCCCTGATCCCGATCAACGCCTTTTGGTCACTTGGCCAGCGGGCGGCAAATGATATGAAATCGCCATTTGATGGCGCCAGGATCAGATCGCCTGGTAACTGATCGATGTTAGCCGGAAGATCGGGAGAACCGGTCCGGCTGAGGACCTTTTCGCTGAGCACCTTGAGCTGATCCACCGGCAGCGCACCAGCGCGATAGGTCACGGACCCCAACCGAAAAGGGGTTGCGAGCTCGGTGAGCACCCGGTTCCAGAATTCGACCGCATTTCGAACGGTCTGCACCCGAGCATCGTCCGCTGTCCAAACGACAGTAATCAAAGGAATTCTGGTCCAGGGTATTCCTGATGCCCCGCCGGCCATGTGGTTGGGAGGCTGCGACAGACACACGGTGGGCAGGATAAGCGCGACGCCCGAAACAAGCGACCGACGACTGATCTTTACCGACATTCCTAGACCAACCGCCAACTCGGATTCCCGGGACAGTTATCCCCGCTTGCCGAGGGCGAGTTCGCAGCCGGGGCGCGCCAGCTTGGCGGAAATGGGGCGGCGCTTCCGGCCATCGCGGCGGAAAGCCGGGATCTCTGTCGCATCTGCGCTCCGACGGGTTGCCATAGCCGACCGCGTCATAACCCTCCGTCTCGGACACATCACCCCTTGACCTTGTCGAACGCCGATGCTGCTCCTTGCTGTAGCCGAGTCTGCGCCTATATATGCTATGAATGCGATTATGTCAATTCTTAAGTGGTTAATCCATGTGGGTCTACGGTAACAGTTTACTCGATTTCCGCGCAATCCGCAACGGCGCAGCAGCAGCGCAACGTTACCATATTCACAACACAATTGGGGTGTATAGCTGCGCCTCATCATGGCGCACGCTGAGCCCTCGGCACACCAACATGAACCCGGAAATGGCATATTTTATTTGTCCCTGCTCGCTCCCTCAGAACGCCGCTTTCGCTCCCTGCAAAACGCGAGAGACGCACCGCGAATTGAGCCCTCAAGCCTTTGACATCGCGCGCTTTCTCGGCGACGACCAGCATCGCGGAGGGAGCGAAAACGAATTTTCTCCCTGGTCTCAGGGAGCGGCGGGGAATTTTCGCGGCGACGAGCTAGGCGGCGCGGCGGTAATAGACGTGGTCAGCCCACGATCGGACCGGCTGCGGCGGCTCCTACGAGAGCCTCAACGGAGACCCCAATGACGGCGCGTGGGCTCGTTCTCCGCGGACGCCTCGGTCCTGCCGGCGAGGTCTCGCCAATCCTCCGCGTGGGACGCTTCGACCGCCACGGCAGTGACGTTGTCGTCGGCCTGCTGGTCGAGGGCGGCACGGAGGAGGCGATCGGCGGCCAGGTCATCCTCGGCAGCCAGGATCCGGGCAAGCTCGGGTTCAGGCAACGCCTTGAAGAGGCCGTCGCTGCACAACAGAAACCGATCGCCGGGAAGCAGCCGGTCGGTCACCTTGTCGAGCTCCAACACATCGGCGCCGATGGCGTGGGTGATGATGTTGGCGGAGGGATGGCGTACCGCCTCCGCCGCGCTGATCGCGCCGGAATCGAACAGCTCCTGCACCAGGCTGTGATCGCGCGTCAGTTGGCGAAACCGTCCGCCGCGCAGCAGGTAGGCCCGCGAATCGCCGGCCCACAGACAGGCAAAATAGTCGTCCCGCGCCAGCAGCACCACGACGGTCGAGGCGAGCACCGCATGCCCGCCGCGCCGCGCGGCCTCTGCCAACAGAGTGTTGTGCGCGTGGGCGAGGCGTTGCCGGACCTCGGCCAACAGCGCGGTGGCGCCGAGCCCCGGCGGCAGCGACTTCAGCGCGTCAGAGATAATCCGCGAGGCGATATCGCCCGCCTGATGCCCTCCAGCGCCGTCGGCAACTGCCCAGAGGCCGAGATCCGGGCGGTCGACGTAGCTGTCCTCGTTGTGCGCCCGCACCGCGCCCGCATGGGTCACCGCCGACGAGCGGAACCGCCAGTCAGCCACGGCGCTGTGCGCGATCGGCACGTAAGTCACGAAGGCCGGTCGGGGGAGAACGCCGGCAGTGCGGAAGCGCATGACACGAGCATGCCGACAAATGTGTTTTCATCCGGTAAACCTCGCCTCGCAAATGCCCCGGCCGGTACGAGCGGCGCGCCTTCGGTCCACCATAACCCGCCATCCGCCGGGCAGAGTAACGGATCGGCTCCTGCATTGGTTGGCGGTAGTCTCATCGCGGCAACCAGTCGCGCGGCGAGCGCGTTCGGCGGCAGGTCGTTCTCCAGCGCCTCGCGGCCGGCATGTTCGGCGGCAGCCAGGAAGCCG
>Ga0210407_10001376_pt1 | contig 23093 bp, 19 predicted proteins | sample IncBWC27MmetaG_FD_150860 | JGI IMG/M metagenome (GOLD analysis project Ga0210407, IMG submission 150860) | Forest soil microbial communities from Barre Woods Harvard Forest LTER site, Petersham, Massachusetts, United States - Inc-BW-C-27-M | ecosystem: Environmental > Terrestrial > Soil >... | reverse complement strand
CGACCATGGTGTTGATCGTGTTCTTCAGTTCGAGAATCTCCCCCTTTACATCTACCGTGATCTTCTTGGAGAGATCGCCCGTTGCGACCGCGGTCGTGACTTCCGCGATGTTGCGGACCTGGCCAGTCAGATTCCGCGCCATGAAATTGACCGAATCGGTCAAGTCCTTCCAAGTTCCGGAAACCCCTTCGACACGCGCCTGACCACCGAGGATTCCTTCGGAACCGACTTCGCGCGCCACCCGCGTCACTTCCGAGGCAAAGGATCGGAGTTGATCCACCATGACGTTGACCGTGTCCTTCAACTCGAGGAACTCGCCTTTCACGTCCACAGTGATCTTCTTCGTTAAATCGCCGTTGGCCACGGCAGTCGTGACGGTCGCAATGTTCCGGACCTGCGCGGTCAGATTGCCCGCCATCAGGTTCACGTTCTCGGTCAAGTCTTTCCATGTGCCCGCGACGCCTTTAACTTTCGCCTGCCCGCCGAGTTTGCCTTCGGTGCTGACTTCGCGCGCCACGCGGGTCACCTCCGAGGCAAAGGCCCCTAGCTGATCGACCATGGTGTTGACCGTCTTAGCCGTGCGCAAGAATGCTCCTTCAAGCGGGCGTCCTTCGATCTCTGTCTCCATTGTTTTGGAGAGGTCACCTTTGGCTACGGCGCCGATCACGCGTGCCATCTCACTCGTGGGATGAACCAGATCGCCGATGAGTGCGTTGACCGATCCGATCGATCCCGCCCAGGAATTAGAGACATCGCCGATCGACGCCCGCTGACTGATGCGACCCTCTTTGCCAACGATGCGGCTGATGCGCTCCAGCTCGCGGGACATCTTCTCATTGGTCGCGATCACATTGTTGAATGTGTCCGCGATCTTGCCGGCAATCCCCGTCCAATCCTCGGGAAGGCGAGCAGAGAAGTCGCCGCGCTTAAACGCAATTAACGCAGAAAGGAGTCGCTTCGGGTCAACGCGATCTCTGTTCAGACGCAAGCCATTATGCTTTTCACGCAGGAGCGCAGAAGGATTATTCTTTTTCATAGAGGAGGACGACGAGTGGATCGCATGCTTCGGATACCTAATTCACCGCCCGGAAATGTCCATTCCGCGGAGGACCATCGACAACAGATTGAACCGGATTTATCACACCAAAAGGTTAAGAGCTGCAAGGGATTGAACAGCACTAGACTCTTCGTGGGTCAGCGCTGTTTTGGTTGCAGCAAGAACTGTACGCCGCAATTATGCCGCCCGACCGCGGGAGCCAGGCGAATGCCGACACCTGTTTTAAGACGGCCGGTTCGCCGCTGCAAATGGGACCGCCACCTCGGCCGCGGCTCGACCGCTGGAAAAGGTGCGCGCTACCGTGCTCATCTCGCAATATCGCGATCACTTGGCCAGGCATATCGCCCCTGGCAAGGCCAATCGCATCTGTACAATCCGTCAATTTGCTCGAGGTCGCGACGGTCATCCGGAAACCGACGCCGCGGTTATCGCGTACTCGGTAGCTACCGCGACGTCATTGGCGGATTGAACACGCTGCTCGGCGAGTTTTCAGTGCTCGCCGAGCAGGTGCACAGTTTTATCTACCGCGCATCCCCGCGCTGCGCGCTATTTCAAGGTGATCTCGCGCATGAGTTTGCTGCCCAGGATCTCGCGAATCTCCACGCGCTTGGTCGCCGTCTGCCGCTGCTGGTCGGGCGAGCCTTCGATTTTTCTGGCGATCGGGTCGAACTTTTCGCGTGCGTTATCGAACGCAGCCATGTTCTTCGATTCCACCATGAGCAGAATATCGAAGTCATGGGGCGTGGCGGCGTCGCCGAGCAGAATTTTGTAATCGAGGATGAGGTTCTCTTTCTTCGCTTCGTCCAGTGTGCCTTTAAACGTTTTGGCGAGGCCTTTGAGGTATTCATCGCCCATGCCGTATTTGGCTTTGACCATGGTGATGTTCCAAACGGGCCCTTCGGTGTAAGGCGCGTCGCTTTGTGCGGAGCAGAGTCCAGCCCACACTGCGAACAGCGCGGCACTGGCGGTAAGGATGAGGTATTTTTTCATGTTGATTGGTCTTCTAATTATTGACCGACTCTTGATTAAGTCGGTCGGACTGAGGAGAGTCTGACGGGGCCACAAATTGCGGTCAATAAAATCTCTCGTCGATACGTCGCGGTGATTGCGCCGCGCCTTTAAGACTTGTCTATCGCTGCCGGGATGGCCCAGCCGGCGACAAGGATTGAGGATTGAGCGACACCCATCGGCGCGCTCGTGAGTCGTGATAGTTGCGCGGATTGGCTTCGCAAAGTCCGCTGACTTCACGATGTAAGCATCAGCGCGCGGATTTTTTTTCCAATAGACTAACGCATCTTTTGGCGAAGGCGCTTTTTCTCACCGAATCTTTTCGGCAATCTCAGCGAGCCAAATTCTCGCGCGCGCAGCTCGTAAAAATCCTCCGGGGTGGCGCGCGAGCAGCTTCTTTTTTACGACATGCTGCATCCGGTTCCCCTCCGGTGGAAGGCAACACGCCGCGGACGAGCTGCGCGTTGCTATTTCTTCGCCCTTTCCGTCTTTGTCACGACCCTATTTGAGACGCAGGCGCAAACCCCTCGCACCGATCGCCGCAAAGAAGCCATGGTCGCACTCCAACCCTTTTCTCTGGATGAGCCTGCTCCTGTCCGCGTCGCCTATTACGCGCCGCGCCGGTTCCCGCGCGCCGAACCGGTTTCTGAAGAGAACGAACCGGAAGCAATTCTGCCAATGGAAACAACCAGCGCTCGTCCAATTGTTGCTGGGAGCCGTGCTCTCTTGCGCAATGGAATCGCCTACGCGCCATCGAATGCGCCGGCGAACGTGAAGTCCGCTATCTGGGCGGCGAACGCTCTCCGCGACAAACCGTACGTCTGGGGTGGCGGCCACGGCTCATTCAACGATTACGGCTACGACTGTTCGGGCACTGTCTCTTTCGCGCTGCATCATGCTAGCCTCCTTAATGCGCCACTGCCATCGAGTGATTTTCTCCGTTACGGCAAACGCGGCCGCGGCAGGTGGATTACCATCTATGCGCGCCGCGGACATACCTTCGCCGTCATTGCCGGCCTACGCCTGGATACGACCGACCTGCGTTACGGTGGCGATGTCGGCCCCCGCTGGTACATTGATCCTCGCGACACTCGCGGCTTCGCCGCACGTCATCCAGCTGGATTGTAGCATCGGAGCGCAGAAATCCGCTCGCCAGCAAATGCATCGGCGGAACCTGAAAATAGCGCCTGTGGCCCGTCGCACCGATCGGAGTTTGCGCGACTTAAAAGACCCTTCACCTTGGGCCTCTCAGAACTGTAGCGGCGCGCTGTGAGCGTCGCATTATTTCTCTACGACTCGAGCGACGGTCATAGACCGCCGCTACAGAAAAGAGGGCGCTCCCTATGTATCAGATGAGTTTTACTGATTGGGCGGATTGAAGGGCAGCGCGGCACGAAAATCACCCGCGGGTTACGTCGCTACAGGAGCACATCTCCGTTGAGATAACGTTTTACGAACGCTGGCGATACCCCGTTCGCTCTATCGTCTTTTGAGCGTTCGGGCTTTCTTTGTCATTCGGCACTCGTGCTTCGTCATTCATGAGACGGGAGAAACACGAAAAGCGCAATTTCACTTGGTGTGCCACTCGTCGCTTGTCACTTGTCACTTGTCGCTGATCATTGTGAGCCATGTTTAAGCGCGTGTCGAAATGGTTTCTTGGAATCGTGCCGGTCGTGGTGCTCGTGATCGCAGTCTTCCTCATTAATCTGATTTGGTTTCGGCCGTGGAGCTTGAATCTGTTTTACGAAAAGGTTTTCGTTCAAGTCCTCTTCGACGAACCGGAGCTGCTTTCCTCGCTTGGACTCGTCGAACAATTCGGATTTACGAGTCATAACGGGAAACTGAGCGATGAATCGCCCGCACATCAACAGAAAGTGTTCGACCGGTGGAAACGCGATCTGGCTGATTTGCGCGCCTATCCCTTGGATCGACAATCACCTTCACAGCGTCTTTCCACCCATGTGCTGGAGTGGTTCCTCGAGCGCCAGGTCGAGGGTGAGAAATATCAATGGCACAACTATCCGGTGAACCAGCTCTTCGGCGTGCAGAACCAATTCCCCTCCTTCATGGCGAACACGCATCGACTGCTGACGAAGCGCGATTGCGATTATTACCTGATGCGGCTCGACGCGCTCCCCACGAAGTTCGACCAATTACTTGAGAGCCTCAAAATGCGCGAGCAAAAACAAATTTTGCCGCCGCGCTTCGTCGTCGAGGAAGTGCTCAAGGAAATGACCGATTTCATCGCCAAACCGGCGTCGGAAAATATTCTCGCAACTTCGTTCAAGAGCCGGGCGGCCAAGATCGCTACCTTAACCGCGCTCCAGCGCGCGGATTTTCAAACGCGTGTGGAAGCGGCGGTAACTGGAAGAGTTTACCCGGCTTACCAGAAACTGATCGATTATTTCCGAGGAATCTTGCCGAAAACGACGACTGATGACGGCGTGTGGAAATTGCCCGATGGCGACGCTTACTACGCCTATCTTCTCCGCGAGAACACAACCACCTCGCTGAAACCAGATGAAGTCCACGAGCTCGGGCTGCGCGAAGTGGCGCGAATCGAGGGCGAGATGCGCGCCATCCTCGACGCAAACGGATTTGCCGGCCAACCGATCGGCCAATCGATGGAAAACCTGGCTAAGGACCCGCGTTTCCTTTTTCCCAACGATGACAAGGGCCGCGCCGATGCCACGGCCGAATACACGGGACTGATCACCGAGGCGACGGAACGCTCCAAGCGATTATTCCTGACCGCACCTCGGGCAAAGTTGGAAGTGCGGCGCGTGCCGCAATTCAAGGAGGCGACCGCGCCGGGCGCGTACTACGAGGGCCCATCGATGGACGGCACACGGCCCGGCATTTTTTATGCGAACTTCCGCGATATGCGCGAGCTCCCGAAGTGGAGTATGCCGACCCTGGCTTATCATGAAGGAGTTCCCGGACATCACTGGCAAATTTCCACCGCGCAGGAATTGAAAGGTCTCCCGCAATTCCGGAAGGTCATTCCTTTCACTGCGTACTCGGAAGGCTGGGCGCTCTACTGCGAATGGCTGGCAAAGAAAGTCGGTTGGTACGACAGCGATCCTTTCGGCGATCTCGGCCGCTTACAGGCGGAGCTTTTCCGCGCCGTGCGCCTCGTCGTGGACACCGGCATTCATGCCAAACGCTGGACGCGCGAGCAAGCCATCGCTTACATGCGCGAAAAGACCGGCATGGGCGAAAAGGAAGTGACTGCGGAGATCGAACGCTACATCGTCTCGCCCGCCCAAGCCTGCGCTTACAAGGTGGGAATGTTGAAGATTCAAGAATTACGCGCACGGGCCGAGCAGGAACTGGGAACGAAATTTGATCAGCGCGAATTCCACGACGCCTTGCTTAAGAATGGCGCCTTGCCCCTCGAGATTCTCGAGGAGCAAGTGAAGGAATTATTCAGAGGAAGAAAGCGGAGAATTAATTGACCGCGGATTACGCGGATGGACACGGATGAAGAAGAGGGAGTGTTCAGGGATCAGTGAACAGGCGTTCAGATTGAACCTCGCCAAGTGATACGAATCGTTGCTTTTCTTATCCGCGATATCAGCGTAATCCGCGGTTAAGAACGGCGAAATATGCGAAGAATTCTGATCACGCTTGTGATTTTCATCGTCTGCATCGCCGCGGGCGCAGCGACATGGATTTTTGGCGGGCGTCAGCTCTCATTGTTCATGGATCGATTCGGGACCATTGAAACCACTTCAACACGGATTGATTCAATCGCTTACGAGGGCAGCGGAACAGGTGGCGTTCTTCGCATCAACGACCTCGCGTTGAGTCTGAATGAAACGAATGGTCTCACTCCCAACATTGGAACGACCAAAGATGATCAGCTTGCTCTGGCAGCCGGCGGAAAAGTTTTCGCTTTCGGTCCGTTGAGCTCCCCAGCGGATAGTGCCGACGATCATCTCGCAGCCACGCTGCAAGCGGGCGATGATGCCTCGCTCACAATTCGGCGCAGTGTTCTCAATTGGCCGACTCCATTCGATTTCAATTTTATGACGGGTCAGTCCCCATCGTGGAAACGGCACATCTATTACCGGCTTCTTTGGAACAAGCCTTCCGGGGCAAAATTGGAGATGCTGTGGCGTTACGAGCAATACTTCTATCCCGGTAATGGCTGGGCAAGCGGCTTCATGACTCGTAAAGGTTCCACCGGCCTGATCAGCGTCGATATCGGTCTCGGACGCTGAAGCGTTGAACGGTAAATCGTTAAAGCGCCAGATGCTTCATCGTTCATAGCATCAACGACTCAAGCGTTGTCCCCCGGGCACGCAGTGGATGATTCTATTCCCGCTCAAAAACTTGTCTGTTCCACAGTTAGCTGCATCATTTCCCGGGTGCGATCTTCTCAAAAATTCCGAAAACTGCTTTCCTTCGACGTGGTCCAGAGTCTTTGGGAACATGTCTGCCGCTGGACTCACCCCGTGAATGCGCAGCGGTTTCTCGATCGACTCGATCCTGCGGCGTGGAGACAACTGGGCAAACTTTATCCACCCCGCCCGGATGCGATAAACCGGTTCGATGACGCCGCCTACTGGATGACAATCAATGTCGAACGGATGCAGGATCTTTGGCTCGATCGCAGCCCGCCGCTGCGCATTCTCGATCTGGGCTGCGGCGCGGGCTACTTTCTCTATGTCTGTCAGTCCTTGGGTCACGAGGGTTTGGGGCTGGACACTCCTGACGAGCCGCTGTTCCACGGGACCACGGCATTGCTGAATGTGCGCCGCATCATCTCGCGTATCGATCCCGGAGTGCCCCTCCCCGATTTGGGAGAAAAATTCGACCTCGTCACTGCGCATCGCGTCTGCTTTCACCGCATGGAGCATCTGGGGAACAATAACTGGAGCGAGTGGATGCCGGCCGACTGGAAGTTTTTCCTCAACGACATTCGCACCCGATTTTTAAAACCGGAGGGCCGCCTGCTTCTCGATTTTAATCCGCGCCTCGACGGAAGCTCATTCTTTACGCCGGAACTCCGCGCTTGTTTTCTAGCGGAAGGCGCACGCATCTTCCGTTCAAAAGCACTCTTGGCCGCCAATCCAAGCGACCGTCCGCGCTTCAAACAAACAGGTAGGGGCGATTGACCTCAATCGCCCGCGGGCGAACTAAGACGGCAATTGTAGGGGAAGCCGTTGGCTTCCCATGGGACGACGGCGTCGTCCCCTACAGCTTCCAATCCGAACAATCCCAGCCAAGCATTTGCTCAACCCTAGCGATGTCTTCCGAAAAGATATCGTGCAGATATTGTCGCTCCTCCGGAGTGATCACGCGCTCGTACGGCACAACGTTTCTATCCTTGTTCCGTCGCCCGATCAACGGTCGCACGCCAAGGAAACGAAAGACGGAATCGAGCGTTTCGCGATTTTTGTCTCGGAACTCTTCCGACTTGATGATCTTAATTTGCTCTCTCGGAAAAAATTGGAATAGCCGCGCGAGCTGCTCGGAATAAAAACCTCGATCGACATAAGAGAAGCGGCGCGATTGCAACGGCAGCGCTTCCTGCATTCGGCTTTTCTCCTCCTTCACGGCCTCCAGGAAGTCGAGCGGCTCGCGGCCCTTGAAGCGTTGCATGTTCCAATGGGCAAACGCACGTTCGATTGGATTTCGCAAGAGCACGAGCAGTTTGATCTTCGGATCGTATTTCCAAATCCGCTCGATGGCTGGTTTCCAGTAAACATAAATCGGCGTGCATTCGCCGGCGATGGACCAGCGGCGCTTGAAGTGGAAACTGCCATGAAGAGCATTGTAATCTGCCTCTCCGGCGAAACGCTCTTCGTCATCGAAAAAGTGCAGCTCCTGCTTATCCGGCAACGCGATCTCCGGATGTTTGCTCAAAAAATAATGCAGAGCGGTCGTCCCCGATTTTTGTGCGCCCGCAACAATGAAATCGAGGCGTTCGATCTTTCGTGGCTTAGTTCCGAACATCACGACGACGATCAATCAAGAGCCGCCCCTTGCTGGACGCAATCGCATTCCTTATTAGGAGCCGCCAGGTAGCTTGTTGATTTTTTTGTAACTCCGGAATCCGCTTTGCTGTCTTGAGTAGTAATGGGCTCTGCGTTGAATAGGTTCGCTCGCGCCGTGTCGGCTCTGGCTGAAATCATAGTCGTCGTGGCGATCATCGCCCTGCTCGCCGCCATCGCGACCACCGGCTTTCTTCGTGCGCGAAAACACAGGAAGTTCACCGAGATCCGGCGCAACCCTTCCCCGGTCAATTCAGCCGTGGATCGATACACGCCCTGACCGGCCAAGTCGCTCGAGAAGAGTTGTCGGGCTCGCGCCTGCGACCTATGATTCGCGCATGTCTCACGCCTCGCGCAGCCTGCGCTTCCTCGGCTGGTCAATTCTTAGTCTCACGATCGCTTTCGGTACACCCGCGTTTGCCGACGAAGGGATGTGGCTCTTCAATTCGCCGCCGCTCAAGCAACTGAAGGAAAGATATCATTTCGACCCGGCGCGCCTGTGGCTCGATCGTTTGCAAAAAGCCAGCGTCCGTTTCAACTCCGGTGGTAGCGGCTCGTTCGTTTCCGCGACTGGTCTGGTCATCACCAACCACCACATCGGCGCCGATGCGCTCCAGAAATTCAGCGACGAGCAGCACAATTATCTCCGCGATGGCTTTTACGCCAGAACGCGCACGGAGGAAAAGAAATGTATCGATCTTGAACTGAACGTGCTCATGTCGATCGAAGACGTGACCGCGCGGGTCAATGGCGCCGTGAAATCGGAAATGACGAGCGAGCAAGCCTCAGATGCGCGCAAGTCGGTGATCGCGGCGATTGAAAAGGAGAGCAAGGACAAAACCGGCCTTCGTTCCGATGTCGTTACGCTTTATCAGGGCGGCGCGTATCATCTTTATCGCTACAAACGTTACGATGACGTCCGGCTCGTCTTCGCGCCCGAGCAGCAGATCGCATTTTACGGCGGCGATCCCGACAACTTCGAGTACCCGCGGTTCGATCTCGATATCTGCCTCTTTCGCGTTTACGAAAACGGGCAGCCCGCCAAGATCGACAATTATTTGAAATTCAACCCGCGCGGTCCGGTTGACGGCGAGCTCACGTTCGTAAGCGGCCATCCCGGCAAAACGGATCGACAGCTCACCGTCGATGAGCTCGCCGATATGCGCGACCGCGAGTTGCCGCGGATTTTGACGATGTTCAAGCGGCGCGAAGTTCTCCTTCACAGTTTCGGCGAACGCACTTTCGAAAATGAGCGCCGCGTTCGCGACGATTTCTTTGGCGTGCAAAATAACCGCAAACGCTACGACGGCTATCTGGCCGGCCTGCTCGACCCGCAAATTTGGCAGTCACTGCAAGCCCGCGAACAAAAACTGCGGGACGCAATCTCGAGCGATCCAAAGTTAACATCGACAATTAGCGCGTATGATCGCGTCAAGAACGCGCAGGTCGAGGTCGCCAAGAATGCGCGCGTTTACAATTACTTCGAAATGGAGCGCCCCAGGTTCGGCGTCTATCGGCAACCGCGCGCATTTTACAGCACGCTTTTCAAATATGCCCGCTTGCTCGTCCGTGCCGCCGATGAACGTGCGAAGCCAAACGGCGAACGTTTCGAAGAATTTCGCGACAGCGCACGCGAGTCGCTCGAACTGGAGCTTTTTTCCACCGAGCCGGTTTATGACGATGTCGAATTGCTCACGCTCACCGACTCATTCACCGATCTCGCGAGCGCGTTCGGCGCCAACGATCCGCTGGTCAAGATGGTGCTGGGCGACAAATCGCCGGTCGAGCGCGCATCCGAATTGATCAAGGGAACGCAGCTCAAAGATGTCGCGTTCCGGAAAAAACTTTATGCCGGCGGCAAGGCCGCACTCGAAGCGGTGCACGACCCGATGATCGACATTGCGATTGCCATTGATGCAACGGGGCGCCAGGCGAAGAAGGTTTTCGAGACGCAGGAAGAAATCAAGCAACAGGCCTATGCCGAAATCGCGAAGGCGCGCTTCGCAACGGAAGGGACCAACACCTATCCCGATGCCACGTTCACGCTCCGGCTCTCGTACGGAAGGGTGCGTGGCTACGAGGAAAACGGAAAACAAATTCCCGCGTTCACAAACTTTGCCGGCATGTATGAGCGCGCCGGCGAGCACGAAAACAAACCGCCGTTCGACTTGCCGCAGCGTTGGATCGACAAGAAAAACAAGCTGGCTTTGACAACGCCGTTCGATTTCGTTTCCGACGCCGACATCATTGGTGGCAACAGCGGCAGCCCGGTGGTGAATCAAGCGGGCGAATTCGTCGGCATCATTTTCGACGGCAACATTCAGTCGCTTGTGCTCGATTGCATTTTCACCGACAAACAAGCGCGCGCCGTGTCTGTCGATTCCGCCGCCATTCTCGAAGCGTTGCGCAATGTTTACGACGCGCAACCGCTGGTGGACGAATTGTCCAGCGCGAAATAGCGCTGTGTATTATTGTCATTCCGAGCGAAACGGAAGACAGCTGTCTCGGCTGTGAAGGCAGACAGGCGTCCCGCCTGTCGGTGGCGCAAACGACAGGCCAGAGGCCTGTCTGCCTTGACCGGCTAGAAGCCCGTCTTCCGACGCGTCAACGTAGTTGCTTCAGTAGCGTTTTCCAGTGCGCCCAGGCGTCGTCGCGTGCTTTTTTGTTCGCTTCGTTTGCGTTTGGCGACTCGCCTTCGCGCATGAAGCCGTGGGTGGCGCCTTTGTAAATCACCGGCTCGTATTTCTTGCCCGCTGCTTTCATTATCTCTTCCGCTTTCCCGATGGTCGCATTCACCCGCTCGTCGTTCTCAGCATAGAATCCGTAAACCGGACACGGAATGTTCGCGATTTTCGATGCGTCATCCGGTGCCGTCCCATAAAATGAATACGCCGCTTTCAGTTTTGGATTTTCGTTCGCGTAAGCAAAAGTCGCTCCCCCGCCCCAGCAAAATCCGCACACGGCGAGCGTTCCATTGCACGCCGGAATTTTCAGCGCGTAATCGGAGGTTGCATCGAGATCGGCTTTGATTTGTTCTTTCGGCAAGGCCGAGATCGCTTTGCGCGCTCCATCGACATCTTCAAATTTTTGGCCGCTGAGCAAATCAGGCGCAATTGCGATGACGCCGTTCTCGGCAAGCTGATCGCAGACGCCCCGCACCCAGTCGGTCAGGCCGAAGATTTCGTGAATGACGAGGACGACTGGTGCTTTGTCTTTGCGTTCCGGATAAACGACGAACCCCGAAAGCTTTCGGGACTCGCCCGATTTAAAATTGACCCACTCGCCGTGGCGCGGCGATTTATTCAGGCGCTCCTTCGCCCAATCCTGTGCTTGCGCGTTACAAAGAGGATCGCACATAATTACCACTACCAACGCTGCGACGAGCATGTTGGCAACAGGGAGTGCGCGTTGCATGCAAACTTAGATGTCGATCTTGTGTAACTAACGTGTCGCAGCCGCTGCTTTTCCTTTGCCCATCAGTGCATCAATGCTCCAGCGGCCGGGGCCGTAGAAGAAAACGAACAAGAAGAACCAACAATAGAAGATCGCCAGCTCGCCTTTGTTTGAAACTTCCGGTCCGGCGCTCGAGATTGGGAAAAACTTGGCCATCGGCGTCGCGGCGTTAGCGACGTGAATCATGAAATAAGCTACCGCCATCTCGCCGCTGCAGATGAATGCGGCCAGCCGCGTGAGCAATCCAAATGCAATAAGCAAGCCCCCGACAAGCTGAATCCAGCCACCGACTTGCAGCATCGGTTTATCTGAACCGGGCATTCCACCAAACATGCCCAGGACTATTTGCCCGCCATGGGAGGCAAACATCAAACCAACGATCAGCCGCGTAATGCAGTAAAATGGATCCGCAAATCGATTGAGAGAATTCATGGCTGGCAGGCTGAACGATGTCGATCTTGGATGTCAAGGAAATGACGAATGGCAAATGTCTAACGACGAAGGAATGATTAAATCCGAATGACGAAAGAAAGACCTTGTTTCGTTTCTCGTCATTCGTGCATTCGAATTTCGTTCGTCATTCTTTTCACATCGGATCGCCTCGCGATGGGACTCAGAGGCGATTGCGGCGAGGGCGCCGCAATTGGCACGCGAGGCGCGTGCGCTCCCCAGAAGAAGAATTACGCTGCTAGTTCGAGTTCCTGGCGCGGGATTCCGCGCAACTCGAAAAGGCGGATCAAAGTTTCTTCGATCAAGTTATTCGGGCAGGAAGCGCCCGCAGTGATGCCGACCACGATCGGGCCACGCGGCAGCCAGTTTTTCGCAATGACTTCACGTTTCTCGTGCAGGTTGTAATGCTTGATCTCATCGCATGAAAGGAGACGCGAGGCGTTGAGCACGAAATAGGTGGGCAACTTTTCCTCGCCCATCTCGGCCAAATGCGATGTGTTCGAGCTATTATAGCCGCCGACGACCAGTAACAGGTCCATTTTGATGTTGAACAGCTCCCGCAACGCATCCTGACGTTCCTGGGTTGCGCCGCAAATCGTATCGAAGAAGCGAAAATTCTTTGCCGCCAGATCCGGCCCATCTCGATCCACGATTGCCCGCCGGATGCGCCGCTGCACTTCCTCGGTTTCGCCGCGGAGCATCGTCGTTTGATTGGCCACGCCCACTGTTTGCAGATGCACGTCCGGATCGAAGCCGGGCGAATAAGCGCCGCGAAATCTCTCGAGAAAAGCCTGTTTATCGCCACCGCGCCGAATGTATTCGCAAACGTAATCGGTATCGGCAAGCGTCAACACAACGAGATAATGCCCCGAGCCATCGCCCAGGGCGCGCGAGCTGGTTGCCTTGGTCTCCTCATGCTCGGCCTTGCCATGGATAATGGAGGTAGCAGATTCGCTCGCGTATTTGCGGACGCGTTTCCAAACACTCATTACGTCGCCGCACGTGGTATCGACGATTTGACAGCCGCGCTCCTTGATCTGCTGCAAGATCGATAGTTCCGTTCCGAACGCCGGCACGATTACCACGTCCTCGGGTTGCAGATCGGAGATTTCGGCCTGCTTGTTTTTCCCCATCAAGTTCTTGATACCTAACGAGGAGATTTGCTCGTTGACTTCGGGATTGTGAATGATCTCACCGACGATAAAAAGCCGCCGGTCCTTGAAAACTTTGCGCGCGGCATAAGCAAGATCGATCGCGCGCTCGACGCCATAGCAAAAACCGAATTGTTTGGCCAGGCGCACAGTCGTCTCGTCCACCGAAAGCACCCCGCCGGTGCGACGGATTTTTTCCACAATATCGCTGCGATAATGCGATTCGACCTGTTCCTGCACCGCCGCCATCACGTCCGGCGTGCGCAAGTTCATTTTCTCGCGCGCCGTCGTGCCGCTGGAAATAAGGTTCGTGCTCACAAAATCGCGCGGCGATTCACGCCGGCACTTACTCCAATAAATTACCGCTCGGTTTAGTGAACGCCGCGTCGGTAATCATCAATCGCGGATCGGGATCGGGCGCCTTCGAATCATCCACCCGCTGCACTTTAGGACCAATGGTTTCATCTTCCGGTTGCGACGTCGCGATGTTCACCGGCGTGCCGATCTTCACGAGCGCAAAAAACTTCGGCGCAGCTTCCCCGTGCAATCGGATGCAACCGTGGGTTCGCGGATTGGGATGGACGAAACCTTGGTGAAATCCGTAGGCAGGAGCAAACTCACACCAGTAGCCCATTGGGTAACCAACGTAGCGGCCTGCTCCGCCACCGGTAGAGGGAACAACGCGATCGCCCTGCACGCTGAATCCGTATGATCCAGAGCGCTTGTGTTCCTCTTTTGCGTAAATGGTGAAACTGCCCTTCGGTGTCGGCTTCTCCGGAATACCGACGGAACACGCCACCGCCATTAAGCAGCGATCGCCCTCCATAACATAAATATTTTCCTTGGAGAGCGAAACCTTCACCCGCACCGCGGACGGATCGTGCGGGCGATAAGCGGTCACATGATAATTACCGCCGGATACCCTGGAGGTCGTCTCGCAGCTCGTTAGCATCGCTGCACACGCCACTGCTGCCAGCAAAAACAAAGGGGAAATGAGTCGCATAAGTTCCATACTGGAAAAGGTCCGCGTCGTTTTGTCAACCATCGACAAGTTCTGGTGACTCAGTTCTCGATATAACGTGTGATGGCGCTTGGTCTGGCTGGAGGATCTCGTCGAATGGAGGCAGAACGTACGCGTAAAATGGATAAGGCCGCTCGGCGTTCACGGGGCGGTAACGCCAAAGTTTGTACATCCATAGCCACGGTGCTGGATGTTTGCGCACATAAGGTTCAAAAGAATTCCAGCACACTTGCGCGATCTGCTGATGTGTCATTCCGGCCGTGTTATCGATCTTCGGATGAAAAATGATCCGATACCGTCCATCTGGCAGCGGTTCGCAATGCGCGGGAACAATCGGCACGCCGGTTCGTTCGTGCAGCCAGGCGTGCGCAAATGTCACACTGGTTTTTAAGCCAAAACAATCGATCGCAACCGCACCCTGGTTTGGCGGCACGGTGAGATCCACCAGCAGCGCGGTGCGTCCTTTTCGTCGGAGCACTTTGTAAAGCCGAACGAGCCCTCGCTCGCGCGGAATCAATTCGTGCCCGGATTGTTGGCGCAGTTCTTTGAAAATGGGATCGAGCAGCGAGTTCTTGAATTCCTGCGCGACGATCGTGCCGGTCAGACCGAGAAATCCACAGACCAGACTAAGCCATTCAAAATTGCTGTAGTGATAGCACGCAACCATCACGCTGTGCTCCGGGCCGGTGGCACGCGCGATCTCATCGTAGTTCTCCAGTTCGATGTAACGCGAGAAATTCTCGCGCGTAAGACGCGGACTCCACAAAAAGTCCAGCATCGTTCGCGTGAAATGCTGAAACGATTGGCTAGCAATTTTGCGCCGCTCACCAATCGACAATTGATCGCCAAAGGCGACCTTCAGATTGCTCAGGGCGACTTTACGGCGGGGTCGATCCAAGACCGACATCGCCGCGCCGAGAAACTGCGCCAGGTGGAAGCAGATTTTTCTCGACAAAAGTGGAACCAGCTTTGTCGCGAGACGAAGCCCGATCCATTCAAGCCGGTAACGAATTTTTTTCCAACTCGAACGCACCGCGCATTCTAAGCACGCGCTGCGCGACTCGCTAGGTGTTCTGTTTGTCACCAATCCGCCGGGCCGAGACGGTAGGTGGATCGAGCAGTCCCTGCTCGATGCTAAGTTTGGCGGCGAAGCCGCATTATTTTACCATCGTCCGCGGAGCGGCCGATCCACCTTTTTGCGTGCTCGCCACGAGCGCGTTGACTTGGCCTTTTGACTTGGCCTTGTTCGATTCTAGGTTGATTTTGCGTGCGCTGGCGCGGGCGTCTATTGTGAAAAGCGTTCTCTTTGTTTGTACGGGTAACATTTGCCGCAGCCCGATTGCGGAAGGTCTTTTCCGCCGAATGCTTGGCAATCGCAAGGATATCGAAGTCGCCTCGGCCGGCGTGCATGCGGTGCGTGGCCAACCGCCCAGCTTGTATGCGACGCAAGTGTGCGAAGATGAAGGCGTAGACATCAGCCAGCTTCGCAGTCAGCCGCTTACGGCCACGCTGGTCGATCGCGCCACGCATATTTTTGCCATGACCGGCGCGCATTTGGAGACCATTCACATGCTCTTCCCGCACGGCGCCGAAAAATCGTTCCTGCTGCGGGAATTTGAAGAGCCGGACGCAACAGTGTGGCGCGATGTGCCGGACCCGATCGGGCTGGGCCGCGAAGTTTACGAGCTGTGCGCGCAAACTATCAAAAACGCTTTACCCAGTGTGCTCGCCTTCGTAGAACAAAGCGAGCTTGCGCCAACCAGGCGTGCCGGTGGAGCTTCTTCTTACTTAATGGGCGATCTTCCGCATCCAATTCAAGGCGAACCCGCCGGATCGGCATCATTCGCCAGCCCGGGCGGTGGCCTGTGCCGCGTTGATCCCGAGATTTTCGACGCGATCGTGGCCGAAGAGAAACGGCAGCGCGAAAACATCGAGCTGATCGCATCGGAAAATTTCACCAGCCGGGCGGTTATGGAAGCGCAAGGCAGCGTGCTGACAAATAAATACGCGGAAGGTTATCCCAAGAAGCGCTGGTACGGCGGCTGCGAAAATGTGGACGTGGCCGAGCAGCTCGCCATCGATCGCGCCAAGCGATTGTTTGGCGCGGAGCACGTGAACGTGCAGCCGCACAGCGGCGCCCAGGCGAACATGGCGGTCTATTTCGCCGCAATTAAACCGGGCGACAAAATCCTGACGATGAATCTCGCGCACGGCGGACATCTCACGCATGGGCATCCCGCAAATTTTTCCGGCAAATTTTATCAAGTGACCCATTACGGCGTAGATGCGAAGACTGAGATGATCGATTACGACGCGCTGCAGAAACAAGCCGAAGAAGTGCGGCCGGTCATGATCACCGCCGGCGCGTCGGCATATCCGCGCATCATCGATTTTCCGCGGCTGCGGCAAATTGCCGATTCCGTGGAGGCGATTCTTTTCATCGACATGGCGCATATCGCCGGGCTAGTCGCCGGCGGCCAGCACCCAAGTCCGATACCGCATGCGCAGTTTGTCACGACCACAACGCATAAAAGTTTGCGCGGGCCGCGCGGCGGCATCGTGCTGTGCCAGGAGAAATTCGGCAAGCAAATCGATTCGACGCTTTTTCCCGGAGTGCAAGGCGGCCCGCTCATGCACGTCATCGCCGCCAAAGCGGTTTGTTTTCACGAAGCGCTTCAACCGCAGTTTCGCGAATATCAGCGGCAGGTCGTGATCAATGCCAAGGCCCTGGCCGCCGGAGTCGCCAAGCACGGTTATCGTATCGTTTCCGGCGGTACCGACAACCACCTCATGCTGGTCGATCTTCGTGCGAAGGAAATTAATGGCAAGGAAGCACAGGAAGTTCTGGACCGCGCCGGCATCACCGTGAACAAAAACGCGATTCCGTTCGACACCTACCCGATTTTCAAACCGGGCGGCATTCGCATCGGCACGCCCGCCGTGACCACGCGCGGGATGAAAGAAGAAGAGATGCTCGAGATCGCCGACTTGATCGCGGAGGCACTGAGCAAACGTGGTGAGGCCGGCGCGTTGGAACGCGTGCGTGAGAAAGTTCGGGAGCTGACGCGCCGGTTTCCTTTGCCCTCCTAACTGTAGCGGCGGCCGTGTCGGCCGCGTCTCGAGCTTGCAGGCGACACGCCTGCCGCTACAGAAATTTCGCCTTACCTAGTCTGCGAAAATCCGTGTAGTCTAGGAATGCATCCATGAATCGAGCAGACGAGCAATCCCAAACAAATCCCTTGCGCGAAGGTTTGTCCATGCGCGCAGTGCCACAGCCGTGCAGCGTCGTCATTTTCGGTGCGACCGGCGATCTCACTCATCGCAAGCTAGTGCCAGCGCTTTACAATCTTGCCGCCGATGGCGAGCTGCCGCCCGCCGTCTCAGTTATCGGCTTCGCGCGGCGCGAAAAGAGTGATGACGAGTTCCGGCGCGAGTTGGAGGAATCGACACGAAAATTCTCCCGGCAAAGCGTTCGTGACGAAATCTGGAAAGCGTTCGCGCAATCGATTTTGTATCATCGAAGCGATTTTGGCGATGAGGCCGGCTACAAGACTCTCGCCACCAAACTGGACAAGATCGATAAGGAGCGCGGCACACGCGGCAACCGGCTTTTCTATTTCGCCGTCGCGCCTGACCAGTTTGAGCCGATTCTCAAACATCTCAAGGCCGCCGGTTTGAACCAGGCACGCGAAGGAAGCTGGGCGCGGGTCATCGTCGAGAAGCCGTTCGGCACTGACTTGGATTCGGCTCGCGAACTCAACCGGGTCGTCCGCAGTTCATTCACCGAAGAACAAACTTACCGGATTGATCATTTTCTCGGCAAGGAAACGGCGCAAAACATTTTGGTGCTTCGCTTCGCGAACGCGATCTTCGCGCCCCTTTGGAACCGGCATTACGTCGATCATGTTCAGATTACCGCCGCGGAAACGCTCGGAGTCGAGGGGCGCGCCGGTTATTACGAAGGCGCGGGCGCGTTGCGCGATATGGTGCAGAATCATTTGCTCCAACTGTTTTGTCTTATCGCGATGGAACCGCCCACCGATCTCGGCGCTGACAGCATTCGCGACGAAAAAGTCAAAGTGGTGCGATCGCTTCGTCGTTTCACTCAAGACGAAATCGGTGCCGCGGTTGTGCGTGGCCAGTACGCCGAGGGTGCGATCGACGGCCAGACCGTGGCCGGCTATCGCGCCGAGAAAAATGTCGATCCGAAATCAACCACGGAAACTTTCGTCGCGCTCCGGCTCAACCTGGACAATTGGCGTTGGTGGAACGTGCCCATTTACATGCGCGTCGGGAAACGGCTGCCCAAATCGGGCACGGAGATTTCCGTGCATTTCAAAAAAGCTCCACTCGTTCTTTTCAACAAAGAATCAACCGAGCAAAACGTGCTCGTCATTCGGATTCAGCCCGACGAAGGCATCTCGCTGCGCATGCAGGCCAAGATGCCGGGCACAAGTTTCCGCATCGAACCGGTGAAAATGGATTTCCATTACGGGACCTCGTTCGGCAAAGCCAGCCCGGAAGCATACGAACGTTTGCTTCTCGACGCCATGAGCGGCGACGCCACACTTTTTGCGCGGCGCGATGAAGTTGAAGAAGCCTGGGCGTTTATCGACCCAATCGAGAACGCGTGGGCCGCAACAAAAGATGCGCCTGGCTTGTTTTTTTATCCGGCCGGCTCGTGGGGCCCGGAAGAAGCCGACGATCTGCTCGCGCGCGATGGCCGCGCTTGGAGACGACTGTGAGATCGTTCGACCGCAACTCGCGCTCCCCAATCTCCTGAACTAATGACCGCCGCCGCTGAAAATTATTCGCTCGGACTTCCGGTCGAGATGGGCAAGATCGAAAAAGAGCTGAAAAAACTTTGGGCCGAGAGCGAGGGCGCGATGACGCGCGCGTCGCTCATCAATCTGGCCATTTACAGCGAAGCCCCAGGATCGCTGGAAAAGAACACCCAGCTCATCGCCAAGATCACAGAAAATCATGCCTGCCGCGCCATCGTCATCGCGGCCAATTGCGGCGCAAAGGAAAGCCGCGTGGAAGCGTGGATCAGCGCGCATTGCCATATCAGTCGCGCGGGCAGCAAACAAATCTGCTCGGAGCAGCTTTCGTTTTTGCTCGAAGGAGCTTGCGCAAATCTGCTGCCGAGCATCGTCTTTTCGCATTTGGAATCCGATCTGCCGCTTCATCTCTGGTGGCAGGACGAATTTCCCAATCCGATGGATCCGCAACTCTGGGCCTGGATCGATCGACTCATCTATGACAGCCAAACCTGGAAAAATTTCGGCGCGCAAATGCGTCTGGTCGAAACCGCGGAGAACGAAGCGAAGCAGCGCATCGTCCTCTGTGATTTGAATTGGACGCGGCTGGACAAGGTCCGTTTGGCGCTCGCGCAATTTTTCGATCACCCCGCCTCGCATCATCACTTTGTTGAAATCGAAAAAGCGCATATCGATTTTGCGCCTGGATTCAGATCGACTGCGGTGCTCTTGGCGGGATGGTTTGGAGCGCAATTAAATTGGAGAGTCGAAAAAGCGAACCGCGGTAACGATTTCAAATTTGCCGATTCAACCGGGCGTCAGATTGAAATCGAACTGCGCGAGCGCGCTGGCGAACCAATCAATGAAATCGTTCTGAATTCTCAGGGCTGGGAGTTCGTCGTCGCCCATGCCAAGGGCGCCGATCTCCTCGAAGTTTGGCGCAGTCTGCCGGGGGAACAATGCGCCCATCAATTGATGCCGGCGGGAAACAACGATCCGGTGAATTTGATGAGCGACGCACTGATGCGCGGCGGCCCGCACCACGTTTATCTGCGCGCGGTCAACTGTGTGCGGGATTTATTGTAGCCACGACGCTGTGTGCCGTCGGACTATCGTTGCTGCCAGACGACCGGCCACAGGGCGGTGGCTACAGAGTTAAATGCGCCCGAAGCTGGCGCACGTTTGTCTCGATCGAGAAAAGTTCGCAGGCGCGCCGGCGCCCGTTCTCGCCCAAATGCCGCGCAAAAGGAAGATCGGCAATCACTTTTTCAATGGCGTGCGCCAGGGCCCCAGCATCGCCGGCCGGAGCAAGAACTCCGGTTTCATTTTCGACAACCATTTCCGGAATTCCACCGATCGCTGTCGAAATGACCGGCAGCCCCGTCGCCATCGCTTCCATGATCACGGTGGGCAAATTATCCATGCCGCCGTCCGGACCGATCACGCTCGGCAGTACGAAAACTGTCGCCGCCGCCAAATGTTCCGCAATTTCATGTTGCGGTTTTGCGCCGAGCAATTCGACGCAATTTTGCAGTTCGAGCCGATCGATCTGTGCGCGTAATTCTTTCTCGAGCGGGCCTGCGCCGATGATCTCGCAGCGAAATGATTTTCCACGATCCTTTAGCAATCGGCAGGCATGGATTAAATCCGGGAATCCCTTCTTGTCGATCAAGCGACCGATCGCGACGATGGCTGGAGGTGCGGTCGAAAAATCCGCGCGCCGGAATTCAGCGAGATTCAATCCATTGTAAATGCGATGAATTCGGTCCGCCCGGTTTGGAAAGCGCTCTCTCAAAAACTGTGCCGCGTAGTCGGTTTCGGTAACGATCAGGCGAGCGGCATTTACAAGTTTGTCGGGGCCGATCTCGAAGTTTCGTGGCGCGAAAATATCGTTCGCGTGCGCGGTGAAGCTGAAGCGAATCCCAAAAAACTTGTCGATCCAAAAAGCGGTCCGCGCAGCGAGGCCGGCAAAGTGCGCGTGGACGTGGTGAATCCCGCCTTCTCGCAACCGGATTCCCATATAGGCGGCCTGGTAGAGACGAAGAAAGTCGGAACGTCTCCCCCATTCATCGAGCGAGGCAACAATCTCGCGCGTTAGTTTTCCTTTTCCGGAAGCTCGGCGCACTTCGTCGAGCAATTCCGCCTCCTCGGGCAGGTAATGCACACGCTCAACGATCTGCTGGTCCCAATCCTGCGGCGGCTCATCTTTCGGCTGGCGAATCGAGAAGATGGGCGGCCTCACGCCTTGTCGATGCAACTCAGCGATCTCTCGATAGCAAAAGGTTTGCGAAAACGACGGAAACCGCTCGAAGAGATAAGCCAATGGCATCATCGATCCGAATTAACGGGGAAAGCGTTGTTTGAAAAGAGCACAATGCAGGGCCGCGACAGCGCGAGCGGGGTCGCTGCGCACGAGTTCTGCTTCCAGGGAAAGAATGCTGGAACGAATCGCCAAACCGTTAGCGATCATTTTGATCCTTTGCCTGAGCCTACCCGGTTGTGCGCACTTCACCAAGAGCGGGCGGGCGCAGCTCGCCTACCAAAGGTACGTGCGTAAACGCAGTCACATGCGCTACCGTCAAAGCGTGAAAATGAAAACACGGCGCCAACCGATCCCGGCTTACGTGCCCTCGGACTATAAAGTCAGGGCCGGTGCGATGGACGCGTCTTCGCCACAATCCGTAAGTTCCGGCGAGTCGCAGGGCGAGCAATAGGGCATTCGTCAAGCCGGCTCACGTTTCACCGGAATCGGTTTCCCGGTACGATCGACAGCGACGTAAATGAAAACGCCGTGCGTGACGCGCACTTGTTCGCCAGTCATGTAACGCGTCACCCAGACTTCGACCGGGATGGTCATCGATGTGCGGCCAATTTTCTCTACCCGCGCATAACAGGCCACCGTGTCCCCCACCCGCACCGGCTGAAGAAACGACATTGCTTCCAATGCCACTGTCACGACGCGCGCTTTAGCTACCTTTGCCGCCAGAATCGCGCTACCCAGATCCATCTGCGAAATTAACCATCCGCCGAAAATGTCGCCGTCACGATTTGTGTCCTTGGGCATCGCGATCGTTTGGATCACGAGCTCGCCTTTCGGTTGATCGACATCGTTCATTTAACCACTAATGGACACGAATGCACACGAATCCAATTATTGAACTGCTGAGATCGCGCCGGCTCTCATTTGTGTCAATTCGAGTTCATTCGTGGTTACAAAATCAGCATGCAATCGCCGTAGCTGTAAAACCGATAGCGTTCGCGAATCGCTTGCTCATAGGCGCGGAGCAAAAATTCGCGGCCTGCAAACGCGCTCACCAGCATGAGCAAGGTCGAGCGCGGCAAATGAAAATTAGTCAGCAGCAAATCGACCATTCGAAACTCAAAGGGCGGATAAATGAAAATGTCGGTCGATCCCGTTTGCGCGACCAATTCACCATCTTGACGACGCGCCGCTTCAAGGACGCGGACGGTTGTTGTTCCGACCGCGGCGACTCGCTTCGCATGGCCGATCTTCTGCGCAGCGGCAGGCGAAATCGAAAATCGCTCGGCGTGCATGCGATGCTCGCTGATCTTTTCTGATCGCACTGGCCGAAATGTTCCCGTGCCGACATGTAGCGTCACGAAGGCGTGAGGAATCTCATCCAGGATCTCACGCGTGAAATGCAGACCAGCGGTGGGCGCGGCAATCGCGCCAGGCGCGTCCGCAAAAATCGTTTGATAACGCGCCTCATCCTGCACGTCACTCTCGCGTCCGATGTACGGCGGCAACGGCATGGAACCTCCGGCATACAGATCGACATCTTCATCCAGGGCCACGATCCGCTCGCCCTCTGGCAGGATTTCTTCAACGCGTGCGATTACATGGTCGATTCTGGTTGTGGCGCCCACGCGAAATTTTCGACCGGGTCTGATCAAACATTTCCAGCGCGCGCGTCCGAGACGCTCGACCAACAGAAATTCGATCGCGCCATCATCGGAGAATTTTCTCGCCGGGACTACACGCGTGTCGTTCAGAACAAGTAGATCTCCCGGGCTGAGCAGTGTTCTCAATTCGACGAACTGTCGATGTTCGATGGTTTGGGCATCGCGCCGCAAGACCATCATACGAGCGTCCTCGCGTCGCGGCCGCGGCCGCTGCGCAATAAGCTCGGCAGGCAGATCGTAGGCGTAATCCGAAAGCCGCGCGTCCAT
>Ga0210407_10001370_pt1 | contig 23192 bp, 20 predicted proteins | sample IncBWC27MmetaG_FD_150860 | JGI IMG/M metagenome (GOLD analysis project Ga0210407, IMG submission 150860) | Forest soil microbial communities from Barre Woods Harvard Forest LTER site, Petersham, Massachusetts, United States - Inc-BW-C-27-M | ecosystem: Environmental > Terrestrial > Soil >... | reverse complement strand
CAGTTGGAAGACTGCGGATTGGTGCCGGTGGTCGGTGCAGTGCAGCCTGCCATGGAGAGCGCCAGGAACGCGACGCTGAAATCGAGGATTTTGGGCATGTACACCAACACCGGGAGCAATGCAATCCGCGAGATATTCTACTCGGAATTTCCTTTTTTGCGTTCCAAATACAGGCGCGCATAGTAACCCCGCTCCACTGGTCGCGACAGTGTGAAACAATCCTTCGTCCGCACTTATGGCAGGCCGGTGTCACCTCATTGTATAAACGAGCTTTTGAAATACCTGTCTTTCGCCAAGATTCCGGTCTGCCGCAGAATCGTTGTCTAAGAACCATCTTGTGAGTTATTGATATGGTATAACTATATGCCATGCTCAATGAGCGCGAAACGGGGTGATCGATTGACGGTCCTGTTCATTCCCGCCAGCGAACTTCAAAATTCCCTATGTCCCTGCCCTCCGGGAAGTGCGTCACTAAAGCCTTGTGGACGTCCAATGACAAAGGTATCGAAATGGCAGGAACCTTGTTGAGTACGATGACGCGGATTGGACGACTATCCAACAATCTCAAAATATGCTCGCCGTCGCGGTAGTCGTCTTCGAAGAAATCGAATAAAGCTCGGGTTGGATTCCTGTAGCCAGTCAGAAAATAGATCTGCGGGCAATCTTGAGCTGCATAGATCGTGAGGCACGCAGTAAATGCAGGCTAGTCCGGTGTAGGCTTCAACCCAGGGCATTGTTCCTGATATTGAATGTTCGGTGACACCCACGCGCGCCATTGTTTGTCGCTCATGTTCCAGATGAGCTTGGAACAGATCATCTTAGCCCACTGGTCAGGACCCGGCCACACCAGGATTTTCTTAGCGTCCGCAGTGACGAAGAAACTACCGTCAGGCGCCATGGCCACGGACTGGATCTCCTCCGTTCCATGCCCATGGAAGCTTTTCCCAAGCAGAACGTGTTCTACTCCATCCCATAACTGAACTTGCCCGTGTGCCCCTCCTGTGACGATCAAACCTCCGTCTGCGCTAGCATCCATCGATGTCAGCTGTTTGAGGTTCCGAAAACCCATCCGGTATTTGAACTCATCCTGCTTCTTCAGGCCTTCGGCTTGCGGGCGGCTGAGTACTGATTGACCCCATTCCAAAACGCTGCCATCCGGTCCGGCCGAGATAAGCCACTTGTCTCCGCCCCGAGACAGCGCCTTGACACTGTCGACGTGGCCCATCAATACACGCTCCAATCCGTCTTTTTCGAGATCGCGAGTCAGCACAGTCGTAAAAGAGTCTCCCACTGCCAGGAGCTTCCCGTCGGCGCTGAAGCCGACTGCATAGAGTTCGTATTGTTCCGGCGCTCCATTGCGTTTCTCCAACTTTTGCCTGCGTGCGCCTGTCGCGGCATCCCAAAGACGGACGATGCCGTCGCTGCTTCCTGCGGCGAGCAACTTGGCGTCAGGTGACACCGCGATTGAACGAATCGGCCCGGCGCCATCAACCATAACTATCTCCGGAGCGGTAGGTCTCCCCTTGGCGACATCCCATCGTTTCAGACTACCGTCCTCGCCGCCGGAGACCAATGACACCCGGTCTCCTATTCGAAGGTATGCCAGCGCACGGACGGCGCCCTCGTGCGCACTCCAGCTAGCAGTCGCGAGTGCCGTCACAGGTTCGGTGTTTTCCGCCGGCCGATCCCACATATGGATAACGCCCTGATTGTCCCCGGCGGCGACCGTTCGTCCGTCGGGGCTGATCGCTACGCTCGTCACCAGGCCGGTTACAGTCGAAGCCGGCTTCGCATCGCTTCCCAAAACTAGCTGCGCTATCGAAAAGCTGCTGTTCGCAGGACCCCAGATGCGAATTGATCCCTCCTGCCCCGTCGAAGCCAGGCGAGTCCCATCCGCGTTCCATGCGACTGCCAGAACTAATCCTCCGTGCCCCGACAACAGACCATCCTCAATCACGTCGAACTCCTGCTTGCGAGCAATCGTCGATGTTGCCCCACCGGCGTTCGGTGCTATACAGGAATCCACCGCTGAAATCGGGAACAGCCGCACATTTCCATCCGCGCCGGCCGCCGCCACCAATTTCCCGTTGGGGTGGATGGCGATACCGTAGATTCTTGCTTCCTGCAGCCTGCTCTCTTGCACGCGGCATGCACGTTGGACGTTCCATACCATGATACGCCCGTCATCGCCGGCCGAGACCAGCGTTGACGGGTCGGCCGGCGAAAACCCGACCTGCTGAATCACGGCGCTGTGTCCTTGCAGCTCGTGTCTCGGTTTCGGATCTGAACTCTTAAAGTCGTCAAGATTCCAGATGCTGAGCACTGCGTCTTCGCCTCCGGAAGCTACCAAACGGCCGTCAGCACTCACCGCGACGGCAACCACAGCTCCTTTCTGGAGCGGACTCTCACGCGCTTCCCCGGTTTGCATGTTCAACACTCGCAGTATTTTGTCGCTTCCGCCTGAGACGACGAACTCTTCTCCTCTCTTGCCTCCATAGGCCACGCTATAGATGCTCGCTGACTTGCCCCAAAGCTCGACTCCGGGCCATTTCCTCAGGATCGAGCGTTTGGCTACATCAAAGACGCAGACCAAACCGCTGCTGTTTTCACCATGGCCACTCCAGGTATACCCTGCCGCCAGCCGCTCACCGTCGCTACTGAACGAGAGGGACCAGACGGCTTCGCCGCGCGGTGGATGACAATCCAATGGTTTGTCCATCTCCCGATAAGTGTCGCCATCCAACAGGCGGATCCGGCCGTCCTCTCCGCCCACTGCTATATTCTTGCCGTCGGGACTGTAACTCAAAGCCGGAGTGGGCATCAGGGAGCCGACCGTCACAGCTTTGCGAAGATGGCCAGAGTTCTCCAGCACCCAATGCAACGCTGTCAGGCTTGCCGCTTTGGCCTGCGACATGCTTTTTTCCTTATCGATCAGGCTATAGGCGGCGAGCCCCCGATACATGGTCTGCTCCAAAGGCTCTCTGCCTGGTCCGAGTGCCAGCCGTCCCTCAGCGAGCCTCGCCGTATCCACAGCCACTGCCGCGTTAAGTTTCACGCGCTCTTTTTCGTTCCACTGGTGCCACGCCCATACCAGCACAGTGAAGCTTGCAACTGCGGCCGCTGTCGCGATGTTGCGGTTTCGCCTGGCCGCCTTAAGGCTCCGACGCAACTCTTCACTGCGAGCCCGCTCCTTGTCCCGCTCGGCTTCCGCCTCCGAGGCCTTGCGCGCCTGCTCATTCTGACGCTCCAGGAGCATCCGTTCGTCGCGAACCTTCCCGATCACCGGCACCAGCCGGTCGTGAATCAATTCGATGCGCGCCGTGTCGGCATGAGAAACAATTCGCAGCAGCCGGAGCCTGTCGGTCAATGCCGCCAGTTGACTTGCGCTCAGTTTTTGCTTATCCAGTGCTTCTTGCTTTGGATAGTCCCCGCGAAAGCCGCCCTGAATCAGCTTGTCCTCAATGAACTGAGCCACTTCCGGTGGCCCTTTCACCTCCAGATCGTCCAGCGCGTCCCGATAGAACTTCTCCAAAATGCCCTCACCAGCGCCCTCGAGCAGGGCCTTGTCGATTTTGGCCCCAGGTGCTCGCCGCCGATTCAACTGGGTGCAACAGAGGCTCAGCAGCACCGGTTCGATCACCATCTCGGACGCCCCGGTCGACACTGCTGAGTCGGTTGGTTTTCCTACGAAATCAACAATCTGTACAGCGATACCCTCGTCGAGCACTGCCCTTCCCGCCTCTTCTACCGCTTTGATGGCGCCAGAGCGGGACATCGGTTCTAGCCGCAAGTAGCTCCTCAGCAGCGAGGGAACTTGTTTTTCCCACGTTCGCATTTCGGGAAGGAAATCCTCGCGGAATGAAAGGACGATTCGATAGCGCTGGGTGAACAGGTCGAGCCGCGACCGCCTCTCCCCCTCCGTTTCCGCCGCCACCTCGGCCGGGATACGGTTCTCGATCAGGTCAGCCAAGTCGTCGAAGACCCGTCTGATCAGATCGACGTTACCGCCGCTCCGCGAAAACAGCTCCTCGAATTGGTCGAACACCAGCACCGGAGTCAGAGGGTAGTTGTCTGCGCTCCAGATCTCCGCGTTCTTGCGGTGCAGGTACTCCCACAAGCTTTGATTGGGCGCAGGCTCGGGGAACTCAGCGTTCGCGTCTGCAAGAGCGTCCTTTAGACCTTGTGTCGCTTGCTTTAGGGGCTCCCTCAAGCCGCCGGAAAAATCAAGGCGCAAATATACCGGCAAATAGTGCCCGGCCCGCAACAGCGGGAACAAACCGGCTTCCAGGAGCGACGTCTTGCCGAGTCCCGACTTGCTATACACCACGGTCAGCGCCGACAGCCGGATCAGCCGCAGCAGTTCGGCGGCTTCCGCCTCGCGGCCTTTGAAGAAATCCCTCGAGTCTTCTCCATAGGCATCCAGGCCGGGCCATGGGTTTGCCGGGTCCAGTTTCGCGCGCTTCCCCGAGGCCCGTTCTTGCCGAACCTCAGTTGCGCCGATCACATCATCGCGGCTCGGAGTCATGCCACCTGATTTCCCCGGCGAGCGTCGCGCACTAGATCCCGGAGCTTGGCGACCAATTGGTCGTCCGGATCTCCCTCAGGAGCGTACGCGAAGTGCAGATTCTGCTGCCTCCAGCTCCATACGCTCTCTTGTTGGTACTTCTCAGGTTCGTACGCGCCATCGACAATGATCGGGAACAGGAACTTGCGATTCATTCCTTTTTTGACCTCAGTCGCCTCGCACCACTCGGTGAAGACGAAGCCCTCTTCGCGGCTGACGGCGGCCCGCGAAAGCAGCGGTAGGAAGTAGCGGCAGCAGTGGATACCGTCGATGATCCTCCGTTTAAAATCCTCTCCCGGCTCAATCGTCTTTCGGTCGAGCCATACCTCATTCTCCGTCACACCCAGCCCGAGCAGTGCTTGGTATAGTTTTTCGACTCGGGCCCCGTCCGTCTGTCGCGAATAGCTGATAAAAAACATCGCTCCCCGTGGAACAACCTCTTCTTTTTCGCGAGCGGGATCATCTGCTAAACCGGCTCCATGCTCTAGCATCCAACGCCGGTGCAGTTCGGCGACGAACTCCACTGGCGGCTCTTGCGACAGGATCTCGGTCTCCTTACTGTAGCTGCGGAGAAAGCGCGTGAGACTTTCTTCTGGCAGCAGCGGCTCGATCATCCAAGACCGATTGTCCTTTTCCGAGAGTCGCTTCCGATTTGTCGCACGCAGGAAAAACCGGGTGAGCCAGTCCGGGAAGTTACACCCCACCAGCAGTAGGTTGCGCTGCTGCAGTTCATCGAGGAAGCCGGAGGGCACATGGCTGCCGCGAGTGATTACATTGTGGGCATACTCCAGCAAATCCTCGTCGTGGATGGCGAACATCGGCGCCGAGCGCTCCTTGCCGAACATGTACAAAACGTGTGCTTCGCCAGGCGTCTCGTTCCAGTCGCGGGGTAGGTCCCTCCCTTCACTGGTCGGCAGATTTGGCGAGTGCACGACTTCTTGGACCGCACAGCGATGGCGCAGGCTCCGGGCCAGCAGATCATCCGGCGTCAGGGTCACAAACAGACGAAAATCGGCGATTTCCGACAACTGACGGATAGGCGCGGGTATTGCGAACTCCCCTCTTGAGGTCACGTCGCGGATTGCGTGGTGCACATACTCGTAAAGTTCCTGAAGTTCCGTCGCGTCGACAATCACTTTTAACCGCGCAACCAACTCATTGAGTTCTCGAAATGGCGGGAGCGGGTCTGGAAACGCCGGGAGTGCGACCTTCCCGTTCTCGTTGCGAGAGGCCTCAAACTCATCAATCACGCGCTGGGCAATCTCCGCCTGGAGAGAGCTGTGTCCGTCCGCGCCTACCAGCAGACGAGATCCAATGACGGGGACGACGTTGCCCTCATGGATCTTCTCAATCAGCCGCTTCCATGCTGAATCTTTCATATCCAAGCCTGATGAGCCACGGGATCCGTACCAGAGGTGCTCACCATATCCGTGAACAGATTTCGCGCCACTGCGGTGGCCGCACATAATTGAGAGAATCGTACGGCCACAACATAGCTAGTTATATATCATGGCGTATCTTATCGCTTTTATTTTTTATCTGCATACAAAAGATTGTGACCAATTGGCATGAAACGTTTCGTCCTGTGAGACCACTACCTCTCAAAAACTAGACTCGGTAGTCTCCGAGCACCATGGTGGAAGAATCGCCGGAGCTTTTTGCTGTTGTGTCCGAGCTTGCTGGACGGCCTCGTCCCGAGGTGCGACCCCAGTGGGAGGTAGATTTGGAGCGAGACCAATGTCTTTTTGCGATCAGCAGATCAGCAGTTGGAGATCAACGGATGCTGAGCTTATCATTCAAGCAAAACGGAGACAGGACAGATTCCGCCTGGTAGTGTTTTCGATCCCCACCGCCCTACCAAATCTTCATTATGTTAGCCCCATCGATCTCTACCAATCGATTCGGCGAAGTCCTGCCACGATGTCGAAATGCTGGTCTCTGCTCAAAATTGGAAGTCTGTATTGGCGGCAGAGCGCAGCGATCCAGACATCATTGGCAGGAATCGGAGTTCCAGCTTTCTTGAGTTCCGTGCGAAGCATGGCGTAATAGATAATCGTCTCCTGGTCCACGTCAAGGATGCGGTAATTTGGAAGCGAATCCATTAGCCATTGCTCGTACTGTTGGCGTTCCCGGGACTGTCGGACGCCATATCGATACTCGCCCAATACGACTACAGGAACCGCAATTTCAGTTGCTTGGCGAAGAATGGGCATTAGGCTAGCGTCGCCATCGGCGACCGGTGGCAGCGCTTTAATAGGTCTATGATGGGCCGCACGTCTGCTGGCATCGTCTCTGCTCTTGCAGGTTTCTGCTGCAGTAAGGAAAATTTGGTGGTGGGTGAGGGTGCTGCCCCCTCCCGGCACGCTAATCTGGCGTTTTCCGGAGCTGCTGCAAAATATCGCCGTCGTTGAAACTCTGGCAGCCAAGGCTTGAGAGTAGTTCCGGCAACCCATGGTTATTATGCTCGTGTGGTTATTTCGCTTATTGGAGGTACATCGATGGACCCGCTTACTCATTCGCGCAGCCGCCACAGTCGCAGAGACATCCTGAAATCGAGCGCGTTGACCATACTCCCACTCGCAGTACGCTCCGGTAATTCTTCGTTGTTTGATCAGCAACCCATGACTGCGAACGGTGGCACCGATCCTTATCCAATTCCCTGGCTGGATAAGAATGGCAGCCACAATCAGCCTGCCGGCCCAAACCTCGAACCCTCACACATCTACCATTTCAAAGGTCGAGTCGCCCGGTGCAGCACCTTTGCCGGCATGGGCACCGACAACCAAGGAAATCGCATCGCGTTTGGCAGTCCCACAACTGACTACGGCGTGATGCAGGGAGAGTATTGGGCCGGGCGAGCATCACAGCAAGGCACTTTCACGCACATATGACTGACGTTGTTCCGGGGACCGGCGGTCCCTGCAAACCAAACACACGATTTTCACCCGCCCATTGCGCAGTCTGGACTCTACTGGGTCGTTCCTGTCCCCGAGCGTGGCCTGACGATCAGTCCGGACGGGAACACGTTTACATTGGAAATGCAGAACGTCCCGGTGGTCGACCAGCCGCGCTGGCCAGCGCTGGACTCCATAGCCACTCCCGCCCGAATGACCTTCAAGATGGTTTGGAAATCAACCGGAGAGCCTGTGAAGTATGACGATTCCTCCAAGCGCTTCCGGTTCACAGGGACTCGGGCCTCGTGCCAATTGGAAGCGGAAGTTGAGGTTCCTTCAATCGGTTTATCGTGGAAGTCCGATCCGCTCAATACGTCGAAGGCTGACATCGCGATCATCGGAAAGGAAGTCAACGGACGTTACTACGACAGCTGATCATACGACCTGTGTTACGCAGAATCTAGCTTAGCTGGCGGTGAGTAAAAGTCCACATGAAGTACGGCGGACTGGACTCGGAAAGCCTCAGCCTCCCAGCAAACATTGCGACACAGGTTCGCAACTTGGCAAAAACGCGTAAGCTCAGTTCCAACCGATGCTCGTGGAGCTCATCGAAAACGGTATCGAGGCTGAGAAGCGTAAGCAGCGGGAGTTTATCGAACTTGCAGAGCGTTTCCGCAACGCCACCGACCCGGAGGACGCGAAGCGGCTTGGCGATGAATTGGGCCGAATGGTCTTTGGCGACTGATGCCCAAAATTGAGAATTGGGGCATTCGTCAGCATTTGATTCATCGGATGCGGGACCGGGCGATCAGCGTCGCCGACCTCAATGAATTGCGTGTCAGGCGCGCGGCGCCTAAAAAAACACGGATCACAAACCTTTGTCTATGCTCCGTGGCACACGCTTCAGTCTGTGCGCTCCCAACCGCTAACCGCATCTTCCGCTAACGCGGCGCCGTCGTCAGTCCAACAAAGACTGACGACGGCGCCTTCATTCTACTTTGTGTCAGCGGCCATGTGCACCACCGCCACCGTGAGATCCTCCTGCACCAACTCCCCCGCCTCCATGGAATCCACCGCCCTCAAATCCACCGCCGCGGGAACCTCCGACCCCTCCCGATCCGCCCGTCACGCCGGGCCCGGACTGAAAGCCGCGTCCCACCGATCCCGGTCCACGGTAAATCCCGCCAGAATAATTCTGGCCAGCTACGTAGTGGGACCCTGGCCCCCAGTTGTGCACGTCCGTGCTGAAGTGATGATAGTAGTGCCCGCCGTAACCGTAGCGCCCGTAGCCGTATCCATAAAACGGCGCGCCATACACGTACCACGGCGAATAAAATCCCCAGCCGAACGGGCTATAGAAAATTCCGTCTCCCGGAATAAAAGTGAATCCGCTGAACCACGGGTCCCAATACCAACCCGCGCCCCACCAGCCCGGCCCCCACGGACCCCATCCGCTCGTCGCATAGATCCCAGCCGCATCCACGTTGGCTTCCGCCACATAACCAGATCGCAGACTGCTCCAGCGATACAAATCGCTGTCCTCATCCACCTTTTTATCGAACTTCTGCGCCTTGAGCGGGCCGTTCGGCGCAAAGTCCAACTCGCGTCCGCCCTTTACTTTCACCTGCCCGTCGGCTTCCTTCACCAGGACCTGCCCGTCATAGACGCGCATCGACCCCGTATCCGAGTTAAAGTCATACAGCCCGGTCTTCACAATTCGTGCCGTCGCACCGTCTACAGTGACGCGAATATCATTCTCCGGATGTATCACTTCGACTTCGACCATTGCGTGGCCTCTCTCGACTCGAACCTCCGTGTTCGTAAGGCCCGGCGAGATCATCGTCACCGTACTGTTGTCGCCAACTCGCAAAAATACGCCGGGCGTCAACAGAACTTCCGCCTTCCCGCTTTCCGTCCTCAACGATTGGCCCGGTTTCAGCTCCGCCGTTCCAATCGACTTCGAGTCGAGCGTCTCCCCTCCTATCGAAGCATCGCCTTCCACATAATTCAGAGTTCCTGGTACCGCGGAATTTGCGTTCGCATTTGCCCAAGCGGGCGCAGATAGAGTCGCGGAGAAGAGGAAGCTCGCGATTGCTCTCATCCATGGCAGTCGCATATAACACCTCTTTCTCACTTCCTAACTTTAGATGATTTGTATAACCCAGGCGTTTCAGAATTCTAAAAAGTAGTAAAAAGTAATAGGGAGGTCGGACGAATTGGAAAACAACTAAGGAAACACGTCAAGAAGCGTCAATCGAAAACGCCTCTCCACTTACTTGGATGCGCCGCAGTTGCGGATGGTCGCCCGATGCCTGTCGGCTGGCGAATTGTTATTTCGCCCAAGATTCCTCACGATTTCCCGTCCTGCTACCATTCTTCGATGTGCAATTTGGCCGTTCTTTTCTTCCACTTCATCGCCACCCTGGCCCGGTTGCTCGGACCTGGCGGCGTCCGTTCCCTGGTTGCGGAGTCGCTTCTTCTCAAGCACCAACTCCTGATTGTGAATCGCTCCCGGCAACGATCGCCCAATCTGCCCTCGTCGGACCGCATCCTTGCCGGCTTGCTGGCGCTCTTGGTGGGTACCCAACTCGTCTACTCCGTTCCGCAATTATATTGAAGCCCTCTACACTGCTAGCCCTGCACAAAGCTATAAGCGAGCGAAAGTATCGGATGCTGTTCTCCCCGAAACGCCGTCAGAAGCCCGGCCCGAAAGGACCGAGCGCAGAAATCATCCAGGCGGTCGTCGAAATGAAGCACCGTAATTCCACCTGGGGTTGTCCGCGAATCGCTCAACAAATGGCCTTAGCGTTCAACGTTCGAATTGATAAAGACGTGGTTCGGCTTAACTGGTCCAATCTGTGCACGCGCGCCTAACCTGTCAGCATGGAAAGAGTTAAGCCTCGCGCGGGCATCGCGATTGGCCAGTTAAGCCCGTCATCCGCCCAGCACGGCACCTGCTGTGGTCGCAGGGTGACCAGTAGAATTGATCGCGCCGATCCGCGCTGGGAGTGTGCCGTCAGGGCAAGCGCTCTTCAGATGATTGTCGCCGCTCCCAGAATTGCGAACTGGGCCAGCGCAGTACGCCGCCGTAAAACTGGCGGCGCTCGGACAGGTAAGCGTGGTAGGTTTCCTGCACCCAGCTGTCGTATGCCTTAAGAGCGCTGGGGTCGCCTGCAAAATAGCGGGCAATGGCCGCAGCACATCGAGTTCCGGCCTCAATGGATTTGAGCACGCCTTGTCCGGAGAGCGGATCGAACGCCAGTGCCGCGTCGCCCGTAGCGATCCAATTCGCGCCGACGACGGGACGGCGCACCAAGGAGCCGGCCGAGACAACCATGGATGGCGGCGGAATTTGCCTGCATCCGGCGCGCTCGAAGGTCAACGGCGCCAGTTCCATCAGCTCATGCCAGGTGTCGACGTTCCATAAATCGGAATCGGTCATGTAGGCGAAGACCATACGGGCATCAGGCAGCGGGGCGGAGTACCACCACCCTTCTTCGACGGCTTCGATCAAAGCCCACTGCCCTGGTTCGGATAGCTTGCAAAAGGTAACTGCCGCAATCAGTCTGTCCGCCACATCGGCCTGCGATCCCAGCCGGCTAGCGAGCAAAGCCTTGCGTCCCGTGGCGTCTACCAGCACGCGGCCAGCGAAGGTGACACTTTCTCTGTCGTGAGCAACCTCGAGCTGGCACTGACCTCCCGTCATCGTGCAGGATCTCACATGGGCGGAGAGGAACAGCGCGGCTCCTGCGTCGGTAGCAACGCCTGCGAGCATGGCATCAAAGCGGGCGCGATCAACGTGCCAGCCGCAGCCGTACGGATGGTGAATAAAATCCTGGTGCCGTGCGAACGACGATTCCCAAGCTGTGCGGATTCCGTAGGACTGCAACGGACCGCACGCCAGGAAGCGTTCCCATACACCCAATTCCGCTAACCGCCGGCGAGTGAGGGGTGGCAGGGTCTCTCCAACGCGAGGAGCTTCGTACTTACCCTGCTCGATCAATGCGACGGAGAAGCCGCGCCGGCTAAGATCGAGCGCCGCCACCGCACCCGCAGGTCCGCCGCCGGCAACCACAACATCGAATGCCTGCGTCACGAGCGAGACCGGTGAGACCGCTCCCTCATGATCTAGGCTCGGTAACGCCGATTCTGGGCCGCGCGCAGGCAAGCGATTTTCGATCCATACCGTTGACGACGGATGACGGGCCAGGGCTACAGAGTTCGCTCGGTTTCGATGACTGCATCGCCACTTTGCACCAGGAATCCCAGACCGCTCCAGAAATTCACCATGTCCGAGAAACTGTTCAGACCTCGGTCCCACGTCACGTAATTGTTGGAGCCTGCAGTGAAGACATTGTCAGGGTGTGCGGCCGGCCACCAGGATAAAGGAGACTGGAAGACGCAGTCGAAGAAGTCCGTCTGCCAGGGTACGGCCTGCTGCTTGCTGAGATCACCGGCATTCAGTTGAGTCCCATCGAGCCGGAAGGGTTCGACATACGGGTACACATCGCGAGTGAAAAAGCTGGTCTCGATTCCAGGGAAAAATGGACCGCCGCTACAGTTCTCCAGGGCCGCGCGAGTAAGGCCGTCAGGAGTGATGTTTGTATCGGGTGAAGGAGGTCCAACCCAGTCGTTGATGAAGTTTTCGGCCACCCAGCTTTTCATCACATTGTACTGCGTCGGAGTCAGCGCATGGTTCGCCCAATGACCGGTGGCAGGGGAGCCGTGACCTCTGATCCCGAAAACGTCGGCGAAAAAGTCCGTCCAGATGGCCGGCATGAGATGCGGAGTATCTACGGTGGGCGTAATGGCCGGGTCGCGCAGGGCCTGGAAGACGAAGTTTCGCTGGTCTGCGGTAGCGGGCGGCGGAATGACATCTAGTAGTGGCGAATGTTTGTTGCCAATTTTGGTAGTAACCCACTGATAGTCCATGGCGCGCTTGAGGATAGGATAGACGTCGTTTGTGAACGACGGGGTCGCTGGCACTTTGTAGCCCAGGCGGTCGACTGCGGTCTGCAACAGCGCGTCATACAGACTAATGATGTGGAAGATGGGCGGTGCGAAACGGGGCGGAGGACAGATCACCCATGCGCCGCTGGCCTGAACCGGCCCTTTGGTGCCCTTGAGAGTCACGGCCGCGGTCACTGGACCGTCGGAAACGTCATCGTGCCAGCCGTCGTTGTTGGCAAACGTCGTGAGCGGCGCGTTAGTAGGCGAACCGGACGCACCGAATCCGCCGAGCACGAGAAGACGGCCGCTCGCGTCTGTTTGGATTTCTCCGAGAGGCACCGGGTTTCCCATGAAAACACCGGTGTCGAAGGAGGCGGCTCCGTTGGGACCGGTGATGGTGCGAGGACCCGGCGTAATCGCGAGGGAGCCACGATCGGCAACCGATGCGTTTCGGAGTGGGCCGTTGGTATGGCCGATGCCGTGGAATTGGTTGAATGCTGCCTTGGTGTTGGCAAGTTCGACTGTCCAGGTGACGTTGGCGACTGATGAGGTGATCTCGCCCATGAACACGCCGTTTTCCCAGCCATAGATGCGGAACCGCGCAGCCTGCCGGCGCACACGACCCTGCGCGTCCTTGTAGCCATTAGGGGGAACGATGACCGATCCCGGAATCTCAGGTCCCACGTAGAAGCCGGAAGCGGAATCATCGGGGCAGTTGCCGAGCCTGGCGACGCCAATCGAGGGGAAAATCTTGAAAACCCAGCTCATGTGTTAATTCCTCCGCCTAAGCCGACGGCGAATATAGAGCGAGTTGATAAATTGCCTTTGCGGTCGTCCTCATACCAGATCCGTACGTGCTGATGGACTCGCGCTGCATCTCCATCCATTGTCCGTCCCCATCCAGGCTGGCCCACGCCTGCTGGCGGGCAGCGAGGCTGTCAAACCGGACCACGTAAGTAAACCGTGGCAGATGCTCACCGGCAGCGGTAGCTCCCGCCACAATCGGACGAATGCCAATCCGGCTCAGGACGGAACCAACTTCTGGCGGCGGACCCTCGCGCCAGGCTGGGGCATGCCAAGTTCGAACTTCGAATAAGCCTGACTTGACAATCGCCGACTCCTCTGGGAATCGCACCGACTCCTTGCTGACGATCAGCACGTGAGATCGAACATCATCGAGTACTTGCGCCGACTCGATTCCTGACCGAGCGCGGCGGACGCGCGGATCAGACGAGATGCGGGTCCGCACCTCGAGCATCTCGTTGAAGCTGGAGTACACGGCGAGCACCAGCGTTTCCGGAGTATGAGGCGCGACGATAGCCTCTAGACACATTCTGGGAATGTTGCGCAACTGGTCTATGCAGGGGAGCAACGCGTCAGCAATATAAGAGCGAAGATGCAGCGCCTGGCCGACATCGGTGACGCAAAACCTTTCGAATGCGATCACGAGCGTCCCATCTGCGGGTCGCGTTTTTGCAAATGCGGGAAATGCATTGAGGGCGCCGGCTCCGGCCGCGGACACCCCCAGCCAAGACAGCGCAGAGCGACGGGAGATCATGTGAAACACACCCTTTCCCCAAAGGTCTCAAGCCGCATGCACGCATACGACCGGACTTCGGTCCACTCAGCTCGGGCCGGAATTCTCTTCTCGCGTATCGCGGTTGTCAATCCAAAAAGAGCAGCAAAATGGAGCTGCGGGAAGATGAGGGCGAGCGAAGAGGCTAGGACGTCTAGGACCGAAAGAATTCGAGTTCTGTTAAGTTCCATGTTCAGTTCTCATTTTGGGTGGGCGTGCAGCCCCTTGTCCCTGACGGCAAAAGGGACGTCTACGGTGGACCGCGCCAACAGCTTGCGCTGCCGTGTCGAGTCTATTTTTGGACAAAATGTGCGCAGATATCCTGACAGGAGAGAAGCACATGAAGAAAAAATTCGGTCAAGCGACTCTGACGAGAGACTAGCTGCTGCTAACGGCCCCTCGTGCGTAACATTCCGGTTGGCAAGTCTCTGCAGAGGGACTATACTCGCCCTCTCATCAGCGTTTCGCACTGCGGCGAGGTCCTCCCCCAGACTCCTCCTCAGGCGACACGAGTGATTTCGAAGCCTCGAAGCTCTTCGCAACCAGGGGGCGGAAGGCCAAGATGCGTCTCGCCCAACGAGTGGTTAGCTCCCACCTCCTCGGCGTCCGCGACATAACGGGGTGCGCTTTCGAGCCAGCCAGCGCCTGTGGATCGCCTGTTGCCCTATGCTGTGAGCGAAGCCGATGCCGTGGGGTGTTCCCATTTGCCACGCTTGTTTCTTCTGGATGGGTGCTCTCTCTCTGCTCCGCTTGGGCCTTTCAGCGGACGATTGCGCCGCGATTCACCCGCAAGCAAATTCCTGGCGCTCCTAGCTCCTGAGCGAAGCGATATAGATCATCCGGTTATTCTATTGGGGCATCGATGGTGTGGTCCTCGATGAAGGCTGGAGATCCGAACTTCCCAAAGCGACGCTCGCGCTGTTGCGAAACCGGGTGTGGGCGCCTCTGGAAGTGTTGCTAGCTTTTGTCAGGCATATGAAGACACTGCTCGATCGGCAGCTCCTGAGCGGTGAATTGCTGACGGCGCGTGAAAGCCAGGTCACGCAGCCGTTGTTCCGGAGGCCCACGAGTAAGGAGATTGCCTGCGCCTAAAGAGAAAAATCTCTGAACGCACCGCAAAAGTTCACGTTTGCAATGTGCTGAACAAACTCGGCCTGGATAGCCGGCGAAGTCTTGCCGAGACCTTGGGACTAGAAACGGTCTGAAACCGGGATGCGAACGTTGCTGATTGGCTTGTTTATGCTGGCCGCCCTGCCGTGCGGGGTGGCTGCGGATGATGTGGTGAAGCTGGTAACGTTCCCGCGGCTTCGGCCTGGTGCCATAAATCCCTATGAACTCGCACTCTTGCACGAGGCGCTTGAGCGGACGCGGCGCGACTACGGCGCCTATGAGGTGCAGCCATTCACCGAAAACGTTTCGATTGGACGCGCCATCGAGCTGGCCATTGAAGGGCGGTTGGTCAACGTACTGTCGGCAGGTGTCGGCCAGTCGGCCCCGTCCCCCGAGCGGGACATGATCCCCGTGGCGTTCCCGATTGACAAGGGGCTGCTCGGCTACCGCGTCGCCTTCATCAACCGGCGCAGCCAAGACCGGCTCTCGCGTGTCGATAGCATCGAGGAGCTGCGCCAGCTGCGTATCGGCCAAGGGAGCGGATGGGGTGATGTGCGCATCTACGAGCACGAGCGAATTCCGGTAGAGACCACATACGACTATGAGTCGCTGGTATTGATGCTCCTGCACGGCCGGTTTGATCTGTTCCCGCGCGGACTGTGGGAGGTGGCCCCGGAGCTCGCGGAGTATGGCGCACGGTACCCAGACTTAGCGGTCGAGCAGCACCTTCTGCTTCATTACCCCTTCTTCGAGGCCTTCTACGTCAGCCGGTCCACCCCTCGCCTGGCGGGTCGCCTCACGGCCGGGCTTGAGCGCATGGTCACGGACGGCAGCTTCGATGCCTTTTTTGCCAGGCACTTCCGCAGACTTCTGGCTGACCTCAATCTTCGCGAACGAGTCGTAATTGAGCTGGAGAATCCGTTCTTGCCGGCCTGGGTGCCGCTCAAGCGGAAGGAACTGTGGTTCGATCCGGCCCGGCTGCCTTAGAGTGTAGCTATTATGGATTTGCCTTCTGCTCCCCGGATCACTTCCCACGGTCTGACCGTACGCCTGCTGATTAGCGTCCTGCTCTTCAGCGCATGCGTCACGCTCATCCTCACTGTTGTTCAGCTTTATCTTGAGTACCGGAACGAGGTGTCGGCACTCGAGTTGCGACTCGACCAGATCAGCAAGACCAATTTGGACAGTCTGGCTGAGCGTCTCTGGGCCCTCGATCAAAACCAGTTGCGACTGCAGCTCACGGGAATTCTTCGGCTCCCTGATATGCGCGCTGTTGAAGTACTTGAGGCCGACAGCGCAGGCCACCCGCTCGTCATAAGGCTTGGTGAGAGATCCGCATCATCAACAGTCACGCGGCAATATCCGCTTCTATACAATGTGCAGGGGCAGAACACTAGGATCGGCACACTCTATGTCCAAGCCACGCTTGCCGACCTACGTCGAAGGCTCTTTCATACGGGATGGACCATCTTCTTGAACCAGGCGGCGGAAACTTTCCTGGTGTCGCTATTCATCATTTATATTTTCTATAAATTAGTAACCCGCCATCTATTCGCAATTGCGGACTTTGCTGCCAGCTATCGGATCAACGACCCACCTCCGCCGTTGCGGTTGCGACGTCCGCCCCGCCGACACGAGGACGAGCTGCAGCGGGTGGCCACTGCCTTTAATGTTTTGTCTGATAATCTGCAGGTCGCTTATCGCAATCTTCATGAGATCAACGAGCAGCTTACGCGAGACGTAGCGGCGCGCCGCCAGACAGAGGCAGTCCTGCGGGAGCGGGAAGCTCGGATCCGCCGCCTAATCGATGCGGACATCATCGGCATTTTCTTATGGGATATCGAGGGTCCTATTTTCGAAGCCAATGATGCGTTTCTGCTGATGGTCGGATACGATCGAGAGGATCTTGTCTCAGGCCGCCTACGCTGGACGGATCTGACGCCTCCCGAATGGCGCGAGCGCGACGCCCAACTGGTCACGGAACTTAAGATGACCGGGCGCTTGCAACCGATCGAGAGGGAGTATTTCCGCAAAGACGGTAGCCGCGTGCCCGTCCTCGTCGGTAGCGCGAGTTTCGAAGAAAGCACGAACCAAGGTGTTGCCTTCGTGCTCGACCTCACCGAACGCAAGCGTGCCGAAACCGAGCGCGAAAGATTGCTTCAGTTGGAGGCCCATCTCGCGCATATAAACCGCGTCACTACACTCGGTGAACTCGCGGCATCACTGTCTCACGAGCTAAAACAGCCCATTGCGGCGGCAATCACAAACGCCAGCACCTGCTTGCGATGGCTCATGGGCGATAAACCAGATGTGCAGGAGGCGCGCGAAGCAGCCGCGAGGATGGTGGAGGTCGGTAAGCGGGCGGCTGAACTCATAGACCGTGTGAGGTCCTTGTACAAAAGAGGTGCTCCACCAGAACGCGAGTTGGTCGATGTGTACGAGGTCGTCGGCGAGATGCTGAAACTTCTGCGTAGCGAGGCGAACGGCTATCGCATTTCGATGCACACCGATCTGGCCGCAGCACTTCCCACAGTGTCGGCAGATCGTGTCCAACTGCAGCAGGTGTTCATGAACATTATGCTCAACGGCATTGAAGCCATGAAAGGCACAGGAGGTGAACTTACGATTAAGTCCGAGCTATATAAGCATGGGTACATGCTCATCTCCATCAGCGACACCGGCGTGGGCCTGCCGGTCGAAAACGCAGACCAGATTTTCAGTGCCTTCTTTACCACGAAACCATCGGGCTCCGGCATGGGCCTGGCGATCAGCCGCTCGATCGTCGAATCCCACGGCGGCCGCTTGTGGGCGAGTACAAACGATGGGCGAGGAGCAACATTTTATTTCACTCTGCCGACTCAGACCACGCCTACGACGAGCGTCACAGCAGCCTAACTAAGGGCGAGGTACAGTGATTGGCACAGAAACGTAGCAGCTGCCCCGAGTGCAGCGGCAGAATCGGAAATCAACTAATTCCGTCGGGATGACAGGCAACACCTGAAGGCGCTCGCGGTGCACAGCGTAGCCCGAGCTCGCACGCGCCGCCGACTGCGAAGAAAGACCAGGGCCGGCAAAACGCTCGGATGACACTGATCGCTTATTGCGGTTTGCTGAAACAACCGGATATGCAGGAGTAGTCTAGTCGCAGGCGGGTTTCAGGGTTTGATGACGCAAACCCTGACATGCAGAAGAGCGAAGCGGAATGCCCGGGACCGCTAATTAAAAACTCAGAGCGATTTCCGGAGGGACGATTGAACTTTTTGTAGGGTCAGAGACTTCACGAATCCTTCGTCGCCCGCTTGCCGCGCCGAATCTCGCCGGCGTTTGCTTCTTCAGTGGCTTAACGAGAATCCCTTATAACGATCCTGAACCGCATACAAAGACGTCGGCGAAAGAATGAACAAAGTACTTCCGCCGGCGCCCCCGAACAACAATTGCATTGGCCGCTCCGGTACTTCGATCGTGTCGATCAAATCGCCGGCCGGACTGTAAACGTACAGTTGCCCCGCTGCGATATAGATGTTGCCTTTTTCATCCCGCGCCAAGCCCTCGCCACCCTGTTCCGCAACGAGCCGCAGGTTGGAGATGGTGCCGTCCGGATCGACCGTGCCGACATAGGTTTTTTCTTCCGATTCATTCGAAACGTAGAAAGGCTGCCCCTCGACAGCAGGGGCCATGCCAAACGCGCGAAGCTCGTCATTCAACTTGGTGCCGTAATAGAGCTTCCCCGTTACAAAATCTTCGCTGGCGGGCAGGAAAGTAGTTCCGTCCGGCGAGACGAACTGAAAGGGCTTGTGCGTGGAAATTGTCTTGAGGAAATCGTTCTCGTTTCTCCAGTAATCCACCGGCAGGACCGGCGTCATCCCGGGACGCGCAACCGCCGGCTCTGCTTTCAGCAGCGTAATCTCGTCGTCTCGCGAGTCTGGCTTGAAGCTATAAACAGTTCCATTGCTCGCATAAGAAATCACGATCAGGTCGCCGGCCTTATCGAAAAAGAGCTGGACCGGATCGCGCGCATTATCGCGGACAACGGACAATTGGCTGTTCGCCACCGACCAGCGATAGATCGTCTGCTTTCGGGCATCGACGAAATAGAGATTTCCCGCGCGGTCAACGGCCCCGCCGGAAATGTTAAAGAATCCGTCCGTCAGCTTCTCGACTCGAGCGCCGTCAACGAGAACGGGCGAAGGCTTTCTCGCCTCGACTCTAGGTGCATTGCCCGAGAGCGTTAACCACGCGAACTCCGGTTGTCGCAGTTCAGTATTGTGAGTCTGGTCGTAAACGGGATCTTCGAAAGGAACTTTGCTGTTCGTGTAGCAATGTACGTTGCGCAGCCGTATGTCCTTCGAACCGCTGATTCGAATGGCGTATGGAAACGGCTGATAGCTGCTGACAACACGATACACGTGGAGGTTGGCCACCGTAATGTTGCTCGAATCGCGAATGTCCAGCGGCAAGGCGAGCCCACTTTCGCCGCGCTCCTCCTCTGTCTGAAGCGCATAGATCCGCCAATTCGAAACATGGTCGAGAACGACTTCGTTGCGCACATGATGCTCGCAAGAGAGTTCGTAGACTCTGCCTTCCGTAGAAGTATCTGAAATGTACAAACCTGCTTGAGCGAATGTGCTGGGCGTCCAAATGTCGACAAAGGTTCCCCCGCCCGTGACCCACAGGCTCGGGTACTGCCCATCCCATCGACGGTTTATGTCTGAATCCGCCGTATGCGTGTTGTTATAGATTCGTGTCCAGATTTGACGGTTCTCCGCCGCGCTTGCGTTTGGATCAATGGTGCCGTGCCCGCCCAAGAAGCGAACGTCATCCATCATCGAATTTGCGCCGGCCATCCACTTCGCGGCGACTGCACGCGGATTAATGCCGTTCGTGTAAAGTCCGATGCCCGTCACGATATTTCTCCCGCCCTGCGGAGTTTCCAGCAGCGGCTTCGGGCTTCCGACACCTTGAAACGCGGGAGTCGAATCAGCCAGAAATATTCGCGTTACGCTCGGGTGCAAGCCGATGACCACCGTGTCTGGCTTCAGCGTAATCGTGTCGGTCACTCGATATTGGCCTGCGGGGAAATAAATGGCCCTGTGCTCGGCGATCGCTTTCCTCAGCACCTCTGTATTGTCCGCCGCGCCGTCGCCCCTCGCACCGAGCGACGTGATATCCACCCACGTGTCCATGGGCGGCAAATCCAGGATGTCGGACTCAACCGGCTCAGGCAACGCACTCAACGGAGTCGTCTCATACACATCCTGAATCGCCGGCGCCGCGCCGATATCCTCATAGTGAAGCCCGTGCGAAAAGGTCTTCACTTGGTATATTCCTGAGGGCCCCGCGACCTGCCTTCCGCTTTCCCGATAAGCCGCAAAAAGCGGAACATTCCGGCAAACGACGTTCTCCATATTGATCTCAGTCCGCGCACTTTTTTCATTGCTAATGATCACCGCGGGACCGTTGACGTTCTCCATGCGTCCATCGCGGACCCAGAGTTCGTCGGAATAGGTGGGGTCGATGGCGATCGCTGTGGGAACGTTCCTGAACTGGGGGCGAATGAGCGTCAAGCCGGCTTCGTGTTCCCGAATTGCTGCGGCCCTCTGCCCTTCAAACGTCGCGTCAATCAGAGTGAATTGCCATCCGGGCGAAGGCTTTCTCGTCCACACACCGTATTGCCCGCCATAAAAATGAACGTCTTGCGCGACGTTGCCGCCATCGTGAATCCCTGCGAGCCCGGAGCCGATCCGAAAATCCATGTGAGCTAAATAGCAATGCTGCGCGTAATGCGCGCGTACGCCTACCGCGCCTGGATTGCCGTCTTGAATCTCGATGTCGATATTACTCATTGCCGAATAGAACGTGCCGGGGCTCGCATCCGGCGGAGGGGCATCTCCGGTTGGTCGCCCACCCGCGAAGAAAAACATGTACGTGGGACCCTGCTGAAAGCCCAGCGTGTTGGCGGCGAGAACAAATGTGGGGCGCTGGGCGCCGAATCCGATCAACCGGATTCCGGGCCAGATGTAGATGGTTTTTGTGACCCGGTATCGGCCGGCAGGAACAAACACGATTCCTTGTTGCCTCGTCTCTTGAACCTTGTTTATCGCCTGCTGTATCGCAGCCGAATCGTCAGCGACTCCATCGCCTTTCACCGGGAAGTCGTCACTGGATAAGTAAACGGCCTTGGGATCGTTTAGGCGGTTTGAGTAATACGATGTTCCGAACAACGGCAAGACCAACACCAGCAACGCAGCTGTAGCAGCGAACGTTTTTGTCCCCGTGCCAGCAAATGTCTTTATCATCGTCCCCAATCGATATCCTAATAAATTGAAAGGTGAGGGAGGAGTGTATACCCGTGTCGTCATGCGTACAATTGCCGCGTCGGGATAAAATCAGGCGCGGTGGCTGTGCCGGTGGCCTTACGTGGTTAAGTTGCTGGACTCCCTGGCCACGCCAGCCTAGATGAGTCTCAAAATGGCCTGGCGGTCAACGGGACAGTCCGTCGCCTACGACGATCCCAGTAAACACTTCCGGTTCACCGGCACTCAGGCAATATGTCACCCTGCCGCCACGTTTTTCGACAATGCCCTAGTGTGATAGTGTTTGGCCGATTATTGGTGTGAAATCCTACGTCCAGAGCCAGAGCGAGTCATGGAGGCGGACATGGAAGCGGACATGGAAGCTGACACCTTGGGAAGGCGGCCGACTAATCCATTGGTGATAAATCCCTATAGTGCTCACGACTTCACAACAGGCCTTCCCACGGACGGGTTGTCGGCATACTCTTCCCTTATAAGGTTATCGAAGAGCCGGAGTTTTGGCGAATGACAGCACGTCAAACGCCCTGGAAAACATCTCCGATGAAGTCTTTTGGGCTCCTAAAGCCGTTGCCCCACTTCGCGTCTGTGGCGGCGGTAGGCTTTGTAGCGACAATTTCGTCGAGCGATTTGCCTTGTTTCTTCAAAACCGCCACTTTCTCTCGAGTGCCAACCAGCAAGTCGCGATAAAACGCGAGTTGGGATTTGTCGCTAATCGCGCCGTGGCCTGGGATGACAATCATCTTGTCCGTGACTTTCGCCAAGTTGGCTTCGGTAGCCCGGATCATGCCGTCGATGCTGCCGCCCGTGGAATAGTCGATGAAGGGATAGTAGCCATTCCAGAAGGTGTCAGCGACGTGGAAAATATCGGCCTCTGTAAAAAGAACGGAGATGTCGCTGTCGGTGTGGGCGGGCGCGTAGTGTTTGAGGGCAATAGTCGTCCCGTTGAGTTGCACAGTCCGCTCATCTTCAAAAACTTCCGCAGGAATTGCTCCGGGGGGCGAGGGCGGGAAGGTGAAGTTCCAGCCCTCGACTCGCGTCGTCGTGGAGAGGTGCTTTCGTGTGTTTATGTGAGCGAGGATCGTTGCACCAGCAGAATGCATCCATCCGTTGCCGTCGGTGTGGTCAAAGTGCCAATGCGTGTTGATGAGGTGTGTGATGGGATCGGAACTAATCGATGCAAGCGCGTCAGTGATCTTTGGGCGGGCTCCGGCAAAACCGGCGTCGATGAGAAGCTTACCGTCTCGACCGGGAAGCACGGCGATATTTCCTCCAGCGCCCATCAGGACGCTCACGTTGCCGCGGAGTTTCTGGACGGTGATAGTAGCGGCTGCCGCCGTTTTCCGGGCTGTCTGCACGAGCCCATCATCTTGAGCGAATAGATCGCGAGGAGCGAGCACACCAACGGTGGCAGCCATGCTGGTCGATATGAGAAAACGACGGCGGGAAATACCGGAATCTAGTTTGGCGCTCATAGTTGTCCTCACCCTTCTACTGCCTTGATGCTCCGCCACTCGGTTGCGATGGAGTTACCCGGCCTTTGCGGGAATTCCGAAAGGCCGGGCAAACCATGCACTACGCAGCCGCCGTGAATACACCTTTCAAGAACGCGAGCAGGTCGGCGTTAATCGTGTCGGCCTCGGTGGTGGGCATGCCGTGAGGAAAGCCCTTGTAGATTTTCAAGGTGCTATTCCTCAGCAACTTTGCCGACAGCGGTCCAGCATCGGCATAAGGCACGATCTGGTCGTCATCGCCATGCAGCACGAGGACGGGCACCGTGATCTTTT
>Ga0210407_10001369_pt1 | contig 23198 bp, 18 predicted proteins | sample IncBWC27MmetaG_FD_150860 | JGI IMG/M metagenome (GOLD analysis project Ga0210407, IMG submission 150860) | Forest soil microbial communities from Barre Woods Harvard Forest LTER site, Petersham, Massachusetts, United States - Inc-BW-C-27-M | ecosystem: Environmental > Terrestrial > Soil >... | reverse complement strand
CTCGCTGATCCGCGCGGTGCGCGCGTACGATTCCAGCGACGTGCGCTCTGGGCCATCGCCAATGATCAGCAATTCGAACGAACGATTCTGCTCGCGGAGAATTCGCGCGGCTTCAAAAAGTAGGCGCACTCCTTTGGTCGTAACGAGCCGCCCTACGAACGCAATCACTGGTCGCTCAGGTCGTCCCTCCGCACGAACCGGCACCGCAGTCGCCTCTAAGCCGTGAGGTATCGCCGTTAAATTTGGCAGCTGAACGAGCCCGCCCAGCCATTGCGTCGGTGCAATATTCGCAGCAACGCCCCCGCAAAGAAATCGCCGCAGAAACGTAAGGAGCCAAAGTTTGCGCGACGCCATCCATCCCTGCGAGGTATTACAGCGAATGCATTCCGCGTGACGCCCCGCCATGAAATGTCCGGGACACGGCGTTCCCGCAGGCTCGATGAGCAATTGCCCGTTGGGACAAATTGTTTGAAAACCGTGGTGCTCTACGACCACCGGCTTTCCGGCGAAGCGCCCGAAAATCAGCGGCTTTAGCGCGGGTCCAGCAACATGCACCACGTCCGAGGCGCAAATAGCCCGCCACAGCTCCGTCCAAGCCGGCCGCCGAATCACGCGAAACGGAAACGCTCCGTCGTCGCACTCACCCGCCGGAGTTTGCGTGACAAGCGTGACTTCGAATCCCTTCTCGCCGTTCGAATCGCGCAAGCTCGCAAGCCCGCGCGCAAGCAGCAAAACAACGGTCTCCACTCCGCCGACGCTTGGCGCGAAAAAATGCGAGTAGATAAGTAGTCTCATTCGTGAAGTTTTTGCTGCCCGGCGGTAGCGGAGCTCGGTGGAGTTGGATCGGGGAGAGGTCCGTTCGAATCGCTCCTCTTTCGAAAAACCGCTGTTCCAATGGCTTCCACGGTCGCCGCGATATTTTCCATCGGCGACCAAGTTTGGATGTGCGCCAGCGCTGCATCTCCCGCGAGCTGGAGCTTCGGAAGATCGGCGGCCGCGTCCTTTAGCAGAAGCGCAAGCGCGTCAATATCTCCGCAAGCAAAGACAAATCGCGGACGCACGGGAGCGACAAGGTCTCGCGCCGCGCCCACGCGATCGCTCGCCATCACCGGACAGCGGCAACACATCGCCTCGTTAACCACCACCGCGAACGGCTCATATTCCGAAGGCAGAACCATCAGATCCGCGGCCGTATACACCCCGGGCAGTTGCGATTGATTCACGAATCCGAGAAATCGCACCCTTGCTGAGATTCCGAGAGTGGAAGCTTCGGCTTCCAGTTGCGCCCGCAGCGGACCTTCTCCGGCAAAAACAAGCAGTCCATTCGAGAGCTTCGCCTTTGCAAACGCGCGCAGCAAATCCATCGGGCGTTTCCAAGGTTGAAGTTTCGCGCAAAACAGAATCACCGCATCATCCGGCGCCGCGCCCCAGCCAGAACGTACAGCCTGGCGGTCCACCTTTGAAGACTGCTTCATCCACCACTCATTGTCTACCGAGTACGGCGTCAGCGTGACGCGCTCCCCCGGCAAACCAAGTGAAATCATCAGATCACGTGAGCCACTCGACGGAACAATCACTTGGTCGGCTAGGCCGAAGAGAGACGGCCACAGCAGCTTCTTGACGGAGGATTTCCACGCGCGCCCATCGCGCGGCTCCAACGTCGTGGTGTCTGTCCCAAACAAAAACGCCGTTCCTGACGACTTTGCCGCAGCCAGCGCTATCCAAAACGTTGCATTCACGTATCCCGTGAAGCACAAAACCGCATCATATTTTTTGCCGCGAATCAGCTTCCACAGGCCCGGATTCCGCAAGCCAAAGAACGAGTCTCCCCCGTCGCCACGATTCGGGATGTGCGACCAGGAGTAACCTTCCAGCAGTGGGACATCCCATTGCACGGTTGCGCCGAACTCCGGATCGTGCCCGGCCTCCGCGCCGCGAAGGCTGCAGTAGGCAACGTGAAGATCAAGCGCAGGGTGCCCAGCCATCCGCCGGAAAATGGGCGCCATATATTGGACTGGATGGGAAGCAACGGCCAGGACGCGATAGCGCTTCTCAGGCATCGCAGTACCCTCTGCCTCGACCATGCGTTACGGTGGGGATTCGGAAGACCATCCAGAGCAAGGAGATGCCCCAGAACTGAGTATACCCGGTTTCCCGCGTTCGGCGGCTGTGCTAGACTTCTGAAGTCAAATTTACTGCGCGGCCGCGAAACGGTCGACAGGGGTTTGCGGTTCACCGTAAGTCTCCGCACAGTTGAGTCCCGCAGTGCGGTCTTCTAACATAGGCGACCGCTTGACGGCGCGAAATTCACTCTCCGCGTGTACGGCCAGTCTGGATCACGCAGAGCAAATAAGGATGTGTCATGTCCGGGCATTCAAAATGGGCCACGATTAAACACAAGAAGGGTGCTACCGACGCGAAACGTGGGCGCGTCTTCACCCGCATCATCCGAGAAATCACTATCGCCGCGCGCATCGGCGGCGGCGAGCCCAACTCCAATCCGCGCCTGCGCACCGCCATTCTGGCGGCCAAGGGCGCCAACATGCCCAACGAAAACGTCGAACGCGCCATCTTGCGCGGCACCGGACAGCTCGAAGGCGAGCAATACGAGGAAGCTACCTTTGAAGGCTACGGCCCCGGCGGCGTTGGCTTGCTGATCCAAGTGGTCACCACCAACCGCAACCGCGTGGTCGGTGAATTCCGCCACCTCCTCAGCAGGAACGGCGGAAATCTTGCTGAGACCGGCGCCGTTGGCTGGATGTTTAGTCGCAAAGGTGAAATCTCCGTGCCAAAAGAAGCGGCTGGCGAAGACAGATTGCTGGAGATCGTTCTCGAAGCCGGCGGCGAAGATCTGAAGGACGATGGTTCGGCCTGGTACATCACGACTCCTCCGGAAGCCCTCGAAGCCGTGAAGGAAGCCCTCACTAAGGCTGGCATCACTCCCGCGTCCGCGGAAATCGCGATGGTCCCGCAGAACTACGTAAAGCTCACCGGCGCTCAAGCCACCCAGATGGTGCGCCTCGTCGAAGCCCTCGAAGAACACGACGACGTCCAGCATGTCTACGCCAACTTCGATATCGACGAGTCCGAGATCCAGGCAGCCGTCGGCGCCAACTGAGGATTTTCACACTATATCGTTGACAACGGAAAACAGCTCCTGCGATCGGCAGGGCCGCTCTTTTTCTCGCGGACAGCTCTATTTCTGGCTCGCAAATCACCCGGCCGAACAGCAAAAGCATCTCCGAACGGCAAGTCAAATCTCTATTAAATTGATTTAATACTAGGAAATGCTTGACATGTTGTCCTTCTCCGCTTACAAAAGATAAAAGCACAATTGAATCAAAACCGCGCGGGCGCGAGTACCGCGTCGGATGATGTGGCCGTCATCAGCATTGACGAGCCCGGCTTGGATCGTCCCGTTGCAGGACGATTAGCCCAAACTAAGCAACGCTAGAAAGCACTTCATCCTGATTCAGAATGAGGAGAAATTGTATGTTCGCGCGACTGTCCCTGAATGCGGTTACGTCTGTCTTTCGGCCTCTTCCCTTTTCAAGACTATCTTTGAGCATGGGCCACTGCCCCCACCCCGGACATTCTTCCGCTCGGAGAGCTCGTCTTGGCTCGCTACTCGGCGGCAAGAATCTTCTTACAGGCCTGGCACTATTAACCATAGGCCTTCTTCTGTCTGGAAACGCTCGAGCTAGCGTGACTGCCAGCATTTCGGGCACGGTCAAGGACTCCACCGGTGCCACGCTTGTGGGCGCCGCCGTCACTGCAACTAACACGGACACCGGCATCACGGAAACGCAGAACACCAATTCCCAAGGATATTACTCGTTTCAGTCGCTCCCGCTCGGCCACTACGATGTAGCGGTGGAGCAACCGGGATTCAAGAGCTTCCGGCAAAAGGGACTCGTACTGGACGTCAACGCCGCCCTCGTGGTGGACGTCACGCTCCAGCTCGGTGAAGTCACCGAAAAAGTGGAGGTTTCCAGCGCCGCCCTCCACGTCGAAACCGCCAGCACCCAACTGGGCGAAGTAATTGAAGGCAGCCAAATGACCGGCGTACCCCTGGTCACGCGTAGCTATACCGATTTGCTCGCTCTCCAGCCCGGCGTCGTTTCCCAAACTTCCGGCCTCACCGGCGGCGGTACGGGACAGTTTCAATCCGCGGGCTTTGCACTGCCCTCGGTTTCCGGCGACGAAAACGGTGGCAATCTCTCGGTCAACGGTATGCGCGAGGCCGGCAACGGCTTCATCTTGAATGGCGCGACCGTCCAGGAAGCAGGATTCGGCGGCGCAGCCGTTATTCCCAATCTCGATTCCATCGCCGAATTCCGCATCCTCACCAACAACTTTGACTCCGAATACGGCAATTACAGTGGCGGGCAAATCAATGTCATCACTAAATCAGGCACCAATCAGCTTCACGGCAGTGCCTTCGAGTTTCTCCGAAACACTAGTCTGGATGCGCGTAACTTCTTCGACCCGGCCGGGCCTCCGGGAGCCTATCACCAGAATCAGTTTGGCGGCACTTTGGGTGGTCCGATCAAGAAAGACAAAATTTTCTTCTTTGCCGACTATCAAGCAAATTTGAAGGTACAGGGCATCAGCAATACCGTCACCGGTTTGCCTTCCACGGCGGAACAAACCGGCGACTTTTCCGGTTTGACCAACCCTTTTACGAAGTCCGTAAACGGGGCGCCGACTCCCGCAACAGTGAACGGCGCTAATTTTGCTTCCATCCTTTCGAATAGACTTGGATACGCCGTATCCGCCAACGAGCCCTATTTCTTCCCAGGTTGCAACGTCTCAAATTGCGTGTTTCCGGGCGCCAAGATTCCGTCCGCGGCATTTGATCCCGTCTCAAAAAATATTCTAAAATTGGGCGTCTTCCCGGCTCCCGGTCCCAATGGCAGTTTCTCAACCTCGGCACTCTCCCAAAGGCTCACGGATCAGAAAGCCAGCGGCCGCGTGGATGCCAACACCCGATGGGGATTGTTCTCCGGATACTATTATTTTGATAATTACACTCTGAATAGCCCTTATTGGCCCGCTCCTTCCGCCCTGGTTCCGGGCTTCAATACTCTGGGAACCGGACGAACCAACGTGGTGAATCTGGGCAACACCAAAACTATCGGCTCGACTTCTGTCAATGAATTCCGCATCGAGTGGATTCGGCTGGCCCCCACCATCAATAAGCCCTCCGGCGGAACGGGACAAACTTTGAGTCAGCTCGGCTTTACGACGGGCGCCGGCACTCTAGGTATCGTTCCTCTTAACACTGCGGCGCAGGGCGTCCCCGAGCTCGACTTCAACAACTTTACCGTGGGTGTTCCCAGCCGCGTTCTGGGGCTTTTTGAAAATACTTACCAGGCTTCCGATAATTTCAGCAAGGTCATCGGGACCCACACCTTTAAGCTAGGCGGCTCCTTCCATTACACGCAATTGACCGAAAACCTTTCCAACATCGAAAACGGAGCTTTTGCATTCGGTGGCGGGGAAACCGGCACCGACTTTGCCGACTTCTTGATCGGCGCTCCTTCTGCCTCCCCAACCGTGGGCTCTCCCGCTTATGGCCAAGGGCAAGCTCCGCCTTCTTACGGCCGCAATCACTATGCGGGTCTCTTTGGCCAGGACAGTTGGCGCGTGCGCTCCAACCTCACCTTCAACTTTGGTCTAAGGTGGGAGTTCAGCACTCCTTGGTCGGAAAAATATAACGGCATTCAAACCCTAATCCCCAACGAGCAATCCAGAGTCTTCCCCGGAGCCCCAGCCGGCTGGGTCTTTCCTGGCGACCCGGGCGTTCCCAGCACCTTGGCTCCCACGCGTTACAACAACTTTGCTCCGCGCCTCGGATTGGCATATTCCCCCAGTTTCGACAGCGGAATCCTGGGCAAGCTTTTTGGCGGACCGGGACAGACTAGCGTCCGCGTCGGCTATGGCATCTTTTATTCCACGTTCGAGGGGTCAACCACCTTCAACGAAATCGGCGATGCGCCGTTCGGTAACTTCTATGGAAACTCACCAACGCCCCTCTTTGAAACTCCGTTCCTGAACCGCACCACGGGTCAGCCCGTCGGTGCAGGCCAGGTGTTCCCCGTCGCTCCCATACCGCACGGCGTCTCTGCGAGCAACCCGGACACCTCTATCAATTGGGCGTTGTTTACTCCGATCTCCAGCTCTCCGGGCTTCGCCAACACCAACCGGCTCCCCTACGCGGAAGACTACGAGCTTTCTATCCAGCGGCAGTTTTCCTCATCAACCCTTCTAACCGTCAGCTACGTAGGAACGCAAGGACACCGTTTGCTTTCTACCTTGGAATCCAACCCGGGAAGCCCTGCCCTATGCCTCTTCTTGAGCAACCCCAGCAATCTTGCTGCGGGTTCGCCCACCTGCGGACCTGGCGGTGAGAACACGACTTATGTACTGGCGCCAGGGATTACGCCTCCGGCGGGGGCGTTCACCTTCACCGGCAATTTGGGCAACTCTTCCTGCCCCGCAGGAAGCACCTGTGTTCCAGGCACGCGAACGGTATTTAATCCGGCGTTCTTCGGCTCCAATGGCCTTTTCTCCACCGTTGGAAACTCTGGTTATAACTCCTTGCAGGTTAACTTGCGCCACACCAGCGGCCGCCTACAAACGCTGGTCGGCTACACCTTCAGCAAATCGCTCGACGACGCTTCCGGCTATGGCGAACAAATCAATCCCATCGACGCCAGACTCAGCCGCGCTCTCTCCGCCTTTGATGTCACCCATAACTTCGTGGCCAGCTACAACTACCGTCTGCCCTTCGACAAACTCGCCGGCCCCAAGCGCTTGACCGACGGGTGGGCCATCAGCGGCATCACCCGTTTCTCCACCGGCCTCCCCGTCACGCTCATTGAGGGCGACGATCATTCCCTGCTCGGCACTTCCTTAACCGGCCCGCAGCCTCTGGCCGTGGACACCCCCAATTTCGCGGGCGGCTCCCTCGGGATCACCAATCCGCGGACAACTCCTGGCCATGCCTTCTTTAATTTCAATCTCTTCAGCCCCAGTGCCATCGGGTTGGAAGGCAACGCTAGTCGCCGTTTTTTTCACGGCCCGGGTATCAATAACTGGGACATGGCTCTCGTGAAGGACACTAAACTCACCGAAACCATGAATCTGCAGTTTCGCGCCGAGTTTTACAATGTCTTCAACCATACTCAGTTCGGCCAGCCGAATGGGAATATCAACTCCGGGTTGCCGACTGCTGGAGGTAGCTTCGGCCTGATTACCAGCGCAGCTCCTCCCCGCATCGGGCAACTCGCGCTGAAGCTGAACTTCTAATGTCGTAGTGTTCGAACAATCTGGAAACAGAACAGGCTCAAAGAGGTTTGCAACACTCCTCTTTGAGCCTGGTTCGCTTTTTGCGCCCGTTGTTTCCCTGCATGGAAAAACACAGGCAAGACTCAGAGCCCTGAAATCCAGCCCACCGCTGGCGTCAACTCAACAGACTCGCCTCACCAACTCTGCAGGTTGCTCTTTCGAACGGACCGTTTTTCTTCCGGGGCCAGCCTCCCCGTCATCCCGCGTCCATTTGGACAAACAACTGGCACCCTCGCCTGCAACGCCGTAAACTGAGCACATGAGCGTCCCTGAAAATCGGCCATCGCTGCGCGTCCTTGGCGTCGATCCGGCCGCTGCCGGACCAACGGGATTCGGCGTCGTCGAAAGCGACGGGCGTCGCTGCCGCTTGCTGCATTTTGGTGCACTCAAGGTTCCGGCCAAGCGCCAGAAGGAATGCGCTGGCGCGGTTCTCCAAGACGTTCACGCTCGCATCTGCGAACTCATCAGCGAATTTTCTCCCGACGCCCTGGCAATCGAAAGCGTATTCACGGCGCTGAATATGCGGACTGCGCTTCGTCTTGCGGAAGTGCGCGGCGTCATTTTACTCGCGGCCGCGCAGCATGGCGTGCTGGTCTACAGTTACGCCCCGCGCGAAGTCAAAGCTTCCGTCGCAGGTCACGGCCACGCCGACAAACGCCAGATGCAAGTTATGGTTCGCGCCCTGCTTTCGATGGCGGAAATCCCCGAGTCTTCCGACGCCGCGGATGCGCTCGCTGTGGCGCTCTGCCATTTGCAAGCGGAGCAATCGCGGCGAAAGTTTGGACTTCCCGAACCCACCGCGGCGGCAAACTCTCGCGCACCACGTGGAATGGGCGCTTCCGTTAAACTAACAAATCAAAACCCGTTCGCTGGCGCAACGCGGAACCCTCTCCCGCGCATCGTAACTACACGATGATGATTCCCCGGCTCCAATCCTTCATCCTGCTCGGATTCTTTTGCTTTTGCGCAGCCGCTGCCCACGCCGCTCCCGCGCCGGCCGCCGCCAAACTCACCTTTCGCCGCATCTTCAAATCCAGCACACCGGAGTTTATCGAAATCACGGTCCACGAAGACTCCGACACGGCGGCCTTTGAAATCCGCCAACTGGAAGAAGATCCCGGCTCCTTGCCCTTCGAAGTCAGCGCCGGACTCCGTGCCAAAATGTTCGAACTCGCCCAACAATTGAATTATTTCCAGGGCCAGGATCTCGACGTCCACCGCAAAATCGCCAACCTCGGCGAAAAGACCTTCCGCTGGGAGCGCGGCGCCGAAGCCCACGAAGCAAAATTCAACTACACCCTGAATCCTGCCGCCACACAGCTCATGCAAATCTGCGAAGGCCTCGCCCGCCAGCAGGAACACGTCACGCTCATCTCCCGCCGCATGAAGTACGACCGCCTCGGCATCAACGACGCCCTCCTCCAATTCGAATCCGACCTCAACCGCAAGCTCCTCCCCGAACCCCAGCGCGCCCTCCCCATCCTCGACGAAATCGCCTCCGACTCCAAATTCGTCGAAATCGCCCGCCAACGCGCCCGCTTCCTCGCCGAACGCATCCGCCACCAAGGGTAACTCCCACCGCGCTCGTTCATCCTCCGATCTTTCCTTCGACCGTCTCTCTTGTCCATCCGCTTTACACTTGTGCGTATTCCCGGCTGAGCGAGACAGCATGGCTAACCCCGAGTCAAACCACCCGTAAACCGTGGAGGGGATGCGCCCACAAAGCAATCTGAGCGCTCGGTCAAGGACTCAGGTGCGTCTAACGATAAGATAAATATATTCTAAAATTCATATTATCTACACCTCATCGTATGCCACGCCTGCCCGTGCGACCTAAAGCGCTTATCAATTATCGATACGTTTTTTATTATCAACATCTTACGGACCCTGGAATTTAGAAGCCGAACACGTGTTGTGGAGTTTCGATTGCAGCTAAATGGTTACTGCTGGTCGGTTTGCTGTTCTTCTTTAGCGGGGTTTGCATAAACTTTAGGAGGATTTACGTGAAATATTCGCATTTGAGACTATTGGGATTTTCTTGTCTCGCACTGATTTTGCTGTTTTCGCCGAGTGGGAAGGCTCAAAGCGTTGTTTCGGGGGAAGTTGACGGCACGGTTCTGGATTCTTCCGGCGCAGTCGTGCCCAACGCCACGGTCAATCTGAACAACTCAGAGACCGGTTTCAATGAAACCACCACTACCGGCTCCGCAGGCACTTTCCGCTTCGCCTTGGTAAAGCCAGGCAACTACACCTTAACTGTGGTGGCAGCCGGCTTCTCGAAGCAGAGTCGCTCAGTCCTTGTTTCCCTCGGTCAAGTGAACACGATTCCCGTCAAACTTGAAGTCGGTGCAAAGTCAGAAACCATTGAAGTTACATCAGACTCTCCGCTCCTCCATACCGAGAATGCAAACCTGGCAACCACCGTCGACGCAAAAAGCATTGATCTAATCCCTAGTCCCGGCCAAGACATTACGAACTATGTAATGACAACACCTGGCGTGACGTTAAGCACGGGCGGCGGCTATGGCAACTTTACGGCAAACGGGTTGCCAGGCACCTCCAACCTCTACACCGTTAACGGTAACGACTACAACGACCCATATCTCAACCTGAATAACTCCGGCGCCAGCAACCTCTTGCTCGGCGCCAACGAATTGCAAGAACTCACGGTCGTCACAAACGGTTACACGGGTGAGTATGGCCGCGCAGCAGGCGCAAACGTTAACTACACAACGAAGTCCGGCACGAATCAATTCCATGGCAATGCGACATGGTTCTACAACGACACAATTATGAATGCCAACGACTTCTTTGCGAACAACGGCGGCTTTCAAGCTCCTGGTGCTCCCACTCCTCGCCCCCACGCAGTCAGCAACCAATGGGCGGGTTCCGTCGGTGGTCCCATCAAGAAAGATAAACTCTTCTTCTTCTACGACAACGAGGGACTTCGCTACGTATTGCCCGGCGGTGGTGGTCAGGTCTGGACGCCCACTACCCAATTTGAACAGGCAGTGACTGCGAACTTGACCGCAAATAATCCTGGCGCGGTTAGTTTTTATAACACCATTTTCAACCTCTATAACGGTGCGTCCGGGAATAGCCGCGCGGTCGATGCCTTAGGCCAGTGCGGTGCTTTGGCTGGGACCGCAGTGTTTGGCTCCCCGAATACGTACTTTGACAGTGGGCCAGTTGGCGCAACTGTCATTCCATGCGCACGCTCCTTCCAGAGCACTGTTAACAACCTAAATAAGGAGCGCTTGCAATCCGTCACCATCGACTTGAACGCCACGTCGAAAGACACCCTCCGGTGGCGCTACAAGCAGGACCGCGGCGTCCAGGCCACAGGTACCGATCCCATCAACTCGGTCTTCAATGCCAACAGCGTTCAGCCGGAAGATGATGGCCAGATGCTCTGGACCCACGTTCTGAACAACCATACGACCAACCAGTTCGTGGCATCGGGTTTATATTACAGCGCCATTTTTGGTCCGCCGGACCTGGCTGCCAGCCTAAAAGCTTTTCCGACGACGATCGCATTTGCCGACGGTGCACCGTTCACAAACTTGGGCGGTAGCGACAATGCTTATCCCCAGGGGCGCAATGTCACGCAATGGCAGCTTGTAGACGACTTCTCCTGGACCAAGGGGAACCATGGGATCAAGTTCGGCGTCAATTTCCGCCGGAATGATATCTCCAGCTTCGCCGCGGGAGGTAATACCAGCGGACTGTTGACGGAAAATAGCCTGTCCGAGTTTTATGCTGGAACAATCTCGACAGGGACCTACACGCAGACTTTTGCGAATGCTACGGAGCAACCTGTGGCCTATTATAGCCTGGGGCTGTACGTCCAGGATGAATGGCGTGTAACCAACAAGCTGAAGCTGACCTTGGCTCTGCGTGCAGATCGCAATTCCAACGAGGTGTGCCAGAAGAATTGCTTCTCGCGCCCCGCCGGTACATTCTTGCAAATGGATCACAACATCAACACGCCATACAACGCAGACATCGTAAGCGGACTGCACAATGCGTTCCCGGGTTTGCAGAATGTTGCGTGGGGGCCGCGTGTTGGCTTTGCTTGGAACCCCAAGGGCGACTTGGTCGTTCGCGGTGGATTCGGAATCTTCTCGGATCTCTATCAGGGACTCATCGCGGATCGTTTCATCACCAACCTGCCGAACGTGAACACCTTTGTCGTCAGAGGCAATACTGCGAACCCGACGATAGCCATCTCTCCGGGCCAGGCTGGGAACATCTTCACTCAAGCCGCGGCCAGCAACACTGCTTTCGTAAATGCATATTCGAGCGGGGGCACGCTAGCTAGCTTGCAAGCGGTAGATCCCGGCTTCTTGCCTCCCAGCCTAAACACAATCGTCAACAACGTCACGAATCCTCACTACTACGAGTGGAATTTGCAGGTGGAAAAAGCGTTCGGTGTAAAGACCTCACTCAGTGTCAACTATGTTGGCAACCATGGCTCCAACGAGTTCATCCGGAACCTCGGCGTGAACACCTATTGCAGCACGGCTGTGTGCCCCAACGGATTTGATAGCCTGCCGTCGAGTGCGCCAGATCCGCGGTTCGGCAACGTAACTGAATTGCAAAACAACGGCATATCGAACTACAACGGCGTGACTGCCACTCTCACACGTAGGTTCGGTCATGGCTTCCAGGGCAACTTCACTTACACCTACAGCCACAGTCTGGATGACGTTTCGAATGGCGGATTGGAGCCTTACAACGGCCTCAATGCTGCAAACTCATTCCGCCTAGCAATTGATCCCAACAACTTGAGGAGATTGAACTACTCGAATTCGGATTACGATTTCCCGCACTCCCTCAGCGCAAATTACTTCTGGGAGCTCCCTTTCAAATCCGCTAATGGTATCCTCAACCAGACCATTGGCGGTTGGACAATCGCCGGGACATTCTTCGCAAAGAGCGGAGAACCTTTCAGCGTCTACGACACTCGTACGAGAAGCCTTTTGGGCAACGGGTCGAATACGCTCCCTCTGGCCGTCTACTCGAGTGGTCCTCGGACGTGCGGGGAGAACTTCTCAGTATTGTGTCTGTCCGCAAGCCAGTTCGCATTTCCCGCTAGCGGCTCTACGCAATTGCTGGGTAACGTTGCCACATTTGGCAACGTTCCTCGCAACTTCTTCCGTGGCCCGGGATTCTTCGACACCGACCTCTCGCTGCAGAAAAACTTCAAGATCTCGGAGAGATACATATTCACATTGGGTGCTAATGCCTTCAATGTCCTGAATCATCCGAACTTTGACAACCCCCACGGTAGTGTCACCACCGGCTCGTTTGGGCAATTTTTCGAGTCGGTGACTCCCCCAAACAGCCCCTATGGCAATTTCCAGGGGGCTACCGTCTCGGGCCGCGTACTGCAGATAGACGTGAAATTTAAGTTCTAGTTCACAAACAATCACCCGCAGTAAAAGGCGGCCTCTGTTCGAGGCCGCCTTTTTTCTCGTCCCCGTTGCGTGTTTTATAGCGGCTAACGGGCTCAGATATTCCCCGCGGAGAAAACCGGAACGTCGAAATGAGCAGGAGAACTAAGGCTGGCTATTCTTAAGCTTCGCGACCTCTTCCCGTACATGCTCCGCGCGCGCTCCCTTCGGCTCCTCAGCTAGGAATGTTTGGAACTCCGCAAGCGCGTCCTGTGGACGATTCTCGTGCTCAAACGCTCGTGCCGCAATGTAGTGGACCACCGCAAAGTTCTGATGCGGCATCGCGTGCACGTTGTGCGCGCTGGCAATCGCCGCATCATAGTCCTTGTTCAGCAACTGAGCTTCTGCCAGCAACGTCAAGGTCTCGGGATTGGATGGATCCGCGCGCAGGGCGTTTTCTAGCAGTGATTCCGCTTTGGCGGAATCTCGCGCCCGAAGGCTCATCTTGGCTAAATTTACAAATGCCGGCACGAAGTGATCATTCAAGCTAATGGCCTTTTCCAGCGCTTCGCGTTCCTCCGCGGGTTCATTGAGGCGTCCATAGGCCACACCGAGATTGTTATAAGCCGGTGCGTACTGGGGATAGATGGAAATGGCGCGTTTCAGGCGCTCGACGGCTTTCGCCCAGGCTTGCTCGGCCATGGCCTTGCTCGCCTCATCGAACTCCTTTTGTGCGCTCGCGGGAACATTCAAGTCCACTGCGGCCACCGACCTGGATCCATCCGCCGCTTGTTTCGAATTCGATTCACTGCTGCGGACAGTGATGAACAGATCTTGACTCGTCTTGCGCCGGTCGATCTCAAACTGGCCGCTGTCCGCGTCCTCGACACCTTCCCCCGTTACGACCACATGGTATTCCCCAACGGGGATTCGGGTGAACTCCGCTACTCCCTGATCATTCGTAAAGTTTTCAGACACCGGTGTGCTGCTGGATCCGCTCATCAAGCGCACCCGCAAGTGTAATCCGGCCGCACGGTCATTCGGATAGACCACACGCACGTGCACGTTCCCGATCGAACTGCTGTCCATGCCCTGCGGACTAGGCCGGGCGACAGCATTAGCGACAACAATGAAAAATATGCCGAAAACCGGCAAATAGCCGGACAGAATCTTCGCCTTGCGAAAGCGCCGCATCCGCGCTTGCAAGCTCCCTAGGACTGCATATCTACAGTGCAGCCGGTTGGCATAGCGAGAAGCATCGAATTGAATGAGGAAAGACAACATTGCGTTTGGCCTGCCCGCAGACACACAGGCCCCTGTGTTTGCAGCGTACTGCCGCAGTATGCGTGATGTCAAAGGATAGTGAACAATCACACTTTGAGTCATCCTCGACTGTCTAAGGCCCTGCGACATCCCATATAGGCACCCTGCCCAGAACTCGCTTCCGCCTAGGTGGGAAATTGGACGGCAACCGCCGCCTGTCCACTGTTATTCCTGGCCACCTCCCCGCGTATGTTAGGATATGGCCACAGCAGCAACCCCCATGCCGCGTCCATCGACAATGAACTTTTCCGAGGCGGTGGTCATCTCCACCTCCAGCCTTTGGGCGCACAAGCTCCGCAGCGTCCTCACCCTCATCGGCGTGGTCATCGGCGTGGCCTCCGTCATCGCCGTCGTCAGCCTCATCAACGGCGCCAACAAATACGTCGCCACCCGCGTCTTCCGCCTCGGCGCCGACGTCTTCGGCCTTGCCAAGCAGCCCTCCATCGTCACCAACGTCGATGACTTCCTCTCCTTTCAAAAGCGCAGGATCATCACCTACGACGATTACGAAGCCGTCCACGACCTCTGCAAGACCTGCAAGGGCGTCGGCGCATCCCTCGGCGGCCGCATCGAAGCAAAAAGCGGCGCCAATTCCCTCAAGGACACCAACCTTCGCGCTTGGACCCCGGAAATGCCCGAGCTCTACGACGTGGATTTAGTCGAAGGCCGCCACATCACCGACGCCGACCTGCACGGCGCCGCTCCCGTTTGCGTCATCGGTATGGACCTGGTTGATAACCTCCTCCCCGGCCTCGATCCCCTCGGCAAAGAGGTTCGCTGGAACAACAATCCCTGCGAAATTATCGGCGTCGGCAAAAAGGAAGGCTCCTCGCTGGGAACTTCTCTGGACAACTGGATCATCCTGCCGCTCAGCACCTATCGCAAAGACTTCGGCAATCAGCAGGACTCGCTCCGCATCACCGCGCGTGCGGCCTCCGCCGCCAAAATCCAGGACACCGTGGACGAAGTCCGCCAAATCATGCGCGGCCGCCATCACCTCGCCTATGGCGACAAAGACGATTTCGCCGTTGAAACGAGCGATTCCTTCTTGTCACTATGGAAAGATATCAGCGGATCATTTTTCGCCGTCACCATTGCCATCGCCTCCATCTCCCTGGTCGTCGGTGGAATCGTCATCATGAACATCATGCTCGTTTCCGTCACCGAGCGGACCCGCGAGATCGGCGTCCGCAAAGCTCTCGGCGCCCGGCGTTCGGACATCCTCATGCAATTCTTGATTGAGTCCTCGACCATCTCTCTCATTGGTGGCGTGATTGGTGTGATTCTTGGTGTGCTCCTGGCTCAGGTCGTTTCCTGGGTCACCCCGCTTCCCAGCGCCGTCCAGCTTTGGGCGGTCATGGGCGGTTTGACTGTGGCGCTTAGCGTCGGGCTGTTCTTCGGAACGTATCCCGCGTCCAAGGCAGCTAAATTAGACCCGGTCGAAGCTTTGCGTTCGGAGTAGAAATTTTTCAGCGGCAGGCTGAGCAGGATCGAAAAAAGACCATTATGGCGACTCTCGGAAAAACAATCGCGCACGCTCCGGTTCTCCCGTTGCGCAAGCTCATCCGCAAAGAGAGCGCGCTAAAACTTCGCGAAGAGGTTGCCCTCGCTCTCGACACCTTGTTGAAGAATCCCCTGCGCTCAGCTCTCACCATTCTCGGCATCGTCATTGGCATCACCACGGTCATCACCGTCAGCTCAGTGATCAACGGCTTGAACGATAACGTCCTCGGCGGCATCCGCGACCTCGGCTCGGACACCATCATCGCTTACCGTTTCCCCTGGGCTTCTCTTTCGCGCCCGCCCAGCGAATGGTTCAATCGCAAGGAACTACAACCCGAATGGGCCGATGACATTGCAAAAATGCCGCACATTGCCGCGGCCTCTCCGTCGATGCGCATTTTCATGCCTCAGTTTGGCTCGGGCACCGCCGACGTTCGCCGCGGCGCGTATCGTTCGAAAAACGTGATTCTGCAAGGCAATTCCCCATCCGTTGGCCAAATCTTCGATCTGAAAATTGAGTTCGGCCGTATGTTCAACGATATCGATACCGAACGCCGCGCTCCCGTGGTCCTCCTGGGCTACGACACCACGCGCATTCTTTTTCCTGAATCCGCTGAAAAAAGCATCGGCCAGGAAGTGACCCTCGACGGTCAGCTCTTCACTGTCATTGGTACGCTTTTGAAACGCCGGCAAGGCATCTCCGGCGGCTCGAATCCCGAAGACAACATCGCCATGATGCCGGTAACCACGCTGCGAAAGCTCTACCCCAATAAAAAAGACTACGTCATTTTTATCAAAGCCAAGGACCCCAACAACGTCGCCGAAGCCGTCGAAGAAACGCGCGACATGCTCCGCCGCAAGCGGCGTCTCGCGAACGGCAAGCCCGACGACTTCGCGCTCTTTACTTCCGACTATTTCCTCGACCTCTGGAACAAAATCAGCGGCCTCATTTTTATTTTGATGTTCGCTATCGCTTCCGTGGGCCTCATCGTCGGCGGCATCGGCGTGATGAACATCATGCTCGTCAGCGTCACCGAGCGCACCCGCGAAATCGGCGTTCGAAAAGCCATCGGCGCGAAACGCAGCAACATCCTCGCGCAATTTCTGATTGAAGCCGTCACGCTCAGTGCCGTCGGCGGCATTATCGGCGTGATTTTTGGCTCCGTCATTTCCATAATTTTGCAATATGGTTTGAAAATGCCCGCCGCGCTTTCGATTTTCTGGATCGTCACCGCCCTGGTGATGTGCACTCTGATCGGCATCGTTTTTGGCGTGTACCCCGCCTGGAAAGCCGCGCGCCTCGACCCCGTCGAAGCCTTGCGCTACGAATAATCCCCACTTGTCAGTTCCCGGTCCTGCTGCGTAGACTCCTGCCAGACGCTCGCGATACCCTCGTGCGGCTCTGCACTGCAAATGGGGCGGAAACCCCTGCAAATAGGAGTCCACATGCCAGATGAAACTATGGAAAATGCAGGGAATGACCGCTTCCCAGAGACGCGCAGGTCCGTCATCGAGGCCGCGCGCAGCATCGACGCCGAAGAGCGCGGGCGGGCCATGGAATCCCTGTGCGCCGCCTACTGGCGGCCCGTTTACAAATACATCCGGCTGCGCTGGAACCGTCCCGTCGAAGATGCGCAGGACCTGACGCAAGGATTCTTCATTGCGCTCATCGAGCGCGACTTGCTCGCCAAATATTATCCGAGCAAGAGCCGCCTGCGCACGTATTTGCGCATGTGCGTCGATAGTTTCGTTTTAAATGAACACAAGGCCGCCGGCCGCTTGAAACGCGGCGGAAACTTCCCGCACGTGGCCCTCGATTTTGAAGCCGCCGAGGAAGAATTGGGCTCACGGACCATCGATCCCGCCGCGATTCCTTCTCCGGAATCGCTTGAAGATTTTTTTGAGAAGGAATGGGTGCGGAGCTTATTTACGCTGGCAGTGGAAGAGTTGCGGAAACTGTGCGAGGAAAAAGAGCGCACGCGGAGTTTTAGCTTGTTCGAGGCGTACGACCTCAGTGAAAACAAGGACATTTCTTACGAACAACTGGCGCAAGAATACGGAATCAGTGCCTCCGACGTTACCAACGCGCTCGCCTGGGCCAGGAAGGAATTTAGGAGTATCGCACTCGAAAGGTTGCGCGAGATCAGCGGAAGTAATGAAGAATTTCAGCGCGAAGCCCAGGCCGTCTTCGGCTGGGAAATCAAATGAAATTTCTCTCGGACAAGGTGCTCGAGCGCTTGCGCAGCGCCGCTGAGGAACCCGATCTTTCAGGCACGCGCTATCGCTTGATCGAACGCGTCGCGCGCGGCGGTATGGGCGTTGTTTATGCCGCCGATGACGAAAAACTTCAGCGGCGCGTTGCCGTCAAGGTTCTCGATGTCCCCGGCGTTGACGGCGATCTTGCGAACCGGCTGATTCGTGAAGCCCGCGTGCTGGCGCGGCTCGAACACCCGGGAATCGTGCCCGTCCACGACGTGGGCACGCTCGCCGATGGCCGCGTTTTCTACACCATGAAATTCGTGGAAGGGCAGCGGGTGGATCGGTTCATCGCCGGCGTCGCTTCCACACCCGACCGCCTGCGATTGTTTCTCCGCATTTGCGACGCGGTGGGATTCGCGCACGCCCGCGGCGTGCTGCACCGCGATCTGAAGCCCGCGAATATTATGGTCGGCCCTTTCGGTGAAGTGCTGGTGATGGACTGGGGGCTCGCAAAAATTCTTCGCGGCGGCTCCGCAAGCGATGCAGCCGACGAAAATTCCCCGGAAACCATCATTCAGCAGGCTGCACCTGATTCGCGCACCGAAGAAGATACGAACATTTCCGCGATCACCGGACACGGCACCGTGATGGGCACACCAGGCTACATGTCCCCCGAGCAATCCCGCGGCGACATCGCGCATCTCGACGCGCGCAGCGACATTTATTCGCTGGGCGCGCTGCTGCGTTTTCTACTAACGCAAGAGGCCGCCAGCGCAGAGAGTGGAAACAAGCGGTGGTTCGACAAATCGCTGCAAGCCATTTGTGCGAAAGCTACGGCTAACGATCCGGCGGACCGCTACGCGACGGTTCCCGATTTCGCGCTAGACCTCTCGCGCTACCTGGACGGACTCTCCGTCAGCGCCCGGCGGGAGACGGTGTTTGAAAAGATCGCGCGATTCTATCTGCGCTACCGGTTCTTTATCTTGCTGATTCTGGCGTATCTGGCGATGCGCGTTCTCCTGGTGCTTTTTCTACGTAAATAAATTTAAAGGAAATCGGATCTTCGTTGTAAAGGACCTTGAGAGAACAAATCGTTACGGAGGCGGCGAAATGAATAAGGTGATCATCGGACTTTTGCTTGGGGCCTTGTTGGGAGCGGTGGACGGCGGCACCGCCTGGTTCACTCCGGCCGTGCGCGCGGGGATTATCGGCATCGTCATCGGCTCCACTGTCAAAGGGTTGATCGCGGGTGTGGCCGCTGGCATTTTTGCGCGCAAAGTAAACTCCGTGCCGCTCGGAATAGTATTTGGCTTGGCCGTAGGATTTATTCTCGCATTCCTCGTCGCCTACATGCAGCACGGCTACTACTTCGAAATTATTTTGCCGGGGAGCATCGTTGGCGCCATCGTGGGTTTCGCCACGCAGAGATACGGCGCCGTGCCAGCGGCCGCTGCGGCGCGGTAGCAATCCGAAAGATCCGGTCGAAAACTTTTGCTGTAAATCACATGGAGGATAACTATGTCTCGAGTCATTCATTTTGAAATTCCCGCGGGCAATCCCGAGCGCGCGGTGGCGTTTTACACCAAGGCGTTCGGCTGGAAAATCGAGAAGTGGCCGGGCCCGATGGAGTATTGGATGGTGAACACGGGAGCAGAAGGAACGCCAGGAATCAACGGCGGCCTGATGCGGAACGACAATGTGAAAACCACGACCAACACGATTGGCGTGGAGTCCGTGGACAAAGCCATCGAAACGGTGGCGAAGGCCGGCGGAAAACTGGTGATGCCGAAGACTCCGATTCCGACGGTCGGGTATTTCGCGTACCTGGAAGACACCGAAGGAAATATCTTCGGCGTGATGCAGGCCGATCCCAGCGCGAAGTGAGCGTGGATGGATGCGCACGGGCGTCTTGAAGGAGCGAGCGATGAGCATCACCAAACCGATGCTGGGACTGGCCGTTGGAGGAACGCTGGGGCTGCTGGACGGCCTCAGCGGTTTCTTCGAGCCCTCGCTCGCTCCGCTGATGGGAAGCGTAATCACGTTTTCGATGCTGAAAGGGTTGGTGGCGGGAGTAGCGATCGGATATTTGTCGCAGCGTGTGCGTTCGATGGTGATTGGAATTCTTGCGGGAATCGCGATCGCAGCGATGCTGAGCCTGGCAGTGGTGTTGCACGCGGGGATGGCCCTGTTCTGGGACATCATGCTGCCGGGAATGCTTTTGGGCGCCGTGGTGGGTTTCGCGACGCAGCGATTTGGCCGGCGCGGGGCGCCGGCGGCGAGCGGCGGACCGTTGAGTTGAAAAGTTTCGAGTAGTCGATCGTGCATCGGAAATTCATCCTGAGAGGAGCAAACGAAATGAAATGCAAACTTTTGTTTTTGGCTGCAGCGAGCATCCTGTTTTTCACAACGGCGATCCGTCCGGTGAGAGCCGGAGGCAATGGCACGGAGAGTTTTGAGAAACTGAAATCGCTTGTCGGCCACTGGGAGACGGTCAACAGCAACATGCAAAAGGCGACCTTGGACCTGGAACTGACCTCCGGCGGTACGGCGGTGCTCGAGAAATTCCACATGGTTGACGGCGGCAAGCCGGTGGAAATGACCACGCTGTACTACATTGACGGAGACAAACTGCGGCTGACGCACTATTGCATGGCGGGAAATCAACCGACCATGGCGGGCGCTTACGATCCGGCGACGAAGTCGATCAAGTTTGAGTTTGTCAGCGCCACGAATTTGAAGAGCCCAAACGATGGACACATGCATCATGCGACGTACACGTTTCTCGATGACGACCATTTCAAAACGACGTGGACCTTTCGCAAGGACCAGAAGGACGCGTTCACGGAAGATGTGACGTACGCGCGCGCGAAATAAAGAGGTAGAATGTGGGGCCAGTAGGAGTTCCCATGAAAAGCCTCGTGCTGGCCTCGATTTTGCTGCTTTTTCCCGCGGGGAGCGTGACGCTCTCGCAAATCGAACGCGACCGCGCGGCTTCCGAACTGGAATCCTCACAAAATGCGCTGCTCGACGCGGTAAAAGGAATGTCCGACGCGCAATGGAATTTCCGGCCGTCGCCGGATCATTGGTCGGCGGCGGAATGCGTGGAGCATCTCACGCTCAGCGAATACATGGTTTATGGCGTGGTGCGGCAAGAGTTGATGAAAGGCCCCGCGGAACCGGAAAAGCGCGAAAGCGTGAAGGGCAAAGACGAGCTGGTGGTGAAGATGGTTCCGGACCGGAGCCACAAGGTAAAAACCATCGCGAACCTGGAGCCGACGCACAAGTTTGGAACGCCGGAAAAGACGCTGGAATTTTTTGAGGGCATCCACGCGAAAACAATCGAGTATGTGAAGACGACCGATGACGATCTCCGCGATCACTTCCGGGACCACCCCGCGCTCGGGAGGCTCGACGGATACCAGTGGATTTTGTTTATCGCGGAACATACGAAGCGGCACACGGCGCAAATCCTGGAATTGAAAGCCGATCCCAACTATCCGAAGAATTAGATTCGCGCGGCCAAGAAGACAAGCCAACCGCTGTGAAACTCGTGGGACAGACTGAACGCCTGTCCCGCTTTTTGTTACCGCGTTAGAATGCGGGCATCCAAGAAGGCGAGGGCGATGCCATGGGATTTGCGGCGTTTGAAGGTCACAAGTATCTGAATCTTGAGACGTTCAAGAAAAACGGCGACGGGGTGAAAACACCGGTATGGTTCGCGACCGATCCGTCGGTGAAGCTGGATTCGGCAGAGGCGAAATTGTATGCGTACACTGTGGGCGTTTCCGGGAAAATCAAGCGCATGCGGAACAATCCGCGGGTGCGCATCGCGCCGTGCGACATGCGCGGCAAGGTGCTCGGCGAATGGGTCGAGGCGCGGACAGAGTTTCTGACCGGCGACGAGGCCAAGTATGCTGACGGGTTGTTGAACAAGAAGTTCATGCCGTGGAAGCAGATCCTGAATTTCTTCGCGTCGTTCCGGAAGCAGGGGCGGATTGGATTTGTGATCCGGCCCGCCTAACGGACAATGAATTAAGCAGGTAAAGGAAGGCGCGGTTGCGTGTATCACCTGACGGCACGCATGTTCCACTGCACGTATTCCATCGGGTTCCATGTGCTGCTGCACCCCCCTCCCCTGCATTTTTCGTAAGTGTTCATTCTAAAAGAGTTGTGAGGCCGACATCGCGTAAGTGCGGATTCCAAAGGGGTTGTAAGTTGTTTATTTGTAACACTTACGAAGACGGCTGGTAAGTGTTGCAAACACGGGAGTTGCAAGCGAATTCTTGCGGCTGTAAGTGGTTTGGAATGAACACTTACGGGAGGTGTTGGTAAGTGCGGATTATAAAGGACTTGGGGAGTGGAAGCGATGGTATTCGTCTCCCCGCATTGAGCCTGGCCACCTACCTGCCCGTCCTGTCTAAGAGTGAAAATGACCCATCGCCGACCGGTGCCATTTGTTGACTTTGGTTTGCCAGGGCCGTAAACTAATTCTTGAATTGCTCCCCGTCTGACTCGCCGCAAGGCACTCGGACGGGGTTATTGTTTTATGGCTGCTCCTCTAGCTCCGCCAATTGAGCCTGCTCTGAAACGAGCGGTCGTCTTCGTCGACGGGCAGAATTTGTTTTATGGGGCCCGCGAAGCCTTCGGTTACGACTACCCAAACTACGACATTCAAAAGTTGGCTCAACTCGTTTGCAAGTCAAAAGCATGGAATCTAGCGAAAATTCAGTTTTACACTGGGGTTCCCGATCCTGCGGACGATCCGGTGAAGAGCGCGTTTTGGAGCGCCAAGCTGGCCGCCATGGGAAGACAAGGCATCGTGGTTTATAGCCGGGCTCTTCGATACCGCAATAAAACCGTCAAATTGCCGGGCGGTGGCGTTCATTCCTTTTTACATGGTGAAGAAAAGGGAATTGATGTTCGCATCGCGCTTGACGTAATCGGGATGGCGGTGCGAAACGAATATGATGTGGCGGTTGTATTTTCCCAAGATCAAGACTTATCGGAAGTAGCGGACGAAATCCGGGTGATTTCGCGGCAGCAGGGCCGATGGATAAAAATCGCCTGTGCGTACCCTATGAGTCCAGCAAGAAGAAATACCCGCGGCATAAATGGCAGCGATTGGATTGGGATCGATCGTAAATTATACGATTATTGTATCGACCCCAAAGACTATCGACCTCCCCGGCTAGCAAAACGACCCTGAGAATCCCCCACCCTGTCACGGTTCCGTACCGCCTTTCTTTCTGCGTGAAATGAATAATCGCTAATTTAGGGGTGATTAGGTTTGGTTTGGCGGTTTGCTGTTAGAGGTTAGCGGGTTAAGGCTCGTCTGCAGGTGTGGGCAGTGGTTCGGTGGGCGGAGTGGAGTTGGGTCGGGCAGAGTTGGGTTGGGTGGCGGTGGTGACGGGGTCGGGAATGGGA
>Ga0210407_10001368_pt1 | contig 23204 bp, 24 predicted proteins | sample IncBWC27MmetaG_FD_150860 | JGI IMG/M metagenome (GOLD analysis project Ga0210407, IMG submission 150860) | Forest soil microbial communities from Barre Woods Harvard Forest LTER site, Petersham, Massachusetts, United States - Inc-BW-C-27-M | ecosystem: Environmental > Terrestrial > Soil >... | reverse complement strand
CCATAACTTCCGGCTGCCGCCGCCCGGCCTGCCGGCACGCCTGCTGATGGACAGCGCTCAGCCCGACGCACCCGAGCGCGATCTCGACGCCGAGGAGATCGTGGTCGGCGCGCGCAGCGTCGTGCTGACGCAGAGCCTGCATAAGGAATAGGGGCCGTGAGCGGCTTCGCCCGCGACCTGCCCTTCGGCGCGACGTTGATCGCGCCCGACCGCACCCGTTTTCGCCTGTGGGCGCCGTTGCAGCAGGAGGTCGCCGTCGAGATCGAAGGCCAGCCGGCTGTTGCCATGACGCGATCGGCGGAGGGCTGGTTCGAAACCGAAGCGCCCTGCGGCACCGGCGCGCGCTACCGCTACCGCCTGGCCGATGGCCTTGCGGTGCCCGATCCCGCGTCGCGGGCCCAGGCCGACGACGTCCACGGGCCGAGCCTGGTCGTCGATCCGCGCGCCTATCGCTGGCAACACCCCGGCTGGCGCGGCCGGCCGTGGCACGAGACGGTGCTCTACGAGCTGCATGCCGGCACCCTGGGCGGCTTCGCCGGCGTGCGGGCTGCCTTGCCCGGACTCGCGGCGCTGGGTGTCACTGCCGTCGAGCTGATGCCGATCAACGATTTTCCCGGTCGGCGCAACTGGGGCTATGACGGCGTCCTGCCCTTCGCGCCCGATCGCGTCTATGGCACGCCGGACGACCTGAAGGCGCTGGTCGACGCCGCCCATGGCCAGGACCTCATGATCTTCCTCGACGTCGTCTACAATCACTTCGGGCCAGACGGGAACTATCTCGCGGCTTACGCTCCCGGCTTCTTTCGCGACGATATCGCCACGCCGTGGGGCGGGGCCATCGACTTCCGGCGCCCCGAGGTCCGCCGCTTCTTCGCCGAGAACGCGCTCTACTGGCTGCTGGAATACCGCTTCGACGGCCTGCGCTTCGACGCCGTTCACGCCATCTCGGAAGCGGACTGGCTCGACGAGATGGCAGCCGAAGTGCGTGACGCCGTCGAACCCGGCCGCCATGTCCATCTCGTGCTGGAGCATGACGGCAACGCTTCGGAGCATCTGCGCCGCGACTTCGACGCGCAATGGAACGATGATGCGCATCACGTCCTGCATGTCCTGCTGAGCGGCCAGCGCGACGGCTATTATTCCGACTATACCGTGGCGCCGGCCGACATGCTGGCGCGCTGCCTCGCCCAGGGCTTCGCCTATCAGGGCGAGCGCTCGACCTATCGCCAGGGCAAGCCACGCGGCTCGCCGAGCGGCGACCTCGCGCCCACCGCCTTCGTGCTCTTCCTGCAGAACCACGACCAGATCGGCAATCGTCCGTTCGGTGACCGACTGGTGGAGCACGCCGATGGCGAGGCGCTGGAGGCGGCCATCGCCCTGCAGCTGCTGTGCCCGCAGATCCCGCTGATCTTCATGGGCGAGGAGGGTGCCAGCCGCACGCCCTTCCTTTATTTTACCGATCATCACGGCGAGCTCGCGAAGGCCGTGCGTGAGGGACGACGCCGCGAGTTCGCGGGCTTCGAGGGCTTCCAGGCCGGCGAGAGCGCCGAGGAGATTCCCGATCCCAATGCGCCGCAAACCTTCGAACGCAGCCGGCCGATGACGGATGGCGAGCAGGGCGAGCGTCGGCAGGCGCTCTACGCCAAGCTGCTGGCGTTGCGTGCTGCCGCCTTGATGCCGCAGCTCGAGGGCGCCCAGGCCGTGGCCGCCCACGCGGCGGGCGTCGCGGGCGCGCTGGCGCGCTGGCGGCTGGCCGACTCTTCGGTGCTCACCATCGCCTGCAATCTCGGGCGCGAGCCTTGTCCGATCGAGCGGCCGCTTGGCCGCCTGCTCTTCGAATCGCGCAGCGGTGCGGGCGAGCAGGCTTTGCACGGACGGCTCGAGGGCCGGGTGACGGTCGCCTTCCTGGAGCCGCCGGGATGAGCGAGCAGGCGGTACGCGCCCGCGCCCGCGCGGCGGGCCTCGCCATCGACTGGGTCGATGCCATGGGCCGGCCGCAGCAGGTGAAAACCGAAGCGCTGCGCCGCATCCTCGACTCCCTGGACGTCCCGCAGGACGGCTCCGACGTCCGGCCGCTGGTCACCGCGCGGCTCGGTGCGCGCATCGATGTACCGGGCCTGTCGGCCGAAGCCGACACGCCGGCTGAGCTCGTGCTGGAAGACGGCAGCGTCCGCGGTGTGACGATCCGCGGCGGCAAGCGTGCGACCGTGCCGGCGATCGGCGTGGCGGGTTACCACCGCCTGCGCTTCGTCAACCGCGAGATCACTCTGGCCGTGGCGCCGGCGCGCTGCGTCACCCTCGAAGAAGTCGGCGCCGGCCGCCGCCTGTGGGGCGTGGCGGCGCAGGTCTACGGCCTGCGTCGCACCGGCGACGGCGGCATCGGCGATGCCGGTGCGGTGCGCGATCTTGCCCAGGCGGCGGCGCGCCACGGCGCCGACGCCGTCGCGCTCAGCCCGCTGCACAGCCTGTTCGCCGCCGACCCGGCACGGCATAGTCCGTACTCGCCGTCGAGCAGGCTATTCCTCAACCCGCTCTACGGCGATCCTTCCATCGTCTTCGGGGCGGAGCGCCTGGCTGCCCAGGCTGCGGTGGAGGAGGCGCAGGCGCCCCTGGTCGACTGGGCAGCGTCGGGCGCCGCGAAGTTTGCCAGACTGCGCCGTCTGTTCGACGACTTTACCGCTCGCGATCTTGCGGCCGGAACGCCGCTCGCCGCCGACTTCGAGCGTTTCGTGCAGGCGGGCGGTGATACCCTGCACGAGCACGCGCTGTTCGAGGCGCTGCAGGCCGAGCGGCCGGGCAATTGGGTCGACTGGCCTGCCGGCTGGCGCGAGGGCGATGCCGCGACGGTACGCTATCACCTCTTCCTGCAGTGGGTCGCCGCGCGCTCCTTCGCCGCGGCGCAGACGGCGGCGCGCGCGGCCGGCATGCGTATTGGGCTCATCAGCGACCTGGCGATCGGCATGGACCCGGCCGGCAGCCACGCTTGGGCCCGCCGGTCCGATCTGCTGCTGGGTCTTTCCATCGGCGCGCCGCCCGACATCTTCAACCCGCGCGGCCAGGATTGGGGCCTCACCGGCTTTTCGCCGCGCGCGCTTGTCGCCCGCGGCTTCGAGCCGTTCCTGGCGACCTTGCGCGCCGCCCTGGCGCATGCCGGCGGCGTGCGCATCGATCACATCATGGGGTTGATGCGGCTGTGGCTCGTGCCGCGCGGCGCGCCGGCGTCCGAGGGCGCCTACCTCGCCTATCCGCTGGAAGATCTGCTGCGCCTGCTGGCGCTCGAATCGCATCGCCACGGCGCGGTCGTCATCGGCGAGGATCTCGGCACGGTGCCGCCCGGCTTCCGCGCCCGCCTGCGCCGCGCCGGTATCGCCGGCATGGACGTGATGTGGTTCGAGCGCACCAGGCTTTCCTACCGGAAGCCCGCGCGCTGGCGGCGCGATGCCGTCGCCATGACCACCACGCACGATCTGCCGACCGTCGCCGGCTGGTGGAGCGGCGAGGACATCCGCACGCGACGCGCGCTGGGCCGCGGCGCCGCCGGCGAGGACGACGAACGCAAGCAGGATCGCGTGCGACTATGGCGCGCCTTCACCGCCGCCGGCACCGCCCACAGCGCGCCGCCGCCCGTCGACCGGCCCGGCGCCGCCGTCGACGCCGCGCTCGGCTATGTCGCGCAATCGCCCGCGCCGCTCATGCTGGCGCCGCTCGAGGACCTGCTGGGGCTGGAGGCGCAGCCCAACCTGCCGGGCACGATCGACGAACATCCCAATTGGCGCCGCCGCCTCGTCCCTGCGGCCAAGGACCTGTTCGACGCGCCCGAGGTCGAGGCCCGCGCCAGGATCATCGCCGGGCATCGCCCATGATCCCGCGCGCCACCTTGCGGCTGCAGTTCCATCGCGGCTTCACCTTCGCCGATGCCGAGGCGCTGGTGCCCTACTTCGCGCGCCTGGGCGTCAGCCATCTCTATGCCTCACCGATCGCCGTCGCGCGGCCGGGCTCGTTGCATGGCTACGACGTGATCGATCCCACGACGGTCAATCCCGAGCTGGGCGGCGAGGCGGCGTTGCGCTCGCTGGCGGCTGCGCTCGCCACGGCGGGCATGGGCCTGATCGCCGACATCGTGCCCAACCACATGGCCGCCGACCCGGCAAATGCCTGGTGGGCCGACGTGCTGCGCCACGGCCGCGCGAGCCGGTACGCCGGCTTCTTCGACATCGACTGGGAGGCCGACCCCAAGGTCGTGCTGCCGATACTCGGCAAGCCCCTGGCGGAGACGCTGGCGGCAGGCGAGATCGAAGTCGGGCGCGAGGAGCTGCGCTATTTCTCCCATCGCCTGCCGCTGGCGCCGGGCGAGTCCGCTTGCCTGAGCGACGTGCTGGAGCGGCAGCACTATCGCCTGGTGTGGTGGCGGACCGCCGGCGACTGCATCAACTGGCGGCGTTTCTTCGACATCAACGAGCTGGTCTCTCTGCGCATGGACGAGCCCGCGGCCTTCGACGCGGTCCATGCCCTGCCGCTTCGGCTTTGCGCCGAAGGCCTGTTGGACGGCCTGCGCATCGATCACGTCGACGGCCTCGCCGATCCGGCGGCCTATTGCCGGACGCTTCGCCGGCGATTGGGCAAGGACGCCTACCTCGTGGTCGAGAAGATCCTGCTGCGCGGCGAGATGTTGCCCGGCGACTGGGACTGCGACGGCACCACGGGCTACGACTTCATGAACGACGTGAGCGCGCTGCAGCACGACGCGGCGGGCGAGGCTTGCCTGGCCGAGGCCTGGGCCGCGCTGAGCGGCCGGCCGGCCGACTTCGCGCCCGAGGAGCAGGCGGCGCGGCGCGAGATCGTGGCCAGGAGCTTCTCCGCCCAGCTCGAGGCCTGTGCGACCGCCTTGCCGCGCGGCGAGATTCCCCTGCCGGCCGTGCGCCGCGTGCTTACCGAGCTGCTGGCGCATTTCCCGGTCTATCGCACCTACGGCGAGGGCGGCGCGGTGCTGCAGCGTGCCGCCGAGGGCGCGCGCACGACCTGCCTCGCCACCGATCGTTGGGCCGTCGATCCTGTCCTGCGCCGGCTCGCGACCTCACCCGGCAACGCGCGTGCCCTCGCGCGCTTCCAGCAATTGAGTGCGCCGGTCGCGGCCAAGGCCGTCGAGGACACGGCCTTCTATCGTTACGGCCGCCTGCTGTCGCGCAACGACGTCGGCTTCGATGTCGAGACCTTCTCCGCCGATGCTGCGGCGTTCCATGCCCGCGTGGCGCTGCGCGCCGCCGGCCACCCGCACGCGATGCTGGCGACGGCCACGCATGACCACAAACGCGGCGAGGATGTGCGCGCCCGCCTTGCCGTGTTGAGCAGCATGGCCGGCGAATGGGCAGCCCTTCAGGCGCGCTGGATCGAGGCCAGTGCGCCGCTCTGCACCGTCGGCGCGCCCCATGCCTGCGACATCGCCATGCTGCTGCAGACCATCGTCGGCGCGTGGCCGCTCGATCTCGATCTCGGCGATGATGCGGCGCGTGCCGCCTTCGCCGAGCGTCTCGCGGCCTGGCAGCAGAAGGCGCTGCGCGAGGCCAAGCTGTTCAGCGACTGGGCGGCGGTCGACGAAACCTACGAAGCTGCCGCGCGCCGCTTCACCGTGGCCTTGGTCGCCGAGGCGGCACTACCCGACCTGCTGCAGGAGATCGCAGCCCTCGTGCGCCGCATCGCGCCGGCCGGCGCGGTGAACGGCCTCGTGCAATGCCTGCTGCGGCTCACTGTCCCCGGCGTGCCCGATCTGTATCAAGGCACCGAGTTCTGGGATTTCAGTCTGGTTGATCCCGACAACCGCCGACCGGTCGACTTTTGCGCGCGCGCCGCGGTGTTGGGCGATGCCGACCTGCCCAGCCTCGCCGCGCAGTGGCGCAATGGCCGGATCAAGCAGGCCCTGCTCGCCGAGCTTCTGGCGCTGCGACGCCGCGTGCCTGAACTTTTCAGCGAGGGCAGCTACGAGCCGGTGCCCGTCGAGGGCCGGTCGGCGGAAGCGATGATCGCCTTCGTCCGCCGCCATGGCGATCACCGGCTGTTGGTCGCGGCACCGCGCCTGCCGCTCGACCTGCTGCAGGGCGACGACGCTATCGCCCTGGCGCCGCACATCCTGAAGGATACGGCGCTTCAGCTTGACGGCCGCGTCACACTGGATCGGCTTTGCCCGGTTCTGCCATTCGCCCTGTTGACAGCCCGGCCCTAGGCAAACGTCGAACCCGTCTCACTCCGTGGGAAAGATCCCACTCGCGCGGCAAAGCTGGGTCACCTCGGCGCGCTCGCGGACGGACGAGCCTATGCCGACCAGGACGAAATCCGCATCGATATCCGGTGCCATCAGGACGCCGACGAACGGCTCCATACCGACCTGTCGGCCCGCCGTGTTGCGACCGTCCACCTCGCCGCATACTGTGATCCGGCCGCGACTGTTCTGGACGGCTTCAATACCGCGGAACTGCACCGAGACAGGATCCTTCATCCATCTCAGCACGCCCGTCACGACCGTCTGCTGCTGGCCGCCGTTGAGGTCGACAGGCCGGCCCGGCTCGATCGGCGCGCCGGGCGGGGCGGGCGGCCATGTGTTGTAGGGTGCCGTCAGGTAGATGGGCATATGTGCAGTGTCATCCGACATGCACGCGCCAAGCGCGACGCAGACGAGCAGCAGCAAATGGACGCGCATGGCCTCCCCCCGCGCAGGCAAGGGAGACTAACCCGTCGGGCGGCCTCGGTCGACCGTAGCCGCATGCCAGAATAATACGCACTTGCAGATCCATGGCGCCCGTTCGAGCAGCACGCCCCACGCGGTTTCGATGAACTGGCCCGGTCATCGCGAAGCGGCTAGGGTCGTCCGCGCCAAACAGGCTGAACCGGGGGCGAGATGGTACGATGGCTAGTGGCGGCGCTCGGAGCGCTCGTCGTTTTTCCGGCCGGCGCACAGAACCGCGCGGCCGATGCGCCGCCGCTTCCCCTGTCGTGGCCGGTAACGATCAATCAGGACACTTTCCTCAAGAAGTTCTGCCTCTACGAGAGCCGGATCTATTCGACGCAATCCTACATTTGCGTCGGCACCAACCAGGCCCTGCTGTGCGTCGCCGGCGATCCCGCCACCTGGTCGCTGAACCCCAGCGCCAGCTGGTGCAAGTAAATCCAGCGAAGGCAGCAAGCGCCCGGCCCGTGCTATCGTCCGGATCGCAAAGCCCTTCCGGAGGAGATGCCCGAGATGAACGCGCCCGCCACAACCGCTTCTGCCATGTCAGCCCCGGCCCGCCTGCGCGCCGTGCTGGCCGAGCCCGGCCTCGTCGTCATGCCGGCGGTCTATGACGGCCTGTCCGCCAAGCTCTGCGCCGGCGCCGGCTTCAAGACGGCGTTCCTCTCGGGCTCCTGCGTCGCGGCGAGCCGGCTGGGCGGCCCCGACCTCGACCTGTTGTCGTTCGGCGAGATGTTCGACTCCTTCCAGATGGTGCATGGCGCGGCGCCCGAGCTGCTGGTACTGGCCGACGGCGACCACGGCTACGGCAACGCCATGAACGTGCAGCGCACCGTGCGCGCCTATGGCCGCGCCGGCGCCGCCGCCGTGCTGATCGAGGACAAGATCACGCCGCGCGCGCTGACCGCGGCCGGCAAGCCCTGCCTGCCGCGCGAGGAAGCGCGCATGAAGATCCGCGCCGCCGTCGAGGCGGCCAAGGACTCGGGCATCCTGATCCTGGCGCGCACCGACTGCCGGCCGACCCAGGGCATCGACGAGGCCGTGGCGCGCATCGAGATGTATGTCGAGGAGGGCGCCGATATCCTGTTCCTCGATTCGCCCGCCGACGACGGCGAAATCCGCCGCGCCGTCGCCGCCGCCCAAGGCCGGCCCTCTTTCGCCGTGCTCTCGCCCGGTGCGCCGCGCGCCACGCCGTCGCAGAAGGACGCGGCTGCACTCGGCTTCAAGATCGGCACCTATCCGACCGGTCTTCTGTCGCCCGCGACGGCCGGCATGAAGGCCGGGCTGGCGGCGCTCAAGGCGGGCGACGCCGAGGCCAAGAGCGCGCTGCCGCCGCCCGAGCTGCGCGCCACCCTGGGCTATGCCGACTACGACGCCAAGGCTAAGCCGTTCATCGTGAACGGCTGAGGCGGAGGCGCATTCGCGACCCTTCCGTCCGCTTGCAGAACAAAGCCGCCGTCGCTGATCAGCGCTTCGGTGGTGCTGCCGGCTTTGGGTTGCTCGGTGTGAACGGCGGATACGCCCAGCAGCATGGGCAGGGCGGCAATCGAAGCTGCAATGATCGTCCGTTTCATCGGAACCTCCGCGGGGTGACGCTGAGTCAACCCGCGGAGGGCTCGCGTTGCATGCGGCGCCGGCCCCCGTTTGACGGCGGTGCCGGCGCGTTGGGGACGGTCAGCCGCGCGGCGGCAGGTCGAACTTGGCGTCCTTGAGCGCCTTCTCGATTGTCGGAATGCCAGAGGTGTCGCCCGCCTTGCACTTCTCGACGGCGGTTTGGGCGTCGACGTTCTGCGGCTGCTGTCCCCGCTTGGAACTCTGGTCGAGGTACTGCTGGTACTTGGCGACCAGCGCATTGCAATAGGCGGCGTCGCTCGATTGGGCGAACGCTGTGGCTGGCAGCGACAACAGCGCGGCGGCCAGCAGGATCTTGGTGAACGTGTTCATTATCTTCTCCATCGCTCGATGATCGAGCGACGGACAGATGTGCCCGGAAGATGGCGGCAGGCCGGCTTTAACTTTACCCTAGGCTGACGAGTCGTTTACTGCCGGCTGACGGACCTTTGGGGTCACGAGATAAGATGAAGGCGGTTGCCGCGCTAGACGCGTCCCGCCGCCACGGCGTTCGACATGATCGACCTCACGCCGAATTTGTGGAACGGCAAGATGAGGAACAGATAGGCCTTGCCGAGGAAATTGTGCGGGCTGACGACGGTCGACAGCACCACCTTGTCCACGCCGTCTTCATGGACGCGCGACACCACGACCCGGAAATCCAGGTGCTTGTCGTTGCCGCCGGTGACGATCTCGGCCTCGCTCAGGGAGAACAGCGTGAAGCGCGCGATCTTGTCGCCGACGGCGTATCCGGACATGGTTTCGACGCGATTGAAATCGGCGGCGGCGGGTCCCTTCAAGCCAAACAGCGATACGATCCGGGTGCGGGCAAGCAGGAGCCATTTGGCCCACCAGGGATGATGCGCGAAAATGCCGAGATAGATCTGATCGATGCCGAGATCGATTCGGCGGAGCGGCATCTCGAACGAATCCCAATAGTAGAACTGCCGGAACTCGGGACGCGGCGGGTCTTTGCGTTCGGCAACCTTCATGGTGCGTGACCTGCCTCTTTTCGCTGACGACCGCAACGATCATGCAGACACAGGCAACACGGCCAGACCGTTCTCGACGTCGATGACGCGGTCAGGCCATGCGCCGGCGCAGCCGCATGGCCAACGCCGCCGTGAGCAGCAACCCCGCCACCGCCATCGCCAACACCGCGCCGCGCGGGCCGAGTTCTCCCGCCAATGCCCCGGCCGCCAGGATACCGAGCGGGCCGGTGCCGATGCAAACCGTGACGATGCCCATCAGGCGCGAGCGCATCTCGGGCGGCGCCTCGGTCAGCATCAGGGTCGATTGCATGTTGCTGAAGCCCGCCGTGCCGAAGCCGCCTATCACCAGCACGGCGAAGGCCAGCCAATACCAGGGCGAAAGCGCCATCACGATCAGGGCCATCATGAACAGGACCGCTCCTCCGGCGAAGGCGAGGCGTCGATCCAGGCGCAAAACGCCGGCAGCGAGGAGCGCGCCGCCCAAAAGAGCGCCCAGCGGTTCGCCGGCGGCGAAAAGGCCGACCAGGGCCGGCGAGACGTGGAAGGCGCTGAGGCCGAGCGGCGCCACGAGGCCCGAATAGGCGAAGGCGAAGGTATTGGTGACGATGGTGATGCCGAACACCAGCACGATGGTGGGCTTGGTGCGGGCAAAGGCCAAGCCCTCGGCGATCTCGGCCGGGATGCGCGCGAGATTGAGCTTGCGCGTGAGCTGCGCATGAACCAGCCCGGCCATGGCGAAGGCGCCGAGGAACTGGACGAGCGCGGTGATCGTGTAGGCGCCCTTCATGCCCAGCCACTGGAAGGCCATGCCGCCCAGCAGCGGGCCGATCATGCGCGTGGCGGCGTTGGTGGCGGAGTCGAGCGCGATTGCAGGCACGATCCGATGCGGGCCCGCGACCTCGCCCACCATGCGCCGCCGGGTCGACATCTCGGTGGCCCACATCGTGCCCGAGATCAGGTTGCCCAGCGCCACATGCCACAGCGCCAGATGGCCGGTGGTGGCGAGGCTCGCCAGCACGGTCGAGACGAAGGCCGGCCCGACAAGCGCCAGCATGACGATCAACTTGCGATTCACCGCCTCGGAGACTGCGCCCAGGAAGGCGCCGAAGGCGAGCTGCGGCAGTTGGCGCGCCGCCACCACGAACGTGACGGCGAGTGCGGAGCCCGTCACCTCGTAGGCGAACAGGCCCGATGCCAAAAGCTCCAGCCAGCGCATCGCATTGGCGAAAGCGCCGACCAGCCACAGCCTGAGGAAGTCAGGCAGCCTCAGCAGCTCGCGAACCGGGCTGCTGTGTTCCTCCGGAGAATTCATTGAGGAGGAGCGTACCCCGCTCGGGGCGCGCGACTCCACAGGCGAAAAAACAAGGGGACGCCCGAAGGCGCCCCTTGCTCTTCGAATGACTGTCTGTTGCAGCGACGGTTAGAGGTCGGTCGCCTTCTTGATGGCTGACTTGGCGTTGCCGACGGCCTTCTGCAAATCGCCCTTGGCTTCCTGCAGCTTGCCCTCGCTCTTGAGCGCCGGATCGTCGGTCGCTTCGCCGACGCCCTGCTTTACCTTGCCGGCCACCTGGTTCGCCGTGCCTTTGACCTTGTCTGACGTGCTGCTCATCTGGTTCTCCCTTGGAAATGAGCCGACTCAACGTTCGGGCCGCGAGCCCGTTGCCGGCAGGGCCGCGATTTAAGTTGCGGAAAAAGCAACGGTCTTGGCCGAACAATTCGCCGACCCCGTGCGATGCCAATCAAAACGGGCCAGCTCGCCCGCGGTGAACAACAGCGTGATCTCGGGCCGGCGCTCGATCTCGCGCAGCGCCTCGCCGGGGCTGGCGCTGACGCGGTGATCAGCAACAGCAGGAACCCCAGCACCAAGGGTAGCAGCGAGCGAAAGGATTGCATGCCGATCATCGCGTCAAGTTGTAGCGAAAAACCTGCCGCAAGCGAAAAGGACTTTGCCACGAAGGCCGGTCTGCTCAGAGAAACTGCTTGATCGCGGCGATCGCGACCAGCGCACCGATCGCCATCACCGCGCTGCCCAGCGCGATCACGCTGAGCGCCCGTCCCGGCGAGAGCCGACCCATCGACGCGGCGATCCAGAAGAACGGATCGTTGACATGGCAGATCGCCATCGAACCCGCGCCGACCGCGGCGGCGGCGAGCGCGCGGCCCGACGCGCTGTCGAGCCCGAGCGCGGGCAGCATGGGTTCGATCATGCCCGAGGCGGTGAGCACGGCGGTCAGCGAATTTCCCTGCATCGTCTTGACAATGGCGGCGGCGAGGAAGGGGGTGAGCACGCCGAAGCGGGGTTGCAGTGCGTATTCGGCCAGAAGCTCGGCCATGCCGGTTTCGTCGAATACGCGGGCAAGTCCGCCCGATGCGCCGACCGCCAGCAGCAGCGGCGCCCAGCTGCGGCCGGCCAGCGCCGAGGGCTGCCAGCGGCCGGCGAACAGCACGCCGAGCGTGATGGCGAGCGCCGCCACCATCAACGGCTTGCTGATGCCGATATAGAACTCGCGGGCGCCGCCCTTGCCCAGGGGCTCGCTCGGCATCTGCGCCACCGACTGCACGATCAGGAGCGCGATCGGGATCAAGACGGCGAGCCACGTCCAGTCGAGCCAGCCGGCCGCTTCGGTCGAGGGGATCTGGCGTGCCACGGACCACCAGCCCAGCAGGGCGGCGATCGCGGCAAGCGGCAGCGCCACCATGAGCATCGCGGCGTTGCTGGCCTTCATCACCGAGGCTGCCGCGACGGCGAGCGGCGAGGGCGCCACCAGGGAACTGACGGCCAGCAGGGTGAGCGCGAGGCCGAGTGCCCGGCGTGGCGCATCCTGGCCGGCGGGCTGCAGCAAGGCGAGGCCGCCCGCAGCCGAGGCGCCCAGGCCCGCCAGCGCGCCGACAACGGCGGATGTCCCGGTGCCGAGCGGCTGGCGCAGCACCAGCGCCTGAACGAGCGCGCCCGCCACCACCAGCAGGCCCGCCTGCTCGAGCGTCGCGGTGAAGCCCAGCCCGAACGCCTTGCCGACCGACTGGAAGGTCATGTCGGCCGCGATGCCATAGACCACGACCGTCGCCATGATGGCGAGAAAGGCCGGCAAGTGCAGGCGCTGGATGAGCAGGACGATCGCCACGACGGCAATCGGCACGAGAAGGGAGGCGAGGAGCATGATGGGGCGACCTTAGAACAGATTTCGTCCACATCCATGGCGACGCGCATCGGAGCCCGAGCCTCCAGGCCGCCCGAACTAAGACCACCTCACCCTGAGGAGCGCGCGCTCCTCAGGGTGAGGTCTTAGTAGGCCTGCGGTCCGCTGACATCGCGTCGGCTTCCGCGCTACACTGTCGTCGTGCGCCTTCTGCTCGCCCTCCTGCTTGTCCTCGGCCTCGCCGCGCCGGCGGCAGCGCAGTCGCTGGTGCGCATCGACGGCAAGACCTTCGTCGCGCCGGACGGCCGGCCGCTCAGCATCAAGGGCATCAGTCTCGGCAACTGGCTGATGCCCGAGGGCTATATGTTCAAGTTCGAGGTCGCCAAGTCGCCGCACCAGATTTTCGCCGCCTTCGACCGTCTTCTGGGCCCCGCGCGCGCGGCTTCGTTCTGGACCGAGTTCCGCGACACCTACATCGCGCGCGACGACATTCGGTTCATCAAGTCCGTCGGCTTCAATACCGTCCGCATCCCGCTGCACTACCGCCTGTTCATGACCGAGCAGGGCGAGTTCACCGGCGAGGGCTGGGCGCTGCTCGATCGCGTGCTGGGATGGGTGCGCGAATCAGGCCTTTTCGCCATCGTCGATCTCCATGCCGCCCCCGGCGGCCAGACCGGCATCAACCACGACGACGGGCCGGGCTATCCGCTGATGTTCTACGTGCCGCGCGACCGCGCGCTGACGGTCAAGCTGTGGCGCGCCATCGCCCAGCGTTACAGCGGCGATCCGGCGATCCTGGGCTACGACATCCTGAACGAGCCGATCGCGCCCTATCACGACACGGCCGTGCTCAACATGCGGCTGGAGCCGTTCTACGGTCGGGTGACCGAGGCGATCCGCGAGGTCGATCCTGGCCGCATCGTCATCCTGGCCGGCGGGCAATGGAGCTCGAGCTTCGACATGCTGGGCCCGCCCTTTGCCGATAACCTCGCCTACACCTACCACCTGTTCTGGGCGAGCACTGAGCGCGACTCCATCCAGCGCCATCTCAACTTCGCCAATCGCTATCGCGTGCCGCTGTTCCTGGGCGAGACCGGCGAGCTCACCGACGAATGGAACGAGCGGTTCCGCAAGCTGCAGGAGGCGCACGGCATCGGCTGGGCGTTCTGGACCTACAAGAACCTCGACACACCCTCGACCGTGGTGTCGATCCCGCTGCCCGACGGTTGGTCCGAGATCGTGGCCTTCGCCGACGGCACGCGAAAGGAGAAGCCCGCCGCCGCCGTCATCGACCGCGCCATCGCGCAATACCTCGACGACATCAGATTCAGGAACGGTGTGATCCGATGGAGCTATCTGGCGTCGCTCGGGTTGAAGGCGGCGCCGTAGCCATATCTCAATGCACCTTGGTCCTGATCAGCGCTATCACGTCGCCCACGGTCTGCAGCTTTTCGGCGTCCCGGTCCGATATCTCAATGCCGAACTCGTCCTCCAGCGACATGATGGTTTCGACGACGTCGAGGCTGGTGGCCGCGAAATCGTCGATGAAGCTGGCTGTTTGGGTGACCTTGCTAGCCGGGATGTGGAGCTTGGAAACGACCACGTTGCTAACTCGGTCGGCGATATCACTCATATGAGCACCCCGCTGTTCTACGTTTGGGAAGGTCGTCGAGCATAGTAATCCGCAAGACCATTCAAAGCAGCTGCCCCGTCACCCTTGAACGTCGGCCCGTGCATCAGCGCGATCGTCCCGGGCTGCAGTGCCGCCAGACGCCGCAATGTCGGCTCGGCCAGCGGCGTGTGCGGCATGAAGGGCACGACTTTCTCGGTGGCGATCCCGGGCCCCACGATGTCGCTTTCCGTGGTCACGTCGGCCGGCCCGAACTGGGTGAAGAGGTCGCTGCAGAACAGCGTGCCCGTGGTCTCCTCGAAGATCACGCCGGCGTCCCAGTTGTGCGGCACGTGCGGGGTGTCGAGCCAGCGCACCTTCTTGGCCCCGAGATCGAGCACCTCGTCGTTCTTGAGCGCGCGCGGCGGCCGGTCGGCCATGTCGGTCAGCCAGATGTTGCAGCCGACCTGGCCATGCGCCGGCACGGCCTTGGGCGCGGCCGCCAGCCACTGGTTGAGTGCGCCCGATTCATCGGCCTCGACATGGCTGCACGTCGTCCAGCGCAGCCGGTCGAGCGGCATCACGCGCTTCACCGCGTCGGAGACCAGCGCGAACAGCGAGCGCTGGCCGTAGTGGAACAGCAAGGGCTCGTCCGCATCGATCAGGAACTGGTTGAAGGTGAATCCCGTCGGCCCGACCTGGGGCACGAAGGTCGACAGGCGATAGATCTTGTCGGCGATCTCGGCGACTTCGGTTTTCATGGCTTTAGAACCTCGAGGAGCCTTTTATTGAACGCCTCGGCGGCCTCGTAGGCAACCCAATGGCCGGCTTCGGCAATGATGTTCATCCTGAAATCCGGCTGCAGCGCCTGGAAAAGATCGATGCGTTCCTGGATGTGCGGGTAGGTGGTCGAATCGAACTCACCCCAGATGCCGCTGAGCGGCGTCTTTACCCGGGGCAGCACTTCGCTCAGCCTGAAGGCCTGGCCCATGTCGCGGCTGCGCGTCTTGGCGCGCGTGGTGTTCAGGATCTGCATGTAGATCGCCACGCCGTCGACCTTGGCGGGGTCGTGCAGCATCAGGATTTCCAGGTTGCGCCGCGCCTCGGCGGCCAGGATATCGGGCGGCATCTCGGGCAAGAGCTTGCGCAGCTTGGGACCGGGCTTGCGCGTGGCTTTCAGTCCGCCGGCGCCGACCATGACGATACGGCTGATGCGCTCGGCGAACAGCGTGGCGATGTGGCCCGCCACCATGCCGCCGAAGGAGAAGCCCGTGATGGCGAAAGGCTCGCCTGGCGGCAGCAGGCCGTCCATCGCCGTCTTCACGCAGCGCGTCACCGACCAGACGTCGCGCACGTCGTCGGGCGGATCGCTGTCGCCCAGCCCCGGCAGGTCGGCGGCGTAGACGGTGAAGTGCCGCGCCAGCGGCTGGACGTTGCGGATCCAATGGATCCAGGAGCCCGAGCCGCCATGGAAGAGGAGCAGGATCGGCTTGCCCGAGCCTTCGCCCCAGACGTGCCACATCATGCGGCCGCCATTGCCCATGGCGACCTGCACGGCGCGTGACGTCGCTTCGATTGCCGCAATGTGTTCGGCGGCGCTGCGCCCGTCCGGCATTTTGGGGACGGCCGAATAGTCGAGGTTCATTTGTTGATCGCACCCAGCAAACGTTCGACGAAACCAGGCGCTTGCTTGCGGTCGATCCAGCGCAGCACCGTGACGAGATCGTTGTCGGGGTCGATCCACACGATGTGGCTGCCCCAGCCCAGCGCGAAGTAGCTTTTTTCCGACGCCGCCGCGAACTGGCGCCGGTCGGTGTTGAGCCACCACATCAGCCCGTAGAACGGCGCCACCGGGCAGGGCTTCACCAGCTCGTCGGTCCAGCCCTTGGGCAGGATCTGCTTGCCCTCCCAGAGGCCGCCTCGCGCCACCAGCACGCCCATCAAGGCAAGGTCGCGCGCCGAGACCACGATGCCACCGCCCCAATGGCCGCCGCCCGGCACGGAGATCATTTCCTTGCCGTCGATGGTGACGGTCGAATTCCTGTAGCCGTCCCACTTCCAGTCCGCCGAGGCGCCGATCGGGTCCATGATGCGGCGCCTCAGCACCGACGGCAGCGGCTCCTTGAAGAGCTGCAGCAGCGAGTAGCTGAGGCGATTCACCCGCACGTCGTTGTATTCGTAGAAGCTGCCGGGCTTTTTCAGCTTGCGCCGCGTGCCCTTGGGCGCTTCGGCGACCGCGAGACCGACCACGCGATTATGGTCGATGCGGTCTTCCTTGCCGAACATCGTGCCCTCCCATTCGCTGGTCTGGGTGAGCAGGTGGCGCCAGGTGATGTCCTTGTTCTGCGCGCTCTGGAAGCCGTCATCGAGCGCGTAGTCGCCCGCCTTGTCGTCGAGGCTTTTGATCAACCCGTCGCCCAGCGCCAGGCCGGCGAGCAGCGCCAGATAGCTCTTGGCGACGCTGAAGGTCATGTCGGGGCGCGTGACGTCGCCCCATTCGGCCAGAATCATGCCGCCGCGATAGACGATGCCGGCATGGCCGCCGCGTGGCGTGACCGGGCCCAGCACCTCGTTGTCGGGGGCTTTCTCGCCCGAATCGTAGGTCATCACGAACTGGCCGTCCGGCATTTTCATGCTTTGGGGCCATTTGGATTCAGCTGACTTGGCGAAGGCGATGGCTTCTTTCAGATCATTCATGCCCGCAATCAACATTGGAGCCCGCCCGGGAGCAAGCGTAGAAAACGCGTCATGCCTATACCGACCTCGATCACGATCCGCCGTCCCGACGACTGGCACGTCCATCTGCGTGACGGGCCAATGTTGAATGCCTGTGCCGTGCATACGGCGCGCCAGTTCGCCCGTGCCATCATCATGCCCAACCTCGTGCCGCCGGTGACCAAGGTGGTGGAGGCGGCGTCGTACCGAGAACGAATCCGCAGAGCGGTTCCGGCCGAGCTCGAATTCGAACCGCTGATGACCTGCTACCTGACCGACGATGCCGATCCGGCCGAGCTCTTGCGCGGCAAGCAGGAGGGCGTGTGGGTCGCGGCCAAGCTCTATCCGGCGCACGCCACGACCAATTCCGCGCACGGCGTCACCTCGATGGACCGCATCGCCCGCGGGCTGGAAGCGATGGAGAAGGCTGGCATGCCGCTCCTCGTGCATGGCGAGGTGACCGATGCCGAGGTCGACATCTTCGACCGCGAGGCGGTATTTCTGGACAAGGTGCTGGCGCCGCTGCTCAAGCGCCATCCGGGGCTGAAGATCGTACTCGAACACGTCACCACGAAAGAGGGCGTGGCCTTCGTCGAGGCGAGCGGGCCCCGCGTCGGCGGCACCATCACGCCGCATCATCTCTCCTACAATCGCAACGCCCTCTTCAAGGGCGGCATCCGTCCGCATCTCTACTGCCTGCCCATCGCCAAGAGCGAGGAACACCGACGGGCGCTGCGTCGCGCAGCGACGTCGGGCGCGGAGCGCTTCTTCCTTGGCACCGATACCGCGCCGCACACCGCCGACACCAAGGAATGCGCCTGCGGCTGCGCCGGTATCTTCAACGCACCGGTGGCGATGCAGGTCTACGCGCAGGTCTTCGCCGAAGAGGATGCCCTCGACTGCCTCGAAGCCTTCGCCTCGCTGAACGGGCCGCGTTTCTACGGGCTCGCACCCAACGAGGAGAGGATCACGATGAGGGCGGCGCCGTTGCAGGCGCCCGAACGCATCGACGTTCCGGGAGGCAACAAGAGCGTCGTGGTCTTTCATCCCGACACGCCGGTCGGCTGGTCGTTCTGATTGCACGATCAGACGCAGGTGGCGAGCGCGAGCGCCGGTCCGAGCGTGAGGAGGGTGGTGACCAGGGCGGCGATCAGGGTCCAGACGATCACGGTGTGCAGGAACGCATCGGTCGGACCGAGGCCCGGATCCGGGCTGGCGGCCCAGTGATCGCGCCACATCCAGCCGATCGCAATCAGATGCACCAGCAGCACGACGCCAAGCGCCAGGCGCAGCGCGCCGGCCGGCCAGGCAAAGGCGCAGCCGATGGCGTGGACAGCGTAGAGAAAAACCAGTGCGCTGCACCACACGCCGAAGCCTGCCAACAGCCACCAAAGGCGCCGGGGCGGAACCGGACGCTCGCTCACGGCCGCGCCCCCAGCATCGCCACCAGCAGGGGCAGCGCCAACACGAGGCCGAGCGCGACGACCGCCGTCATCGCGGTGTAGTCGAGCCAGAGCCGCGTCAGGCGCAGGTCCAGCGAGCGCAGCGGCGAAACCAGGCCGGCGCCCAGGCGCAGGAGGTTGCTGACGAGGAAGAGAAGGCCGATGCCCGCGTGCACGGCAACGTAGAAGAGCAGCGCGGCGGCGGTCGCGCCCAGCGCATGTTCGCTGGCCGGCGGGGCGATGCCGCCGATCAGGGCCACGCAGGCTGCGATGGCGGCAAGAAGGGCCAGCAGGGCAAGGCCGATCCAGCCGCGCGCCGATCCGCCGGTGGCGAGTGCCCGCAGCGATCCGCGCGCCGCCGCCGTGGCGACGGCAAGGGCCACGATGACCGCAAGGGCGAGCTTGGGGTCCGGCGCGGGCGTCGCTGCCGCCGGCCAGTTCGGCGCGGCGATCCACAGATAGAAGGTTCCGAACACCAGGGACGCGAACAGGGTGCCGTCGGCCAGCAGCGTGAAAATCAGCGCCCACCACGCCGGCGCGCCGGTCACCTCGGTATGCGGCGGCACGCTCACGCCATGGCCGACGGGCAGCGGACCATAGTCGCGGGCAAGCCCGGCGCTCTGCCCGGCCAGCACGAACAGGCCCGCGGTCAGCAGCGCCGCGGCGAGCGTCAGGGCGTAGAACTGGAACAGCATGGCCAGCACGGCGGTGGCGGTAGCGAGCGCCGTGCAGAGCGGCAGGTAGGTCGGGCGCGGCAGCACGATCAGCTGCTCGGGCGCACCGGAGGTCATGTGCACGCCCAGCGTCTCTTGCCAGCCGTTGCGCGCGAAGCCGAGATAACCCTCGCCCCGTGCCAGCGACAAAGCGCGCTCGCCCGCGGCGGTGTCGTCGACCGCAGTCCCGACAAGCGGCAGCGAGGCGAAGGCATAGGGCGCCGGCGGGATCGGCATGGCCCATTCGAACGTCGTCGCCCGCCACGGATCGCGTCTCACCCGGCGGCCGCAGCGGAACTGCGCCAGGAGATCGATCACCACCAGCCCGAAGCCGATCGTCATGATGAACCCGCCCACCGAGGACAGGAGGTTGAGCCAGTTCCAGCCGACATCCGCCGGATAGGTGTAAATGCGCCGAGGCATGCCGAGCAGGCCGACCAGGTGCATCAGGAAGAAGGTCAGGTTGAAGCCGATGAAGACCAGCCAGAAAGCGGGCACCGCCAACCGGTGCACCGCCGTGCGGCCGGTCAGCAGCGGCAGCCAGTAGTAGAACGCCGCCAGCATGGGGAAGGCGAGGGCGCCCGCCACGACGTAATGGAAGTGGGCGACGACGAAATAGCTGTCATGCGCCTGCCAGTTGAACGGCACGATGGCGAGCATGACGCCGGTCAGGCCACCCAGCGCGAAGATGAAGAAGAAACCGAAGACGTAGAGCATCGGCACGTCCCAGCGCGGCCGGCCATGCGCCAGGGTGGCGAGCCAGGCGAAGACCTGCACGGCCGTCGGCACCGCGACGATCGCCGAGCCGGCGGAGAAGAAGGCGAGGGCGAGATGGGGGATGCCCACGGTGAACATGTGATGCACCCAGATGCCGAAGCTCACGAAGGCGAGCGCGATGATCGCCACGACGATCGCCCGGTAGCCGACGAGGCGCCGGTTGGCGAAGACCGGGATGATCGTCGACAGGGCTCCGGCCATCGGCAGGAAGATGATGTAGACGTCGGGGTGGCCAAACAGCCAGAACAGGTGCTGCCAGAGCAGCGGATCGCCGCCCCGCCTGGGGTCGAAGAACGGCAGGCCGAAGGCGCGCTCGGTCTCGAGCAGGATCGAGCCCAGGATCAGCGGCGGAAAGGCCACCACCATCATCAGCGCGGTGACCAGCATGTACCAGCCGAAGATCGGCATGCGGTCGAGCGCCATGCCCGGCGCGCGCATCTTGAGGATCGAGACGACGATCTCGACGGCCAGCGTCAGCGCCGAGATCTCGACGAACGTCACCCCGAGCAGCCAGACGTCGGCGTTGACGCCCGGCGTGTAGACGTTCGAGCTGAGCGGCGTGTACATGAACCAACCGCCGTTGGGCGCCACCCCGAAGACCAGCGACAAGGTGATGATCGTGCCGCCGAACAGGTAGCACCAGTAGCCATAGGCGGTGAGCCGCGGGAAGGCGAAATCGCGGGTGCCGAGAATCTTCGGCGTGAGGTAGACCGCCACGCCCTCGATCATGGGAATGGCGAACAGGAACAACATCATCGACCCGTGCACGGTGAAGACCTGGTTGTAGGTCTCCGGATCCATGAAGTCGGAGTCGGGCGTGGCGAGCTGGACTCGGGTCAGCATGCCGAGCACGCCGCCGATCGCGAAAAAGACGAACGCCGTGGCCATGAAGCGCAGGCCGATGACGGAATGGTTGACGGCGGCGAGGCGCTGTACCCCGGGCCCGGTGGCCCAGATCGCGGCGAGCTCGCGGTGCAGCTTGAGCGCGCTCATTGTTGTTCCTTCGCCGCCTGGGCGAGCGCAGCGGCGAAATCCTCCGCGCGATGAACGACCACGGCGAACCGCATCCTGGTATGGCCGAGGCCGCAGAATTCCGAGCACCGCCCGTCATAGCGGCCCGGCGCGTCGGCCTGGAGGCGCAGCAGGTTCGCATGCCCGGGCACCGCGTCGATCTTGCCGGCCAGACGCGGCACCCAGAAGGAATGGATGACGTCGGCGCTGGTGACCACGATGTCGACGGGAACGCCGGCGGGCAGGTGCAGGACGTTGCGGGTCACGACGCCGCCCTGGTCGGGATAGCGGAAGGTCCAGACCCACTGCCGCCCCTCTGCCTCGATCCGGGGCGGCGCCTTTCCCATCAACGGCAGCAGTCGCTCGCCTGAGGCCAGCCCATAGGCGACGAGCGGCGGCAGGACGATCGCCGGCAGGACGAGGCCGCCCAGCACGATCCAGCGCGCCGGCGAGAGGCGCGAACCCCAGCCCGGCCGCCGGATCACCAGCACGAAGAGGACCGTGACCAGCACGAAGAGCACGGCGGAGCCGGCCAACATTACCCACCATAGGGTCGCGATCGACGCCGCCGCCGGCCCGGCGGGATCGAGCGTCGAGCCCGGTCCGCTGCAGCCGGCCAGCGCCGCGGCCAATCCGGATTGGACCGCCACCGCCAAGACGCTACGATCCCGGTTCGAAGGGTGCATCGGGCTCGGAGGCCGAGGACCATGGCGAAGCAAGGCGATCCCGCGAGCCCGTCCCACAGTCCGCCCCGGAGTCCGGTCGTGCTCGAGCTGCAGCGGCTCGATGTCGGCTCGGTGGTCGCCCTGGTCGGCCATCCGATCCACGTGATGATGGTGCATTTCCCGATCGCCTTCGTGATCGCGACCTTGGGCGTCGACGTCTTCTACTGGTGGTCGGGCGATGCGTTCTGGGTGCGGGTCGGCCTGTGGTCGGCCGGCATCGCCTTCTGGACCGGCGTCGCCGCAAGCATCGTCGGCATCGCCGAGCTCCTGCTCGTGCGCGGCATCCGGGTTCTCGAGGCAAGCTGGTCCCATGCCGTGGCGGCGATGACGCTGGTCGCGATCGCGGGCGCGAATTGGGGCCTGCGCCTGATCGATCCCGGCGAGGTTCTGACGCACGGCCTTGCCTTGTCGGCGCTCGCCTCGGTCATGACGGGCTTTGCCGGCTGGCATGGAGGCAAGCTCGTGTTCGATCATGGCGTCGGCGTTCTGGTGTCGGAAAAGAATTGACGCAGCTTGCCGGGCTCGAACAGGCCCGGCGCGAACTGGCTCGAATCGATGTGCGGCTTGGCCAGCACGATCCAAATGATGGCGCTCATCAGCACGAGATAGGCGCTGGTCAGCGCGATGTGCGGGAACAGGCCGAAGCGGCCGTCGGGCAGGAACAGATGCGCGAGGACGAGACCCGCAACCACGTGCAGCATCACCATGCCGCCGACCAGGACCATCTTCAGGGAGAACCACTCCTGGAACGTGGCCTGGAGGAAGATCAGCGCCGTGCCGCTGCCGATGGCGACCACGGCGGCAGGCGAGGTCATCCCGACATAGACGAAGCGGGTCAGGCGATGCAGCCGGTCGAGGTCCGGCCCCGCCGCGACCGTCGCGCGCTGCCAGAACAGGAAGGGCAGGACGAGCAGCCCGCCCGACCAGACCGCAATCGCGGCGAGATGGATGAACTTCAGGAAGACCGTCACAGGGCGGGCTCGCTGGGCCGCAGGCTCGACCAGGCGAGCCACAGCCCTGCGCCGAGATAGGGCAGGGCCGCCGGCACCCACATCAGCAGGCCGGCGAGCTGCTGGTCGGCCAGCGGGCTTAGCCCCCAGGGCGCCGTGCTCGCGAGATGCACCAGGTAGAGCGGCGCGGGCGCGAAGACGATCAGCGCGCCGAGCAGGCCCATTTGCCCGATGGTCGCGACGAGGGCGATCAGCGCCGCGCCGGAGGGAGTCGCAGGCGCCAGGATCGCCCGCCACATCAGCCAGGCGCTGCCCAGCAGCGAGATCTGCATCAGGCAATAGGCCGGGACGCTGGCGAGGCCCCAGGCATAAGGCCCCGGCGCGTGCCACAGCCACAGGATGACCGCGCTTGTCCCGACCAGCGCCGCGAGCGGCAGCGAGATCGCGCGCCGCAGCGGAAAAGCCAGCGCCAGGAGAGGCGCCACGGCGGCGACCAGCAGGACGTGGTGCAACACCCGCGCCGAGAACAGCGCCGACGACAGCGCGCAGAGCGGCGAAACGAAGATCAAGATCATCAGCGCGATCGCGGCCCAGCCGGCCCGGGCGTCGGACGAGCGTCCGCGCGCGATCACGAGTGCCAGGGCGGCAAGCATTGCCAGCAGCAGCGGATCGAGATTCCAGCGCACCCAAATATCGCTCGGCACGGGCGCTGGGCCGCAATAGGCGATCATCGGATCCGGCATGACGGTGCGTTTCCTCCCGCTTCTTTGTTGCGCTGCAACGCACGGCCGATTTTCAACTCTA
>Ga0210407_10001367_pt1 | contig 23224 bp, 19 predicted proteins | sample IncBWC27MmetaG_FD_150860 | JGI IMG/M metagenome (GOLD analysis project Ga0210407, IMG submission 150860) | Forest soil microbial communities from Barre Woods Harvard Forest LTER site, Petersham, Massachusetts, United States - Inc-BW-C-27-M | ecosystem: Environmental > Terrestrial > Soil >... | reverse complement strand
TGCCCTGGAATTCGAGTTCGCGCGCAAACTCGACGATCAGGATCGCGTTCTTGCAAGCGAGGCCCATCAGCACGACGAGCCCGACCTGGACGAAGGTGTTGTTGTCGCTGCCATAGAGCTTCACGCCGGCCAGCGCCGAGAGCATGCACATCGGAACGATCAGGATCACCGCGAGCGGGAGCACCCAGCTCTCATAGAGCGCCGCCAGCACCAGGAAGGCAAGCAGAACCGAGACCGGGAACACCAGCAGCGCGGCGTTGCCCTGGCTGGCTTCCTGGAAGCTGAGGTCGGTCCATTCGATGGTCATGCCGTTGGGCAACACCCGCCTGGCGAGCTCGGCCATCGTGCCCATCGCCTGCGCCGAGGACAGCATGGCCGGATTGGCCTCGCCGATGAAGTCGGCCGCCGGATAGCCGTTGTAGCGCAACACCGGATCGGGGCCGTAGGTCTGGCTGATCTTCACCATCGAGCCGATCGGGACCATCTCGCCCTTGTCGTTGCGCGTCTTCAGGTTAGCGATGTCCTCCACCCGTTTGCGGAAGTCCCCATCGGCCTGCGCATAGACGCGCCAGGTGCGGCCGAACAGGTTGAAGTCGTTGACATAGGAGGAGCCAAGATAGATTTGGAGTGTCTCAAACAGGTTGGTCAGCGCCACGCCCTGCGCCTTGGCCTTGACGCGATCGACCTGGATATCAAGTTGTGGGACGTTGGACTGGTAGCCAACGAAGGGAAAGCCCATGCCTGGCGTCTTCACCGCCGCGGTTTGCAGCGCGTTGGCCGCTTGCTGGAGCGCGCCGTAGCCCGCGCTCGCGCGGTCTTCGACGAACAGCGAATAGCCCGCGCCTTGGCCGAGGCCGAGGACCGGCGGCGGGTTCAGCACGAAGGCAAAGCCTTCCTTGATCTGGGCGATCTTGGCCTGGATGTCGGCGGCGATCTCCTTGGCGCTGCGGTGGCGCTCGTTGAACGGCTTCAGGATCGGAAAGGCAACGGCATAGTTCGGCGTATTGGTCTGCTGTGTGGGGTTGAAGCCGGTCAGCCCGATCACGTGGGCGACACCGTCCGTCCCGAGCGCGAGGTCCTTCATCCCTTGCAGCACGGCATCGGTGCGCTCCAGAGAGGAACCCTCGGGCAGCTTCACGCCGGCGATCAGATAGAGCTTGTCCTGGGTCGGAATGAAGCCACGCGGCACGGCGTTGAACATCAGCCCGGTGCCGGCCAGCAGCACGACATAGACCATGAATACCACACCGCGTCGGCCGAGCGTGCGCGAAACGGCGCCCTGGTAGCCGTCCGAGCTTGCCTTGAAGAAGCGGTTGAACGGCCGGAAGAACCAGCCGAGCAAGCGTTCGATCAGGCGCGAAAGCATATCCTTCGGCGCGTCGTGCGAATGCAGCAATTTGGCGGCGAGCGCCGGCGACAAGGTCAGCGAATTGATCGCCGAGATCACGGTCGAGATCGCGATCGTCACTGCGAACTGCTTGTAGAAGGTGCCGGTAACGCCAGTGAGGAACGCCATCGGCACGAACACCGCGCACAGCACGAGCGCGATCGCGACGATCGGCCCGGATACTTCGGTCATCGCCCGGTGCGCGGCCTCAAGCGGCGTGCGGCCTTCCTCGATGTTACGCTCGACATTCTCGACCACGACGATCGCGTCATCGACGACGATGCCGATCGCGAGCACCAGGCCAAACAACGAGAGCGTGTTGATGGAAAAGCCGAGCAGATAGAGCACGGCGAAGGTGCCGACGACCGACACCGGCACGGCGATCAATGGAATGATCGAGGCGCGCCAGGTTTGCAGGAACAGGATCACCACCAGCACGACCAGCGCGATCGCCTCGAACAGCGTGTGAATGACGGCCGCGATCGATTCTCGCACGAAGATCGTGGCATCATAATCCGATCGGTAGCTCACGCCGGGCGGGAACTGCCTGGCGAGTTCGTCCATCTTCGCGATCACCGCGTCCCGCGTCGCCAGCGCGTTGGCGCCGGGCGCCTGGAACACGCCGATGATGGACGTGTTGTAATGGTCGAGTTGGCCACGCAGGGTGTAGTCGCTGGCGCCAAGCTCGATGCGTGCGACGTCGGAAAGCCGCACGACCTCGCCGTTCGAGCCGGTTTTCAGCACAACATCGCCGAACTCCTGCGCCGTGCGCAGGCGGCCCTGCGCGTTGATCGCAATCAGGAAATCGCTGCCGCCCTTGATCGGTTCGGCGCCGAGCTGGCCGGCCGAGACCTGGATATTCTGCTCCTGGATGGCCCGCACCACGTCGCCCGCGGTCATGCCGCGGGAAGCGATCTCGTTCGGATCGAGCCAGACGCGCATCGCATAGTCGCCACCGCCGAACAGCCGTATTTGGCCGACGCCGGGAATGCGCGCGAGCTGGTCCTTGACCCGGATATTGGCGTAGTTGCGCAGGTAAAGCGCATCATACTTGCCGTCCGAGATCAGCGTGATCAACGTGAGGAAGGCCGGTGACTGCTTCTGCGTTGTCACCCCGAGGCTGACAACTTCCGACGGCAGGCGCGATAGCGCCTGGGAAACGCGATTCTGCACGTCCACCTGCGCCTTGTTCGGATCGGTGCCGGGGGCGAAGGTGATCGTCATCTGCAGTACGCCATCGGAGCCGGCTACCGACTTCATGTACATCATGTCCTCGACGCCGTTGATCTGCTCCTCCAGCGGAGACGACACGGTCTCGGCGATGACCTTGGGGTTGGCGCCCGGATAGGTCGCCTGCACGACGACAGTGGGCGGAACGACCTCGGGATATTCGCTGATCGGCAATAGCGGGATCGCGATCGCACCGGCGACGAAGATCACGATCGACAGCACCGCCGCGAAGATCGGGCGATCGATGAAGAACCTGGAGAAGAAGTCCAAGGATGCGTCTCCTTGCGGGTTACGACTGGGGCCGAGCGCTCATCGCAACTAGGTTGGGTTTGACCTTGGTGTCCGGTGCGAAGATCTTCTGGAGACCGGCGACAATGACCCTGTCATTCGCATCGAGGCCGGACTGCACTACCCGCAAGCCGTCATGGACGCTGCCAAGCACGATGTCCTTGCGCTTGATCTTGTCCTCCGGTCCAAGGACATAGACGTATTTGCGATCCTGATCGGTCATGATGGCCTTGTCATCGATCAGCATCGCCATGTATTCGGCGCGCCCTTCGAGCTGCACGCGCGCATAGAGGCCGGGCACGAACACGCCGTCGGGGTTCGGCACCGTCGCGCGCACGTTGATGGTGCCGGTCGCCGCATCGACCTGGTTGTTGACGAAGTTCATCGTGCCCGAATGCGGAAAGCCGGTTTCGCTGGCGAGGCCCACGCGCACCGGGTTGTCCGAGTTGGCGCGTTCGCCCTTGCGGGCGAGCTCGCGATAGCGCAGGAAGGACTGCTCGTCCGGCTGGAAGTAGACATAGACTGGATCCTGCGAGACGACGCTGGTGAGCACGGTCTGGTCGGCCTGGACGAGGTTGCCGAGCGTCAGCAGTGCGCGGCTGACTCCACCGGCAATCGGCGAACGCACCTCGGTGAAGTCGAGATTGAGCTTGGCGGTGGCCAGCGCCGCTTCGGCCGCATGCACGTCGGCGCTGGTCTGTCCCAGCGCGGCGCTGCGCGTGTCGTAGGTGTCGATCGAGATCGCGTCGGTCTTGACCAGCGATTCCGCGCGCTTGTGCTGCGCCTCGGCGAGCTGCGCCGATGCGTGTGCGCGTTCGAGCTGGGCTACCGCGCTGTTATAGGTGGCGCGGTAGGGACGCGGATCGATCACGAACAGAAGGTCGCCCGCTTTGACCGTGTCACCCTCCTTGAAGGCGATGCGGTCAATATAGCCGCTGACGCGCGGACGTATGTCAACCGCGCCGATGGCCGCGATTCGCCCGCTGAATTCGTCCCACTGGCGTACGGATTTGGTTGCGACCTGGGCCGCATCGACTTCGGGCGGCGGAGGCGGGGCTTCCGCCTGGCTGTTGCTGCAAGCGGTGATGACGGCGGCCATGACCACGATGGCAATGGCGGAAAGACCGGCACGCAGCGACACGAGCAAGTAATGGCGGTGTGGCACGAGTGTCCTCTTGACTGGCGGGATCGGATAGGCGGTAGCTCACGCCTTCGGGCTTCTTATGCATTTCGACATTCACCTCGGCTTGGCGGGGACCGGCGGCACTAGTAGTGATGTCTTTTCAAGCTGAAGCTAACTTCAACTTAAAAAAAAGCAAGAGGAATATTTGCGCCGATCCACTTTTGTGCTACTGACGATTTTACCGCCAGTGCATTAAACGGGGTTTTGCAGTCCATGGATATTCCCAACCGATCGCGAGCGAACCACGCGGTCCGGTACGTGTGCCCGGAATGGACTTGGCCCGCCGATGAGCTGATCCACATCCGAGAGATGTCCGAGCGCACCTCCGTGCCGGCATCGTCGCTGCGTTACTACGAGAAGCTCGGCCTGATCACTTCCGAACGCGAGACGAGCGGGAGCCAGCGCCGCTACAGCAAAGCGACCTTTTACAAGATCATCTTGATCACGCTCGCGCAGAGCGCGGGCTTCAACCTCGATGAAATCGCCGAGCAACTGAGGAACCTACCGGATATCCATCCGTTACCGCCGAAGGTCTGGGGGCCGCTGCACAAGCTATGGGAGCGGCGCATCGATCAGCGCGTCGCCGAGCTCAAGCAATTGAAGATCAATTTGAGACGCTGCACGCGCGACGCCTCGCGCTGAGCGCTGCGACCGCTGGCCACCGGTTCAGCCAGATCTAGTCGATCAACTTCGAAGAGAAACCGGATAGACTTACATCTAAACGGAAAGCAAGCGGCACGGCGATTTGCCCTCAGCGCTAATAATACGGCGGGCTCGATCTCTGCGCTTGCGCAATCATCATATCCAGCATGTCTCCGACCGCGCTGCCTGCAACCTCAAGGCTTCTTTCCACGTCGGCTATCAGGGGGTAGACCGGAAATGACTGGCCTGCGGCTCGCAAGCAGGCTTTGGAAACTGTGCCCCGGCAGGCCGTCGTCAGCATATATTTGGACGCAAGGAGGTGCGATATGGCGACAACAGCTACCCAAGGCGTTCTTGACACGACGGCGGCGGAGTTCCGGCTTCCGGCCACCGATGGCAAGACTTACGCACTGGACGACGTTGCGGGCGAAAAAGGCACAGTCGTCGTCTTCATCTGTAACCATTGCCCCTATGTCAAAGCGGTGATCGACCGCATGGTTTCGGACGCCCGCGTACTGATGTCGGAGGGCGTAGGCTTTGCAGCGATTTGCTCGAACGATGCGGCGAGCTATCCCGAAGACTCATTTGAGAATATGAGGCGTTTCGCGAAAGCTCATGATTTCCCGTTTCCATATCTCCACGACGAGACCCAGTCAGTCGCTCGAGCGTTTGGAGCGGTCTGTACGCCGGACTTCTTCGGTTACAATGCCGACCGCAAGCTCAAGTATCGCGGCCGGCTCGACGAAGGCCGCACAACTCCGCCTCGCGCGGGGGTGCCCCGGGAGCTTGTCGAGGCCATGCGTGCTATTGCGACCACCGGTGTGGCACCGGCTGACCAAAAGGCGTCTATTGGCTGCTCGATCAAATGGAAGGACGAATAAAGCTGAGTCCTGTCCTAAGCGCCCCACCGACTAAAGAAAGCGACCCTTTTTGCACGTCGGCTACTCTTCTGCCGTTACGGCCTTGCAGGCGAAACACATTTCAAGCGCCCGTCGCAACGCTGCTTCCAACGGAGCCTTCTCCTTCTCCCAATGTGCGATTTCGGCGCGCGACCTTTCCTCGAGAGCTTCGGATCTGGGCTTGGATGTCCACAGCGTTCTTTTCGTGCTTCCGAAGAGCAGCATCCAAGGCGCTTTGCGCCTTGGCGACCGCTCGCTGCCGTCGCTCTCGTTCCTTTTGCTGGGCGGCCTCTTCCTTCGCGCGTTCGGCGCCGGGCTGCGTCACGCGTTGCTCTGTGCGACCTATTCTCGAAGTCCCACGTTATCCACCTTTCCCCTGCTCCCCCTTGATGGCCTTTCGAACGACAGATACCGTCTTCGGCCATCCCAACGCAGCCAACATTTGGAATGGCCGCTTTGCGCCATAAGCGGTCGTTCATACCCAACGCACATCACGCTTCGGCGACTCTGGCTGCAACAGAACCGAGACGCTTCGAAAGCATCGCCCGGGGTTGACAGGCACCATCCTGCCGAGAGCGCCCGACAAGGCGATTTCGCCAGCACGTAACGGCCGGCTCCGCAAGGTTCTTTCAAGCCTTCGTGAAGCGTAGCGCCTGATGGTTGTACACAGTCTCGTCCGAATCTATCTCCAACAAAGGAAACACTCAGCGAACAGCGGGGCGCTGTTCAGTTGGTTTTGAATCTCTGATGCCCCCGAACAATGCCTTCGCATCCCAGGTCCTGCCTCCCCGCTCATCTGCTTCGGTACTACTGACTAAAGGCGTCACGCGCCTCGAAGGCACGCTGAAACACACGACCGCGATCCTCGCGCTCGCGGCCGGCGTCTATACCTTTCTCGGGGTTCGCGAACTATTGAATGGCAGTCCGGGCATGGTGTTGTTTGCCGCGGTGATCTATTCGGTCGCGGTATCCGTCGGCATCTATGCGTTCTGGGTGTTCCTGATGCATTTCATGCCGCATGTGACCTTGCGCAGCGGCCGCGGCCTGATGTTCGGCTGCCTGCTGCTGGGTTCGCTGATGATTGTGGCGATGTCGTCATGGCTCAACGCCTCGGCGCTCGCCGGCGCCGCCGCGATCCAGCAGCATCTCGCCATCACTGTACAAGACTATACCCGCGATCTCGATACTGCCAACACCAACGCCATCGCAGCCCAGGGATTGTTGCCGGATATCCAGCTGGCGTCGTCGCGCTTCGCAAAACTCGCCGACGCCGAGCGCGTCGGCTCGCTGACCGGCACCGCGGGATCCGGCACCGTGGTGCAGCTTTTGACGCTCCGGGCAGCTCGATAGTCTCGGTCAGCAGGTCCAGGCTTCGGACAAGCGTGTCTCGGCCTTGTACGAGCAGGGCAGCAAAAGTCTCGCCAAGATGCGCGAATTGATAAGCGATCACGGGCCGATTGCGGCCCGCAGCGACGCATTGGCGACCGAGTCGCTGACGCTGATGGGCGTGATCGCCAATCTGCAGCAGACTTCTGTGGCGCCCGCGGTCAAGCGCGCGGCGGCGTCACTGTCGTCGAGCTTCATTGCGCCTTCCGCGGGAGGCCGCACATCCGATCTGGCGGATCGTCAGAACGCGGTTGTCGGCAAGGTAGAAAGCTCGATTGCCGCACAGGCGGCGTCGCTCTCGGACGCCGCGGACAAGATCCTGGCAATGCCAAAGGTCGAACCGATCAGGTTTCAGACGCTGTCGCCCGCCGAGGCGGTGTTGCGTTACGCCGGCGATTTCATCCCGAGCTGGGCCGGCGCGATCTCGATTGATCTGATGCCGGCGGTATTGGTGCTGATCCTTTGCGTGGTCCACGCCGCGATCAGGCGCGAGGGGCTTCCGGCGTTCACCGCGTCTGATATGACCGCAGGCGAATTGGTCGCGGCGTTGCAAATGGCACGCAAAGTCGGAGAAGCGCAGCAGACGTCGCCGGGCGATGTAACGCCGCAGCGCGAAAGCGTTGCCGAGCCGGCGGCGGCAGACGAAAACGTTACCACGCTGCCAGCGGCGCGCCACACCAAATAGCGCATCGCCGTGTCGCAATCCTTTACCATACAGCAACGCTTTCATGCCTGGCTGTCGGCGCATGCGGAAGAAACAATATTGCGCTGGATTTTCCGCAGCGCGGTTTTGGTCGCGCTCGGCGCGCTCGCCGTCGACCTCGCCAGCATCAACGGATGGATCATCTATCCCGACCGGGCGGTGGCACCGGCGGAGATTAGAGAAGATTCACCCGCGCTGAATCTTCCCAGGCTAATGCCGTCGATCTTCGCACCTTTGTGGCCGGACGGCGGCAAGCGCCTCGTGCCGCTGCCGCAGCCGGAGGGCGCCTTGACAAAACCAATGACGTTCGAGCTGGTCGGCGGTGGCCGATTGATGGCAAGTGGCACCATCACGCCGGGAGTTTCGCAAAGCTTTGCGGCGGAGGCCGAACGGCACAGCGAATACATCAGGACCGTGGTGCTGAATTCGCCCGGCGGCTCGGTGGCCGACGCGCTGGCGATGGGGCGGCTCATTCGTGAAAAAAGATTCGCGACTGAAGTTGAAACGGGAAAATATTGTGTGTCATCGTGTCCCCTGGTGTTTGCCGGTGGCGTCGATCGACGCGCCGGCGAACAGGCCACGATCGGCGTGCATCAGATGACAGCGATGCGCTCGGCCGCGAACGGCCCTCCCCGCGATGAGATGAGCGTTGCGCAAAATATCTCCGCGCGCTGCCAGCGCTATCTCGGTGACATGGGCGTCAGCCTGCAGGTCTGGGTGCACGCCATGGAGACGCCGCACGACAGACTGTTCGTCTTCAAGACGGACGAACTGAAATCGCTCAATTTAGTGACAGCCGCAGCGGTAGCGCCGGTAAATAGTCCTAAAACTCTCCCCAGTCATCCCGGCGAACGCCGGGATCCATAACCACAGGTATTTTGCTCCACGGCTTCGATCGGACCGATTCATCGCATCGGCCGCTGTTGGCTCCCTTTCAGCGCTGCCCGCCAGCGGATTATTTGGGAGGTCGACCGAAAGCCTGTGTTTGTTTGCCCTCCTTCGTCCTGCACAGCTGGACGGAGCGGCCGCTTTTAATCGTCACCGAATCCCTGGCGGCATCAACGTCCGCTAAGCGCGCCAGAAGTGGTCGGTCGCGAATTCTGTCTGGGGAGAGCCCGGCTGCTCAGTCGCTATAAATAATGCGCTCGCGATAGGGCGATGGGGAGGGCGGGTGCCATTCCTCGCTGGCCATGCACCGGGCAAGCATGCGGAGCGTGCTGCGAAAATTGATCACTCGAGCACGTCTCGGCCCAGATCGTGCAGGTTACTGCTACATTGCGGGTTCAGGGATCACTCTGCGTTCCCGCGGAGCCTCTGGGAAGCTTAGGCAGACCGTTGTCCCGCGCCCCGGTGTCGATGTGATCGTCAGCGTACCTGCATGAGCTGTCATAATTTCCTGGATGATCGACAGGCCTAGCCCGTGCCCCTCCTTTGCGGTGGCGGCCGTCTGGAACGGCTCAATGAGTTGGGAGGTTGGGGAGATCCCGACCCCATCGTCGCTGATCGATACGCTCCCACGTCCGAGATTAGCTACGATGCGTGCCGCGCCGCGTGCATGAATCAACGCATTGCCTACCAAGTTTGCCAAGGCGCTCCGAACCGCAGCTTCTACGCCGAGCACGACGACGCTGCCTTGCGGATGCTCCAGCGAGAGCTCGATCCCGGCGTCCAGCGCCGACGGGCTGAAATCCGCAAGGACATCCCGCGTCAGGGCTCCGAGATCAATGGGCCGCTTTTCTATCGCATGATTTTGTAACCGCGCCAGGTCCAGCATGGCTGAGACCAGAGACGTGAGGTGACGAACATCGCACACAAGCTCGGCCTTCAAGGCAGGCTCGGTCACGTCTTCGATTTTGGAGCGCAGCAAGGTCAGCGGCGTTCGGAGCTGATGAGCGGCATTGCCCAGGAACCGGCGTTGGCTTTGGATGTATGCATTAATCTCATAGAAGGCGCGGTTAAGCGCGCTGACCAGCGGCTTGAGTTCGACCGGGACCTCATCGAGCGATATCGACGCCTGAGGTGCCCTCGGGTCGATCGCGAGCGCCAGCCTTGTCACGCGTTCGATGCTCCGCCTCACAAAGCGCGCGGACAGGAATGCGCCGGCCACTACCGTCGACGCGAATGCGACGGCCAACAGAATAATCGAAAAAAGATTACGGAGGACGAATGATTCCGCGACCTGGCTGAGTTGGACTTGCGCGCCTCCGATCATCATAACGAGCTTAGACGTGTCCCTTTTCACGACCGCCAAGCAGAAGGAACTCTGGTCAAGTGTGTTGAGAATTGACAATCCGATCGGACCGACATAGGGCAGCGAGAAGGGTAAGGCAGGTCGGCGATCCTGTCCGAACTCGCTCATCAGATTGTCATAGGACACGACGTACCATAGACCTGGGCTGTGAGATCTCAGCTCCTTGAGGCCAATAGAACGAATCATCAGCCCGTGGCCAGGATCGACGACCGTGGCGTGATTGAGGATAGCCGTGGCTGTTTGGCAGTAGGTTTGCTCGCGCTCGCGCGCCAGATCGAACCAGATGACGATGCCGAGCGTGACGAGAAAGATTGCCGTTGCAGTCAGGCCGAGCGAAAGCGTCAGTGTCCTGGTGATCGACGTCATCAGGTATGTGCCGTCCTGAGAATATAGCCAATGCCCCGCATGCTCCGAATCTCAACGTTGCTGCCAAGCTCGGCCAGCTTTTTACGGAGCCGCGACACCTGCGCCTCAAGCGTATTGGACTCGATCTCGTCATCGAAGCTGTAGACCGCTTGGACCAGGACTTCGCGCGCGACGACACGGTCGCGTCGCATCAGAAGAGCTTCGAGGATTAAGGCTTCGCGGCGGCGAAGGAGGGCCTTGTTGTCGGCCACAGTGACCTCGTTGGTGCCGACGCGAAGCTCGACGTCCCCGAACGACAGGATCGACGGTACGAGCAGTCGAGGCCGCCGCAGGACGGCCCTTACCCTAGCGATGAACTCTTGCGGCTCGAAGGGCTTGCCAAGATAATCGTCCGCCCCGCTGTTCAGCCCATCGATCACGTCTTCCTTGGTGTCCTTGGCGGTCAGCATGATGAAAGCTGGCCTTTCCGGCAATTGGCTCAGCGCCGTGACAATATCGAGAGCGTCGCCGTCAGGCAGCATCCGGTCGACGATGGCCAGATCGTACTTGAAATTGCCAAGCGCCTGCTTGGCGTCCGAAAGGGATCCGACGATGTCGACAATCCCGCGAAACTGCCCGAGCAAACGGCCGAGATAGGCACCAATCTGCGGCTCGTCTTCGATTACAAGGGAGCGCATCGATCGTCCTTGGAACATGTGGTCGATGGATCTAGCAAGACCGCGTGCTTCCAGCTCGCCACACGCGATGCCCCCGCGAGGCCAAATGTTTCCCGTTATGGAAATCAAGGCAAGCCTCAGAGGACCGGCCGTCCTCAGGCTCACGTGATAGTGAAGGGTTGCTTGCTCCGAGCAATCTTGGGGCAATGTTGGTGGGTGAACCAGTCTCTCGAAACAATACCCGTCGTCAGTACTTTTTGAAACGCGGATTCCAGCACACAAAACGCAACTATCAGCGAGGGCGTGGGAACCCTCACCAACATCCGGTTGGAGCAATCGTGCCTTGGAGGCAACAGAAGTTAAACGGAGATAGAGATTAACATGATTGAACGTAAGCTTCCAAAAGCTAACCTGGACATTGGGGCCGTGCGTGAATTTGCTGACGGCCTCGACATGCACGCAAACTCCGATGTGCCGTCCATCGCTCCCCAGAGCATTCAAGATCAGCTCACTGAGACAATTTCGCTGAGCGAACAGTTGCTGGACGAGTGGAACCACAGGCTTAAGAACAACTTGCAAATACTCATTCGCCTCCTGGAGTCCGGATACCGCAAGGCCCGCAGCTCGGAAGCTCGCGAGGTGCTGTCGGAAGCGATCCGACGCACCGGGGCGATCGGAACCGCGCAACGGGCCTACTATTGCGCGCGTGGCTGTACCGACGTGAACGGGGAGGACCTTGTTAGCGCTATCTGCGCCAATGCCCGAACTCTGTTCGGCAGCGACGTATCGATCGATTGCAAAACGGCCAGGGGGGATCTTCCAAAAGAGACAGCCATGCCGCTCGCGTTGATCATCAATGAATTACTGATGAATGCGGTAAAATACGGCGGCAACCAGCATGGGCAAGTCACCATCACAGTCGATTTGAGCCGGCGCCCGGGACTATACGAGCTCTGTGTGCAAGACGAAGGGTTCGGCTTCGATTTGGAGGACCCCAAAAGTCGCTCGTCGGGTCTCGGATTGGTCAGGGCGCTCGCGCAACGGCTCGGTGGCAGCTTCAGTGTGGAGCGAACTCCGGGGGCGCGTTGCACAGTAAGATTTCCAGATCGGTGACATGCGCCTTTGTGGCGGATCACCAGTAGCCTGGCAAAGGCGAATCAAGGTCCAACTAAGACGCCAACGAAAATGGCGACGTGTTGGCTTGTGCCAGCACCGCCGCCTATGCGGAACTCGGGCGAGGCGAACGGGTCGCGTGATAGCAGCGGAATCAATGGAAAGTTTCGAAAAGTTTCGATATGTCTCATCCGATCGATCAACTCGACAATTCCCGCGATGTTACGTCTGTCGCGCCCTGCCAAAAGAAATGCCCTGGACGATGCGTCGAGCGCGGGCATCGAATCCCCTCTTCGGGACCCGCCGGAAGAGACGCGCACCATTATCTTGCACGCCGAGGGGAAGCATTTTATGGCCGGTGAGTTTGCACAATCTGGCAGATTGAATGAGCTGGTATTGCGATGAAACAAATTGCACTCATCATCGCCGTCACGCTGCGTCTCGCTGCATGCGGCAACGAAGAGCCCAAGAGGGTTCAAATCCGACCGGTGCGTGTGACTTCGGTCCAACATGCGCTCAGTGGCGATACGATCAGTTTAACCGGTCAAATCCAGGCCAAGGATCCGATCAATCTGGCTTTCAGGGTCGGGGTCGTCTCCAAGAAAGAAGCGTGACAGTCGCTCGGATACCGACAAATCATTATCGAGTCGTTGGAGATTTTGAAGACCATAGAGCGCAGCGGTGAACAGCGTGTGGAAGCGGCCGCCTGGCCGTTTCTTCTTTCATTACCCGCGGTGCATCCGATGGTTTATGGTGGGCCAACGATGTTCCATGGACGCGTTGCCGTTCTGCCAGTTGTTACGATCGTAGCCGCCCTCCAGGAAGGTCAATTCGGATTCAATTTCAGCGGATGTACGCTACGAGATTCCAAATCAAGCTACATCTGCAACTGTGGATAACAGTGGGCGCGCGCTTCGGCCACGCCGCGCGCCGCGAACAACTCCTTCACTTAATTTAAATTTAATCAGGCGTGGCTCCCGCGGAGTTGAGCAAAAGTGATGTCGAAGCCAGTAGCGTTTCTCTGGAGCGATTGCCACCTGCGATGCGTGTCGAGGTTGGGAGCGATAGTTGCTCAAGGAGGATGGTTATGTTGCGGAAGACGGTTATCGCGTTATTGGCGGTCGCGTCTGTTGGCCTGGCTTCGCCAACGATAGCGTTGGCTCGCGGTGGTGGCGGTGGTGGCGGCGGAGGCGGAGGCCACGGCGGTGGTGGAGGTGGCATGGGCGGAGGCCATGGGGGCGGCTTTGGCGGTGGCGGCTTCCATGGCAGCGCCTTTGGCGGCGGTGGCTTCCGCGGTGGTGATGGTGGTTTCCGCGGCGGTGAATTTCGTGGTGGTAGAATCGGCGAATTTCGTGGTCGTGGATTCCATGATCGCGATTTCGGGCGCCGCCGCTTCGGATTCGGCTTCGGCTACCCCTACTATGACTACTATGACGACTATGCTTACGACTATCCGTATGGCTATTATCCGTATGCCTCCAGCGATTCATATGCTGACAGCGGCAGTTGCTATGTAGTCCAGCGACGCGTGCACACTACGCATGGCTGGCGCCTGCAACCCCATCAGGTGTGCGGTTGATGGACTGAGTAGATGATGTTGATCGCGATCTCGAACGGTCAACTGACAGATTGGGTATCGATGGCCGCCAGATGACCTCGGCGCGAGAGCGTCGAGGCGCTCTGGGAAAATCTTCGGGATTAGAGGTAGGACCCGTTTCAGAGAGCGATGATCATATACCCGCGGAACGACCTTGGAGCTGAAGTGCGTGAACCGGCTTTGTCCCGGAAGTAATTGGGTCCGTAAGAACCACAGGTGCTCTCTCGGGCGGGGTGTCACTGTGGCGGCTGCTGGGCCGATCGGTGATGGTAAGGCCCGCCGACCTCGCGCGGAATTGTAACGACGTGAGGAAAATGTTCCCTTGAGCGGTCTAATCGCTTCACCATTTCTAGATAGCTAGGCCACACGATAGGAGACGTTGTGTCCATCGAAAGCATTCTGAGGCGGAAGGGCACCGACGTCACAACAATAGCTCCGGAAGCCAGCATCAAGAGAGCGGCGGACTGGCTCCGCGCAAAGAATATTGGCGCTCTCGTGGTGACAAGTGGGAACGCGGTTCTTGGTCTCATTTCCGAACGTGAAATCGTTCATGCATTTTCTCGCCATGGCGAGACAGCCGGGTCGATGCCTGTGAAGGATATCATGCAATACGGTGTGGCTACCGTGTCCCCGGACGAGAGTGTCAGTCGCGTGATGAACCTGATGACGCACCATCGCGTGCGCCACATAGCGGTACTACGCGGCGGCGAGCTAGCCGGTATCGTCAGCATCGGCGATGTAGTCAGGCATCGACTGGAGGATCTGGAGCTTGAGACGAACGTCCTGCGTGATGTCTACAACGCCGCGCGTTGACGGCTCGGGCGACGGCTCACAGACGTGCCCGTGTTTCCCGATCTTGCTCCAATTTGATCGACGGCCAACTCGCTTGGGCTTGCCCTGCATGCTCGCGCGCACTTGGTGATGTCCGCCATTGATGCTGGGGACGGCTCCTCCACGGACACGAGAGTGCCATGGATGACGGCGCTGTTGAGGCTCCCACGATTTAGGGCGCCATCATGCCTGGAATTGGCAGATACTATTGCAAAAGTCGAAAATCGATCAGCCCCCAAAAATCTCGCGAAAGTCGATTTTTAGTGCCTCCACCGCTGCAACGCTCTGTCCTGCGGCCCCTCATGATAAGCGCAATCGGAAGCTGAACGAACTCTATGTTCGTGGGGCTGTGGACGCTGTAAAAAATCTAGCTCCTTACATTCACTCTCGATTTTCGAGCGCGGTGACAGCATCGGACACGCCGCCGAGAAAAGTGGTGGTCCTGCAACTGCCATCGCGCACTTCGCTCCTTGGCGCCGGATTGGCTCGAAGAGGGTCTGCTTGTTCCCCTTGGGTCCAGAATTGCCTATGAGCCGGAACGGAATATGAGCGCTCCGCGCCATACCGGACAGCGGCGGCCCGGTAAATTCCGGCTTCCAAAGATTATCGCAAACCGGGGCAATAACAGCAATCTAACCAAAGTCATCGCAAGGCGAATCCATACATTCTCATTCGCGCCCGGCATCTCGCAAACGCTATTCCTCCAACAGACGATGTTGCGAAAGCAAGCGTAACGCTGCCGCAGAGCGGTCGCGCCGCCGGGATCTCAATGTCTCGTAATACAGGAGTAATCCGTGGCCAAACGCCCTACACTCACTACCGACAGCGGCATGCCGGTTTCCGACAATCAGAACAGTGTCACGGCGGGTCCGCTCGGTCCGGTGCTGATGCAAGACTTTGTTCTGTTGGAAAAGCTTGCACGCCAGAACCGCGAGCGCATTCCCGAACGCGGCCAGCATGCCAAGGGCTCGGGCGCCTATGGCAAGCTGACCATCACTCATGACATTTCGAAATACACAAAGGCCAAGGTGCTACAGAAGGGCAAAGTGACCGAGGCTTTCCTGCGCTTCTCGACGGTGGCGGGCGAACGCGGTGCCGCCGACGCCGAGCGCGACGTGCGCGGCTTTGCGCTGCGCTTCTATACCGAGGAAGGCAACTGGGACATGGTCGGCAACAATACGCCGATATTCTTCGTGCGCGATGCGCTGAAGTTCCCTGACTTTATCCACACCCAGAAGCGGCACCCGAGAACCAACATGCGCTCGCCGACCGCGATGTGGGATTTCTGGTCACTGTCGCCGGAGAGCCTGCACCAGGTGACCATCCTCATGTCGGATCGCGGCCTGCCACAGAGCTATCGCAATATCGACGGCTTTGGCTCGCATACCTACTCGTTCATCAACACAAAGAACGACCGGCACTGGGTAAAATTCCACTTCAAGACCATGCAGGGCATCAAGAACTGGACCAATGCCGAAGCCGCCGAAAAAGTCGCGCATGACCGGGAGACCCACCAGCGTGACCTGTTCGAGTCGATCGAGCGGGCCGATTTCCCGAGGTGGAAATTCTCGGTGCAGATCATGCCGGAGAGCGATGTCGGCAAACACTGGTACAACCCCTTCGACCTTACGAAAGTCTGGCCGCACAAGGACTATCCGCTGATTGAAGTCGGCATCCTCGAGCTTAACCGCAATCCCGAGAATTATTTTGCCGAGGTCGAGCAGGCCGCGCTCTCGCCCGCAAACATTGTGCCCGGCATCAGCCATTCGCCAGATAAGATGCTGCAGGCGCGCATCTTCTCCTATGCCGACGCCCACCGCTACCGCGTAGGCGTGAATGCGGATCAGCTTCCCGTCAACAAACCGCGCTGCCCGGTCTACACTTACAACGCCGATGGTGCCATGCGGCTCGCAGGCAACCCCAATCCTGATGCCTATTACGAGCCTAACTCGTTCAACGGACCTGTGCAGGACGAGCGCTTCCGCGAGCCACCGCTGAAAATCTCCGGCGCTGCCGACCGCTACAATCACCGCGACGGCAACGACGACTATCGCCAGCCCGGCGATTTGTTCCGGCTGATGACGGCCACCCAGAAGGAGCAGCTCTTCCAGAACTATAAGGCAGCGATGGAAGGCGTGCCGCTCGAGATCGTCAAGCGGCAGATAGCCCACTGCCACAGGGCCGATCCCGAATACGGCGCTGGCGTCGCGAAGGCGATGGGCATCGATTTCACGCCCCGGATGGCTGCCGCGGAATAGGCGCGCACGCTTCGCCGGCCGGCGGCGCGCTCGGGTGCCGTCGGCCTCCCCCAAATCGACGTATTGTTCCCTGGCGCAAACCGCGCCGGGCGGTCAACCTCAACTCTGGAGACAAACATGTCCAACCGGATCGCACCCAAACTCCTCGCGGAATTCATTGGTACCTTATCGTTCGTCTTCATCGGCGCCGGCGCAGCGGCCGTGGTCGGCGGCGGTGCGGGCCTCAACGGCATCACAGCGGTTGCCTTCGCCCACGGCCTGGCCATCATGGCCTTCGCCTTCGCTTACGGCCCGGTGTCGGGCGGGCATATGAATCCCGCCGTCACCGTGGGCGTGCTCGCCGCCGGGGCGATGAGCGTCGGCGAGGCGATTGGCTACATCATCAGCCAGCTCATTGGCGGCGTCGCCGGCGCGCTGTTGCTGCGGACCGTTCTGGGTGGCGCCGCCACGGGCCTCGGCATGCCCGCTCTCGCGCACAACCTGGCTTTGGGCGCCACGTCGCTTTCGATCACGCCCGAAGCCGGCTTCATGATCGAAGCCGTGCTCGCCTTTTTCCTGGTTACGGTCGTCCTTAGCACCGCGGTCGCGGGCCGCGCCGGCAGCCTCGCGCCGCTGGCGATCGGAATGACGCTGACCTTCAACATCGTCATGGGCGGGGCTCTCACGGGCGCTCCGTTCAACCCGGCCCGAGCACTCGGCCCGATGGTCGCGACCGGCAATTTTAGTGATGCCTGGTTGTACCTGACTGCCCCGATCGTTGGCGCTATCGTCGCTGCCCTTCTGCACACCGGCCAGGCCCGCCTCGCCCAGCAGGGGGTGGCGGCAGGTCGGCCGAGCAACGTGGCGCAGTTACCCGCCGAACGAACTCTCCGAGGCTGACGCTCGACGGTCAGATAGAAATGGCGCCGCTGCCGGAGGGCAGTGGCGCCATTTCAATTCGGAGAGCTGCGCAGTCGCGATCTTCTAGTCTTACGCCGCCCTGGGGAGTTGCCCCTGTGGATCGATGACGTATTTATTTGCGACGCCAGCGTCGAAGGACTTGTAGCCTTCCGGCGCCTGCTCAAGGCTAATCACCTTGACATTGACGATTTCAGCGATCGGCAGTCGGTCCCAGAGGATCGCCTGCATCAGCTGCCGGTTGTATTTCAGCACCGGCGTCTGGCCGGTATGGAAGGTGTGGGACTTTGCCCAGCCGAGACCAAGACGCAGGCTGAGATTGCCATGTTTGGCTGCTTGCTCCTTCGCGCCGGGATCGTCGGTTACATACAGGCCGGGAATGCCGATCGCGCCGGCTGCCCGAGTGATCTCCATCAGGCTGTTCAGCACGACGGCAGGCGCTTCGACGGCCTTGCCATCGGCGCCTTGCACCTTTGCTTCGAAGCCGACGCAGTCGATCGCGCAGTCGACTTCCGGGGTGCCGAGGACGTCGGCCACGAGTTCGCCGAGGCGATCGTGCCTCGCGAGGTCAATCGGCTCGAAGCCGACCTTCTTGGCGTGTGCGAGCCGCTCCTTGTTCATGTCGCCGATCAGGACAGCAGCCGCGCCAAGGATGCGCGCCGACGCCGCGGCCGCGAGGCCCACCGGCCCTGCGCCAGCGACGTAAACGGTCGATCCGACGCCGACCTTCGCGGTGACGGCTCCGTGGAATCCGGTCGGCAGAATATCGGAAAGGCAGGTCAGATCACGGATCTTTTCCAGCGCTCGCGCCCTGTCCGGAAATTTCAGCAGGTTGAAATCGGCATAGGGCACCATCACGTAGTCGGCCTGCCCGCCGATCCATCCACCCATATCGACGTATCCATAGGCGCCTCCGGCGCGGTCCGAGTTGACGTGAAGGCAGACGCCGGTGTCGCCCTCTCGACAGGTCCGGCAACGGCCACATGCGACGTTGAAAGGGACCGATACGAGGTCGCCGATCTCGAGATACTCGACATCACGGCCTTTCTCGATCACTTCGCCGGTAATCTCGTGGCCAAGGACCATGCCAGGTGGGGCCGTTGTACGACCCCGAACCATGTGCTGGTCGGAGCCACAGATGTTCGTCGTCACGACCTTGAGGATGACGCCGTGATCGATGGTCTTTCCTGCAGGGTTGCGGAAGGTCGGAAAGTCGATCTTCTGAACTTCGACGCTGCCGGGCTTGAGATAAACAACGCCTCGGTTGGAATTGGAAGCCATCTGTAATCTCCTTTGGGTGTCGCTGTTTGCGTGGTTTCGACGCGCTAAGTTTGTGTTTATGGTCAAGAGCAGCGGTCGCGACCGTCGCGCGCTCGGATAGTCCCCCACCAGTAGCGGAAGTATGGACCGACCTTGAACGTGACTTTGGCTGTCTTGCTGTGATTGCGCCGGCTTCGCGCAAATTTTCTTCAGGCCTTGGTGCGTGACGATGACGATGTAAGAACTTATCGGCCGCGCCAGGCTCAAATCATCGTGACGCTCGAATTTCAACTCGGCGTGAGAGTGGCGTGCTCGGCGTCTTGATCGGTTGTTCTGTCGCCTTACGTCGGGTGCAACGGGCACACGACGAGCAGGGAGTGAGATTGAACAATGGCCAATTCCGCTCAAGTGACATTGGATCCTTGCACCTCCCTGTCGCCTCCCGCAACTCCTATCCCCGAATATCATGCGCCGGCACTGTTGCAGTCAGCTGTTGAAGCTCGCTCGATTGTTGATTTCTCGCCGCCTGAGATTATCAGCCGCCACTCCGCGGCATTGCCGGGCGTGCACGTGGAAACGGTCCAGGCCGTGCGACGCAGGCCCTTTGAATATGGATTCCGGGCTCCCTGCCATCTGCTCATTGCGGCAGAGCTTGCTGAGCGCTACGACGGTGAGACTTTTGTCGAGGGCCTGCCTCGGTCGACCTTGCGCGATTTGACGCGGAAGCTGACTTTTGTCCCTGCTGGACATGATTTTCGCGGATCGCAGAGACCGCGCGCGCTGATGCGCACTACCTACATCTACATTGATCCGCGCGGGCCTCTCGCCGATCCCGCCGTGCGGTTTGGCGAGATCGAGTTCAAGCCGCGCCTGTTCTTTTACGATCGTGACCTGTGGGAGATCGCTCTCAAGCTCAAGTCGCTGGTGGAGAACCCGAGCTCGATACACCAGCGATACGCCGAGGCGCTCGGCATCCTGCTGACGCACGAACTGGTTCGCATCAACGGCGACGCGGCTCCTTGCGCGCCGGTCAGCCGTGGCGGTCTAGCATCTTGGCAGCAAAAGCAGGTCGCTGCCTATATCGAGGAGCATGTCGCCGACGACATCCCGCTCGCGACTCTCGCCGAGCTGGCACGGCTAAGCCCGTTCCATTTCTCCAGATCGTTCAAAGGTTCCTTCGGCATGCCGCCGCGCAGATATCACGCCAATCGTCGGATCGAGCGTGCCAAGCAGTTATTGGCGAACCGTGAGCTGTCCGTCACAGCGATTGCGCTCGACGTCGGCTTCAGCGAGACGAGCACATTCACCGCCGCATTCCATAGGCTGACCGGCCAAACCCCGAGCCGCTATCGTCGTAGTCTCGATTAAGAGGGGCGCGGCCGTTTCGTTCCCGGTCCCAGCTGTGGCGCATCCGCTTCCTGATGTTGGTAATAGTTCTCTGCGGACCCGCCTGGTCGTTGGCCAAGACTATAGAGTCCTCAGACCAGCGCGGCCTCCCCGAGCGTGGTGGGCACGATCCGCTGCTACCGCAAGCGCTCTCGTTGGTGGCTGCGCTAAGGATCACGTCAACGACCCGCACACGGTTACCGCAGCTCGTTTGATCGCGCTCTGTACTCGACCAATGTCCACTTCCGATCTTGGCACGTTTGCGACATGCCAACCGCATCGAGCGATGTCCGCTTTCAGGGGTAACCCGGAAGACATATGCTCGCACTGGGTTCGTCTCAGTTTGACCCATAGCGGCGGTTCGGCTGGATTACGGAAGCTTCATTTTGGCCTCTCGAAAGCGGCGAAATCTCCGGGAATCTGTTGCAAGCGAAACGTGTCATCTAAGTAACTAAGGTGCTGGACCGCCGGATATGAACGTAGAAACGAGCGAGACCGTAAGCAAAGTACCTGAGGTGACCCTAGTTTTTTGGGTCATAAAGATCGCCGCGACCACACTCGATGAGACCGGCGGGGATACAGTTACAATGACACTCGACTGGGGTTATTTGGCGGGAACTGCAATTTTCCTTGTAGTCCTGACCGCGCTTGTGACATGGCAAATTTTTGCCAAGAAATTCCATGCCATCCTTTACTGGGCGACCATTGTTGCCTCGACGACGTTTGGCACGACGATGGCGGATTTTGCGGATCGTTCACTTGGCATCGGCTACACTGTTCGACTCTCCTGTTCCTTTGCCTGATCAGCGTTCTCAGTCTTTGGTACTGGTCCGAGGGCACCATTTCCGTGAACGCAGTTAGCACGCCGAAAACGGAGGCCTTCTACTGGGCGGCAATTACATTCTCACAGACGCTCGGCACTGCGCTTGGAGACTGGATAGCAGACACCGGCGGGCTCCGTTATGAAGGCGGAGCGCTGGTGTTCGGTGCCGGACTGGCCATCCTTGCGGCAACTTACTACTGGACGAGTATCGCACGCGTCACCCTTTTCTGGGCGGCGTTCATTCTTACGCGACCGCTGGGGGCGACGATTGGCGACTTCTTGGACAAGCCGATAAACCAAGGCGGTCTCCATTTGAGTCGCGCGCTTGCATCGGCAGTCCTAGCTGCCTTCATTGTCGCTTGCGTCTTTTTGCTTCCGCAACGTGCGGGCAAGCATCCGAACGAAATTACGCAGTCCGTTTAGGAGAGCCCACGAAGCCCCGCCGTTGGCTTCTCTGACAGCCGCTGGGCCGCTACCAGCACTGAGTGGCTTGGAAGGGCCAATGGGCGACATCAGATATAAAAAAGAGCCTCAGCCACAGTCCTCACAGGATGTAAGGGTCGGGTAAGGATTGAGCCCCATGCCGGCCTCTTCCGTTCGTTCAAACTGATCGCAGGGATCACCAAGTCGAACGACCGCCTCCTGCGTTACTTACGCTACTCGAAAAAATTAGAACCGGCACATCCTGCGGGGCCGTGCCGGTGTCTGAATCGTTATTTGCCGAAATCAGTAGACGAGGCCAGTACCCGTCGGCTGGTCGAGCGCCATCGCAAGCGATTTGTATTCGGCGCAATCGGTGCCGCAGATCTGGCGGATGCGGCTCAGGTGGTATTGAGCGGACTCGCGGTTGCCCTGCTCGAGCTGCCAGAGTCCGTAATACTGCCAGGTGCGAACATGGTTCGGATCGACCTTGAGCGCGCGCTCGTACCAGACCTGAGAGACCTTGTAGTCACCGAGCTTGCGGTAGGAATAGCCGATCAGATTGGCGACGTCGGCGCGGTCGTCCTGGCCCAGCGCCTTCAACTGTGCGATCGCCGAGGTGTAGTCATGGCGATCGTAGATCGTGGCATAGGCCGAGCGATAGCCTTCGATGAACTTAGGGTCGTCGATGCTTGAGCTCTTGTCGTGCTTCTTTTTCTTGTCCTTGGTGGAGTCAGTCGACGGTGACGGCGCCTCGCCGCCTGCAGCTTTGGCTGCATTGATCATCGGCACTGCCGCCGTCGCGGTTGTAAACATTGCCAGCGTCAAAAGCCGGATGGCAAATTTAATCATGCTCTCTCCTGATGTCCGTTAAAGCAATCCTCCGTCGATTTGAACACCCGTTCCAATCGATCATTCCCGCGACACTGTTTTTCCGCTTTTCGGGAATTTTTTGCGAATCCTGGCTTGCTGACCGTGACCAAGCTTAAAGGCGTTCGGGAAGTCGGATCTGACGCCGATGGCTCGGCCGCGCTCATGAATTCTGCCACGGCAGCGTCCGACGACCATTCCACGTAACGAACGACCGCGAACCCAAGCGCGAGCAAGATGAAAACCTCGACCGCCACCGTGGTGGCTATTTCGCGCCGACGGATCTGGCTATTGAATAATGGCATCGCTGTCTCATGATATCGGGCTCGCGCGTCGTTAAATCAACTCACGATTTTCAGATGTGAACTGCTTCCCGTCTCACGTCGACTTGATGCTGATAGAGGCCGCCTTCGGGCTTGGTCCAATGGGCTACAGAATAGAAAAAAAGTAGCGCCCCTCAAGCAAACGTGGCTTTTTCCCGAATTTAATTGTTCCTGCGATGCAGGCGTTGCTACTTGCTGCCGGTTTCAAGGTGGAAGACGCCCATGGATCAATCATATTTTCGAGAACAAGGCGACCGATGCCGCCGCCTTGCGCGCGATAGCACCGTCGCCGTCTCGCATGACCCTACGCAGACTGGCAGACGAATATCAAAATGATCGCGGACGAACTTGAGGATGATGAGGTTTCCGCGAAGTGTGCAGACTCGAAGGACGATTCAATCAGCCGGACAAACGCAGCGGGTCCTAGCGTGCGGACGCTTTGCCCTGCGCCGCCG
>Ga0210407_10001366_pt1 | contig 23235 bp, 30 predicted proteins | sample IncBWC27MmetaG_FD_150860 | JGI IMG/M metagenome (GOLD analysis project Ga0210407, IMG submission 150860) | Forest soil microbial communities from Barre Woods Harvard Forest LTER site, Petersham, Massachusetts, United States - Inc-BW-C-27-M | ecosystem: Environmental > Terrestrial > Soil >... | reverse complement strand
AGATGGTTCGCCACCATATCGCGCAGGGCGCCCGTCTCTTCATAGAACGCCGCGCGGTTTTCGACTCCCACCGTTTCAGCGGCGGTGATCTCTACATAGTCGATGTAGTTCCGGTTCCAGACCGGTTCGAAGAGCGAATTGCTGAAGCGGAAGACGAGGATGTTCTGCACTGTCTCTTTGCCAAGATAGTGGTCAATCCGGTAAACCGTTTTCTCGTCGAATACGCTGTGCACCACATCATTCAGCACGTTCGCCGATTCCAGGTCGCGTCCAAAGGGCTTTTCCAGAACAATTCGCGTCCACCCATGGTCGCGGCGGTTCAGTCCAACCCCTCCCAAACCTTCAATGATGGGTCCCGCTACTGACGCGGGCGTTGACACGTAGAACAAATGGTTCGGGCTCGAGCCATTCTTCTCCATCTCCTCTAGTCGAACGCGCAACCGCGGATAGAACTTCGGATCGTTGATGTCACCTTCCATGTAGTTCAGCCGCGTTTCAAAGTCTGTCCATCCCGAATTGCTGAAGTCGCGTGTGTCTTTCGAAGTGGCGGCTGCCTCCCCTGTCTTCCTGCGAAACTCTTCAGAACTCATGGGCGTGCGGCCGATTCCGAGAACTTCGAACTGAGGGTTCATGCAACCCTCACATGCCAGGTTGTACAGACCAGGGATCAGCTTTCGCCTCGTCAGATCGCCCGAAGCTCCAAAAATAATCAGGACACATGAATCTCCGGTGGGCAGCGGTTCTTGCGATAACTTCTCGACGGGATTGGCTTGGATAATCGCAGACATAGATCTTCTCTTCTCTATAGATGTTCCCGATATGGATTTCGAATCGTAATTACGGGATGATGCTCGATCCTCCGCGTGGATTGCGTCTCATTGGCCAGTTCCTGAGCGAAGTCCTGCGCCACGCCAAGCTGTGTGAACGCGACATAGCCCTCCTTACCATACGGCTTGATCTCCGTCACACCCGGCGTGGGATTGAGTATTCCATTCTCCGGATTCGATTCGCCTTAGTGAACTTCTGAACACTTCGCGATGTCGCTAGAGTGCGTTCAACTTGGTCATGATCGTGGCTGCAGCCAACTTGCCCTCCAATGATGTAAACAGCCGCTTCATGTAGTCCTGTTCGAGGTGAAATTTATGTGCCGCCGGAGAGGAGAAGATCTCAAAAAAGACCAGCTTATGCGGGTCGCCCTCCCGCGACGTCTCGAACAGTCCTTCGCAACCAGCCTCTTGAAGAGTAGGAATGAGTGCTTGCTTGAGCGCGACTTTCACTTCATCCAAGTATTCGGGTAGAACGGTAACTTCGGCCAGAAGGTAAATCCTTTGACTGTCCATCGGTGATTCTCCTTCTGTTTACGAACCATCTCTGGCGATAGAACGGACTTTTGTACCAAGCCTTCGCGGTTCCTCCGTGGCTGGCCTACAGGCGCTGGACAAACTCAATTACAGCCTGGTTGACCTCCTGGGCTCGCTCCTGCTGGGTCCAATGACCGCAACCTGAAAACAGAATTGTTCTTCGGAGCTGCGGTACAAACTTCGACAGGTTGGCGATGATTTGGTCCATCCCACGAAAGGCCAAAACGAGATCGCGGTCCCCGGCGATGTACAGCGCCGGGACTGTCACCTGCGCTCCAGACAGAGGCGCTAAGAGTTCCCAATTTCGGTCGATGCTGCGGTACCAGTTCAGCCCGCCACGAAATCCCGTGCGCGCAAATTCGCCTACGTAGAAATCCACGTCCGCTTCGGTGAGCCAACGAGGCAACGAAGCCGGATTCGTCAAGCGCGAGAGAAAGCCACCTCGGCGCGGGACCATATCGATTTCGCGGCCGTCCCTTGCAGCGTCATCCCGGCCTTCCCCTGAAGCCGAGTAGAGGAAGCTGCGAATGCTCAGACGGACATCGCGCTCTAACTCCGCCTCGGCGATGCCTGGGGATTGGAAGTAGAGCTGAAAGAACTGCGTGTCCTCGGTCCGGGGCATAATGCTCGTAGGGCGAACGGGTTGTCGCGGTATGAACGGCACGCTCAAACCGATCACGCCGCGAAAGCGATCGGGCCGCAAAAGCGCGGCGTACCACGCGACGGGGGCGCCCCAATCGTGTCCGACAATCACCGCTGTTTCTGTGCCTAAAGTATCGAGCAGGCCGACCACGTCGCCAACATGATGGGGCACAGTGTACCGATCGGTTTCTTCTGGGCGATCCGTCTGCCCGTAGCCCCGCATATCTGGCGCGATCGCATGGAATCCAGCTTCTGCGAGCGCATGCAACTGATGGCGCCACGAATACCATGATTCGGGAAAACCGTGACACAGCACCACCAGGGGCCCTGCTCCGCTCTCGGCGATGTGCATATGGATGCCGTTCGTTTCCACCGTGCGATGTTTTATTTCGCTCACTGTGCTGTGCGTGTAGTTACTCATGGAAAATCTCCGCCTGGACTCCGCGCGTGAGTCACCCCGCGATCATCCCTCGGTCAGTGCCAATGAACTCTGTCGGTAGGAGCCCGGCGCCTGATCATGATGCTGGGGCGAGGCAGCTAGAGCTGCCTTCGGACCGGCAATAGAGCTGGCCAGTTTCCCAGGAGGGCGGCCGCGAAGCCCATCGAATTTCTCTTGAGCACGATCCTTGTAATTTCATGTTCGGTTCTTCCTGTCATCCTTTCGTTCTTCCGCCAACTAAACCCTTTGTTCGAACTGCTTCAGAATTGTCCTCTAAGCCACCCGACAAGCATTTTTCACCCCGGTCCTCGATGTTGCGCTTCCGCGTTGTACAGCCCAAGTTTCGGGCGAACTCTCGACGGCCTCAGCTCCATTAGTCTGGGGGGACCGAGAAGATCACTTTCTCCGGATCGGGGAGCTCCTTGACGCCGCCGGGCAGGAGGGCCTGGGCGACGGCGACCGGGTTCAGAGACTCCCGCAGCAGCTTGATCTGGCCGTTCTCGGCCACGAGACGGCCAGTAAATAGGTGATGGACGGTGCGCCCGGTCGCCCTCGCCGTCGGGTGGGCCATGTATTCGGCGAACACCTGCTCAGGGGTGTCGATCAGGACGTGGGTGTCCTCGGGCTTGAACGCGAAGTCCAGATAGAGCCCGGCGAGAGAGTCTTGGAGCTCGCTGATCGCCTGGCGTCCCCGGTGGCGCCAGGGGATACCCAGCGAATGCAGGAACGGCAGTTCGACCGCTCCGTCCTCGGCGAACAGGGCGGCGGCGTCTTGGCCGTGCGTGACGGCGGCGAGGAATTCGAGCAGCAGGGCCTTGGCGTCCAAAACAAGGCCTTTATTTTTCTCACTTACGTTGTTCATTAAATTTTCCTTTCGTAAATGGTCTCCACTCTCGTCACAACTTTTTTCTATCCTGCCTATGCGACAGAAGACTTGATCGAGTCCTGGTCCGGTGCCACCGAATCTCCGTCGCTCAAGAAGATCTTTACGTGCTCGAGAACGCTTTACTTGTCCCTCCAGCGGTTTCGATTCGCATTGCTCACTCCTGTAACTGACATGTAACGAACTTCCCGTGCTGCAACTCATTTGTATGTCGGGAAAGTCTTTCCGAACATGGGACGGCCGCTCTTTGACTGTTCTTCCGTCGCTTCATCCTGAATCACGTCCCAATGCTCCACAAGGATTCCGTTTTGAATGCGCACGATATCTGCGGCAATCCAGTTCACAGGAAGGCCGAGGTTCGAAAATCGCCCGTGCACGATCACGAGGTCCCCCTCGGCCACAATCATTCCCGGTTCGTACTTCAACGTTGGCGGGACGCTCTTGATGAGATTGAACAGACCCTCACGACCAGGCGCGATATGAGCGCTGTGTTGAATGTAGTCCAGCGACCAGAATCGTTCTGCCGCAGCATAATCGCGATTGTTGAAGAGTGTGTCGAACGCTTTCATGACAAGGGCCCTGTTTTGTTCGGGTGTAGTCTTCGCTATTTCAGCCATCTGAGTTGTTTCGGACATTTGAGATTCTCCTCTTTATGTGATTTGGTCGTTTTTCTTCTTGGCTCGAAAATTAGCCCGCCAGCATCCCTCCATCCACCGCCAGGGATGCACCGATGATGTAAGAGGCCTTGTCAGAGCCAATGAACACAATGGCATTTGCAATCTCTTCGGGCGTTCCCATGCGCTTGGTTGGAATGTGTGCCTCGAGGAAATTTGCTTTGTTTTCCTCGGTTTGCGCAAAGCGGTTGAACATCCCCGTTTCGGTCGGACCAGGGCCAACGATGTTGACACGAACGCCTGTGCCGGCGAGTTCGATCGCCGCAGACTTCGTGATGCCTTCCACAGCGTGCTTGCTGCCGACATACACTGCTGCGGTCGGGCCGCCGACCTTGCCGTACGACGACGAGATGTTGACGATGCTGCCTTTGCCTTGCCGAAGCATGACTCGAATCTCGTACTTCATGCACAGAAGCACACCAAGCACATTCGTGTCGAAAATGGCCTGATAGCTCTCCGGAGTTACATCGGCAGCCGAACCGGGAGTGCCCACGGTGCCCGCGTTATTGACGGCAATATCGAGGCGACCGAAACGAGCGACGATCCTGTCGACGAGGCTCTTGACTTCCTCTTCATGCCGCACGTCGGTGCGCACAAATTCGGCCTCAGTGCCGAGGTTGCGCAGTTCAGTGGCTAGCTTCCGACCTTCATCGTCGTGTCGACCGGAAACAACGACCCGCGCTCCTTCGTGCGCGAAGGCCAACGCGGTGGCGCGACCGATTCCTGTTAGCGCGCCGGTGATTAAAACGACAGAGGGACTCATAGACTGTCTCCTTGATCTGGAACCCATGCAGATCAGGCATCACTTCCGCCCAAAGTTGCTTCCGGGTTTGCTCAGATCACCTGGTTAGATCAAGAAGGAAGCTATTAGTAGCGCGGTTGAAGCATACTTTGTTAATCTGGGAGCCATGCTTCGCAAGCATGGGAGTTGGAAATGGAGTTACGACATCTTCGTTACTTCGTCGCGGTTGCCGACTCGGGAAACCTGACGGTGGCAGCGCAACGAATGCTGCACACGTCGCAGCCTTCGTTGAGTCGGCAGATTCGAGATCTTGAGGATGAGGTGGGCACCCCACTCCTGACGAGAAGAGCTCGCGGCGTCGACCTGACACCGGCGGGTCGAGCCTTTCTCGATCACGCCCGCTCAGTGTTATCGCAGGTTGAAGCCGCAAGCGAAGCTGCACGTCGGGCCGCTCGTCCCGCCAAGCCATGCTTCGCCATGGGCTTTCTGACCGGACACGAATTGACTTGGATGCCCGAAGCCCTGCGGATATTGCGCGACGAACTACCTAACATTGACGTGATGATATCGAGCCAATACTCGCCCTTGCTGGCGGATGGGCTTTCACAGGGAAAAATCGATGCTGCCTTTCTTCGACGGGAACGAGGGGTGCCAGAGTTGGCGTACCGGGTTCTCGTCAAAGAGCCCTTGATGGTCGTTTTGCCTAGCAACCACCGTCTCGCTGCGCTCAAATCCATCGGTCCAAGGGATCTAGTGGGCGAGCCCTTCGTGACCGTGTCCAACACGGCTCCTGTACTGCGCGTAGTCATCGACAATTACCTGAAGCGCTCCAAAATCGACATCACGCCAGCTCACGAGGCTGACCATCTATCCATGGGAATGTCGCTAATAGCTTCGACAGGCGGCGTAGGGCTGTTACCTGCGTACGCACAGAACTTTCTCCCATCGTCTGTAACGAGCCGCCCTCTGAAGGGAGATGTGCCAACTGTCGACCTGGTCCTCGGCTACAGAAAGTCGAACCAGTCTCCCATCCTGAAGATTTTGCTTTCGAGACTGGACGAGTTGGTCGCTCATGCGGCAAATAAGACCGACAAAACTCGATAAGTGCCGCGACACGCACTATCGTTAATAACCTCCCGACGGTTGGCCACAGCCGGAGGCAACCGGAGAAATCCGTGGAAGGGCGGTTCCTGCGCCTTGGAATGGCTGTCTTTTCTACGGCTGTGCCGCAGGGGGCACTACGATCTCGCCTATATTCACGTCGTCGGGTTCATCAATGGCGTACGCCATAGCGCGCGCCACCGCATCAGGCGACATGGCAAACGGTTCTCGTGAATGCTCCATTTGCGCCCGGGGTTTCGGGTCCCGTCTGTGGCTGGGGGAATCCGTATTAGTGTACCCGGGGAGAATGACAGTAACGCGCACTTTACCCGCCAACTCCTGGCGAAACCCATCGGAGATAGCCAGCACAGCCGCTTTCGTGCCGGCATAGACTGCTTGGCCCTGCACCACCTTCCGCGCGGCTGTCGACGCAGTGTGGATGAAATGTTCGCTGCCTTGCTCTTGAAAGAGCGGCAATGCCGCAGCGATGCCGTGCAGCACTCCCTCAGACCTACGTCTACAGTCTGCATCCAGTCATCCACCGCAAGCTCTGTCAGGGGGCCGATGGGCATCGCCCCAGCATTGCTGATGAGTACTTCCAGTCTGCCGAACCTCTCTTTGGACATCGTTACCAAGGCTGCCAACGATCTTCGCCTAAGCCTCCGACTTGCGTGAACTCTGGCAACGATGCCGCTGGCTCCTCTTCGTCATCGGAACCACCTTCGCGGCTATCATCACCCACTTCGTCGCAATGGGCATGTTCCATCCCGGCAATGCAATCGGCTGATTTCATCAACTGCCCGATGGGTGACGCCAAAGCATTTGGTCAAGGGCCAGAGGGGGTCTCCTTAGTTAGGAACTGGGCCTTCGAACTTTATTTTGTCGTGGAACCGTGATGAGTTGTCAGTATCACACTTCCAGTTTCGGAAACTGATCACAATTGACCGTCTCGTGAGTTAAGAGTTGCAGCGTCGCGAAGCGAATGTGAGCAATTCTACACAGCACTGCCGCAGCAAATGAGCGAGACTGGAGTTTCTCGCCAATTCGATCTAGGCTCGATCTAGATACTAAGGAGCAATAAACGGATTGCGAGAAGCCGGTTACCAGCACCTTAAAGACAGTACTTGTCGGTCTTGTCACGAATCCATTCAAAGGTGGGAGTCGCCTGTAAGCAGGAAGAAAATCGCCGTGAACATTAGGAAGTGCCGTGTCACACTTTCACACCTGCTCCGTTCTTAGTCATGAAACACCTAAGGTTGATCGGTCGCATTGCGAGAGTGAGACGGAGTGAGAATAGTAGACTAATAAGAAACTAGGAGATTGATAAAATGAACAGAGTACTGGCTGTAATGCTACTTGTAACTATGTGCGCTTGCGGAAACTCGAGTTCAACCCATCCTTCAAATCCGAACGGAAAAGGTCCTGCGCCGGTAGACCTTAAATCAGCGGGTTCTTTTGCTGTCCTAACCAAGTCTGGAATAACGGATGTGCCGGCATCCGTTATCACTGGAGATGTAGGGGCAAGCCCGATCACAGGAGCAGCTGATAACCTGACCTGCGTGGAAGTAACCGGTAATAGTTACTCTGTCGATGCAGCCGGTCCACTACCATGCCGGATAACTAACGCTACTTTATTGACGGCCGCCGTCAAAGACATGATGACTGCATACACCGACGCGGCGGGGCGTACACTTCCAACTGCCACCAATTTGGGAGCTGGTGAGATGGGAGGGCTAACTATCGCTCCGGGTCTTTACAAATGGGGTACCGGTGTAAGCATATCAACGGACGTGACACTTTCTGGCGGTCCGAATGATGTCTGGATATTTCAGATAGCTCAAACGGTAAATCAGGCTAGCGCAACGAAGGTAGTCTTAAGCGGCGGCGCACAAGCTAAGAATGTATTCTGGCAGACCTTCGGAGATGTAACCATTCAGGCAAACGCTCAGTTCAATGGTATTATTTTGTCTCAAACAGCCATCAACCTGAAAACGGGAGCATCTGTGAACGGTCAGCTGTTAGCGCAGACCCAAGTCACGCTTGAACAAAATGCGGTTACGAAATAATTTGTATACCATTAGGTGGGCGATTGATGAAATCGCCCACCTTCTTGTTGGAGACAAATTGCCGGGCGGGCTCCTTGGGATGTTGGCGCATGACTGAGACGGGTTTGGGTGGGCGCGATATTGTTGCGTGGAACCCAGTCTTCCTCGCCCGAGGCGGTGTCGAAATATTCCTCGACAAGCTGTTTCCTCCGCGACAGTCGGTAGCGTCCGCACATACAGACAATTATGGCAGATCGGATGAGCGACAGACGACTCGCGATGGGCAGCGAGGTAGGCAGGCTGCTGGGTAGTGGGCTTCTTTGAATTTTGGTAGCGTCCTAATCGTGCGTTGAGCACAAAAAGGAGGCTGCCACCTACCCGCCTCGTCCGACAAAGGCCAGCGACGCCCATCAACGCACTATTAGGACCACGGCTGTGCTGTCGAACGCACCATCGCATGTCCTCCGTGGTAGGCTTTAAAAGTCTCTTACACATCCTTCCGCCCTGCCCCGTTCTGGGCGTCGGTCTCCTGTACAACCGATAATTCTTCGTCATCTGTGGCCGGAGGCCACCCATCTATGCGCAACTTCATATCTCTCCCAATCTGCGGCATTTGTAACAAACCTGTGAAGATTGAGACCAGTAAAACGGATGAATTCGGGAAGGCTGTTCACGACGGATGCTACCTGCTCAAGATCGGTGTGAAACGGACTCCGACCGCGCCCGAATCCTAGTCTTTGGCAAGTAATCGGCGATCTCGATGCGGCTCGGTACGTGGTTGGCCGCTGGCAAGCTGACACTTCTCTCCCGGAGCAGCACCACAAGTCGGACAACTGATAGCGAGCGGGTTTCTTGGGCTGGGGTCCTTTTTCATGGCGAAAGGTGGAAGCGTAGCACCCGCGTCTTTAATCGTCGGTACGCCAGCGCACACCGTATTTTTGGGTCAGCAATGACGGAGGCGTTAGCCACCCACATCAGGCAATCCCTGAAAACTCAGTTAAAGATGCGAACACCCTTCAAGTGGTTGCCCTAACGTCTTCGAAAAGCCACAGCGCATCAGGCTGAATGCCGCTCCTTGAATTTGTCGATCTTCTCATTGACCTTCTCAAGAATCTGCGGCATTTGCAGTCCCTTTCGCGGCCTTCCGTGGCTTTAGTTCCTCCGCATTCGCAAACGGATCGCAGGAGCGTTCTGTTTTGAACAGTTTTTGGAATCGCCAACTGCGAGAATGCAGTAAGAACGCCACAGCCATTTCTGAACCGAAGGACAACATTGAAGTCATTAAAGAGTGTAGCGGTCATAATCGAGCGGGAACTCGGTTTTACGATCAAGGAATGGCTAAGGCTGGTGAAACTGGTTCCAGACCTGAGCAACATTTCACTCAGCGATTCAGACCGCACGGGCCATCTCCCTAAGTTGTTCGGCGACTTGCTTTGCCGCCTGCGACTTCCGAGGGATGCCGAGCCGCCCGTTTCCCTTGCTGCATCCGCGCACGGCAGGCTACGGTTCGCGCAGGGTTACTCTGCATCCATGCTAGTTGAGGAGTCGCGGATATTTCAGGTCACCACATTCGGCACATTACAGCTTCATCAAAGCGAACTGGACCAGAATCATGTGTTGTTAGACGTGATCATTATTGCGGACGAGGCGGATCGGCAACTCACAGAAACCGTGCGTAGCTTTATGACGGCTCAGCAGGCCGCAGCCTAAACCGCTTTGGTAATCGCGCAGCACGTCAGCGAACGGATCACAAACGGATCACACGTCTATTCGACTGGGGACCGACGTAGTTGTTGATCGGTGCCTGGGTAATCTGGGGATAGATGTGTCCCTGTGGCAGCTTTTTCTGGATAAGCATAATGAATTTTCAAATATTAAACCCTCCGTAACCACGGAGGGTTTATCTTCTTGTTTCGGTTCGATTCCCTTAATTGAAGGGTCCCCTGCCCGACCACGCTTTGCCAATTGCGGCAATCTCTATCCAGACTGGGTCGACCTTAGAATCTAGGCTTCAACGTGGACCTGATTGAAGGGCGCATCTTGATGGACTAAGTTGGGGTGCTTCGCTTAATTCGTTGATTTCTCATCCCAAGCGGCCTAACATCCCCCTCCATGGCTTCATTCGCCCAGCGTGGAGTCCAGAGGCTCGCCCGCTGGCAACCCTCGCTCTTGCTTTGGCTGGACCTCCTGCTTGTCACGCTGATCTCAAGCCTGTCGATTGCCCAGACCACGACCTCTGGCGGGTTGACCGGGGTCGTGACCGATCCGAGCGGCGCGGTTGTCTTCGATGCCGCCGTCGAGATCAGGAACACCTCCAAAGGCACGAACCAGTCATTGAAGACGGATCGTGGTGGAGCTTACCAGTTTTCCTTCCTCGCGCCGGCGAGATATACGCTCACCGTGGCCCATGCAGGTTTCCAAACCGAAAATCGTGCGGTGGACGTTCTGCTCGGGCCTCCCGTCACCGTGAACGTCGCGCTGCGGGTGGCGCAAGCCACCACGACCGTGTCGGTGACGGCGGAAGCAGCCCTCGTCCATGCGGAAAATGGCGACGTTTCCACAACCATGAACCAGCAGCAAGTTTCCGAGGTTCCGAATCCGGGGAACGATCTCACCTACATTGCCCAAACCGCTCCTGGCGCGATCATGAATACGGACGCGATAGGCTTCGGCGGCTCGGGAAATTTTTCCATCCTGGGGATGCCCGGCACTTCCAATCTATTCACGTTGAACGGAATGAACGACATCTTTGGGCTTAAACAGCTTGGCTTAACGTTTGAGCTCAAGGGCGGCACTTCACTTTCTAAGGGTTTTGGGGTCATTCATCGGTTTTCCGAAGATATCGACATTCGCATCGAACCCTTCGATGGGCTGCAGGTCGATACAAATCCAAATCACGACAAGCCCCAGCACATTGACTCTAGACGACAGTTTTATAAAAAGCTGCGTGAGAAGATCAAGATCTCAGGGATTACGGCCGTCGAGAGGGATAAAACATACGGTCGGGAGGATAAGACATGTCGAGAGCAGTAGCCGTAATCGGTGGTCACTCTGGTCTGCGCCAAGCCATTTCGGTGGGTCCGCACCACTTGATTGCAGATGAACCAAAGACATCAGGGGGCAGCGATGCTGGGCCAGATCCGTATGAGCTGCTGCTGTCCGCGTTGGGATCATGCACGAACATGACTCTTCGGATGTACGCGGATCGCAAAAAGTGGCCGCTTAAGGAGATTCGCGTCGCCCTTACACATTCGAAGGACTACACCACTGACTGCGTCAACTGTGAGCAACCGGCAGCAATGCTCGATCGAATCGAGAGGCGGATTACGCTGATTGGCGAGCTGTCCGTGGAACAACGGCAAAGACTATTGGAGATCGCAACCCTTTGTCCGGTACACAAGTCGTTGACTTCGAGGATCGATATCCAGACTGAATTGGTCAACCCGTCCTTGTAAGCGATAATAAGTTCCGAAACATAACCGCGGGGAAGAGCGGAGGTTCCATGTCGAATATTTTGTCGGCGGGTACGCCGGCACCCGATTTCACTTTGCATGTCACGCCGGACCAGATGCTGTCGCTCAAGGAACTGCGTGGTAGACCTGTTATCCTGGCTTTCTATCCAGCCGACTGGAGCCCGGTGTGTGGGGACCAGATGGCACTCTACAACGAGATCCTCCCCGAGTTTCACCGATTCAACGCCGAGTTGATGGGAATTTCCGTGGACGGCGTTTGGTGCCACGCCGCATTTTCACGCGATCGCAAGCTCCACTTTCCGTTACTTGCTGATTTCGAACCCAAAGGCGCTGTGTCGAGGCTTTACGGAGCATTCCGCGACGGAGAAGGAATCTCCGAGCGCGCTCTCTTCGTCATCGATAAAAAGGGGACCATTCGCTGGAGCTATGTCTCTCCGATAGCGGTCAACCCGGGCGCCGACGGGATTCTCGAAGCGCTCGAGAGCCTTCCGAAATGAGGTTGTTATGGCAACGCTGAAAGTCCCAGTCGGACCTGCCGACCACTCGCAAGGTCCCGCCGACGCCCCGGTTACTTTGGTCGAATATGGCGACTACGAATGCTCTCACTGTGGACGCGCATACCCGATCGTCAAAGCGCTTCAGAAGAGGTTGGGAAAACAGTTGCGGTTTGTCTTTCGAAACTTCCCGCTGCGAGAAATACATCCAAACGCAGAGGCCGCGGCCGAAACCGCTGAGTTTGCCGCGACACATGACAAGTTCTGGGACATGCATGACCTGATCTTCGAGAACCAAAATTCTCTCAGCGAGCAAATGCTCGGGGAACTGGCGCATCGTCTCACGCTTGACAGGCAAGCGCTTAGGGACGCACTAAGGTCGGGCACCTTTGCCGAGCGTGTGCAGGGGGACTTTTCCAGCGGCGTACGCAGCGGGGTAAACGGTACTCCGACATTTTTTATCAATAGTCAGCGGCACGATGGCGACTTCGAACTGGAGACGCTTCTCCAGGCGATTCAGAAAATGATTCACAGCCACAAATGATCGAGATGGCGTTATGGCTTGCAGGGCTTATGAAGGGTCGCAATTCCAAACACAGCTTTCAGGCCGGCTCGACACAATTCCTGAATTCTTTCCGGTGTCAGGGCGCGCCCTGCAGCCGCTTGAGCCGCACCTCTTATGTCGTCTGTTACCTTCGAAAACACCGTATCAGCAGAGGCCTCGATGGTGCGAATTGCGCTCTCGGAAAGCTCCGGCTTTGCCGCTAGCCGCTAGCTCCCAGTCTTCTCTGAGCACATCAAGCGAAGCGCCAAATAGTTCAATCGTGTCGTGCAGGTACAAAATGTCCTTTGCACGAGAGCGTCGCTCCCGCCGATCGTGGATTAACAGTTTTTGTGCCATGAGACGAGTCGGATGTGCGATCCGGATCTGCTGAAAGGGAGCCATTTCGGCCGGCTTCTAGGTCGACACAAATACGACACAATGCTACTCTTGACGGAGTGGCGTCATCCGTAATTAACTGAAAGCAAAGGCCGGGCGCGTAGCTCAATTGGCAGAGCAACTGACTCTTAATCAGTAGGTTGAAGGTTCGATTCCTTCCGCGCTCACCATCTTTTCAATCACTTACCGGAGTTGATGTTTTGGGTGTGCCGTAAAGTGTGCCGTAACTCAATCCGGCTACACCCGTTTCTCTACTGCTGTGTCCTGATCGAGCGCAGCGCGGACGATCTCTAGCTCGGGATGCTGATACTGCATCGCAGTCTTCACATCCTTGTGGCCCATGGTTCTCATGACGGCAGCCAGGTTTCCGGTTCTCTTCAGAATCCGGGTGCCGTAATCATGTCGCCCACAATACAGGACAAGATCTTCGGGAAGCCCAGCCTTGACTCTGGCTTCGCGAAATCTCTTCGCCATTGTGGTGAGATGAGCAGACTCGGCGCGTTTCGACGGGAAAACCCATCCTTCGCGTTTTTCTCCGCACCGTTGTTTAAGAACGTCAAAGACGCGATTGCTCATCGGTACGCGTCTCCTTCCTTTCGGTCTTGCTGTCCGGCACGAAGATCACGCGGGTTTCCCAATCCAAGTTCTCGACGCGCATCCGTTAAAGCTCTCTTTCGTTCCGCATGCCAGTATCGCGCATCAAGATGATGATGTCCCGGAAAAGTTGAAGGCTGCGTTTCCGCCACTTGCAGGCAGCAGCGCCGGCCAACAATTTCTTTTCCGCTTCATCGTCAAGCCTGAGTGAACGTCCGTATTCCTTCAGCAGTTTGAGTTTCGGAGCATGGCGAATCAGTGTCCACTCCTCCGCCTCGTGCAGCATCCTTCTTAACGTTCTCAGCGCGCAATCGGCATTTGAGGACGCGCCCGAGAACCTCAATGTTTCGATAACGTCCCTGGTGATCTGATCCAATCGCATATTCACGGCGGTTGTCGTCTTTAGGAGTCGCCAGCCATCGCGGTAGTAGGTTTTGGTTTTGTCTTCCAGTCTGACCTTGTCCAGCCATTCCAGGAAGCGCCGGGAAAACTCCAGCAACACCGGAGCTTTTTGGGGAAGCGGATCTGTATTCTCGACCACCTGGGCGAGGCCGCTTTTGTTTCGCAGCGCCAAGCGGTAGACGAAATCTTTCTTTCGCGGGAGAAGGTTGTCGGTCTAGATGGCATCGCAGGCGCAGGCAAGACAACAACTCTGTCTGTGATCCGCGAAGGCGCGGAGCAGAGGGCTACAGGGTGGAAGGTTTCGCGCCAACGTCTCGCGCCGCGCAGAAGCTCGGGGAAGCAGGCATGGAGACATCCACACTACAGAAGCATCTGATACGCGGACAGCAGCCGGATACCGGCGAGAAACGGCTCTATGTGCTCGACGAATCCTCGCTGGCATCGACCAGGCAGGTGCATGAGTTTGTGAACCGGCTCCATGCGAATGACCGTGTGTTGCTCGTCGGAGACCGGCGGCAACATGAGGCGGTTGAGGCCGGGAGGCCCTTTGCGCAAGTCCAGGACGCCGGTATGAAAACGGTGAAACTGGAAGAGATCGTGCGCCAGAAAGACCCAGAACTGAAACAGGTGGTTGAGCAGATTGCACGCGGAGAGGTGCGCGATGCGATACAGAATCTTGACCGGTAAGGTCGCGTCCATGAGATTCAAGGCCACGACGACCGCATCGCCGCTATTGCGAAGGACTACACAAAATCGCCGGAGACCACGCTGGTGATTTCTCCCGATAATCGCTCCCGCATGGAGATCAACAAGCGCGTCCATGCGGAATTGCAGCGGAGTGGCCTCGTCAGCAGGGAGGAGCACAGCATCAGAACGCTGGTGCCGCGTCAAGACCTCACTGGCGCGGACCGCACATGGGCCAAGCGCTATGAGGTGGGGAATGTGCTGCGCTACTCGCGCGCATCGAAGGAGACCGGCATCGGGAAAGACGCGTACGCGCAGGTGAAGAGCATCGACGCTCCGAAGAACCGGCTGACAGTCGAGCTACAGGACGGCACGCAGCGCACTTACGATCCACGCCGACAGCAGGGCGTCTCGGTCTTCCGCGAGGAGATGCGGAATTTTTCAGTGGGCGACCGTATCCAGTTCACTGCACCGGCCAACAAACTAAGAGTTGCGAACCGGGAGTTGGGGACCATCGAGAGCATTGAGGAAGATGGGAGGCTGCGCTTGAAGATGGACGGCGGTCGCCCGGTCGAGCTCGACCCGCGCAAGCATCTGCATCTCGATCATGGCTATGCCATGACCAGCCACTCCAGCCAGGGGCAAACTGCCAACCGTGTCCTCATTCACGTGGACACCGAGTTGGGCGCTAAGGCTCTGCTCAACAGCCGCATGCCATACATTTCTGTCTCGCGTGGACGCTATGACGCGCAGATTTATACGAATAGTGCACCGGCGCTAACCGGGGGATGTCAGATTTCTAGTTCTACGAATTGGGCTCCGTCCAAAGTTAAACCGCTGTTGATGGCAATTGTCCTCTTACACATCGAGACAGTGCAGGAAAACGCTGTCGGAGGCGATCTACTACTTCGCTGCTAGAGCCGCTTTCAGATCCTCATGCTCAAATGCCGACGCCATGCGGTCGATTTCGCCTTTGGCGAGACCATGCCGTGTGGCTTCATCGCGCCACTTAGAGACGGCCTTACCGACCTGTGCGGCTATTTTGCGGGCCTTGCCAGCGTCCAGTTCGAAATATCCCGCCACCTCCACTGCCAGCGCGAGCGAGGCCGCGTTGTCGTCTTCATTAATCGCGGTGCTAAGAATGCGCGGCTTGATGTCGGTTGGCACCGGGTTGAGGTCGTAAGCGGGCGACAGCCGCCAGCCCGCCTGGCCTTCGTACAGAAACCCGTGATTGCGCAGGTGGTCGTCGGTGTTGGAGATCAGTATGTTGAAAACCAGCCGCCGCCACAGCGCTTCCATGTCGGCTTGCGGCGCAGCGCCGTGCTGGCGCAGCGCGTCAACAATTTCCAGATAGCTTCGGGTTTCAGTGTCTTTCGATCCGAGCATACTCATCGCGGAGAGGAACGGGATACGCCGTTCGCCGTCGCGGTCGAAGCGTCGCAGGAGGAGCACAGGCTTGCCGGCGATCTTTTCGACACGGGATTGGGGAACGGGGATGCCAGATTTCTGCGCGAGGGACAGTGCGATCGCCTCCCAGACCACCGTGTTGATTTCATCGTCTTGGCGTGGGAATTTCGCGATGGCGAGATGGCCGTCCTTTTCCCTGACGGAAGCCTTGGGCCTCGCGCCGCCAAGAGAGGAGCCGGGCGCGAATAGCATGCGCAGTTCCTCCTCGGTGTCTTTCTCTTCCATCACATGTTCGGCCGCGGAGAGCAATTTCGGGAGCTCGATCAGCGGGGGGATGCGCTTGACGCCTTCCTTCCGCAGGAAGGGTCCGCCTTCTTTTTCCGCAAAGCGCAGCGCGCCCTGACGGGCCTCGTCGTCCACCAACAGCAGGAAGTCGATTTCCTGGAGCGTGCGCGGCGCCCCGCCCTCGCGCTCCGCGCGCCTGCGTTCCATGCGGCGCATGAGCGCGCGTCCCCAACGGTCGGGCGCGGAGTCGCCGATGGCGCCGAACATGGGCGTGTCTGCTGGCGTGTGAAACGGGCCAGGACCAACCTGCAGGGCTGGCTCCAGAGAGAATCGCGCGGGATTTCCCAGCCATGTTTTGTCGTATTCGAAGGTGGCGCTTTCCTTGTTCTTGCGCGTACGGGCCCACAGACGCCCCACCAGGTGCGGGACGCGGTCGAGATCCACGTATACGAAGGTTTCTTTGTCCATCACTTGTTTTTCGTGCGTTTCGGCCTGCGCGACACGCGAATGCGCTGCGGAAGGTTTTCTTCTTCGAGCTGCAGGCCCACGGGATCGTTCTTTGGCGCGGCGAGATCGCCCAGCCGGTCCGCCATACCCAGCACAAAAAGGACAGTGGCGTATATCCCGATCGCGACGCCGGGATCGCCCTTTTCAACCTTGACGAGGGTCGTGCGGCTGATCGATGCGCGCTGCGCCGCTATGGCCGCGGGGATGCGCCGCCGCCGCCGGGCGTCACGGATGTCGTGGCCGAGCTTGCGCAGAGCATGCCTTACCGGGAGTGGCATTACGACGGATAATCGGCTGGTCCTCATATGTAATGTCCATGATAATGTTCACTAACATGTTTAATGTATATTACTATGGACGTTATGTCAATTTCGCCGATTCCGGATATGGCACCTTGGAACGGATCGTCTGAATTTCCTTGAACATGCATGGCTGATCTGGCGCGGGAATCTGGCTACGCATGCGTGACCGTAATGGGCCCTAGTCATGGACTGAACCAACCTGCAGCGACCTTGCGCTGGAAGGAACTGGACTGCGCGAACAGCTCGGACGCGCTGCTCATGAATATCTTTTGCCCCCGGCGCGCGCTCAGAAATCCTGCCCTGAATTCCATGCTGGGCATCCCTTCCGGGCTGGTGCCGCAGTTTGGATTGCTCCAGTGTAATGGGGATATTACGTCAGTTGCTTCTGGATCGGGCATGGCAAAATAGGTCGATGGCGAGGGGCAGGCTCTCCTCTATGTGCCGTAGTTCGCCACAACTCTTGCCACCTTACCCGTCGCTGACAGCTCCATGAACTCTGCCGTGCGCGTCCCCTTTTGGTTGGTGTAGTAGAGAACCACGCTGTTTACGCCGCACAGCACGTCAGCAAGCCGAAAGTGCAGTTCCGGATAGGCTTCTAGCCCCCGCCGAAAGTAGGCTTTCAAGCTCGCCTTTCCAACCACCTTGCCGTCAGATGTCCCCAAGAGTTGGGCGGCAACTGGCGAAGTCAACTCGACGGTATCCTCGTAGTGGGTAATGATCAAATCCAAATCATGAGCGTTCCACGCTGCGACCCAAAGGTCGGCCAGATTCCGAGCCTCGTCTATCGTCATCGCTCTTTCTCCACTCGAAGATTCAATCTTTGAATTGATTCTATAGGTGCCCGATGGGCGCTGAGGAAGGATCGGAAGGTTCGCAGTCAATTACCTCTGTCGCTAACCTACTTAGAAGGACTCTATCGCCAGTGCTCAGGCCAACATGCTGTCAGGGATTGCCAGGGATTGCGTGAGATCTTGACGCCTGAGCACTGGCGATATTCCCAGAATCACCATCTGCGTCGGTTGCTTCCATCTTGCCGCACATCGATTCAGGCGATTTGCCCGGCCGCAATTGGCTTAAGGATCTCTATGGACCTCGGCCTTGACCACGCCAGAAAAGGGTCAGAGGATCGCTGATTCGCATCGAGACAAATGAACCCAAGGCTGCACTTTGGGAGGCGAGGGATGAAGCTCGTAATTGCGAAGCTCAGTTTCTCTGGATGGTGGGTTCAGACGCAACGCTGCTTCGTCTCGCGGTCCAGAAACGGCCTTGGAAGAGAGTAAATGGTGATCTCCCCGAAGCTGCCTTCTGGCCGGAATGGTTTCGAATTGGCCGCCCAATCAGAATCGGCATCTCGGTCGGCTGTGAATAACCGTGACGAATCGGCTTATCGACAAAATCTCTCGCAGAGAAGCGCTTGGATTATTCCCGGTTTTCCGATCACGTCTCGGTCATCCCAATAGCTCGCTACCTTCGGCCCAGCAAATATAATGGCGCGGGCTTCACGAGTATCCTATCCGAACTTGCTTTCGTAGGCCGTACGAGCTTGAATTGGATCCGCAGTTCGAACGCGGCACAATGAGATGTGCCCGTTTCGTGGAGGGATGATGATGATCCGGAGGATTTTAGTTGGTCTATTTTGTTTGATAGGTATTGGCAGCCCATTCGCGGCTTCCCCACCTAGTGAAACAATCCTAATCAAAACGACTCGTCTGATCGACATGAGCAAGGGTTCGGTCGCGAATAACCAGGCGATTCTGATCAATGGTCCAACGATAGTTGAGATCGGACCCAGTTCTGTCGTCAGCCAGCATGCAGCCGGAAAGGTACGAGTCGTCGATCTGACTGGTTTGACGGTGTTGCCGGGTTTAATCGATTGCCATGCCCACGTGCTGGGAAACTTAAAGGATCTGTCCGCGGTTGCGCAGTTGCGCATCTCATCAGCGCAAGCCACGCTATGGGGCGCTCACAACTTGCAAATTTGGCTGGATCACGGATTCACGACGTTGCGGGACGCGGGCGAACAAGACCTCGGCTACGGGCAATTAGCACTGCGCGACAGCATCAAGATGGGCCTGATCGAGGGGCCGCGAATGGTTTCGGCCGGTAACTTCATTTCGGTCACGGGCGGTCATGGCGACGCCGACGCTCTGGCGCCGGACCAGCCTTTGCCCCCTCGCCCCAATCTTGCGGACACGGTGGACGGTGTCTCTGCGGCTGTCAGACACGACATCAAGTATGGTGCCGACTGGATAAAACTGATGGCGACGGGTGGCATTTCCGATCCCATGAGCGACTTCAATGTGCAGGAACTGAGCGAAGAGCAAATGAGGACAGCCGTAGACGTAGCACACCGGGCGCACAAACTCGTGATGGCTCATGCGGAAGGGCAGGATGGTATCAAGTCCGCTCTTCGGGCAGGCGTCGATTCCATCGAACACGGGACACTGCTCGACGAAGAAGGCGCCGCTTTGATGGAAAAGCAGGGCACATGGCTCGTCCCCACGCTTTCGGTAATGCAGAGGTATGCAACGATGGGTCGCGAGAGTGGCTTGGATGCGGTAGCACTCGAAAAATCACGTCTCATCCTGAAGTATCAATCCGATGCTTTTCGGCGCGCAATAAAGCACCACCTCAAAATCGCATTCGGGCTGGATGACGATCCGGATTTCTTACCCAATGAATTCGCGGCAATGGTGGAAGGCGGCTTAACGCCAACCGAAGCTCTGCAAACGGCCACCACGCATGGCGCTGAATTACTTAGGTTGTCAAGTGAGATCGGTTCTCTTGAACAAGGGAAAGCCGCGGACATCATTGCGGTATCGGGAGATCCCACAAAAGATATCCATGCCATGAAGACTGTGGTCTTTGTGATGAAAGCTGGGAGAGTCCTGCGGGACAGTCGGGCGACAGAAAAGTAGAAGGCCGGCCGAATCGGTGGAGTGATCACCAGTTGCGTGGAGCGATTCCGGCTTCAAGCGGTGAATGTGCTCGAGAAGTGCTTGCGGCGACACCGGACGGCCCAGGAAATCCTGCATCAAAGTGCGAGTGTCACGCTCCGAGCCATAGCGCAATAGGTGTTCGGAAACCCAGCCGTACCAACGGGGATTTCCCGTATCGAAGGCACCCAGCGCTTCTGAGATGTGCTGACGCATCTCGGCGGTGAGTATCGCTCCTAAACCGTAGTTCACCATGTACCCGGGAATGTCCGCCAACTGCACTCGCACCGCCCACCAGGAAAGCTCTGGATGCGGCACGATATGCAAATAGCGGCTGGTGATTTCGGTCCAAAGCGCGTTGGGGTCCGTCAGGGGAGCGCGAAACATCCGCAGCTCGAACAAGGACCAGGCCACGTCGAGAACAACGACGGAATATAACGCCCGTAGCGAGAGTTGCTCCGGAACTTCATGGCCTATATAGCGACGCTGCCACAGGGGTTCATACGTGCTCCAGGAGGGGACGTCGGCAAAAGCCTCGGCGAAAAGGTCGCTGGGCCAATCCACGAAGGCGGGACGATTACGAATCGCGGTGATGTTCACCACATGGCCGTTCTCGTGTACGAGTTCATTCAATACGAAGAGGCCGCCGCGCTCGTATGGCGCCGTCACGCGTGCCACGGTGGGCCTCCAGGCCCCGTTCACCATCCGTCCGTGAGTGACAAATTCGGTGTAAGCCAATGCCGCCTTTTCCGGCCGGGGGGAAAGATCGTACAGCGTTCCCATTTGCTCCAGGTCGGCGCCCAGGTCGCGGTAGTAGCGCTGATTGATCGGCTGCAGCGATTCCCGCGGGATGTGTGTCCCGAGCAAGCGATCGGCTTGCCCCGCCTCGAAACGGAAATCCCAGGGCTCGACCATGGTATCGCCGCTCGATTCGCGCCAGGCATCGAGGATCTGCACTAGCCAGCGTTCGACTTCCGCGGCATCGATGCCGATATCGCGGGCGGCGTTGTCGATTTCCGAGCCGTTCTTGGCTGCTTGAGCGGAAGCCCCGGCGATCATTCGTCGATACGGGCTGTCGGGCTCGTTGTTGCCGTTGATGGCCTGCCACAATGGAACAAAAGCAAAGAAAACCGACTTGCGGCGGCTAGGATCGGAGGTTTCATGCAGCAGGTCGAGCGCGGAAACCCGGTTGATCTTGCTGCCCTCAAAGGTGAGGCTGTTGCCGATTTCGACGAAACAGGCGACGAGGGCAGATTTGAGGTCCGGATATGCAATGTCTTTGCGGGCGGCATCCTGGCATTTGGCCACGGGGCTGAAAAGCGCTCCGCCGCCGGTAAAGGCCTTCATCTGCTTCCGCATGGCGGCGATGGCTCTGGTGTCCCCGCCGGAGAGTCCGGAGCCGGGCAACCTCTCCAGTTTCTTGGCCAGTTTGGCGCGCTTCTCGCGGTAAAACTGCTCCCAGGCAGCGCGGTCTTTACCCCGATAGGTGCTCAGCAGGCCGGAATCGATGGTGCCCAGGATGCTGTTGGCGTCACTGACATCGGCATAGAGAAACTCGACCGCCGAGACCTTTTTCGAATTGGCCATGGGACCGGCGTCTGCGCTTATGGACTTGGGGGAAAGGAACAAACTGCAAGCCAGACTCAGGGAGAGCAGGTTTTTCATAGGATTTGTGATTGAGGGATTGTAGCAGCCGGACACAGTCGGACAGTCACTCCGGTTGGCTTCGCGCAGGATTCTTCTGCAATGCAGGTACCGCTGCAGTGGCTCGCCTTTGCAAGCCGACGCCAAAAACTTAGGGAAAGAAATGGCCGACGCGATCGTGGCTGCCATGCCGCAGAACTTGGGCGCAACCACAGAAGGCGTTGCCGAAGACCGATTCGGCATTTTGGGCAAAGAGGAGTCGGATTGTTGGCGTAACGCTGCCATTTCGCCAACAACGAGGCCCCTAGCCTAGAGGATGATTCCGCAATCCGGAAAACTTGCGCTTAAACAACCCCGCGATAGCAATAAGTCCCGTGCCAAGCAGACTCAAAGTACTTGGTTCAGGAGTAGCGAGTCCTGTCGTTCCCCCGCGGATGTGTCCAATACCCTTGCTAAGCTGTTGACTGGAGGAGGAGATTGTCTCCGTGAGTGTGCCGCTGACCGTTCTCCCCGTGTACAGCATCCCGGAGATAGTTCCGCTGAGGGTGTAAGTTACATTCGCGCCGTGTTTACTGACTAGCATCCACGTAATCGGACCCGTGAAGGCGCCGTTAAAGATGACACCCTTTGGAACACCCTGGCTTCCATTTCCAGTCACAACAAGTGTCGAACCCACGCTGGAAAATGTTCCGCCGGCTGAAATGCTCCCGCTGATCAAGGCCCCTGTCGAAAAGGCAACAGAACCTAGAGAGTGTCCCTTGGTGGCCACAATTCCGTTGAAGCTCATCAGCTCTGATTGTGTTGAAGTGATGCCCGCATTTGAAATCGCGATGCTGCCGAACCGATTGGTAAGATTGATCCCATCGGCGAAAGCCGCACGGGGTAAAGCGAGTACGAGCACAAAGAGAATCAACGCCGCTTTCATCTGCAAATCTCCCGGGTTTAAGTTAACTCGCGATTTCACGCGAACCACACGCTCCCACGGTACTGTCTCCCACAAAGGTGTGACTGTTCAAGATTGCTCACTCCTCAGATTCTTTGAAAAAGCTGGAGAGTTGTTTTCTCATCGGGCGAGTTTCCGGACCCGGAATCTTCTGCATTCAAGCCAAACCCGCATCGGGATAGTCCCTCTCTTGTCGTTCGCAACATCAGCGCCCGGAGCAACATTAATGACCCTTTTTCTGCACCCCGAACCTACGGCGTTGATAAAACTGATTTACTGGACGATCAATTCTGATCAGTTTTTCGCAATCTGAAGTTTGATACTGGCCATTCGCAAGGTTCTGCTCGCAGAGGGAACTTCACGAACAAATTTGTTTTTGGTGGACATTTACTGATGCCGGGAGGTTTCGATGAATCTAAATCTGCTAGACCCGAAGCTGATTATGCTCGCCGCCGTGGTGATTCTGATTATCGCGGTGCTTTCTTGGTTGTACGTGCGAAAACGTAGGAGTACGACTGCGGAACTGGGGAAAAAATTTGGGCCCGAGTACGAGCTGGCGGTGCGAAAGCATGGGTCAGTACGAAAAGCGGAAGCGAAATTAGCGGATCGCCAGGGGCGGGTTGAAAAGCTCAACATTCGCGATCTTGACCCGATGGAACGCGAACGTTTTTCGAAACAGTGGGAGTCCATCCAGTCTCGTTTTGTCGATTCCCCAAAGGGGGCAGTCGCAGAAGCCG